>Ga0307515_10000639_pt1 | contig 80916 bp, 83 predicted proteins | sample 17_EM_MG_FD_194513 | JGI IMG/M metagenome (GOLD analysis project Ga0307515, IMG submission 194513) | Populus trichocarpa ectomycorrhiza microbial communities from riparian zone in the Pacific Northwest, United States - 17_EM | ecosystem: Host-associated > Plants > Roots > Unclassified | place...
TGAATTATGCCAGAGATATTTTTTTACCATACATCTGTCAGCTGGAGAGGTACCACTGGCAGCATTGCAAGCTATTGGGCATGTGCGAGCGTGTGTAAGCATGTACGAAATATATACATGTAGAAGTAATATAGTATAACTCTACTATTTAACTCAATGCACATCATTTTGAATATAACAGCAATCCAGCATCAATGTACCATCCAATGTGGTCTTCTGTGCTACATTATTGTGAAATTGATCCCACATTCAAAACAATTGATATTGTTGCAAATTCTGAAATACCCCACAAGTTCAGCCAATGTATACATTTATGAAGAATTCAACATTAATACAGCATTAACTCGGCATCAATAAACGGGGCTTTCTTGGTATAGTAGGCATTGAATTGTCCCGAGTGATGCATAGGCCGCTCAATGTGCTGTCTGCCTAATTTAATCGGCGTTCGGTTGATATCTCTCGGCCCGATCACATTAGCGGCCATATGTCATTACTCACGGGGTTACCAAAAACCGTCCCGAGATATCGCGTCCCAAAGTATCGAGAGACTCAGACTCCGGATGCTCCGGACTTGATATCATTGGTGCGCCTGCATCCAAGAAGCTGACATAGTTTGGGATTCGTGATCGCGTATGGGATGTCAATGGAGATATGAACCGGGATCCTTGCTACCAGTCCGTACCGGATCTGAACGAATATTCTACCACATTGACGCCAAGGAACGGGCGTCTCGGCGGCAGGGATATACATCTAGAACACAGAAAGTGCACTTTTTAATTTTCAGAAAACTGCAACTGCAAAACTCTCAACCACCAGCTCCCAATTTCACTGCGAAACTTCCAAGATGGTCAAGAAGGCGGTGTAAGCTACCCCATTGCCGTCGCCCACTCTTAGACTAACCCGAGACAGTGATAAACGCATTCCCGACCTCATTCGCAATGGTGTCCAGGTACGAACACTCTCGCCTCAATCAGCTTCCTCCGCTGCCGTTACCGCCGCCGATAGTTAACATTGACAACAGGAGAAGAAACGGTCGTTCTTTGTCGTCGTCGGTGATCGAGGGAAAGATGTAATTCTCAACCTTCACTACATCCTCGGAAGCGCAGATCCAAAACAAAACAAATCAGTCCTTTGGGCCTACAAGAACAAGCTTCTAGGCTTCACTAGTCATCGCAAGAAGCGCGAGGCGAAGATCAAGAAGGAGGTCAAGCGCGGTATCCGAGAGGCCAATACTGAAGACCCATTCGAGCTATTCATCTCCCTCACCAACATCCGCTATGTCTATTACAAGGAAACTGAGAAAATCTTGGGAAACACCTATGGCATGTGTATTCTCCAGGACTTTGAGGCGCTTACTCCAAATTTGCTGGCAAGGACGATTGAGACGGTTGAAGGTGGTGGATTGGTCGTGCTGTTGCTCAAAACTATGACCAGTTTGAAGCAGCTGTATACCATGAGTATGGATGTGCATTCACGTTACAGGACGGAGGCGCATGGCGACGTTATTGCACGCTTCAACGAGCGGTTTATCTTGTCGCTGGCCGACTGTGCAAGCTGCTTAGTGGTGGACGATGAATTGAATGTCCTTCCCATCTCCGGTGGAAGGAATGTCCAGGCACTTCCGCCGGTGTCGAGCGCAGACGAGGCACTGCGGCCGGAGCAAAAAGAGCTACAAGAGTTAAAGGAAAGTTTGGCGGATGTGCAGCCAGCCGGGTCACTGGTTGAGATCACCAAGACGGTCGACCAGGCGAAAGCAGTTATGACCTTTATCGATGCTATTGAGGGGAAAACACTGCGAAGCACAGTAACGCTTACCGCAGCTCGTGGACGTGGTAAATCCGCAGCGTTGGGTATTGCAATCTCCGCTGCAGTTGCACACGGATACTCCAATATTTTTATCACCTCTCCTTCGCCAGAGAACTTGAAAACCCTGTTCGAATTTATCTTCAAGGGATTCGACGCACTCAACTACACCGACCACCAAGACTACGATATTATCCAGTCCACGAATCCAGCCTTTAACAAGGCTATTGTGCGAGTTAATATCCACAGGGTACACAGACAGACGATTCAGTATATCCAGCCACAGGATGCACACGTACTCGGTCAGGCAGAGTTGGTTGTTATTGATGAGGCTGCTGCCATCCCCTTGCCGCTGGTGAAAAGGCTTATGGGACCTTACCTTGTTTTCATGGCGTCTACTATCAACGGATACGAAGGAACCGGAAGGTCGCTCTCCCTCAAGCTTATCCAGCAGCTGCGTGACCAATCCCGCGGTGTCGTGAAAGTTACCCAAGGTGTGACTACTGACCGCTCCGGGAAAGAGGCAAAGGCGTCAGAGTCAGGGCCGATAGGAGGTCGAACTCTTCGGGAAGCAGCGCTCGAAGAGCCAATCAGATATGCCCCTAACGATCCTGTCGAGAAGTGGCTCAATAATATCCTCTGCCTTGATGCAACCCTTCCTCCGAAACGCAAAACTATCGCCGGGACACCTTCGCCGTCAAAATGTGAGCTCTTCGCCGTGTCTCGTGATACTCTTTTTTCATACCACCCGATCTCAGAGCGCTTCCTTCAGAAGATGATAGCGCTCTATGTTGCCTCGCATTACAAGAATTCCCCCAACGACCTCCAGCTCATGAGTGATGCACCAGCGCATCAACTATTTGTGCTACTCCCGCCAACGGAAGAGGGGAACAAACATATCCCTGACCCACTGGTAGTAATCCAGGTAGCTCTAGAAGGACAGATCTCAAAAAAGAGTGTGCAGGCTGCTCTTAGCCGAGGAAAGCGCGAGGGGGGTGATATGATCCCTTGGCTCGTATCACAGCAATTCCAGGACGAAGAATTCGCTGGTCTCTCAGGCGCACGCGTGGTCCGTATCGCGACAAATCCAGATTATGTAGGTATGGGATACGGCAAGCGTGCTTTGGATCTATTGATCGACTTTTACGAGGGCAAATTCACAAATTTGGAAGAAGAGAATTCGTACGTGGAAGATGAGATTGTGAGGGTTACGGACGAGGAGATTGAATATTCGCATTTAACAACGGACACGGTAAAAGTCCGGGATCCCAAGTCACTTCCCCCTCTCTTGCTACGGCTATCAGAGAAACGCCCAGACCTCTTGGACTATGTCGGTGTCAGTTACGGATTAACGGATCAGCTACACAAATTCTGGAAGAAATCCGGGTTTGCTCCAGTCTATCTCCGACAAACAGCAACCGAACTCACCGGTGAGCATTCGTGTGTTATGATCAAGACTTTGGCCGGTAAAGATAGCAGCTGGCTTGGAGCATTTGCTACAGACTTCCGGAAACGTTTCCTGGAGCTCCTCTCCTATGAGTTCAGGAAGTTCAATTACATGACCCCTCTCCTAGTCCTTGAGTCTGCAAACGCTGGTGCGAAGCTGGCCGAGAAGGCACCAGAACCACTGACGAAGCCACAACTCGACTCCATGCTCTCACCGTTCGATCTTAAGCGTCTAGAGAGCTATGCAGACAACATGCTAGATTACCACGTCATCCTCGACATGGTTCCACTCATAGCCACCCTCCACTTTACAGGCCGCCTGAAAAACATCGTCTCCATCTCCCCAATCCAGAACGCAGTCCTTATGGCTATCGGGTTGCAGAGGAAAACTCTGGATGGCCTGGAGAAAGAGCTTGGCGTAGGAAATGCGCAGGTGCTTTCCATGTTTCAGAAGATTATGAGGAAGGTTGCAACTGCGTTTAGGGAATTGCTGAGCCAGGCTTATGAAGAGACGCTACCAAAGGAGGCCAAAGGGAAGATTCAGGATGGAGTGCATGCAGATGCTATGGATGTTGATCCGGCAGACCGGGAGTTTGCACCTGTTGAAGGGAATTTGCAGGATGAGCTGGAAGAGGCTGGGGAGGAGGCTATAGAGAAGCTGAAGCTGAGAGAATTACAGAAGGAAATGATTAATGAGTTGGATCTGTCGAAGTAAGTTTTCCCGCGGGTGAGGCTGCGTTACGGAGGTGCTAATGGTAGGAGGTACGAGATACTTGCGGGTAAGGGGGACTGGAAAAATGCTGAGAAGCAGATTAAGGATGCGGTATTGAAGAGTGGAGAAAAGGAGGGCAGAAGTACAGTGGTGAGCGTCAAGACAGGCAAATCGGTAGCAAAGCGGAAAGCGGGTGAGACGGCGGCGGAGATTTATGAAGAGGAGGTGGCAAAGCTGAAGCATAAGCCGAAGAAGGGGAAACGGTGAGGCTAAGTTGGCGGAAATTAAAGTTTGGGTGTGTTAGAGAGTATGGATTAGTTATATCTCGATGGATTGGTGCTGTAATTATTGTGGCGACGAATCCCAGAAAGGCTTTCGGCCATATTGGATTCCAGGAACTGCTCTCACAGAGTTTCTAGCAGCCGTGGGAAAAGGTGTTTCGACAACTCGCTTTTTGAAGCCTTTAACCATACAAACCTACCATGGTGAAGGACTGGATCCGAGCTGGCTGCAGCGGCAGTCAAAGAAGGGTATATCCGGAACCCGGACAGAGCATCACAATCTTCCGGTGGTGGTCCCAAAGGCCGCAGATGGTTTTCGAGCAGCCAGATCTCGAAGCGCTTCAATAACCCCATCTCGCTAGCCAGTCTGTTCTGTACTTTTTGATATCTAGCTGACATAATAACGCGGCACAAGTCACTCGATGTTTCCCGCTGCGCTGGTTTAGCTATCTGTGCTGATGCCGGCGGTGATGTCTTTCTGCCGAATGCGGTAATGTTACACACCAGATCAGTTGGCCCTGGTATTTGCCCCAGAATTCGAGACTATACGGAGCGAGTCCGGGCTACTGACGATACCGTTGGAGTGGGAGAAACCGAGAAGAGAACTCTAATGACGCACGAGAACTCGAAAGTGTATATAAATAGTCGTTCGTGACCGCTCTTCATGAACCCTCAACACTATGCTAAACCCTATGAGATGAGAGTGGGACTGGTCCCCCATACAGCCATCGACAGTCCCGGGCTGTTTCATTGCTCTCTCCAGCACTCGCGTGTGATAAGTACTTGCTCACTCTGGTGCCTCGAGTGATAACATGTGAAGCGCGAGAGGTCAACCTGTTGCGCGAGGAGGCCGCATTGTTCGGTCGAACATAACAATACCTTGTTTCGTGCACATCGTCGATAGTTATTGTATCCTGGCTGAACTAGTCACGTTTCTTGCCGAAGTCACATTTCAAAGGTGGGATCGGGACTCCGGAGTATCATTTCTGGAATTTCTCGAATTCTCGATACGAGGTAAGTTAGGAAAAGTGCCCACTCCAACTAAACACATTCTAGGAGAGTGTACGACAACGCATTGTATGCACCAGTATCTCCGAAGCAGAGATTGAGAAAATCTTTGGTTGGCTTTCTACCAATGAAATTTTCATCTATCAGCTGCTGGCTCTCTGTATCCACACGATGGCACTTCACCAGTCATTTCAATCAGTACCGTGAGCTCTTGAGCGACGTTGTCTTGAATTTCAATAACTGCTTTTCGGCACATGTTCAACGTATCACAGGCTCTGCGGGCACGGGTCGGATTTGATGTACACATTTGGTAGCGGAGGTTTGTTGGCCAATCCAACGATGGTGGAGCGTCACCAGAGATGGCTTCACGACTATGTGACGAAGAGTCATACGGCATTGGCGAACTACTCGTGGCAAGAGCGGGAAGTTAATATGCATATATGTGGATGAATGCTACTGGGTACTACTATGAGTGGGATGTGTATTAGAATAAGTCCATCTCTATGGAGAAACATCTGAACAGGTAGGTGTGTGGTAAGAAGAGAGACATTGCATCTGTCCTGCAACAAAATTGTTGTGCAGAGGTTCGGTATTATTTGAGGTATGTCTGAGACAAAGCTTATCACACGTCATCACTCGAACTGTCAAGCGAGGCAACAGAAGCGCCGCCCTTGATGTCCATTTCCGAGTTGCTAAATCCTACACCACATCCACGTAGGAAAGAAAATACTAGCACAATCGAACTAACACTAGCACAGCCCTCCCATTTACCACTTCAATCCACCGGCAACTTTCGGCCACACAACTTTCTCCCATAGAAAACGACCCCAATGCTTAACAACGAAATACGCGAAAACGCCGACAATTATCACATCTGTAAAGTCTTCCGCACCCTGGCACCTCAAGTTAGCATTGTCACGACATGAATCAGAGTACTGGGAATGAGAAGGTGGCTTGGGCAATTACGTTTGATTCTGGGAGTTCTAGTTGCTCGTCATCGCTCTTGTCCTGCATTCCATCGCTCGAATCGGGGTCATGACCATAGTCCCAATCGGGGTCGGGGTAGACGTCGCTGCTGCTTTCGTCGTAGGTGTCGCTGGGGCGTGAACTTGCCATGGCAGCGAGAAGGTAGGAATAGGTGCGCAATTGAGGTCAACTCGTGTATGCCAGTCTTGAGATTGCTCGTGGGAGCTTCGGTAAGGACTGAGCTGGCTAAAGCCGCAACAGTTGCGTCTTCTTATTGGTAGCAGTCACGGACCGAGAAGTAGCCAATGAATAGAGATCGAATCCGTCCCCAGACCAGTGAGAAGGGACAACCTTTTGTGGAAGAAAGGTGAGCTCGAGCCAAGGGCCATACACACCAGTATCCGCAACTGTTTCAGTCTGGAAAGGACTATGACTGGTACTATGTAGGGAGTTCAGATCAGGGCAGGCTTGAAAGATGGCCACCGTCCGTGCTATGAGTGGGAGGGGCCGGAGATGACTATAGATGGCCGACGACAAAGAAGTTTCCAAGCAAAAGTCGTGCGACATCTTATCTTATTCTTGTTTTCTAGGGCAAGCACGACGCTGATCATCTGTAACTCCCCAGTCCTCAGTAGTCCCATTCACACCCTGTATAGATCCCCGCATGGCCGACGGTCCCCCAGATGCCCGCCGCCCTCCCCTACGAACCGCCCAGATATATGGCCCTCCAACAGTTCGAACTGGGACATGTCTGTCTGGTCTGATTCTAGGACTGGACGGATTGAATTACTTGCGAACACTGCATACAAACCCAAGCCTCACGAATTTCGATGACTGGAACATGGATAATGAAGGGCCAGTAGCCAATTTACTTCAATACAAATTCCTGCCTTTTCTACCAACAAGCAGCCATACTACAGGTGGAACCCTCAAGCATAACTACAACAATCCGCTCCCTAGACGCACAATGTTCCCAACCACGCTCCCGAAGCGATATACCCCATAGCCAACCATGGCGATAACAGCCATCATTACCACTGCAGTTCCGGATGTGTCGTCCTACTAAAATTAGTAATTATGTTAGAGCTGGAGATCCAGCGCTGGTATGTACCCGCTCAAGAGGCAAGTCACGCTGTGGATGGCCGAAGTCTGTATATTCGTCGCTGCCACCCTCGTCATAATCGTCCCATGTGATTTCTTCGTCGCTGTCGTAGTAATCATCACGTAATACGTAGTTCAGCTCCTCACCGTCGACAGAGTCGCTGTACAAAGAGCTCGGCATTGATTGATGAGTGAAAGATTTCTGCTTAATTTGCTGAGAGACGATGTTCCGGTATGCTGTGCTCCTGCTGAGATATGTTGACTCGAGTATGATATGGCTAGAAGTCACGATCTGCAAGGATTCTAATCGGGAAGGCCCGCATATCGTAGCCACCAATAGCATGTGGTCTGACGGAAGCGGTACTCATGGACGATTGAGATGGCGAATCACACAAATGCAAGGTTTATGCTCTTCCGCCTGGCTCTCAATCTCGTTCCGCACCTTGGACCTTGGTAATGGGATAGGGTGGGTGTAGGAACTTGTCTCATGCCTGAAGAATGGAAGAGTAACAAGTTGTATATTTCTGGCTAGGGTTCCCTGCTTTGAAGTTTTGTTTATCGAGAGTCATGAAAAATCACTCTGATTTACGTTACGATCTGTTAGAGGTTCGCTCGCCGAGAGAACCAGCTAGCTAGTAGAGAACCCCGCATTACAAAAGGTAGGCGGCAAGACTGCTGCTGGTTTATGTGGGGGACATAATTTTGCAGACTCCTCCATCACCGTCACAACATTCAGCCCTAAGGTCCACCCATTCCAGAGTTACTTAACTCCAACAATCTCCAAAGTCTCGAACCAGACTACCAAGATTATAAAAATCTTCCGAATGCCAAAATCAGTCTTCTCCACACGCCCTCTCGCCCCAATCAATGGCTACAATGTTCAGCTTCCTCACCTCTCCGATCTTCAAGATTGTCGCCGGCTCCACAAAAGAAAGGCTTACCATGCACACTCCACATTCCTCTCCGAAATATCAAGCTATTTTAAAGGCCTCATCTCAGGCGGCCATTGGAAAGAATCTCAAGACGCGACTATCGACTAGGAAGAATGGGATGAAGACTCTGTTGTACTGTTTCCGGAGTGGCTATATACCGGCGACTCCTGGCTTCCAGTTGTCCCAGAACTACAACTAGATCCTGATGAGCGTTTCGAAATTTCCCAAGAATATGAACCACATTCTTTGCCGATCTCCTCCCACCATAATCCCACCCCACCAGGGGAAACGATCTCAGAATGCCGTCTAGACTCTCTGGAAAGACTTGCTTAGGGATATATTGCTCCAGGGTACGACTCTGTGCTTCAGTGCCACGCTCGTATGTACTGTCTAGGCCAATATACACACATTCAGGAGCTTAGTGATTTGGCACTTGGACGGCTTAATGTCCCTTGAAGAGCTCTCAAAGATTCTCACCGAGTGACCATATGCTGTGAGAGCAGTTGTAGACCTCTGCTGCTATGTATTTCAGAATACGGCGAAGTTGGTTAGTACTGAGGAGCCATTAATGAAGGTGGTTTCAACATTCATCGCGCAAGATTACTATGCTTGAGAACAGAATGCCAGAAGTTAGTTGAGGGTAACGGCGAATTTTGCAGTTGACCCAATGGGAAAAATTGTTCGTCGACTGAGATGGATCGAAGAGAAGATAGAACGAATACAGAAGAAAACTTCAGTAAGGTTGCGATTCTAGAGAACCAATATTGTGTAGAGATAGAGGACCTGCGTAACCGAATTATTGATATAATGAAAATGAACTGGATACACAAGGCGATTTCTCTGGTGAGGAAAGATGGAGAAATAGCAGAGTTGAAGAAGAACGACAGGATAGAGTTGGCGGAAGAATGAATTTTTCCTTTCACGGACAGGACAATCAAAGACCTGTGGGCCTCCCTTGCGGAGAAAAGCGAAGAAATTGCAGTACTAAAGGAGAAGCATAAGAAAGAGATTGCAGACCTTAAAAAGCAAAATAACAAGAGAATGCTCGACCTGAAGGCTCTAATGGAAGAAGGGGATGATATTACTGGGAAATAAGAGAAGAGAGTATTCCATCACTTCTTCCATCACAAGAGCACTCAGATCGGACATTAAGGGCAAGGGGATCGGGTCGAGCCATGATGATGTGCCAATTTTACTACATTCTTTTCCTCCTCACATATGTTTGGGTTTCTTTTTTGCTCGTGGGTTTTCCGGAAATGTCATTCCATTGAGTACATGGCTGGATGCTGAAACGTACAGGAGTTGATTACAGTCACGCGAGATTCCTGAGTGGAGAAAATAAAGTGCAGTGAAATGGTAAATACCACCGCTGATTTACAAGGAGCAGCTTACTGTGGCTGCAGATTAGAATGTGGGTGGAATGTGATGGTTAATGCAAAGTGCTGAGGGGGAAATAGTCGCGTCGGACCGATGACTCAAGCTCCTGAACTCCTATATCTCACAACCTTTTGTCAACCGTTATCACCGTTACCTGCTAGTCATTTCCGAGCCGCATAGCAGCTGGGCTATTACTATTCTTGGAAGGATTGATGCAAGTGTATTCGAAATCTGCTCCGCCACTCTATACAGCGTTCGATATAGCAACCTTTTGCTTCAAGACCTGCTGGTCAAGAATCCCGAGTTAGCGTACATCTACTCTTCTGCTTGGCTAAAAGGCTATCACATCGCAGGGTTTGGTGAGTACGGTCAAGTTGTTTGGTGTAGTGGTCCAATCATTCATGCATGGGGCGTTCCTGTTTCAGTTCTACTTCCATCGCTGGGAAGCTAGCTGTGTTGTTGGAACCAACTCTTCAGTTAACCTAGGGTAACTCCGGTGAGGGTGATGAGGATAGGGCACCGACCAGACAAAGCGTGCATGATTCAACTATCAAGCGACCGTTTCATCCTAGGCAGCGGAATGTACTTTAATGAAGTCGACCCCTTGGACATAAATGCAACAAGAATCCAACGGTTAATGTGCTACAACCGTATTACAGTCATACTAGAATGCTGGACCACATCAAAACAGAGGAAACTTAAAGATGATACCAGAGTTGTTGTACAGGTTCCAGGGTCATGGTCTCATAGATATGTCTATTGAGTAACTTAAGTGGGACTCTGTGCTAGGCAATAAAGCTATTTGGCCAGTATGATTGTCTCGCACGAAACTTTGGAGGGGCGATTGAGCTCATGAGTATTAGGGTTGGGGCTGCGGGTTTGCTTTAAATATGACGATCAAACACTGTAGCAAACTCCCAAGAAAAGATCAACCGCCCATCATCACCATTGCAAGCGTCATAGGGATCACTTCAGATGGATATATCTGTATGTTGGGGAAGATTGCCTTTTCCATGAGTACGACGAAGGGGCTGATGGTTGGGCAATTTGGCGGCGAGGATGGTGCAGGATGTCAACGCGTAGCAAGGGTTGCCGGGCTGGAGTTGCATGCACAAGACGAGGCGAGGAGAGATCTGTAGAGTACAGCGGTGAAGTTGGCTGCAGGGCCGTTCACTGTAATCGAAAACCGGGTGGATTCTGCTCCGATCAAGGCGTGGATAGACTAGGACTGCAGCTGGCATGGCAGCCCCGGTGAGTAGACTGCAACCCAATCTTGCCGGCATGATAGTCGCAATACTGATGGAGATAGCTTTTGCGCTCATGTGCTACCTGGTAAGTTACAGAGACGAGTGATGGGTATGCATTAACAGGTGATATTCCTACGAGTAATGGACCGTGTTGACGAGTAGTGAGTCATATTATAGATCCTCTTTCCTTTCATGGAATTTTGTACCAATCTTTATATTGCATGACTATAAAGATTGGGTGTGACTTCTACAGCGGCTGAATGTGTCCGCGGGTGAGCGCGCGGTACTTCAAACTCTGTATAGTAATCGGCCCAGCTTACTGTTGAACGCCTGCGCTAGAGACAAGGAGAGCCACCACGGCTACTAGTTCCAACCAATGGAGTGCTTCCCAGAAGTCCAGAGTCCTGGTACCCGCGCCGAGAAAATTCCCAAACCCCAAGTCTGGAAGAGATCTAAGGGCGTATACCTTCCCAGGGTCTCGGGTCCAAAAAGTAAATCTTGGCTAGCCTTACTGCCTGCTCTCTTAATTAAACCAGGTGTTGGAATCCTACGAACATCGACGAAGCTCTAGAAACGAGAACACAGTTCGTCTAGGGCTTGCCCCAGGTTCACCGGGAAACATTCTACTCTACAGGAGGGTTGTTAATCACGATCTTTCAAATATACAGCAGTCCACAATTCAGGGTGGATATGATAGCCACACAAATAACCCAGTATCGGTGATCCCCGCGCTTTTCATGAATTCTCGGGCGATGGAAGTTGCGAACTGCATAACGTCTATTGCGGTGTGTGGTTCTTAGGCGCCAGTCATCTGACACAACCGGCGCCCTATAATACATAGGCGCGGAATGTATATCCACATCAAACATTGGCAAGTACCGGTACAAGTAATTACTCAGGATGCATGAGGCACAATATGCTTATCTGCAGATTAATTTTCCTCGTGATACCCAGAAGCTCACTTCTACCTCCACCGTTATTCTTCTGTACTGGTATGAAGTGTTGATTATATATACTCCTCAGCTATGAGCTGGGTAAGACAGACAAGAGGGTTGCTATATGAAGCGTACTATTTGTTTAATTGCGAATGCCAAACCGCATCCTTGGTCTATTCTATGGCTCTTCTAAAATCCAATCAGACAAAAGAAACCGGGGCTCTACTCAAATACTCAAATATTCATGACAATTAGTTGGAAAACCGAAGCCCCCCACCTAGCATATTTCGAGTAAACGCCCCCAGACTGCGGTTTTCCGCCCCCAATGCAGGGTCGTCCGTCTCGCTTGGTACTACATACATAAGATCGTTTAGGGTTTAACACTCAAGCGTAACGTTCGGTTTCCCGTAGCCACCTATCAGGTTCTGTTTCAGCTCTAGTCTTAGATCTTGGGTGAGAGATCGGGTTCTTACTGTTGCAGATGCCTAGGCAGAGGATACCCTGCGGTGGTAGCATCCTGAAGCGCCAGCAACGCCTCTTTGAAGTATTTGCGGGCTGCCTTTGCTGACGAAACATTCCCAAGAGACATTGAAGCCTCGGCCATCTGCGCAGCGTCAGGTACGGACGTTATCACCCACTTGTCACAAACACAGAAGAAGAAGCATGCATACCTTTTCCAGCAGGTCGCCAGTCAGACGTCCCTGATTTCGTGCGTTCTCGACTGCACGAGCAAAAAAATCTACTGCAGGCTGCTCGTACAACGTTAGTCTTGCAAAAACAAAAACATGGCCCGGATGACAATTGGAGCACTGATCTAGACATACCTGCAGCATTGCCCGCGCCTCGACGTAGTCTGCGGTATGCAAGCGCCGCTCAGCAGAGGCGTCGTCAATATCTCTGGATGCTCTTTCCTCACGGTGGATTCGTGCTAGCAAGTATTGAGCTTTGGATAGCCATGCGCTACCCAGTCCTAAAGCGTAACTTCCGTCAGATGCATTCCTACACAAATTGGGCTGGTGGGATGGAACATGCCGGTGAGCGCAACAACGTGGGATGGATCCGTGGTAAGAACTCTATTCCACTCTCTCTCACACCATGCAGTCACTTCTGGGACTCCACCGGAGTCTGGGTCGAAATAAGCAAAGTATTGGACTTCATTGAGGATCCAGACCCGCTCTTCGATCCGGCGTGGGTCGTACATGATCCGGCTGTGGTCGACGTATGAGATTGATGTTTTGACTGCCGAAGTGCACGACCGCCAATGAGTTGGATTGCCTTTGAGGGCTTTGTGCACGTTGGTCAATCCAGCTTTTGCATTGGCAATGTATTGCTCTGTCCTGGCGTCCATTTTGCTTGTTTGGATCTATGAAGAGAAGGATACGAAGAGAGGATTTGACGTGATTTGAAGAGACTGTAGATATAAGGATCTTGGGAAAGATGGAGTTCTTAAAGATGGAAACTACTGAAGAATGTGTTGACTGGGTTTCTAGCAGCTTTAAGAATAGTGAGGTACTAAAGCTGATGAAGCTTTCTGTGCTGGATATACTTTAGGGGAGCTGTGGCCCCCATATAAAGCATCTTATGATTCCGTAAAGCAAGGCAACAACCGCTTCTTGTCTTAGAACACCGCCTCCTTTTGCTCATTGTGTAGTCATCTAAACATAACTGCAACATCAAGTGTATAATGCACACGGGCGAAGACGATGAGAAGGTAGATTTCCGGCTAGAACTACGGATATTCATCCTACTCAAGGTAACAATGGCAATTCAGTTGACGTCTCTACGCATGAGTACGTCGAAACAGCACTGCCCTCACTTTGTATTTACTAATCGGATGGAAGCCTTATGGGGCATTACAATTATATTGTCATCATTTTAGTATATCGATAGCCATGTTACTTCTTCAAGATGCCTAACCCGATGGATGATACATTCCATTAGGGAGCCAATGAAGTTTGGGGACCGGGAACTCGGTATCCTGCAGACAATGTCATCATCTGGCTAGCTCAAAGTGAAACGGTAGTCTGATGAGGAGGAGGAGGAGGAGGAGGAGGACGGAGAGGAGTAAGAAATGGCGCTGATAGCCGGCCATATTTTTTTCTAGAACGACGTATCTCTCACAGTTTTGATAGACGTAATGGGCTATACCGCAGCACATGCAAGGTAAGGCACATGATCCACCCAGTATCTGGAAGCATAAACAACCGAGCCGTTAGAGAAGAACGGGTATCGGACACTAGGGATGAACCAGGGTCAGGGTCAGATTGGAAGCTTTGTAGAAGTGACCTACGGGCGTTAAAACATCCCAGTGACACGGATAAGGTACGGAAGTGCCGCATACAGGAACCACGTTTTGGGGTGCATATTGCACCCACGTTTAGCCCACCGATAGCACACCCTTTGGCTAATCGAGTGCTTTTTCCAACGCGGTGAGATCGGACTTATACATCCGGACTTATACCTACAAGACAAAACAAGTGTCTGAGTCAGGTATCAGAGAAAGATAGTCTGTGAAAGAAAGACAGTTATTAAGCAGAAGTAGGCGACTACGTAAAGATTTGGGTGGATAGAACTAAGGGCTTTGACTCTTGCCTGCATACGTAGGCTTATCACTAGAATGCCCAAACAATTTATGTGTAACACAAGGCTTGACGAATCAGATCATTGGATTGATGAGGGAATTCTTATGTGGCGTTTTGTATGTAGCAGTGAGTAGATCTCGTCAGCAGATGATGTCGAAGGTTTGAGTATATAAAAGAAAGAATTAGGGATGTGTGGACAAGTTGAGACGTTAACTCGCAGATTTCCGTTGATTAGTTAGTTGCGGTGATGGTTCCGCGAAGTGTGTAGTCATTCCTATTTGTGGCCAGTGCAAGGGCTGTATTTTGCGGATCTGAACTGTTTTTCGAGAATCGACAATCCGCATCTTCCCCCCACCACCCCCACCATTTTCCATTCCTCTGCACTGCATGAGCAACCCCTGACTTTCGGTGGGAGCTTGAGACGACGCCTTGGCTTGCACCAACGTTTGTTCACTAGCGCACATCTGTGATGGTTCTTCCGCGTCCCTCTCTAAGCTCTATTCACCCTTTCTGTTCATTTTCAATACCTAGAAGTAGGCGTACTACTGCGGAGCTTGAGTCTCCTCTACTTCCAAGCCAGTTATGTGGAACACGATGTCATATTTAATCCGCGCTTTAAAGACGTTGACCGCATTGAAAAGTCACTTGTTGGGTTGAAAACAGAAGTTGAGCATGCACAAAGTAAGCAATGCCTGGGTACAGCTCCTCCAGGGTATCCTACCCTTCATCCATATCTCCTTGCAGCCACAGCTGCACCTGGTGTGGCTATCGACCATTCCTTCGGAAACAGCCGTCGCTAGGTGTACCTTCCTCTTGCATGACCCGGCATTTTGACACAGATTCTTGGGGATTTCCATTGTGAGGGAGTCCGCACCCTACTCCTCACATCAGCGTCTTTGCCGCTTCCACCGTTTACGACACCCTCAAAGAGCTGTGGATTGCAGGGTTAACTGATCCGGATCCGTGGTCGAGACTTATCAACTTATCAACTTATCATACTGTCTCCTCCCTCATACTCCACCGCTGACGCTGGCAGCAGCAAATCGGCATGGCAATAGATGTCAGCTGGCGTTGGCTTCCATGTCCTATTTCTGAAGATTTGATGATAAAACCTGGGGTGCACGCAGGTAGGATACCTCGGATCAATAAGACTCGGTAACGGACCAATATTTAGCGTTTCCATGAGAAAAAGCACCCCGAAATACCACTCGGAACTTGAGCCTGGGCCTGGAGAGATTGTGAATGCTACAGGACGAGATACCCGGTGTATTTTTGGGTTGACCCGTGACTTGAAATGGTTCAAATAGGCGAGGATCGCTCTATTTTATTCGTCTCACGGCGTGCTGCTTAAATAAACTATCACAGTCATCATTGCCGTAAAGCAAGATCCACGACTGGTCAGTACGAGCATTACCGCATTTGTTCCGCTTTTCAGTGGAATCTGGGACGACAGCCTATGTCGTAAGAATTGTAGCCGAGCAAATTGCTACTAGATGGCCTAAAGAACGATATCATTGGAAGTATAGGTGTATTGTTGCGGCGTAGTGGTGTCGTTGTTTGGGATTGGGATGAAGAATAATGTACTTAGGGTTAGGGTGCAGCTAAAGTGCAAAACTTGCCCAACCGCAATCCTTCACCATATATATACTGCGAAGTCCGGTATCAAGCTAATGTTTGTGCATCATTAAGCTAATGTTCGCTTCTGCGAGAGATCTGAGCCTTGCAGTGTTGATCACAGAGCCGTCTCAAATGATAACGCAAGCGGCCTAAGAGATATCAGAGTGCTCTGAGTTAGTTGATCAGTATACTGTAAAGAAAAGTGGGCCTTCGACGATGTATTGGGCTTCCTTCTTTGCCTGAGATTAGTTGAATGGCGTTTGTATCTAGCTCCTTCCCCTTACCCTTAGATGTCCGCTACGCATGTGTACGTGTGTGGCGGAATTTGAAGGTTGGGTCAAATACGGTTGGTCCGTGGCGGCGTTCGAGCACCGCGCCCGTTGTTTCCCTCCCGTCCTTTCAAACCCAAGAGCTCCAGTACCAGCTCAACTCCATCGCCGCTCGCCGCTCTCCGCTCTGCGCTTCCCACATTGCAAGAACAGCCACACCCGCCCGACGACGCTCTTGTCGCCGCTTGCAGACCATCTCATTTCCGTGTGTAGAGTATGCGCCTCATCCTCCTGCCCTTCGTAGCTTCCTCGCTATCAGGAGTGGATCTCACCATTAACCTTAACCGTCATCATCCGCCAGCTTCATTTCCCAAATGCCCATACCCCCTTTGCTCAGCAGGGTTCTCCTGAGGTTTTTACATTACCCGTTTAACGTGTATACCTACTAGATTTGATTATCCCGGAGTTTTGCAGCGGAAAGTCAACGTCGACCCTTCGAGCGCGTGCTACGTGCAACGTTCGGATATCAACATATCGTAGGTCTGGAGCCTCCTCGGCGCGCTCCTGCAACAAAAACCCTCGTCATACCCCCAACAAGAATCGGCCTTTCGTGCTGTCCTATCATTATCGCGCCTGCATTGAGCGAAATCTGCCGATGAATCACGCCACACACATTCGTTAGATCCTCGTCCACACCTCTCGCCACCGTCAGCTTGATGGAGTCGATAGTTTTTGCCAATTCACCACTTGCGGAATACCTTGAGGGTCTGTCTACAGAAGCTTCGCGAACGTTATAATCAAACGGACACTTTGGCTTACTGCTATGGTGATTATAGGAAACGGTCAGAATGAAGCGGACTGGGGGATCGAGCCGGTAGTAGATTCTGCAGACGAGTCGGATGCTGCGCCATGTTTCGCCCCCTCAACAACGGCGAAAATGAAATCCAGAGTCGATTACAAGGGTTTACGGCCGTTGAGGATGAGTCAATATGGCACTGGCCGACATGCCAGGTTTTTTGAGCTCTTCTCAGTACGACATCAGCTCGGATACATGGAGCTAGTTTTTCAGCTGTACGTCCACGTACTGACGACTATTCAGAAAACCGTCGACTCCCGACTAGGCCGTAGGGAGAATTCGCGTTTCCTAGAACGGTTTCGTTATATCATAGTAGCTTCGCAGCTTCTCAACAGTCACGTCAATGTCTCGCACTATGACAGAGATGGAGAACCTCCGTTCTCGGATGACGAAAAGTCTACTATATTTGGGAACTCAGATTCGATGATACGGTACTGGGTGGGTGGTGGGTTTGCTTTGGCCACATCATTTATATTGTCATGGATTTTCCGCGGAAACAGCATTTTCACTAAGGGGAAGGCTGTGATTGCCGTTATAATTACCGTGGTAGTGGGCATTTTCTTGTTCACACGTGCCAGGCGGAAGTGGTTACGATCGTTGAGGTTGAAGGCCGTCGAATTCGCGGCCGTCTTCGTCGAAAACAGTCAAACATTCGACATTTTGGCTTCAAATGCAGTAACTCTGATACAAGAGGTGGAGTTAGTATCTCGGGGCTACCGATTGTAAGCAGCGCACCCCCCCTACAAACCTACTACAGACTAATCCATGCCCCAGGAGTCTTCCCCTCCCGCCGATCACTCGCCTAGAGCGAGATAATAAGACCCGACGATGTGCCAGATTGCGCAAGTCGGTACTGTCAGCACTTAGCATGGCAATCCCGCCGCACAACTGTGCGTGCGTATCACTTCGCCAGCTTGCCCAAGAGGCGGATCTGGAGAAATATTACGACATTTATGACATACAGATGGCGGACCTAGAAGAGGCGGAGCTGGGCTTTGATAATAACAAGGACCTGGGTGACTTGGAGAGCCTGAGGGCGCTAAAGACACTGCTGCATCGTCTACATACAATCCGGAGGGTGTTTCTCTGTTCCCTGTTAGCCATCGATGCCGACGGCGGACATGCAGATTACACTCGGTGGGGCTTAGCTGTAGAACAGCTGCGAAGCCTTGGGAATCTCATTGCCGAGCTAGCTGGAGAACTTCGAAAGATCCTAGCGGAAGCAGAACGTAAGCCACGCATCCTAACCCCTCGGAGTTCCGTTAGCTGACTCGGACAGAATTCGCCATCCCCCCAACGCCCATATCTCCGCCATCTCCAGAAAGCGAAAAGCACCGGGGCCAGCTCCGCAAGTTGAACTCACTCTCTCAGGCGTTACGAGGGTTACAGGCAAAAATGCATGTCCTCCGCGAAGAATCAGACCGCACACTCCAGGGGTCCCTGGACCTGGACAGTTTTGGCCGCGACCTCCTCTCGCACTATGACTCCATCGGCGCGGACCTTCGGGGGCTCGTCGATGAGTGGGAGGAAGCACGTGCTTACCTCTCCATCAGTGTCGACCGCCAGACCTCCCCTAGAGACTCAAAATCGTCGGAGTCGATCGATGGCACAACGCTCGTCGGCGACACACCCAGAAACTCGGGATTGTTTGGGAAAGACGGAAGTTGGGCGGATGCAGCGGGGTTAGGACTATTCTCTCCTACCGAAGAAGAGCAGTCGGATCACGACGCGGAAGAAGTCTACGAGGCAGTAGCAGAACCACCACAACAAAGAGTAAGGAACCGACTGAGCCGCGAAGAAAGGATTAGGAAGGTTCAAGAGGAGCGGGCGAAAACGGTTGAGATGCGGAAAACGGCGGAGGCCGGGTTGGCGCTGCAGAGAGAATTGCAGGCCGTTTTGGTGAATCGTCCTGTGCCCAGGCGGAGATATCCTGGGCGGAATTTTAGTGGGTAATGTTAATGCTTTTCAAATTTCGTGATGACTTTCTTTTTGTTGCGTGCAAATATATATTTTGGGCGTGATGTTTTTTTCTTCATTTCTTTCCTTCCTTTGATCGAGCTGGCGTTATTGGAGCATCTTACGATTATTTTTTACTATAATTACTGACTGTACTTTGTGCATTGGGAGGCTTTTCTTTCTTTACTTTTCTTCTGTGCGCACGCTGGTTTACGATGAGAAACTGCTGTGTTGATGATACCAAAATAATCCGTTATATATATAGAATCAATGATGGACAAAAATAAAGGTAGGTAGAGGCTAGATGAACGCTAATATGTCTGGTATGTTTGTGGGGCTGGAAATAATCACAATAGGTCACTCGGGTATTTATGCTACGCGGGAGGTTAAACTTCTAGAAGCTCATGGTATTGAACTCACAGATCACTAGTGAACACCACCATCACAAGCTGCCTCCCCAGCTAGTTGCTGCATCGTGTAAACACAGTCATGTATCCAGGCGGTAAAGGTTAACGAACAAAGAAGCAATACGCCCCTCCCCGCCGGCCCCCATCTCCAAACTCCAGCTGCAGCAAAACAAAGCAAGCAAAGCAAATATGCTATCATAAAAGGAAAACAACTTGTACACACGAAAAGCAAACACATGCATCGTAAGAAAAAGAAAGAGCAAAGATCAAACGCCGGGTTCATTACTACGGAGAGGGAGAATATAATATTCGAACTTTATCATGGGGTATATATAGAGCAGAGCAGATAAGTTTACTTGCATAAACAAAAGAAAAAGAACCATTACTCCAAAAGCAAGAAGAAAAATCGTAAAAACATGATAAACTCAACGAGCATGATCCACCACCTGATCAAACAGTTCGCTCGGTATTTTCCTCACCAGACTCACAGCGACACTGATAATCGTCTTTGCGTTCAGCGGCGGGAATTGTCGCAGTAACTTCATCGGACTCTGCGCCGTCAATAGCTCATCGCGCATCAGCAGTAGCTGTGCCACTACGCAGAGGATATTCAAGTGCGCTCCGTAGGCTAGGAGGAAGTCCCATAGCTTCAACACCTCGGGCAGCGGCGGTGTGCATGCCGAGAGTGTTAGGACCGCTGTATACTATTAGCATTGCCGGGGTAGAGTAGTGGACAAGGGTGGGAGAGAGTGTACAAGGAAATGCATATAGTTCCGCGGTCAGGAACTTAGACTGTAAATGCGCGAACAGCTTCGGATCGACCGTTTCCAAAACTTGGTCGACCAGCTTCAACCCGCTGTGCACACCCTCCATAGTGGGGCGGACGTAGCCAGGACACTCGCGCTGGATGAACACGGCGAACAGCGAGAACGCCTCCACCTCGCTCCGGGCAGCATACAGGAACGGCGCGGCGATCACGTTCATACCCTGCACGTACTGCGCGTCTTCCCCCGTGTCTTTCATCTTCCACTGGAACGCATTCAGCAGCCGGATTATCGACGACTCTGAGACGCGCCGCCGGAATAAGGGGTCCGTCGCTAGCGTGCGGAACGTGTCGTTTCGGATCTTGGAGTAGCTGCTCGATGCGCCCCGGCGGACGAGAGTCACGTATTCGTTCGTTCGCATTGGCGCGACCCCGAGGAGGATCGACCAGATGTAGATTCGCAGGGCGGACTGTGTGGGTGTTAGCGCGTGAGGGAGCTTGCTTTCGGAGAGACAAACATTTCCATCTGTATCGGCAGCCACGCCTTGTGTTAGGATTAAGTATCGCAGGTCTTGGAGAGCTTCGGTGAGTGATGCGGGAGGCTTGCTGATCAGCCCCTCAATTGTAGATGCCTGGTGCTGGGAGAGCTGCGCAGTCGATGCCGCCTTCCGGGTATACCGTTGCAGCGCCGACGGTTGGCTGGCGCTGTGGATGTGGTGCGGTGTGTGGGCTGGCATGTCGAGGTTTGCTTGCGATTGAGAGCGCGATCTTAGATGCTTTGCGGAGGAGCGGGAGGTGGGGAGGTGATGCTTGACTTGCGGCGCGTTCGTGGACAGACGGGCATTCGTTGAGGCGGAGATACGGGGGACGTTTGCGGTGGTGCTAGTGATAGTGTTGGTGGTATTGGGGGTAGCAACAGTAGAAGTGGTGGGGATGGGGTCGTTGAAGTTGTTCTCGAGGATTGAGGAGGAGGGGAATTTTCGGACGCGACGGAGGGGCTGTTGGGCCATTGTGGGTGTGGTAGGGTGGGTAGGAATTGCGATTGGAGACTTGTATCTGTGTCGTGTCGTGAGGTGTTGAAGATAGAGCTACTGTCCTGTGGGGGGGGGATCGAGAACAAAGGAATGGCTGGAGCGAAAGTGTTGTTGGGTTGTGATTGACTGGGCTGAGAGCACAATTAATGCACACCAATTTCCCCCACAACGACCAGCCAACCCACAAACACCCCAAGCGCTTGAGCTGAGAGGTCCGACGGTCGGGTAGCGTCACTATCACGTCAACCGGAACCGCGCACCCCCGACGACGACGACGAACGACGACGACAGACCACCTATCACCAACTATTCCCCTTATCTCGCGCCTCAAATCTCACCGGATAGCAATTTCCAGTATGCCAGAAGCCACTCCCGTCCCCCCGACTCCCACAAAGCCCGCACCCACAAGCCAGGGCCACACCCGCGAGCAAGCCGTCGCGTACTACGAGAAAGTTCGCAAGCAGCTACGCGACCTGATCCACCAGAAGCGGCACCATGACAAGCAGCTTGTAATCCAGCTCCCCTCTTACTCCCATTCCAGCACTAATCTCGCAAACAGGCACTATACGAAGAAAACATCTTAAAAGCCGAGACCGCGTATCTAGAAGAGACTCAGAACGGCAACATCATCAAGGGCTTTGATAACTACATCAAAGCCGGGGTTCCACGGCGGAAAACAAACTTCAACGATCAGGACCGCATCTTTTCGCTCTCATCCCTCTCATACGCCGCGAAGGTGAGCTTGCCACTGGCAAACTGTATAAAGGGTGGATTACTAATGCGTCTTGGCGATATAAAATAGCTTCAGGACGAATCCGCGCCCGTCACAGCAAGTTCTACGCCTACGGTGCCAGATCTACCGAGGATCTCAACACAGATGGCAAATAAGAATAGCCACAATAATAAGAAGAATCCGAATCGCAAGCGAAAGGCGGATGATGAATCTGAGAGTGTATCCGAAGTCGAAACGCCCGGACCTAAGCGTGTGAGGATCTCGTTTTCGGGACAGGGTGGTCAGCAGTGAAGCAGTAATAGATGTATTGTGCTTTCGTCTTTTGTCTGTATTTTTTAGCGTGGCAATGTATTTATTTTATTATATGGGCTACGGTGGGTGAGTGGGTGGCGTTCGGCGTTTTCTGATATACATGTATACTACTACTCTTGGAATTTAGGTGGCTGTTTGGCTTGGGTAGATAGTACTTTTGGCTTGCAATGTGCTTTCTGACACCTTTAGGTGGTTCACTATTACTACGACTTCTCTTAATTCGCACAAATTGCTCATTCATCGTCACCCATGACCTCATACCCTCACATCCAAGAATGAAGTGGCACATAGCACACGCAAAAAAAATAACGATGCAGATGCAGTTTCGCTAGCAATAGAAGAAAAGCTGATATATATCTCATTGTCCCCATCATTTCTTGGCTCTTGCTCGTCCTCGCCACCCGGCCAGAGTATCCTGGGGCTGCGGGTGCGGGTGCGGCATCCAAACTTTTTGTTTGTAATCATATTGTATTCACCCGCTTGTGGGGTATGATATACATATTCCCAATTTCCTCGCCACTCCAATTTCAACAAAGAAAAGTTCAAGTTGTAGGCTCTCTACCTATCCCCTCTTCCGCTCTAAATAACTTTATTCTCATCCCCAAAATATAACCCGGGCTCTACTCTTCGTTCTCTGGACTCTCCGCCTCCTCCTCCACTCCCACCACTCTTCCGACGTCTGTAACCTCCAAAAATTCCATCAATGCCTGAGTACACTTCTCTTCTGCAAATTGAGAAATCGGCACCTGCTACTTCCTAACGTCCAAAGCTTCGCATTTGGTACGGTAATGTGAGGAGCAGCCATTTCCAATGAACAACCCAGCACTGCAGTTTGTAGATATCTACAGACCAGTCAGATCGATAGCGGTAGATCAATAGACCGGCTAGATGTGATCCAATGCGCCCCTTGGCATGGACCGGTCCGCTATTGCCGTTTGGAGCCCCTCCGAGAGACGAATATTTCAGTGTCCATACCCGATGACTAAGAGGAATATTGTGAATACGAAAGTGCTTACATGCGATTCCCCTTAGCTAGTTAGCTACCATCCCGACCTGTCTAGAGTCAATAGACTGTACCAGTGTGTGGTTCTCAGTCCACCACGCGGTAGCATTGAAGACTATCCCACGGTCAAACTAAAGACATCTCGAGCTCCTGGATGCATGAAGCTGGCAAAGGTTGCAAGAGTAGATCTAGCGCATAGCAGAGGGGTTTGCTCAATGTGAGGAAGAAAGGTGCTCGAGAGACAGCTGCAGGAGCACGGTGTGTAAATACAGGGGAAGGGGGGAAGAGGAGTGGACACGCACAGGACAGTATAGGCAAGCCGAGTGAGTGAAACATGCATAAATCTATCTCCAGACAGATCGGATGCTGTTAAAAACACACAGCAATAAATTTCATACTATTATATACCAGTAAGTGTGAGCAAACTCAGCTAATAATATCAATAACGAGTGGTATACTATAAAATCACAGTCTACCTTGCTCACTGGCCGCTCCACTGGCGCGAAGACTTTGTCTTAAGGCGCGATTTATTTCTATCTATGTAACCGTAGAAACACAAGCGAGCACGATGCTCTGATCACATTCGCAATGCTGGGTGTAGCAAGCTACTGTAATGCCAGCAGAAGAGCTCGGGCTACAGGCAGATCTGGTGCTAGCGCATCCACCCTGCCTCCGCCCCTCGCCCTTCTGCTGAGAGGTTCGCCTCTAGACTCCGATATAAGTACCCCGTATCCGCCGCAGCCGTTGCGGTATGCCTGGAGAATCGGCCTGTAACCCTAAGTTTACACCACTTCCCATCTAATACCTATAGATCGGGCGTTTGTTCGATTGTATATATATCATCTTGGATGCTGTGAGGCCGGGAGACCTGCCCTCGTGACCACATGCGAGCCCAAACACTTCTCATATTCACAAATTATCACTCACTCTAACGGGCACTTTTTGGCTAATGGGCACTTTTCTGATTATAAGCAGGTTCACGTAGTAGTTGAGCATAGTCTTAAGTTCCTCAAGACCATTATCCATCGTAAGAGGGAAGATGGGTGAGAATGTTTGCACACGGTACATCGCTCCGTCCTCTGAAATGATCTAGTAGGCGTTTCAGGCATTTCAGACATTTCAACGGTGTTCCTTTAGCACTGACGTCTGGAACCAGTGTCTGATTGATTCCTCTCTCCTCCATCACCTCTTCACCTTCCCTTGGAACCTGAATATACACTACTCTTGATTCTAGTTCAAGCGGATGATCCACATACCACTCCAAGACTCCGCCATAACTACCCACCCCCAACACCCTCCCAAGAGCTCCTAACGCTAAGAATAGTGACAAAACCCACATTCCGCTTGCCTTGGCCCCAGCGGCAACGTTCAGCGGCACGTCGTTATCCTGGATGTGGATACAGTACGGCTCCGGGGCACCAGGAAAACCCGTGGCCATTATAGACGGCTTGACAGGGCAGAGATGCAGTATGGAGTGTATCTCCAGCTTGATGAGGTGGTGTATATGGGGTGAGACGCGGGCGAGAATCTACCCGTATGCTGGATTCTCGCGGTGCCTAAGGAGGACGATCACCATTTCTTACGGTCTGGCTTGAACTGGGCCTTCGGTCTATATCCTGAAATTCTTCAGCTTTTCATCTTGGTTAGCAAACGACTATCATCGGGCCGTTGCTTCTCGATTTGATAGTAGGGTATTATCAGAGATGTTTTGTAAACGCCCATCGCTCGTTGTGTTGATCTGTGGGTATACTCAGTGCATGAGGTGTGTAAAGTGGTCAAAATACCATTTCACGACGTCGTACATGGAATTAGTGGAATTGGGTAAATTCATGTGTACTAACACCCAATTCCACCAATTCCATGCATGATGTTGTGAATTTAATGATATTGTAGCATGATGTATATAGCTGATAATGTTGTGCATGAACTTGTAGACTTTGGCACTGGTGTACATGAAAAAGGACCTTTGGAACTTGATGCACATTAAATACTGAATTTCCTAAATCATGCATCAAAAATGGTTTGCAAAATCCAGTATCTGATGTGCATCAAATTCCAAAATTCCTAATTCATGTGCACAAACATTGAATTCTGCTAGTTGGCACATGATGTTAAATAATGTTGACCACTACACAAAGTCATACCACAATTTTGTAGTGCTAAGCTGATGTGGTATATAATTACTGAAATTGGGTGTTGGTGTGCATGAAGCTACCCAATTCCATTAATTTCATGCACTACATCGTTGGAATGGTATTTTGACCACTTTACTGCACCATAGAGGCCGACATATATATGGCAAGTTCTAGCCTAAACGATAGATACCACTGGCTCAGCATCCCCGGGCTGTTTGGCTGCCAAGGTATTGAATTATGGCTGTATGTACCCTTACAACGCCGAAAAATCTGGAGTCTCTGAAACAAGTGATAGAGTCTGTCTCGGCACTGGAGAGCAATCCCTCGAACTTATGGCACTAAAGAAGTCTGCCCAAACCATAATACACTAAGAGTTAGGCCAGCCACCCTTATCAACTTGGTGTACGTATTATACATTAGTTTATAGATCGTGGTTCGGAATCAGCAATCAAGCGTACGACACGACGCAACTCAGGATCATGCAAAATCATCCATTCATTCCAAAAGCTAAGTAAGTACGAACAGGATATCATAACGCCCCCTCCTCCAAGTCCTCTCATCCCTCCACTCCTCTAGCATTCTCTTATGCCACCCACTATGTTCCGCAATCTCCCCAATGCCCACCTTCGCCCTACAGTCGGGCATTCAAATCTGTCCTCCTGCAGCGCAACCACCTCCTTTGTCCTAACTCTTTTCTCTACTGGCACTTTCTCCACCTCTACTTTCTTCTCCACCTTTCAAAAACTACTTCCTAACATTCTCATCCCCCCTCTCCCTCCTCCACAATCACCGTTAACCTCAAACAAGGCCAGCTGACTCAACCCTCGAAGCCAGTCCTCTCGCCATCATCTGCATACTCCACCTCTCTTTTGTTCCCTTGTATACAACCCCCTCCGTCGCCCTCCTCCCCCCTCCCTTTAAAGATCATCGTCATCTTGCTGGGTCTTCTGTACAATATGCAATGCATGAATGCCAGTGGACTTGCCCCATCGACGTGGATACTCTGTGTCGTTTGACGCTTCCCTGATTTGCTCATATCCCTTTCTTAACCTGCGTATCACATTTGTTTCGGAAGCAATCGAAAAAGACCCGGAATTTAGCGGATACCTGTCACGTCATGCTGTCAATCGCCACACTCGTGGGTTCCATGGGCAGACTTGTGGACGGTACTTTTCGAAGGGCTCGATTGCCTTTTCTTGGTGACGACTGTGTTGCATTGTGAAAACATTGAATCCTCTGCCGAAGACCAGTGGCACTGAGTTCCATGTTTGATCCAAAAGGAGATGGTGTATGTCACGGAAGACGGGGAAATTCTGGTCTGTACGGATTTGCGCATTTTTGGTAGAAGCCTCAGGCTTCCACACAGTACAGTTCCAAACAGGTCCGGTTTGTATTCGTGCACTATGCCATTATAGATAAGAAACACAAACGCGTACATAATGCAACAAGACAGACGCTCTCCTTCTCCTCCTTCCCGACTCCACTACGTGTGAATAACAGAAGGCTTATTCATCCTTTCCTAGTGTATTGGCTATGCTCTTAACATCCCAAAATGGGCACTCATAGCCACCTCGTGGCTGACACCAACAAGCCTTGGCACCCAGCATTGCCTCCGATCCCACCATAACAAACTTACTTAGTAGCGCTACATAAACCCATCAACCCCGCAATCTATCTAAACAAAGTACTAGCCTAGCATAACCAACTACTAGTACAGCAACCACCACCACTGCAATGCCACTCCGGGCAGGCTCGCTGTGTTGTGGTACCTGCATGAGGTGAGATGAGCGGGCCAACGTTGCTGTGTCACTCGCGGCGCGGTGCGACAGCGGGATTTGACGGCTTACGGGTCATGTTTTATATTAGGCAGAAGGGAGCCTTCCTCTCCTCACCCGGGGTAGTTGCAGTGCCACCACAACCAATCTGTCTGCCCACCCAACCACAGTTCGTACCTATAGCAGCCCTCTTATGGCGGAAACAACCTCGGTGCCTTGGAGGTAGAACGAGCTTAGGCGCTCGTTAACTGCTGGAGAAACTGCGTAGTTACCCCCAGCCGTTTGGGGGCCGGATGCCCTATAGCTACCGGTGCTGGGGGAGACGACGTTGGGGACCGATCTGGTTGGTGTGCGTGCCTTGTTGACGTTGTGATATGTCCCAGCCGTTGTGTGTTCCGCAGTGTTCCACGGCTCGGGGTGTACGGTGACTGGCATTCGTATGCAGTTGGAGACCATCGGCTGGACAATGTTGCGTGCGCCGAGGCTGGGGTGGTGTGCACGTGTTTAGCCGCGGTGGTGTCGGTACGGGTTGCATAGACGCGGTATCTCGGGATCCTGGGTTATCGGACAAAGTCTGAACCTCTTACTATCTCTGCAGCAAATACCTCTCCGCTTCTCCATTCCGACACAACATCTTCAGTACTAGTCCTTTAGGGTACACCCTTTTCTTGCCCACTATAATGTCTGTACTAATTAGGGCGGAAGTGGAAGTTGAATACGCCCGAGCTAACTCTCGACAGATCCCGCACATCTACACTCCAACCAAGACAGCAATTCTCGCTGCCTGCCGTCGTTAATTCTACGAGTTTCAAAGAACCTCGCCACCAGGTCCCGAAACCGTGCGTCTTCACGTCTCCCGCGCGGAAGTGTTGGATGCCTCCGCCACTGGCGACTCGAGATGATATTCTCGATCAGCGTTGCACACGAGACGAACTGTCCCAGATACTCGTCCTCAGATTCGAGACAAGACGGATGGACTGTTTTTGAGATGATATATCCTGGGCCTGTTCCTTTGATCTCCCGGGCACTTGGGAATGGTGATAAATGAAGTGTGTGTGAGGGCTCAAGCAGTTCATTCCAAGTAGAGTCCTAAGGGGTTATACTACTACACATCCCCTATCCACCTTGAGGTTGACTTTTCCGAACTCAGGCTCCCTATTGGTAGGGTACTAAAGGACGAGACTAGATGGCCAATGACACGAGTCAGTCCAGGCCTATCTTATATCCCGTCTCATGTGCAACACTATTCTCGATCGTACAGAATTGGAGGAGGCTAGAGTTGTCAGCGAGCGGTACAGGTCTAGATGAGATGGTGGGACCGAAAGCTGTTGATCTCGAAGGAGTGGAAGCGTGGATTGGGGGTATCGGCACTTTGTGTTCTAAACGCTGTACCACTGTAGCTTCTGCGTAATGAAACCGTTCAGGGAAGATTTACTTACTGACTCTTGCACTTCAACCATTTTAATATATTGCACCACTCATCGGTGTTTTCTATATTGACCTCCATGCTCTTTTGCCTATGCAGGCAACGACGATATGCAAAGTAGCACTCTATTCGTATATCTATTACCGGCTGATTGCCCCCTTAATACTCATGATTTGCCACTTTGGCGTCATGGAAGAGTATCCAAAACTGGCCTCCTGGGTGTTCGATTCTGGCTCCCTGGCGTCTAATGTTGGAACCAATTTCACCATCACTGAGAATGTAAAAATCGGAAACCCCAGCGCTAAAACCTCCTGTTAACCGCAGGTCCAAAAAATGTGACCACATCCAACATTACAAAACCGGCTTCTAAGACATTTAATTACTGACCCTGTCCTATATACAGCGCTCCGATATAGCAACGGAATGTTCTGCTTGGTTGACGTGAGATGCGTCGGTGTTGGTATGTTCTGTACCACCACTCCGTCGTACACGTCCGGTCTCAAACCTACATATGTCCAGCACCCGATACAGAGGCACAAGACAGCAAGGCAAGATCGTTCGGCGGGACCTTGCAGGTGACACAGAAACCCTTTCCATCCTGCAGGCTGCGACGCGGGTTCTACATTTCAATTCCTTCCAGAAGAACCACTGGCATACTTGACGTCCATATAACAGGAGACATATCAACTTCCCTCATCCCCGAGCTTTTGCTTGACGAGAAAAGCTGCAAGTAGACAAGTTCAGCACTGGTTCGGCGTGAAGCGCAGCGACGCACCATTAGTCGATGGACACATCCAGACCCCTCATGTCATCTGCTCGCATATTATATCCCCGAATGCGTCGTGCAGCAGATCAGGTCGACGTAACCCTAACCCTTCGCCCCAGACAGTCTGGTTTCAAGCCACGGCGTCTGGAACTTTGCTTCTCTCGTGGTGATTTCAAATAGATGTTCTAGCGCTGTCTCTGTTCCCAAAACGGTGATCTTGCTGCGATTTGAGACCGCCACAAGAATGGTCCATGGATGATGTTCCTGCGCCCGCGATTGTCTACCGCTGCAGTTGTTGCGGTGGGTGGCAAGATGTCATCAGGAATAGACATAATATCGAGGAATACAAAATCACAAAGTTGCGGGTGCGTAGATCAGAATAAACGAACGAAGATCGTACGGTTTTTAGTTTCTACTTTTATGCTTGTATGCTCCGATATACCATTGGAGAAACCCCGGCCTCCCCATACTCCAGCTAAACACCACGCTCAAAAACAAAAAAACCCTTCCCATAAAAAATGACCAAAAAAAACAAGAACACCTATGTAGACCAGCCAACAAATACTTATATACATGAAAACCATTAACACCCACGGCCCTCAATGTGAAGACCAAGCTTTCTAGGACCAGCATATCAAGAATAAATTGTTCCCACCACCAGAAACTGCCTGATTATGTGACGGTGGAAAACCGTAAATGCGAGGTGTGCCGTCGCCAATATCAACAAGAAAAATAATAAAAAAAGCCCCCAGCGGTTTATTTCGCGAGCCCGATCCGCACCTCCTGCGGATACGCTGGGTTTCCAGACCCCCTCTCGCTCGCCGGCGACCGACTCGGACTATCCGTGTACGGCGAAAACTGGGCACTATCACTACGGGGCGGGAACCGCGGGCTCCCAGTGACCGGACTGATTGGCGGCGGCGGGGTGTCGTGGTACGGCGAGAACGGTGGGCTCCGACTCCCGCCGGACTCCAGATCTCGAAAGGGCGAGAACGGGGGATCCGATATCCTTGATCCTCTCAACTGCGCCGAGAAAGTCGAGGGGTTGTATTCACGGAAGGAGTTGAGAGGGACTAGCGAGGGCTCTGGCTTCATGATGCTGAGCCGGTCGTCGGTCGTCGATGCGGTGTGGTGTCGCTGTTGCTTGCTCTCTAGCATTTCGTAGGATGAGTTTCCGGGCTCGGAGATACGCCGGGCATTGTATGACACGAATTCGTCCGGTATCGTCCTGCGCTTGAAGAGGCCCTTGAAGAACTCGATCCAGGCGGGGTAAATACTGAAGCGGCCAAGTAATAGGAGTGCCCATATGCCGTTGAACTGCGAGGGGACAGAATTAGCGACGTGGGACGGGGCTAGTAATGGGCAAGGACGTAACCTACCGAGAGGAGGAACAGAACGGCAAAAGCCGTCGATTCTCTGACGACCATCTTCGCCGCTTCATCAAGGCACTTGATTTTATCGCCACCGTTCGTGATCATGCATGTCACCCACACCTTGGCGTGTTCCATATTTTCCTTGGTCATTTGCGTGGTCCCGTCGAACTGCAAGAAAACGGTCGAAAAGTATATAACGTCCGCCAGGATGATGATGACAATGGTGATCCCTCTCCATTGTAATTCAAACACCTTGCTTATCCTGCGGAATGCACGGGAGGCAGTAATAGTCCTAAGACTGGTGCCGGTGGAATGCGGCCCCTGGGAACCGCCCGAAGCGTGCGTTGCTGAGGGCTCCTCGAAAAGACTACGGATGTATACTTGAGTAACATAACCAAAACTAAAAACTCAACCTTTAGCATATTTCTCCAAAACTTCCGTGGTTGGGGAAACACTGACGTTATGGTTTGAGTGACAATGGATGCGGCCGCCATCGCAAGCATCGGGCCCCAGAATGTCTGCACACCGTTCTTTGAGTTGATGTGGCAGGACTCCCCAAAACGGAATGATACTCCAGTCAGGGACAAGGCGATGGCTAGAAAGATCACCGGAATCGACCAGCCAAATCCTTGGGAGGTCAAAAAGAACTTCCGCCCGGGTACAACTTGCCAACAAATCTGGAGGTGAAGTGACAAGGTGCGTAGAAAAGCTGAAGTGCCGTCAGTAGCTGCGCTCGACCACAACTGATTGCTGTGGGTGAGACATACCCCACATCACAACGCACCAACCTCCTCCCAACAGGAACGCCCCCGAGAGTGCACAATTGAGGCTGGAGTACATATCATGAGGTGTAATTTCGTCGAAGCATTGACCCTCGGGGTTCCCGACTGGTATTACGAACGACATCTGCGGGTATCCCATTAGTAAGCTGTCCCCAGCCAATCAACTGACGGTTTCGCCTACCTGCATCAAAAGAACTGCAAATGCCAGACAGACACTCAGATAGTGGCGGCGTGTGACTTCCACCGGCAGAACCGCAAAGCTGAGTAGAAGAAAGGAGCAGCAAGCGATGCCCGCCAGATTAACATAAGTCGTTGCATGAATTAACGTCTTGAAGCCTGTAAAGCACCGGATAATCAGATTCGAAGGCCCACCAAGGGAAAGGATAAGGAATATTGAACCTACTGTCTCTATAGAAGTAATCTTGTCTGGGACATGGTAGGCAACATTCCGTTTGCCATAAAGGCAGAGGGAAACACAGCCGCGCGTTCGTGTCTGTATATAGTGAGATTATATCCCCCGGGTCCCATTCTCCAAGAAGAAACTCACCACCGCCAAGTTTTGGGAAGTTCTTCTCTGCAGCGAAAGGGTACGGGCATGTTGCGTTAAAAGCCATTGTAATTCGTGGATTTGACAGCCGTGCCCGAAGTGTAAATGTTGTCAAATATCCCCAAGCAACCTCATGCGCAACTTTCCACCTCTTGATGTTCTCGTGCAATCGAATTTAAAGAATGACGTTTCCGTTATGCGTTCGACTAATTTCGACGTAGTTGCAGCCTGATCTGATCGATATGTCGGTTTTAATATCCTTTTACTCACTGTGCAAAAGTTACCGGATACGCGGGGCGAGCGGACCATGATAAATAAGTAGGCTTCACCCCATTTCACCAGTGGGATGGCAAATCTTGGGCTACTATCGTTAATCCATGTTTCTGAAGAGTGACTGGTTCACTGGGTTAGAGTGCGAACAAGCCCAGAGACAGCATTGATAGGCCCACAGCTTCTCTTGGGCGAACTATGTACAGGGGGGTTATGGAGCCACCCGAGGCTGCGCTTCTACGCACTATACTCTGAGTACGCGCACGAAGGGCATTGGAGTGCAGGTGGCATCAGGGATCAAGCATGATTTTGCCCCACCCACACCCACCGCCTGCAGAAAGGGGCTTGTTGAGGAAAGCCGTCTGGCCAGGTTTCGGTGCCATGGGGAGATAGAAATATGCGCTGCTGGACGGTTCAAGAATGAGCGCCGGTAATTTGGATGTTGACCGTAGAGTATGTACTGAGTTTCACTTGCAAGCAGCACAGGTATGCCAGGAATAAGAAAAATAGAAAACGGAATTGCCATGCGTCTCTTTACACAACTTACTCTGCATGAAACCCTCATTCCTGTAGAAAGCGTTGACGATAACTTCCCTGTTCGTCCACAATTAAAAGTGTCTCATACCGATGAGCATTGAGTCAATGCTGCAAGTCTGTGCAGGCGGAGAATTTCCAGGGATTGTACTTGCAGATAGGCTTACTTCTTTGGATGTGAAGGAAAACGTGTGTATGCCCTATGTACCTGTACTTGCGTCAACCCGAACACTAATGCCAGGGTAGAGTAAGACGGCGACTATGCCAAATCTGGGTGGCAGCAAGTGATTTTGGGGAAACAAATGTAGTACTATTCCAGCGACACATATTAATTCTGAGATAACGGTTCGGGCGGAAAAACCTCTAGGGAGTGAGCCAGCGGGGGATTTTATTGAAGAAGAAAGATGAAATACTACAGAGCGAGATATGTCGTCCACTCAACAGTAGCATTCTCGCGTAGTAATAAATAAGGATAAGCGAGGCAGATTCAGGCTATGGCAAAGTTAGTCCATACCCGAATTCAGAGGGGTGACGTTGGGATGATGCTCTGCAGGTGAGTGATAATATAGATTGAGGTAATCTACGGCCTACATCCCAGGTACTACCCTCACCGTAGATGTCTCTGCTTCCCCCCCATATCACCAATTGACACTTGACATTCGCTACCTGGATCTGACCCGGGAAGCTTAACTTTGCTACTACGCGGAGAGATGTCGAGTGAATGGGGTATCAATGGAAGCAAGAGAGCTGGCCAATTTAGGAGCGAGAGGATATCTATCACTATCATCTTGTGCGTCTGTCGTGGGCCCCAATGGTCGCCAGCTCTCGCAGGGATTGAGGCCAGGTCCAGACGTCATTTGAACTCACATGAATGCCCGCGACTGGCAAAAAGGCCGCCTACTCTAGTTACGCTCCTAGAGGCTTTCAAGCAAGCCGAGTCCGCAGGGCTTAGTCTGCGTAGGACAGCTTCGATTCGGAATTGGTTCCGACCTGCAGGTAGGGCATGCCGCTGCCGTATCCACTAAAGTCTTCCGAGCTCCTTCTTGCATTTCTCGGAGCCGAACGCCCCCCGGATGTCGCTTGGTAGAACCGCACAGCTGAGGGGCTCAAATGACATTAGACTAAGACATGGACAGGACCGCGACATATGACGTCGCAGCGGTCAAGTCTAGATTTCATTCGTCAGCACATTGTCGAGGAGTTGAGAGTGAGGCAATGTCTACTATCCGAGTGAACAGGGCGGAACGGCTGGCACCAACGCACGGCGCTTGACGACGGGAGGCCTACAGAAATCGTGAAGCGAATATCTCGCAAAAATCATGGCGGAGCGTGACCACAATTCCATCTTCAAGTATGACGCCAAATCAACTTTACAGCCTTGTCTGGGGCTGAAGACCCCCGCCGCACGCCAACTGCAGAGAGTCGGAATGCCACACAAAAAGGTACCAGGATTCACATTCCCATGCCGAAAAGTCAATGCCTTCCCATAAAACACGCCGAGATGAGATAGGCTCGATTGAATTGCGCCGCCTTACCGCCTGCATCTTCCCTCGGTTCGGGTTCTGCATTGCGCTCAGCTGCCCAAGAGCATGTACAGTGACTTACCGGGTGTTCGCCAACAGCTGAATTCACACGCTAATTGTCGCTTCCAAGGTTTTCCCCTGTTTCGCTTCCAAGTAAATAGAGTTCGTATGCATTGTAAAGTTAAAGGTGGTGATGATGGTTTAATTTCTTCGAGTGCAGGTCTGTCTTACCCCATGCTTGTATCGGGTTAGAGATGTCTCAGTTATTGATGATCGACGATGCGCACTCAGCCGTGGCCACAAACTGGTCTGTGTTGACGACACCTTTCCCAATCAAACCAGAGATGTATCACGTCATCTTGGGGTTTCGAATCCCCATCCTAAACATTAAAAGTCCCAAACGAACGGGTTCTGTCAATTCCAATTCTCAAGTCAGCCCGTATCAGAATATAGGATGAGTGGTCTTACAATCTGCTCAATCGTTAGCAAGACCTGTAGGGAGTATGTAGAACATTTGCGAAGGGAACTCTATCCGGGGTTAGGGCACCGTTTTCTGGATCCCCTTCTACACTGCATACTATACATGAACTCGTGTATCACACTCTGATAGTAAACTCCTGCTCTACCCCTTCTGCCTGCAAATTGATCTCGTTGGACGCTTCTTATCCTGCTGCGTCACAGCATCTTGTGCTCTGAAGGTTACTTCATGGTTGGATGAGCGGCTACCTTTTTCTACCCATAATAAACACAAACTTCAACTTCCCTGTGTTTGGTCACGAGCAAGACTACCTACCGAGCGTCAATGTTCGTACGAGAAACACTATTTCGTATCACGTCACACTGATATGATACGCAGGGAAAACAGCTTGCATTCAATTCAGAAAAAGCGGTCCGGTCTCCGTGGTAGTGGTGTTGACAACCTCTCAAGCCACCTTATAGCAAACCGCTACTCACTCGTCACGGATGCTTCAATCTAAGAACACGACGACCGTTATGACAGCCTTGATTTAAAAATAAACAGCGTCACACTGGGAGGTACAGTACTCCTCAACTATCTCCGCTAAAATAACACACAGCCCACTAACCTTTATATTGATTTAGCTCCTACCACTCTATAGAGTAGCCAAGCTTGATGATCTGTCAGCATTCCCTTTCGATCACAGGAAGGGAGTCTTCAAAGAAAGAGTGACTGGCCCCTAACCCCTGACGGGGACGGAGGCGTTTGGGTGTTCATTGGTAGGCCGAAAAACGGCTATGTATTCGAACGTTATTTTCGGCCGGTATTGGCGAAGTTCCTCGCTGAAAACAAAACGAAGCCGGGAAAAGAACCTTTAAAGAAGTACTTTTCCTAGAGATCACGTCTCTACCTAAAGGAATAATAACTAAACTGAATGAGGGAGCCTATCCCGGCCATTGCTTGCTGTATCCTTTGAAAGAGGTGTTTGAGGGAATCGTGTCTCATGGCATTGAACTTTTGTACTCCATCGGGCACCGGGTAGTCTGGGGCTCGGTTCGTTGTAGATTCGATGGCCAGATCTTTGAGAAACGTACAAAGATAGTGGACTTTGATTGGAAAAAGATCAGTAGAGCTGCACAGGAGGTGGCCAGGGGGATGAGATGCACGCATATCACGGAGTCTTTGCTTTTGTTCTGGAGGGAGACCTGTTCACATGATGCTTGTTTGTGTGGTGGAAGGGGGATGAAAATAATTCTTCAAAACCGCACTCTCTCATAAGCTCTATTTAATGTGCGATAACCTAAACAACGGATTTTCTTGAAGATAGGGAATTAGGCTAGAAGAGCCGCTAAGGGTGAAGGGTTCCAACGAGTTCTGTCAATTCCAATGCTAAGTCAGCGCTCGAAGAGAGCCCGTGTCAGCGGATATTAGGATAAGCCGCAGTACAATCTGTTCTTAATCGTTATCAAGCCGAGCTGGTTTTAGTTTCACATCGAATGTAGTTATCGATTGGACTTTGAGGCTACGGAGTTCATCCCATGTTGGAAACGTTTGTGATGCATAACCCCCAACTTTCCACCACACACACCACCATCACCACTGCAGCTCAATGATACACCCACCATATGCACACCCACTTCGAACCCGTACCTGCATTATGTGGGTTGTACATGGTAAATCCCCTTTTGAACGATACGTATCACAGATGTTTTATTGCAATTTCCAACCACTTCTGCGTTGCTCCGGCGTTGATATTCTTGCTACACTGAGTAAGTATGGACCTACTTAAGTTGGCCTGATTTTCCGAAGGTTCCACAGGTGCTTCTCTGCATACTCTAAGTCGGCAGAAAAAGAAAGCGCCGAGTGGATGACAGCGGCTGAATTTGTTCCCCTGCCAACCCTCCGGATGAGGTTCTTTGGTCCGCCGGCGGGTCCATGCATCGTGATACCATATTATCTGGATATGTCTGATTTATTTTTTGCGCTCGCAAGTAGCATATGCAACCCGATGGCACTGAAGCTGCGAAGTCCACCACGGACAAATAAGAATAATGGATCTCGCGTCCTGTGGCGCTACAAAAACTCAGATAATACGATACGTTATCAAAAAAAAGCATCGTTGGATATCGATTACTTATTTCCCCGCCAGAGTACCACGCCATTGTGGGTCTTAGATTCTTAAATGCACCTTCCTGCAAGCGCTGTGGATGACAGGCGTTGAGGTTCGCGATTGGAGAAATTGAAATTAACCCCATGTCCAGCCATCCCCTATCGATTGTTGCGTCGATCACGATTCGGACCGGTGGATGAGTACCCCCGTCGGCGAATACATTCCTCAGGATTGCTTTGCCGGTATAAGATGTGGCGTCAACTAAAGTCCCGTGATACAGAGTGGGTTGTACGGTGTGGATCCCGGCGGTAAGCGGATGGTGGAGCTTTCTTTGGTGAGTGGGGACGAATGTAAACGACTTCGTACTTGAGTTAGAGATGTTGCATTGCGGTCTGGAGTGTAGACGCGCCAATTGCACGGGTTACTATCAATACTCTATCTGCACTGTAAGCTGCCGTTCCATCATATGCAAATTTATCTAACTTGATCCACAGGCACAGCGCTTTCATCCCTTCATAGAGTTGAACCTCCGGTATCCGACGACAAACCCCAGTAGCCAAAGGGCTCAATCCAATAGCAGTGCTTGATATGCCTATGGTATAAATCAGAACATCGGACATGGCCTTCTACGGCAACCGGGAACGGCTTCTTTGCACTCCTATCAATGTGACAGCCTGCGGCTGTCTGCGATGCCGCAGTTCCGTGAAAGTACTCGGGGCAGGAAAAAAGAATTCGGACACCCATTTCTGGCAGAACTATTCACACAACGGGGAATTATCAAAACGCCACACGTAGCATTGGGGAGTACTTCGAGTTCGGGGCCGTCCTATCAATGTCTCAAGGCGCGCTCACAGGGTTGGAACTACTCTCGTTGGCCAGATTTTCACCTTGCTCGCAGGAGCGAAAACGAACGTCTGGTCTACGAGAGAGATTGGAAGGTATTGGATATAATTCCGCAGCGCCCTAGCAGTTTGATCCTATACGTGTATCGTTTGAAGATTGTTTGATGGTGATAGCACTTTTCAATGGTGTTGGACCTGTAGAAAGCGCTGGACACTGCTGCTTTGATGATACCGAAAATTCAACTGGTCAAACAAAGCCTTAATGAACTAACAAACTGGACATTCTATGGTTTACTATTACACTCAAACATAAAGCCTGGTACAAACTCTAATACTATTAGTTGAGGTTTCGCTGCCTACTCCCTCATTTCCTCCCTCCTCTCCATCAAACCCGGAACCCCCAAAAACCAGCACCACTCCTCTCTCATATCCTCAACCCCATCCTTCTCACACCAATGCAAATTGTAAAACTCAAACACCTCCTTCCACTGCCCCTTCTCCATCGCCATAATGCGTTCCTTCGTATTCGGAGCACCCTCCATCCGCATTCCCGTCACAACATTCACAGGCAAAAGCAACTCATTCTCCCCCCCACGATTATAGCTCCTCGCATTCTTCTCAACAAGATTCCGGTACTTCTCGTTCTCGCGCAGCGCGGCAACAAACTGTAGGCCGTTCAATCCCTCCACCTCGGAATCGCTCCACCATTTTGGCGAGCTGCGCTCGAGCCAGACGGGATGTGGCGGGGAGACGGAGAGTTCGGTTTTGATGGCTGCGATCTGCGCGGGGAGTCCGGCGAGGAGGCCGAGAGTGTCCAGCACTGTGAGAAGGTCCTCGGCGAGGGTGTAGATGTGTGCGGCTTTTTCTTCGTAGGAGTCGAGGGTGGCGGTGTCGGTGGTGATGGGGGAGTTCTTGAGGTCCGTGGCGAGGGAGAGGATCTGGGAGATGGCGTTGGACTGGGTTTCTTGGAGGGATGGGAGCTGGGTGGTGAAATTGGCGAGCGAGGCTTCGGCGTTGGAGAGGAGTTTGGTGAGGGAGCTTGGGGGGTTGGTGGCGGATACGGACATTTTTGTGGGAATGGGTGGTGACTGAGAAAAGTGGGCGCAAATTGAGATGACGGCGACTGATGGAGTTGAGTACTGTGAGACGGTGTGGTTTTATCTATGGAGATATTCTGTTCGTGATTGCTCGAGAAGTCATGTAGCGTTCGTTCTTTGTTGTCTCATTGTTGGCGAACAGAAATGGACAGACAAAGAAGATATTGGGCTGCAGATGCGTTTTTTTGTTCTTCTGGAATGGAAACAAAAATCTCATTCCAGTATAATGTTTGTACGAAACTTTATGTTTCAAAGAAACCCAGCCTTTGACGATGAAGCAGACTCCCTTACTATCCACATAGAGTTAAGTACAAGTCTTGAGATGCCACAACCGGGTGGAATCTACCCGCCGGGTGAGCTTCCATGAATAATCTGTGCGAGTGCTAGGGATAAATTGAGCCAAACCCAAGTAGTAGAACGTCACGATAGAGGTTGACTATTCAACCCTCGGATCGGTAGGTAGTCAGGGGCAAAGGAGGTCTTGAGTGCGGCCAAAGAGAAGTAGTACCCAGGGTATGTAAATCAATAAAAGAAATTGTTTCGATAAGTACTACCTTCACACACCGCTAGAGCCGGGGTAACGTCGTGTAGATGCTACACACAATGTTCCATCGGTAGAAGATCGATAGACAGAGAAACACCAATAATCCCATGCCCTGGGAGTGGAGAATTCCAATCTGAAGGCGCAAAGATATAAAGGATACACTTTGGGATTTCGGTTTTGGGTCTAGGCATCAACAAAGTCGTTTCCGGGTTTACGCTACATTACATTCCAGCCACTATTCTTTATTCTTTGGTACATTGACAATGTGACTTCAGTAGAGCTCAGCATCAGAGAGGGGTTGGCTAGTGTACTCTACACGGAGAGATGTCCACTAGCGGGGTGGTTTGCAGCGGACGGGGTTAGGGCGTTGGGGACCCGGCTCCAGGGGGTGCTTGTCAGCGAATTTACCTATTCTATCTACCTACCCTATCATATCTAACTCTTGGTCATCGGGGTGATGCACCACAAACCATAGATCCGAGACCTAATCTAGGTTCTGTATTGTCAATGTCCTGCTCCGCCTCTCGCCTCTCATCATAGCTTACGAGCCCGGGGGTCCGCGCCGGAGCCGGGTGCCGAGTGATAACCATAATCAGGTTGACAACGGGTGCGGTCTGGAGGAGGGGAGGGCGTGTAGACATCCACCTAAAAAACTTGCCGCAATACCCGCATGCTTACTATGCTCAAGGTATGGGATTGAAAGCAATTACTTCCACGCAAGTTTGTACGGGACATGTTCAGACGTGAAGCATAGGTGCCTTGTAGAGAACTGCAGCCTCGCGCCTGAGTGAATGCATTTGCTGTTGCTGCGTGCGTATGTGTATATGTGGGAGAAACCCCCTCATCCCATCAACTCTCTACTCAATAGGATACACAACCTGTAATTCGTTTGTAGACTGCCTCTCCATAATACCTTTGCCTTCCCCAGCGTGCATTGTTTGTTTTGTAGGTTCGGGTTCTCTTGCATGTTGTGCTGCTTGCAGGTCCTCGTGGGTAATGGCCAACTCTGCCTATATCCTGTGCGAGCGTAATTGCTAGAGACAATTATCTCGTCGCCATCCTCCCGTTGTTTCGCTCGCAAGCTTGGTTCCTGTGGATAGAGTGGTAACCCACCGGAGTCTGAGCACGAGGCAAGGACCAAGCATGCTGTTGTATTGTCAATGTCATTCCCAAAATTCCTGGTACTTCTGTTAGTTAGTGGAAGTAAAAGTCGTTGAGAGGCTGGAAGGGTTGGGAAGGAAAGAGGGAATCGTAGGGGGATTTATATACTGATGGGCTGGTGACGGGGGCCAAAATATTGAGGAAAGGTGAACGTCGGCGAAACTGGAGGCAGGAAACAATGCTCTACTTAAACTCCCCCTTCCTTCCCAAATCGAGTAGGTTTCACTCTCAACCTGTTCTCATATACCAGACTTTCCAGGTTCACTTTTCGCCTCGTTCGCAAGTTCGGCGAAAGGGTTTGCACGAGAGCATTCACAACTCAGGATCCAGAGCAAATAGCAGAAAACCATATCACGTATATACAAGCTAAGTATCATTGCATAGAGTTACAAACAGGCATCAAGGTATTCAAAAACGTCACACACCCTCTCCCCTCCCAAACCCCTCACCACCACCTCCATCTCTTCGTCAAAGTCACCTCTGGCAGCGCCGGTGGTGGTGCTCGTAGTGGAGCATTATTGGTTCCATTACTCCCAAGATCACCCATGGCCGCCATGACCTCCATGGCTTCTAAATAATCCTTGAATTCATCCCGCATTGGCTCTGGTGGAGCTGGGGTTTTCCCACTTTCATTAGTCTTGCCTGCTTTCTCTCTTTCTGCAGCCAGTAATGCCTCAAAATCCTCATCGTCAAAATTAACCATATCCTCATCACTGTCATCCGGAGCACCACCGAGAAATAATGCATTTGGATCTTGTGGAGTAACAGTGTTTGACGCTGGAGCGTTCGGTTGCCCTGGTGCAGAGCGGCCAGTGGGAAGTGAATACAGCTCATCGTCGTTCGACCTCTCGCCCTTGTCGACAACTGATCCTCCACCGGCACCGGACTCCTTATATTTGCCACCGCTGGGCCCCTCTTCCCCATCTTTCCGAGCATGCAAATCCCTCATATCTTCAGCGTCCCTTTTACCTTGTCGACTCTCGTCAATCCATTCTTCTCTCTGTTTCCTCATGGAGCCACTATGCCCGAGCTTCTCAATTATTCCAAGGTGTCCCCAAACTTCGGCTTCTTGAATACATCATCGGCGCAGAGTTAGTAGTAAGACAAAAGTCGCGCTGCATCCTTGTACTAATTGGCGGCAACGTTAGTTAGCAACATTCTTTTCAGCAGGGGCACCAGGTGGAATACCTCATAGCCCTTCCCTTTGAACTTCAATTGCTTAGGTGCCTCTTTTCTCAATCTTAGAGTCCTTTGCTTGACAGGAGTCTAATTTTATCGTCAGTTCAACCCGTTTGCAATGCTAGGCATGAGGAAACGACCTTTGCTCATCTAGTTTCACTGTAATGCGCTTCCTTTTGATCTCCACCTCGTTTTCCAATCCCAACTCATCTTTCTTCCTAGAACCTTTGGATTGCGTTGTGGATGTTATCGAGTTTGGTAGAGGTTCTGGATCCGGGATGTTGAAATCGAGCTCAACATTTTCGATATCGTAGTCGAAAATATCATCGTTGTATTCATTGCCGCCAGCACCAGCACTTGAAGCTTTCGCCATGTTATGTTGAGATTGATATCGAGTTTGAGTTTGGTGTTTAGAGAGACTCTAGTCGCGTAGAGTGCGTCGCAACCAAGACTAGCTACCGGAATTTGCAGCATCATTCGGTCTCACTCATAGCCCTTCAATCTTACCAATCGTAGCATTTTAACTTTGAGGACGACTGATCTCTCGAGGGCCAAAGGCCCGTATATGTACAAGCTCCCATATCCGTTTGCATACGCGTTTACACTATCTTGAGACGCTCTCCCTGATCCTGATACCGACCATGCGGCTGGTATCCATCCACGAAAAACAGAAAAATACCATCTTTAATACTCCCAAAGCAAACCGCTAGGAAAAAGTCAAAATAAAATACACCCCACCAACAACCCCTCCAACATCAGTTTTTACAAGTCCAACACGGGTTTAGTCCCGGTCACTCTCCCAATGACCGTTCCCGGCGCGTACTTGGGGATAACCTCGTCGTCGTGGAGCATAGCAAACCTAAGATAATCGTAAGCTAGCTATCCCAAGCACAGGGGGAGGGGTCATACTCCTCAGTTGCGTCCCGTCCCGCAAAGTTCAGGATCGCCTGGACACCACCCGGGTGGTCCTCGAGGAACTTAGTGCAATCCAAAACACACCCCTTAACAACAACCCACACGTCGTCCTTCTTATTATGCTTTGCGATCTCGTCAAGACTGATTTCCCTCTCAGGGATAGAGAACTTTTTCTTCTCCGTAGGCTCAACAGTAGCCGGGTCGGCGCCCTCAGCACTATCCTTGAAAACGGGGTGAGTGGCGGTCTGACCGGAAAGCTGGCTAGCGGAGGAGGGGGAGCCTTGTGCGGAGCCGCTCCAGTCCACTGTGATGCGGCCTGGGATGTTCGGGTCGATGTGTAGTGAGATTTGGCTCAGCCGTGCACCAGCATTGTTACCGCCCTCGGACAGGACTTTCTGGAAGAGATACTCGCTTGTAGAGTCGCCCGAGACACGACCGTAGACGACACAACCCAGCAGAGAAGAACCACCGAGACGGTTAGCGCCGTGAACACCACCGGCAACTTCACCGCAAGCAAAAAGACCCTCGAAAGGCTTGCCCTCGCTGTTCAAAACCTGTGCTTTGTCGTTGATTTCAATACCGCCCATGGTGAAGTGAAGAACGGGCTGCATCAGCGCGACATGGAAGTCATCGTTGATGTCGAGAGGACCGTTATGGAAGAACTTCTTGCCGTATGGATCCTTCTTCTTACCGGCGGCGATGTCGTTGTACTCCTGGAACACCTTCTGCAGGTGCTCAGGTCCGCAACCAATCTCCTTAGCGAGTTGCTGACCCGAGATCTTCTTCATCAGGCCACGGCCAGAGTAGTGACGAGTGTGGAAGTCGAGGACGTTTGAGGCCTTGCTGTTGAGAATAAGGCGGATGGGGAACTTATTCTTGAACATCTCTCCCGAAACGTAATCTCTGTGTCCAAGCTCGTCGCAGAATCGGTTTCCCTCAGCGTTGAGCAACAAACCGCCCTCACCACGCAGAGCTATTGAGACGTCAGTGTTAGACCAACACCACAGCACTACTAAATCGGGGGCGTACCCTCAGCAGCCAGGAACTTGGTCTTGCAGTCGGGATCCTTAGGATCTACCAAACCGGTAGGATGAACTTGGACCTTGTCCAAATCAATTCCGTTCCCTCCAAGCTCCATGACCAGCTTCTGTCCATCACCAGTAGCATGAGTGCCGTTAGTTGTAGGCAAGTCGTAAACATCAGGTCTGTACTTCTTCAACAGCGAAGTCTCTGTGAAATCGGCAGCATAACCTCCAGTAGCAAGAATGACCGGTCCATTCTCAGTGTAGGTTTTCCCCTCAAACTCGAAATCAACGCCAGTAACAAGGTTCCCCTCCTTATTAATCTTCGTAACCTTCGCCTTCTTAATAATCTTAACCCGATGCGGCTCCTTCTCCGCCAGCTCCTCCAACCGCACCATCAACGCATACGTAATCGCCATACCGGGGAACTTCGCATCGTGCCCACGGTGAGTCCTTGGCTGCGAGTGACCGCCCAGACGCGAGACAAGTGTGAGGTCAAGATTAAACACATCCTGTAACCACTCGATAGCGGCGGCAGACTTGTATGTGAGCACCTTAATCAGATCTGGTCGCGCCTTGTCGCGCGCAGACTTTATGGTGTCGTCGTAGAACTGCTTTACGCTGTCGCGGATCTCAGCATCGACCTGGGTGCGCGTCAGGGCGCCGTTGATACCCGAGGTTGCTTTGGTGCTGTTGCCACCGAAGAAACCTGCATCGGTCAGCGGAGCTGGAGGGGAGGGGGGGAGAGAGCACACCCTGTTTGTCGAGAACGAGCACGTTTCCTCCGGAAAGGTAGACTGTGTGCGCAGCACTCAGCCCGGATAGACCGCCGCCGACTACAATTGCTCGTTGTGTCATCGTGTTTGCAGTGTATGTGAGTGTGAATTCGAGAGAAATGAGAGAAGCTCAATGTCAGGTATGTTTCGAGCTAAGGGAGGAGTAGAGTAATGGAGAACAGTGGAGAGTAGTGAGGTGGGTGGAGAGGAATTAGGTGGTGGTGGTGTTCTTGTACTCCCAGATTCTAGCAGCTGATTGCCCACTGCCTCGGCTGAGGCTGGAGGCGAAAGCGGTAACCACTACGCCGCAGTTTCTAGCATAGCGGAACTTCCCTCGGCCGTACACTGCTAAATCCACAGAAAGGGTTTCTCCGTCTTCCCTTCCCCACAATGGTCCGCTCTGCCTAGCGTTGGGTTCTCCACATGCATGCCGAGTGAAGGCGCGTGCTGCCGTTGCATGTGAAAGTCGGACCATCTATGTCATCATAGGGAACCTCGATCCCAGCCTCCTGTTCGTGCAACCTGCACATAGCCACGTGAAGAAATGTCAACTCAACTGATATTGGTATTCATAAACATAAATGGCAAATATCAACCACTATGCAAAATGCTGGTTTACAGCTCGTCCTTGATGTCTTCCTTCTTCTCCTTCTTCTCCTCTTTCTTCTCCTTCTTTTCCTCCTCCTTCTCCTCCTTCTCCTCCTCCTCCTTCTCCTCCTTCTCCTCCTTCTTCTCCTCCTTCTCCTCAGTCTTCTCCTGGGCAAACAAGGCCTCAGGGACCTTCTCCTTTTTCCCCTCTCCCATCTTAATCGCATCCAACCAAGCCAATACCTCCTCAGGCTTCGCCAGGTCGCCTGTAAACCGTCTATACCAACCCCTGTGGTTCATGGCCACGACTTGCGGTAGTGTAGATCCCAGCTCCAGCTTTTCAATCAACTCCTTAGCGAGTGCGTCCGTATTATCAACCTTGAACACCTGGAAGGTATGTGGAGGAGGTCGGCTTTGGAGCTTTCCATAGACCTCTGTCAGGCCAGCTACGGGGGTGTCAATAAGCGCAAGAATACACGTCTTGGACTTTTTTGCCAAGCAGGTGGTTTGGAGGCCAGCGACACCGGAGAGAGCTGGGAGTTCGGGTTTGGCTGGCGTGGTTGTTAGTGCTTGTTTCTATAATTTTGCGGGCGTGACTTACGTTTCTCGGTGGCCTTTGGTGCTGCGCTGGTGGTAGAGGAGGACGAAGAGGTAGAAGAGCTGCTCTCTTCGCTTTCCCAAGGGTCGCTCTTTGGGGTCTTATATTTAGAAAAGAATTCAGACAGCCCCGCTTTCTTCAATTCTCCATCGTAGACGACTCCCTCAGCATCTCCCCCAGGAAGAAACACAATCGTTGGGTACTTTGTGATCCCGAGCTTCTCGACCGCCTCCTTCTCCTTCTCATGAACCTGCGCAAAGGAGATGACATCCAGAAAATCAATCGCCATGCTCTTCCAGAGCGGGCTAGTCTTTGCTTTATTCGTGAACAAGATTGCTTTCGCAGTCTCGTTCTTCTTCTCGAGGAAGCCGTCAAACGCTGAACTAGTGAGCTTCGTAATGTGATCCGGAACACGCTGGAGAACAGCGTCGGAAATGGCTTTGGCCGTGCGCTCGCCTCTATAGTCTATTGTTGTGAGCAAGATTCAGCGGTGCGACAGTAGGGTTAGTAGTACCTTCAACCACAGGCTTCCCCTTCTGCTTAGAGGGTTTAAAGATCTTCAACGTCGGGAAACCCTGGATCCCATGCTCTCCGCACGTCCGCTTGTTCTTTTCATCGTCGCAGTCAATGGCTGCGACTTTTACAATGCCTTGCAGCGACTCTGCGAGCTTGTCGTACGCCGGCTTCAAGTTCTGACAATGTCCACACCACGGCGCATAGAATCTAGAGAGAGTCCGGATTAGAAACTGAGCAGGTAGTGGGGTTGGGTGTGGCTAACTCGACAACCTGCAGAAAGCAGACGTTAGAACAGACATACACAAACGGAGCTCTAATTCAGTAGCATACCGCAACATTTCTTGAGTCTAGAATCTCTTTCTTGAAATTCTTACTGTCGAGCTGAACAACGGCACTTTTCTTGCTGTAGAAAGCTGCGTCGGCGCTGCCGAGCAGGAGCAGTGAGGTGAGAGCTAATTCCCGGAGGAGGAGCATGTTTTAACGTTTTTGTTTGCGTCGACTAAATTGGCGGGATATTAGAGTTTGCAAAAGCTTGTTTGAAGGATTGGAAGTTGAAAGGCCTTTTGAATGGAGTACACATACGTATTATAGAGGAAGAGGCCAACGAATGAATGACGGATCCAAATCCGGGAAGCGGAATGGGGCAAGCTGTTCTCTTCGTCGTCAAGGCCACCGTGGAACGTTCCATACCACGCACATCACATGATCCTTATATATGGCTCCAATGCTGTTCTTGGCGTCTCGGCTCTGTGTAACTACGCGAAACAACTCCATGCTCTGCCGTGATCTCGACCTCGCCTGCTTCACGACATGGCGACCCCCAGCAATGGCACACCCTCGGCCTCCGCGCTGGTTCCCGTTGGCGGCGAAGTCGCAGACATCAATCAGGAGACGCGCGATAAATATGTGAAAGGCATTTCCTTCTGTCCTTCCGGAGCTCCCCCGGAGATGGCTAACTCAGAAACCTCCAGATGACAAAATCGGCGAGGGAACCTACGCCATTGTCTACCGCGCACACGTCAAAGCTACCGGCCAACCTGTCGCGATAAAGAAGATCAAGATCTCGTCGCAGGCGGAAGGGATCTCGATGGACTCTCTGCGCGAGATCAAGCACCTCCAGGAGCTGCGACACGAAAACATTGTAAACCTCCTCGACGTGTTTGTGGGGAGGAGCCAGAATATCAATGCCGTGCTGGAGTTCCTGGCGGGCGATTTGGAGGGGGTAATTAAAGACAACACTTGCATATACGGGAGCAGCGATATTAAGAGCTGGATGGCGATGAGTTTACGCGGGCTGTGGTGGTGTCATCGGAATTTTGTTCTGCACCGAGTAATCCCCCCCCACTACTGAACCGGCCACAGTAACTAACTATGTTCAGGATATTAAACCTAACAATTTACTCTACACGATGGACGGCGTCATAAAAATTGCCGATTTTGGTCTCGCCCGATCCTTCGCAGATCCAGGGAGCACAAACATGACCAGCCAAGTCGTAACACGGTGGTACCGCCCCCCGGAGCTCCTCTTTGGCGCAAAATCCTACTCCTCTACCATCGATGTATACTCCCTCGGCGTCGTCTTCGCAGAACTTATCCTCCGGGTCCCCTACCTAGCCGGTGACTCCGACGTGAATCAGCTAGTAGTAATCGCTAACGCACTGGGCACACCCACGGAGCAGAACTGGCCGGGTGTGACAAGTCTCCCCGGGTACGTCATTCCGAACCCAGAGAACCAGCTGCCCGAGGTGGATCTGGTGAATCTGAAAAGACAGTTCTCGTCGATGTCTACGAGTGGAGTGGAGCTGCTGCATGGGATGATAAGGCTTGATCCGAGGAAGAGGTTGAGCTCTAGAAGGGCGCTGGAGAGCGATTGGTTCCGCGAAGAGCCGCTGCCGACGAAGCCGCAGGATCTACCGGGGAGGAAGGAGCAGGAGGAGCAGGAGAAGGCGGGGCAGGATTTGAAACGCAGGGCTGGGTGGGATGAGATGTTGGATGCTGGGGAAATGGATCTGGGAAGGGGGAAGAAAGTTGCTAGACGGTTGAACTTTGGTGCTTGAAGGGATGTATATTATGTTATGTGGTGACCCTATGGCGTTCGGATTGGGACTGGGTTTTAGGCTTTTTAAATGCATTGACATGATAAATAAATAACGTCTCTCCCATGTGCTGAGCTGCGAATTGTTGCTGAAGTGGTTATTAGAATGTGTAGGGTAGCTTAGCCTGAGTATCAAGAACGCAATTCCATGGTGTGCACAGTAATTGTTCCATAGCTTTTGTGTCAATCGCGATTCTCCTCTTGCTCGCGTGTAATTAGCGCGGCAAGCATTGACGTCGTTCGGCTGCTAAATTTTTGGTCGCACAAGAACCACAGCACCAGACCCTCGGCCCAACTCTCTTCCTATCTTCTCTCACACCCGCCGCACCGGCCAGCATGTCACGACCACTCTTCTGTTGCGCGAAGGCGACAACATCCTCCCCGTTCGCCCTCTTCCGCACAACAACAACTCGTCCACGATTATCAATGCCACTACGGGCAAAGATCACGAACCCTACATTTTCACGACCATACTGCTCCGAACAAATGGAGGTCTGTCTCTGCCGCTGTGCCTACCCGCCCTAGCTACTACTGATGACGAGAATAGACACCACCAGCCGACGACGACGTACTCTTCAACTCCACCTATGGAGTCCGCACAATCGAGCTGAACCGCCCCAGCAAGCTCAATGCCCTAAATGGCTCCATGATCAGCAAAATCCAACCGCGCCTACAAGTTTTCCCCCACCCCTCCCTTCCACACCACCTACTAACGACAACCCTTAGGAATGGGAGAAATCGCAGCTTGCAAACATTATTATCATCAAGGGGGCCGGGGAAAAATCCTTCTGTGCAGGCGGGGACGTAGCGGAGCTCGCACTCAAGAACAAAGCCGGCGAATCCGCCGAAAGCGTAAAGTTTTTCGGAGAGGAATACCAACTCGATCACCTGATCGCGACGTACTCGAAGCCGTATGTGGCGTTTATGGACGGGATCACGATGGGCGGTGGGGTGGGTCTTAGTGTGCACGCGCCGTTCCGCGTCGCTACTGAGAGGTCCCTGTTTGCGATGCCCGAGACTACGATTGGGTTCTTCCCCGATGTTGGGGGCAGCTTTTTTCTCCCCCGTCTTGACGGAGAGATCGGAACTTACCTGGCGCTTACGAGTGAGCGGTTGAAGGGTGTCGATACTTTGTACCTTCCCCGCTGTTGCATCCGCGGCATGTACTAATGAGATAGATACGCCGGCATCGCAACACACTACCTCCACTCCTCATCACTCCCTGACGTCGAGGCCCGTCTTGCGGAGCTAGTCTTCCCCGACACCCTCTCGCTGCAAGAGCGCTGGAGCATCATCAACGACACCCTCGAAGAGTTCTCTACCGGCCTGCCCTCGCGTGAACCCTTTAAGCTCTCCGGCTCCCTCCGCGAATCCATTGACCGCTGCTTCAGCCACTCTACAATCGAGGAGATAATCTCCTCCCTCTCATCGGAAACCACACACCAAAACTGGGCTGCAGAGACCATTAAAACCCTGGAAGCTCGCTCCCCGACCTCCCTGCGCGTAGCCCTAAAGCAGCTGCGTCTCGGCAAAGACTGGACTATCGGCGAGACCTTTCAGCGCGAATACCACATCGCAACCCAGTTCATGTCACACCCCGACTTCGTCTCCGGCGTCTCCGCCCGTCTCATTAACCGTCCCCCCACCGATCCTGTCTGGGATCCCCCCACCCTCTCCGAGTGCCCAGAGTCCGTCACCGACGACTTCCTCTCCATCCCGGAGGCATCACAGCGACTACCCCTCCTCAAGAAGGGCGCACCGGAATACACCACCTACCCACACGAAGTCTTCGGCCTGCCAAGCGAGTCACAGATCCGCGAGGTAGTGAAGCGGGCAAGAATGCCGGCAAAGGATCTGGTAGAGTGGTTTGTGCGTGAGTATAAAGGCAAGGAAGGGGTGCGGGAGAAGGTCCGCGAAGTTGTGCAGCGTAAGACCGAGAGTGATGGGACTGGATTTGTTGTTTGGAAGGGAATCGATGGATTATAGATGAGTGCGTACGTTTAGACTAGCAGAGCACGCTCGCTCTTACGGCCCTCCCGAGTACCCTTGGTGAGCTAGATAGGTATTAAAGTCACATTATCAAGGTCGTGTGAGAGTGTACATGTACTCGTACATGGTTAATGTAAATACGTAATTTGAATGGCACTGCTCGCTCAATCCTGACCCCCTCCCACCTAAGATTTTCTGCCGCGGTGAAGGCCAATTGTGAAGTGTAGCATATGCTCTTGTGCCTTATTTACACCGCACCCAGCGTACAGATTACTCTGTAGAAACCCGATTTCAACTTATAAATTGGTATAAGTGGGAGTGAACCCGTGGTACTAATTCACCCGCATGCACGGCAGCAGGTAATCTGGAGATCACGGTCCTTTGATGGAGATATTTTGAGTCTCGTACTGCAGCTGGGTTCGAGCCGCTTCACACGACTTTTGGTCATAGAATAAATTGTAAGAATGGTCAGCAATAACCATAAGAGTGAGTGAAGAATATGAGCTGCGGGAACTGGCGGAGAGAAGTGGTAAAGAGGTTTTCCTGGCGTTTTGTTGGAGGAAAGGGAGCCTTAGGGTCAGGGCAGAGCGCTCACTACCAACGACACCGAGACCGACATGCAGAAAGGTGGGCGCCATTTGATAGCGGTGTCTCTCTGATATCTAGGTAGACTTGAAGATGACTGCACTGCTGTGGTCCCGGTCTAGATACAATAGCAAAATCTCAACGCTCATCGACAGACAGTCTGAGCAAGAGCAAACAAAAACCCCTAATTTCATACAGTAAAACAAACACAGAAGAAACGCTGAACCACTACCCCATATATAACCGGCATCGGTGGTGGCTGCCCCGAGTTGTCACAATATTCAAAAACCGAAACTATGCTTTGTTATCTGGTGCCACGCTGTATATGTTTGACCTTGAACGAACGTGCTAAGAAGAACTTACATTTACTTGTACTCCTTCAACATTTTCCATGTGAGCGCTTCCTGATTCCTGAGATACCCTACAGGATCCCCTGACTCCTTACCCCACCAAGGCTCAGCACCAGCTGCTAGACACTCTAGCATGACTTCGATCTCTTGCTTTGGTATCAGCTCGTCCATAGTCCCCCTGGTACCAGCATTTCCGCTCTTATCATAGTATTCCAAAACCGTTCTATTACGCGTGTCGCTTAAAGTAAAGTCAACGTCCCGTTCTCGAAGGTACTTGACTATCTCAAGCTTCATGACTGGGTTAGTAAAGGATATTGCTGAGAAGGCGACATTGCGGCCAATTGTGCATTTCGTATGTAGATCCAGCCCTTTGCTCTCGATATATTTCATGATGTCGACTATTTCTCGGTTCTCAGACCTAACTGCGTCAAAAAATACCGTGCGAGAGCCACTGTCTCGTTCCCGGATATCTAGACCCTTCTCTTCGACAAGACATTTGACCCAACTAAATACGTTGGGGTGGCTTGACCTCATCACATAGCTCAGAATTCCCCGACCGCTCTAGAAAAACCGTGTCAAATTAGCAAGATAGTACAACATTTTGAAATCAAATAGGTATTTGGTGTAGGGAGTTGGAGTAATAACAATATAAGTAGCTCCTCGAAATTTTACATTAAAGAGATACTTCGAAAGTGCATATGCTGTTACTACTTCAAGCCCCGTGCGTGGATGGCACCTACTTGTCGTGCTTTCTGGTGAATATTCGCACCAAAACTAACAAGATCGTTGACAGCATCCAGTTGGTTTCTATCTTGCCATCCTGCCCGAAGAGCTCTTATGAATATTGTGTTCTTAACATTGGTATTATGGAAATTAACATCAGCGCCATTTTTGAACAATTGGCAGATTATCGACCAAAGTTTAGGATAATTCGGAGAGGTCCAATGTAGTAAAACATCTGTTGTTGTTATTGAAGGCAGAGCTCTCAAGTGTAGGGGGCCATCAATGTTGATGTTATGACTGAGAATAAACTTGAATTGATTGTTGCCATGAATGATGAGTGAAGCAACCAAAGAGTTAATACAGAATGGGTCTTTATTCGTGGTTCTCAATACAGTCAGCGTCAGCTCCATCAACTCTGAATCCCCGGAGTTTATCATTCTCGTTGCCACATCCGGTACAAATTCGCTCTCCAAGAAGAAGGTGATAATGTCGCGGCAGTCCAATCGTACAGCCCATAAGAATGCATTAACAACATTCTCTTCTGAAAGTTTAAAAGTGGATTTAGTCCCATTCAAGAACGACTTCTTGAGTTCGAGCTTATCCGTGACTAACTTGGCCATTGCAATAGACTTAGACTGGACCGCAAGATCTAGCAAATCTTTTCCCTCGAGGTTCTTTTGAAAGCTGATGTCAAGATCGAGGAATTCAGCTGCTAATTCGATGTCCCCGGATAGGATCACTTCACAAAGAATTTCCGTCCTCTCCTTTTCTTGGCATGTAATATAAGACTGAACACAAGACGCAGAATGAGTTGTCTCAACGTCGACATCCTTGCTGTCAATCTCGGGATGAGCGGAGGCAATATGATCTTCACGCTGTGCCTGGGATCGAAACCCAAATCTTGACCTAGGACATTCGACGACATGACACATCACGTTCCATTCATGTGCTGATTCATGCCGTCGCAAAGTTTTCTCTTCCTCGAAGCCAATGAGAAACATCATGCAATCGGGCCTTGCACACTTGCGCAGTTTCTCCCCATATATCGCACGTAATTTTCTGTGATCGGCAACCCCGTCCGGCATTGAATTTGAACGTACCAAGGTGCGCAGAGCGTTGTTAATCTTGATTGCGGCATGTCGCAGAGCTCCAAAGTCTAGAGGCCAATCATTGTTAGCAAGTCAACTATCGTCAGACCTGGGTGAAATTGACCAGAAGATGATGATTGTGGTGCCGGAGACTGCGCCCACCGGTCACATAATGCTTTTGCGGATCTAGACATTGTTGGGGCGACTCCTCCATAATGTTGTAGTACTCCATCGAAAAAGTGCACCTGTTCGTCCAACTGTCCACCGACGTTGGAGTTCGATGAGGCGCGTATTCTCCTCGTGAGGTGAAAGCCCCAATTTTCATACGCATAGAAGAAAAGAGAATAGCTTCCATCGAGTATGCTCTTTTTTACACCTAGCTGAGCACTGTCGGCATCTTCTGACTGTTGTTGAAGAACAAGAGCGAGATATCTTAGGCACAAAATAGCACAGGTGTCTTCTGCCAACGACTCTCGCACATCAAGGATTGTATCTTTTCCCACCAAATACCTAGAACTACATTAGTGAATGCCCATGGATTGAATGCAGGGGCAGACTCTTTAGCCGTGAAATGGACAAACTGAATGATACCACTGTTGGTTGTTTCTAGTATTGGTCCGCAAAGCATCTCGAGCACTTTTTGCTCTCTAAGCAAATCTTCGCCTTCAAAACTTCTCAGCGTATTATCCATCGTTGCCATTTGCCATAGCTCTGAAACTCGCAACTCTCTTTCTGCTACCAGTAGAACCTCCAGAACCCTCCGAGCTCTACTTTGAGCTATCTTATTTTTAATTTTTATTCTGGCTAGTATCCTCTCGTACCTAGGGATAGTTAGCCTATAGTTTCAATATGTGCTCGTTTCAGTACGCACGCTTGTTCAAGACCGTCAGGTAGCTCTGATATAGTCCTATTTACGTCCTCTAAGTCGATCTGTTGGCTGATATCATGGATCATTAATTTGGCGTATAGAAACATTCCTTGCCTTTGATTAGCTAAGACTTATATTGCACAAGTTTGTATTCACCTTCGGCTTTTTGTGCAATTCTCTCCAATATCTTTGTCCTGTTACGCTCAGATATAGGAAACTCCGTAGTTGAGAGATTACTTGGATGCATAGTATAATAATGAATGTCCTTCGTGGTATCCTTCTTTGTAATGCGAATAACTACCGCTCCATCCTTATCAGCTGCTTCAAGTGGTTCAACTATGTCGTGCTCAGGTCGGCTGCTTATCCATAGTTTAATGTTACGTATTCGAATGCGTTCCATTGAAAAATCAATAATCCTTTTTCTTTCGAAGATTGGCAACTCGTCTACACCATCAAGCATGAAAAATACCGTGAAATTTGAGAGCATGTCATCAACTAGCTGCTCAAGATCTTTAGTTGGTGATTCAGTGCCATATAATAACGCCGGACTCTTCTCAAGGACGTAGTCTACCAATGTATCGTCGCGCAGCAGAAGTCGGTGAAGTATAGATGACAGGAAGCCGAAGTACGTATTGCTAAGGTTCTCATGATATGTGAAGAAATTCGCGCAAATCAAGGTGTTGTTACTTTTCTCTGTGGATATTAAAACTTCATTGAGGATTATGGCTGATAAGATAGATTTTCCTAACCTAAGTTAGTATATTGCGATTGATGGTGTTAGGAGTTTTGTTATTTATACCAGATCCAGGTATGCCAGTCAGTCCTATTACGCATGTTGTACTATCCGTACGAGAGCGCCAAAGTCTGACACACTTATGACCCAATAGCCAGTTTCCAGAGTTTGGATCCTTCTTTCTAATATCATAAGCTTCCTGCCTTTTCTGCTCGAATCCATTCAATTTTCTCTTCTGGGCAAAAGTTTCGATTAGAAGGTGTCGTTCGCGTCTCTCAGACTGTGCGTTATATGTGGCCGACTGTCCGACATGTTCAGCAAAGACGGCACCTTGAAGTTCCTTGGTGTCTTCGTCCCATTTTTTGATAAGCTGTTTGATCTTTTCGCGAAATGTTGGCCATCGGACATGTATTACTTGTTGAACGACTAGCATCCAAATCAGAAGACTACTCTAGCGCAGAGCTTAAGCAATTATAAATGTATATGCATACCGTGTTTTCGGAAAACCACCATTGCTGTTGCTAACAGCTGCAAGATATCCTCGAATATTCGGGAAACAAAACGACCTAGCGATGGCTCAGTCCGAAGCAAAGGTCTGAACTTGTCGAAAACCGGAAAACTATTTCCGATCTTTTCGAGACAGTCCAGCAGCTCGTTCAAAGCAGGAACATGACCGCTTGCAAACTTTATACGGAAGGAACTCATCAGTTTCCTTTCAAAGATTTGTAGTTGTATTCTGTTCGTTACCTTTAGGAGGAATTTAACTGGACCCTATGACTAACATTAGCAAACACAAGTTGGATACGCTATGGTGTTCCATACCCAGACAAAGGGCATATATAAATGGCTCTGAGCAAACACGTCAATAATGACGCCGTATCTATTCATAGCCTCGAGGAACGGTTGTATTCTATTCAAGTTTTGCATTGTTCTGCTGTTTTTCTGCGTTTCTTGGATTCTCGCCGCTTCTTTCTGGACGTCTTTGAAGGTCGCCCATTGGTAATCTTGAGGAAACCCAGAAGGGATGTCTTTTTTAAAAACTTCGACGGCTTCCTTGAAAATGGTTTCAATGTCGGAAGTAGTATTGCTGCTTTGCGTGTTGGTAGACATCTGTAGAAAATCCTTCGGAGTGAGCACCTTCCATCGCCCGATGCCACCCCTATATAAACTTCTCAGCCGCGAGAGGAGAAATTCTAAAGAAGAGGAAGGAAAAACAAATTATGAACACGAACAATTTGGGATGTACATGTGGTCAAATTCGGTAAGGCCTTGTATAAGGCGTTATTGTACTTTACACTTAAAGTCCTAGCCAGTGAAATGCTGCATTAGGAAAAATCGATCATGGGGGGTAGAGGTAAAAGGCGGTGCTACAGGCACAGATTTTCAGATCCATTGGGTGATAGTGGATGATGCAGCAGGGATTCTGCTGCTCTTTGCTACGTAAACGTGCAGGTGTACTACACAGTCTCGAGAGTGGTGCAGTGCGATAGCCTTCAAGGCAGACCACTAGTTACGTGGGCATATGTGAAGAGTAAGCCACGAAGAGCTACAGTTTCCTCGAAACAAGACCTTCATTCCGAATCCAAGCTTGCGTGGAGATTATTTCGAGCTTCACTTCGACGTATAGACACGAAGATGCACGACATTAACATGGACGACTTTAGTTCAAGACTACAAGATCCTTACTGCTCGGCGGTATACTCAGTACAATACAACGATGCCACCCGTCAGACGAGCGATGATGACCTTCCATCACGAAAACGACAAAAGACCTCCGGAAATCAATCTGTCGCGGGTATCCAGCCACCAGTTGCCTTTGGCGTCGATACACATTCTCCTCTAGATTTCCTTACTGCATACGAAACAGTTAATCCGGCGTATTTTTCTGATATACCAGGTTCCCTATCAGAGAATATCTTGAGTCAGGGTCTTCCGTTTTCAGGCTGTCTTTTCGATTTCCCATCAACCCAAAAAATATGTTGGGACGAAAGCAATCAGATGATGGTCGATACCTTGCCTCAGTCGGACATAAACCCACAACTTGTGGAAATTTGCACTCCCATACCTGACAAAGAGGTATCCATTGTTAATAGTACTGAAGAAAACTTCATGAACCCGGAGAGGCCCTCCAAAACGAACGAACCGTCGGTAAACGACATTTCGATGACTCGATTCGGCCCTAGAAATCCCCATTCTCGAGAGTTTATTGACCGCACATGCTTTGGAACAGTAAGGCTTCCACGTTATCGGATGCATTTTCAACATTGAGGTTACTCCAAGGTTTACTGACTTGAATACCGCTAGGTTGATATATCAATCCGCAATAACTCCGAGTTCGGCCCGGTCGTGGTCGGCATAGCAAAGGTGAACCGCATCGGCTCGCTTTTTACCATCCGGTCTGCGGAAGATCTGTACCTTGGTGCTGTCATTCCCGAACATGCACAGAAACTTCGAAGTCTCTTCTCCGGAGTCTGTGTTGATACCCAGGCGAATATATCTCAGCTTCCCGATCCGAGTGCGAAGTTGATGAAGGTGTCGTTGAATATATATGGTCCTGCCGACGAAGCTTCGAAAGTTGGAGCTCTACTTTCCAGAGAAGGACTATTCCTGCAGGAGCCAGTATCTTATGATGATAAGATCCGATACTTTAATCCACACACTCTTTACGTGCCTGAAGAAGTCCGACTTGAGCTCGAGCTCGAAGCTGAGGACAGGAGGAATGGCCTGTCGGCACTAGAGACTTACAAGTCCCAAGAAGAAGGAGTGTTCGACCTTTTTGACAACGAAACATGTATCCAGGAAGACATCCCTTTTCCATCAGTCAGCACTAAGATCAAGACTTCTCTTCTCAAGTACGCTCGGTTCTCTTCCTAATTGCGCATGCCACGTCATAACATCTCCATTCTAGTCACCAGCAAGAAGCTCTTGCATTTATGATGAGACAAGAACTGCCGGTTGATTCGCCTCATTCATTGCCAATATTATGGGAAGAAATAGACAACAGGGGGGAGACAAGGTAGCATATTCCAGATTGCATGGACCATGCGGGTATCAGTTTCATAGCTGAAATTTCCAGATTTCGTCATCGGATTACTTACGAATATAGTCCTGAGAGGCCTAATACGACAAGTGGTGGCATAATTGCCGATGAGATGGGTATGGGCAAGACTTTGACAACACTGGCTTTCATAGCTACTTCTAGGGACAAGGAGGAAAATTCGAATGTAGGAGGCGAACGGCCCACTGACCAAGTCCACACCACTTTACTTATTGTCCCTACCGCTAGTAAATAATCCTGATAGAGAAACTTGATCCACACCACTGACGGGATGTTTGATAGCAATCGCAAGCTGGAAAGAACAGATAATAAGGTTAGGCCTCTCCTATAACGCTGTGACTACTGCGCGTAATAGTTCTGAATGGATGATACACCAGACACACAAAGGATCTCACGGTTCTCTACTATAGCGGTCAGTCGGATTCTGACAAAAACGCAGCAAATTTTGATATTGTCATCGCAACATATGCCATGGTCATGCATGCTAGTAAGACAAGCAAAAGAGCTGGGTGTGGTGAAGGTTTCTTCCAGGGGGTGCAATGGAGACGAATTGTTCTCGATGAAGGTATGTTGAACTCCGATTGGAGGGAAATATTGGGAAGCTGATCATGGCAGCGCATGTCATTCGAAATCGGAAAGCGAAACAAACGCAAGCAATCTACTCGCTCAAAGCCGAGAGCCGGTGGTGTCTTACGGGAACTCCGGTTCAAAACCGTTTGGATGACTTTGGAGCGCTTCTTCAATTTCTTAGATTCGCCCCATTCGATCAAAAACAAAAATTCTCGAAACATGTCACTCTCCCGCTCAAGAAAGGCACTCCGGACGGGTTGAAAACCCTCAAAACGATCATTGCGGCCACAACTCTCAGGCGTACGAAGAAGTCTCTCGAGGATCTATCGGACGATTTGCTTCCACGAATCGACACGGTTCAACGATTACAGATGAGCGAGGAAGAACAGCGCCTTCACACTGTAATTGGTGATGAAGCCAAGAAGGCACTTGATCAAGCTATCAAGAATGGCAAAGAGGTCCACTTTACTGGTTTTATCATGCAAAGCCTCCTTCGAATCCGTCAGCTATGCAATGGAATAGCTCTTCTACCAGAAGATTTTCTTTTAAACCTTTCTGGAAACGATACTAGATCAGTCGGCGTGGACCTCTCTTCATCTGCAGGTGTTTGCGAAAGCTGCCAATCGAAATTGGACACCGCCACGAGTAAACTGTTCGAGGGATGCTATCATTTCCTTTGCTCCCGTTGCTTTGGTAAAGATGGAGCTTCTGGACCAGCCTCGGAACTTTGTCCCACATGCTCCGACCATACCATTGATGTCGATTTGGGTACAGATAGCCAGCCATCGACTTGCGGTACTCCGATACCAAATAACCCGAAAAGTACCTCTTCCAAACATCCATCAAGCAAAATTCAAGGTCTTCTTAAGAATTTAGCATTAGAGCCTGGAGCAAAGAGGTACCCCCTGAGTTCACCTTACCAGGAAAGTAACAGGACTAATGCCAGTTGTAGCGTTGTATTCGCTTGTTGGGCTAGTATGCTTAATCTCATATCACTTGAATTGGATCGCCAAGGCATCGGTTACACCAGGCTCGACGGTTCTATGACACTAGAGAAAAGAGTGCAGAGCATAAAATCTTTTCGTGAGGATGAAAATAAGACAGTGATGCTCGCCACCATTGGAAGTAGCGGCGTCGGGTACAATCTTATCGTTGCATATCATTCTCAAAGGTTCCCACTGTTAACTGTTCGTAGGATTGACCTCACCGTGGCTACATACGTTCATTTGATGGAACCGCAGTATAATCCCATGACGGAAGAACAAGCACTTGCACGGGTTCACAGAATCGGCCAGAAAAAGCAAGTTACCACAATTCGATACATTATGAAAGACTCCTATGAACAAGTAAGGGGATGATCCCTGTTATTGATTTCGAAAGCTTTGACTAATAAATATATCGCAAGTCAATTATGAAAATGCAGGCTAAGAAGTTGAGGCTGGCCGATTTGTGCGCGGGATCCGGAACCGGAACACGTCAGAATTTGCTGGTGAGTCCATTGTAGCCGCAGCCTCCCTATTTCATCATTTGCTGAATGAAGCGTACCGGTAACCAGCAACTGCGTTCGTGTTTGAGATAGCTTGATCTCATTAGACCTAGACCTCTACGCTAAGTCTCCATTGGCCACAGAAGTATCGTCTATAGTAGTGGTAGTGATGAGTACTGGAGGAGTAGATACAACGGGATGGTGGGGTTATAACTACAATTAAGAAAGGAAATTTGGAAACGACTGTGCGTGGCTGCGCCGTGTGCAAGGAATAGTAGGGCGGTCGTGGTTTTGGGAGTGAATAAAGTGTAGGCGTTTTTGATTTACATTAGTACCCTTTGTAACTCTACTCTATGTAATAAAAGTTCTCACAGCACTCAGTTCGAGACTCGTTCTGAAGATTTAGATTTCTCAGTTCTTGCGGTGTAAAAACCGTTGTAGCTGCATCAAAACCGCCTTAGGAGCTGGTCTATAGAACCGTTTTGCCAGTAAGGCTAGCACAGCAATCCGGTTCGAAACGACCGTAACGAGTTGGTGAAACAGGAGCTGTGAGAACTCCCAATGCTACATAGGTTGTATTCGGTACAGGCTTTTGGAGTGACAACAGCATGTGCACTTTTGAAGTACACTTTTGCAGTAATAACCACCAAAAGATACTTGTTCAGTGGCGCTTTCATTGCCACTCCAAAGGCCTGTACCGAGTATATACGTGATGGATTGGTCAAACGTGCATAGGTAAAGTCACTTCCGGCTTCCCTATAGTACATTTGGATGTCGTTTAGATTAAACGACTGGCAGCATACTTTTACACTACGCTGTCGTGCGATTTTCGCGAGGTGTGTCGTGAGATTAGCGTGAGATTAGCGTGAGATTAGCGTAAGATTGTAGTGAGATTGCCGTGAGGTCTGTGAGATTCCGAGCTGCGGGTCTAACGCCAAAAACGGCTGTTTTATATATGTAAAAAGTATGTATACGCACCACAAAACGGGTGATTTACACCCCATCTGTCGTGTAATTGCCACACCGAACAGGTATGCTCGAACATGTCTACATGGCTGTGAAAGGTGTGTTTACATCCATCCATCCACCATTCCATCTATTCGTTTGGGCTTCGGACTCGACGCGGGCTGATCAGCAGCAGCCAGCATGAGGCGGGCGGCCACAGGGCACAGCTAGCTAGGGCATCCAGATGATCTCCCATTTGTGCTTCAACCAGATTCTCCAGCATCTACTGTTTCCTCAGCTTTGTCTAGCATTCCCGATGACTTCTATCAAGGTCCTAGCGAGCCACTGGGAAACTCCCTCTCCGCCGGAATCAGCTGAAGAAGAAGGATCCTAACTTCAGACCTCGAGTCAACATCTCTCGGCCATCTATGCTTACCAGAGCACAAACTAAATCTACTAAGGATGCCGAAAGTACTGACAGTCTTGGTAATGCTAGAGACGGCGTTGATCACGAATGAAGTCTGTTTAGAATACATTACCAAGCATCTTTAGGCTGATCTGTTTCAGTTGCTTCGAGATTCTGAACTTCTTCGGCAAAATTGGGCTTTGGGTTTTAGGTTTTAGCGGGAGCAGTGTTCCTAAGCGGCCTACAGATCAGGCCGGCCGGGCCTGGCCACTTAGGAACACTGGGCTGGAGTCGGTTGGCTTTGTTTCTTGGAACTGTACTATACACACGAGCTCACGTTTTCATGATCTATGCTGCTGCTTTCGAGATCAAGATATCCTCATTTTCCCTACTATGAACTTGCGCCGGTAAATGCTAAATACGTGTGCCCCAATTTCCCCAACTCGCGATAGATATGCTGTTTCTGCAACTGTTAGCTGATGAGCTCCGGTCGTGCGAAAGCATACGTTATAGATGTCTGTATTTTGCTTTTGTATTCTTGCGTCTGCGCTCTCGCCGCCTGTGATATGTCTCAAGTGAAGTGTTCAGAGACTTCTGTTTCAGTCGAAGTTAACACCTACAGATCTTTGTCCAGTTGATGATTCCATGGTAGCTGCCGTTTCGGCGTATAGCAATTGCGCCGAATTCAACTAGGAGGATATGCCCTTGTTGAAGGTGGGCTTTAATGGCAGCCCTGTGTCTGCCACCGACAATCCGACCAACAGTTACATGGCTGACAATGACTCGGACAATGATATGGCCGCCATTCGCTGGAGACAGGACATGATAATTGTCTCTTTCGGGGAAGTTGGGGCTTGGGTTTTGTTTTAGTGCCAAGGCCCTGTAAAAGTAAAACGCGGCTTCATCTTACTGATTAAGTAGCTGGACTTCTAATGTTACTCTTTTACTCATAACTTTACCCGAAAGGAAAATGATACAAATTGAAGGTTACTGAACGTGTAGGGGATAGTACATAACGTCTACTCCCTTTTCTAAATAACCAAGACGCTTGATACCTGGGCTTTCTAGCTGAAGCCTTGCGCCCAGCTCTTGTGGCAGCAACAAATTGGGTGCCTCCAGATAGCTGGGTAGCTTCTACCCACAGCCCACTGGATCAATCCGACGATGCAGTGCCATCCCCACAACGACAGGGCGTCTCACAGGCTACTTCTGTTGTTCAATCTGCAGGTCTGTTGGGGGCGGTGCCATATCAAGGGTGGAAGGCTGTGTCGCTCTATGGTGATCAATTCAAGTTGCGAGTGGATGGACAGTGCTTTGATCCGGATTCTTTCCTTATATATAGGGTATATTCCGATTTTCTAGCCTTATTTATGCCAACAGACGTGCAACTTGAGTACTAAAGTGATTATTTGGACGTGAGTGAGGAAATGGGTTGTAATTAAAGAATGAGGGGTTGAACAAAAGAACGCCTAGTTCCCCGCTATCCAAACTCTGCTTGAAGTTCACCTGGCTCAGCCTTTGTTGTTGTTGTAATCATTTTGCATACAAGCCGCTAGCGGCTATGGCATTTAAGATACAAGATGGCTCAGCCTTTGTTACACAAGTAGTGATGAAGACATGCCGGCAGAGCAATGCGGTAAGAATAAGGTAACTAAAGTTGCCCTAGCAGCATTAACTAATTAGTGGCGTAAGTAGCTAGAAAGCACTACCTTCTGGGATTCTTGCGTTCCGTGGATGACAGCATCTTTGGTGGGAAGGTAGGTCGATACAATTGTGATACTCTGCAGCGTCTGCCTTGCTTGGCCCTTGAATTGGAGGGGGTAGGTGTTTTCCGGCGGGTTGGTATGCATTGCGCACACGTACTGCTAACCCACCAAGTTTTTTAGTAAGGCTGAAGGAGGGCGGTGAACGCATTTGCTGCTGTGCGTGTCTGTGTTTTGCCATAATAAGGATTGGATTGGCCGCTTAGAAATATCCAACTAGCCAGGCCACTCGCAGATGCTAAGCTACTGAATACCTTGAGATGCCCAGTCCATCTATGGGTGACCGCACGGCTCTCCCTCGACCACGCCAAATTCCACCAACTCTCTGCTCAATAAAATACGCAACCTATATCCAGCCCGCCATATTTGGTGCATATTCACAGCAGGTCAGTCAGACAACCGTAGGAAAGTCTTGGATAATTACTCCACACAAATCCCAGTGTTGGAGGTGTTGAAAACCCTTTCACTTCCAGTTTTCGGAAGGAGATCACTATTCCCAGCTCCACTTTCGCCGACACCCACCTTTCCTTGATAATGTGGCCGCTCCCCGTGACCCATGACCACCTCGGCGGTATATAAACCCCCTAATCTACCCCCCTTCTCTTCCTAGTCCCTCGAACACCAAAACCACCAGATAGTACCAGGAGCCACATCAACAATACACAACTTACTTCGCAGAAACAGCAGATAATTATGCTTGCTGCGCTGGAAACCGAGTCGGTCATTACCCGCGAAGAACTAAAATCTACCAGAAGCACAGCATGCAAGAGGATCCGACCTACTAAATACCCAAAACTCGGAACGGATGAAGCGAGCACCTTCCAGGGTGGAACATGAGGCAGTAACAGGAGGAAGCAGCACGAGTCCAGACTCCATCATAGTCTGTTTGGCAAACCAACTCCATCTCACTATCCACCCAACAAAATCTGGGCAAACGATAGCAGGGTAGAACAGGAAGCAGGGGAACCATCCAAGACTCTGCCACAGTGAAGAGCACTCACATGCTTCAAGTGTGCAGTGCAGACTGCGCAGTGCTCTCCCATTAAACTTTCCCAAGTCCTGCAATGTGACCCAAACCGTAACGCCCAACCAATCTAATCTCAATTGACATTAACCTTTTCAATCCTGAGCTCAGTCCTATCAATGACTGGCATGGGTTGCTCACCGAAAGGGCATGGCGAACACATCCCTCCTTTTATCTGTGGCGTCCTCGGTCTGTATTAGTTTATCTTCTCGTATTAGTCCATTATGTATATTCAAGATTTATGGCGTCCTGTGTTCCATAATGCATCGAAATCAGTTCCTAGAGCAATCTGTGTGACGATAAGCAGACTACTGAACTAAACAAACTGTAGAGACGTAGCTGTGCTTAACTTTATTGTGGGAGAAAGTATTGGTGGATAGTATATAAGATAGATATCCCGGGCGGTCGAGCTGGGCCACTGTCCGTCTTCGACTAAAGTATTATTTCACAGATAGTACTTTACGAACTTAAGACCTTTCGTCGGAGCAAGTGACATCACAAAACATCACTCGAGCCCATTCCTGGCCTCCAGACTGCACTCAAACCCCCTAGCTCTTCATACAGGCTCAATCATGCTACACTTCAAGCTAATCATATCATTCCAGTACTACGGTATAACACACACAAACACAAGCGCGCACACAGACACACAGACACACGTGATAACACCCAATGGCATCCATCTACAGTTTGATCCCTTCCGTATCCCACAAAACCCACCCACCCACTCGCAACAAAATAACATGATAGTAGAGTAACAAAAAAAGGCACCCATATACAAGGGGGGAAACTCATCTACTCCAGTCTAATAAAAGAAGAAAACTCCCTCCCTCCCATCACCAATCTGCACCATCGTCCTCATCATCTACAATAATCAGCATCAACCCAGTAGATCTAATGGTAGTATAAGGAGACTCACCACTATTACTAGCAACTTTCTTCTTCCTTTTATTCAGCGCATCCTGTAGAGCCATCATGGGATTCGGTGCTGCTGCCGCCGCTCCAGCCCCACCCGCCACTGCAAGCGGCGCTTCTCGAATCTTCTTCTCGCCGTCTGGAACTTTCCTCAATCCCCCTTTGCCAGCCCCGCGAATACTAGCCAACAGATCATTTCTATCGCCGCCTACAGCTGGGAGAGCCATCTTGGGTGGAGCAGGAGCACCTCCAGGAGGCGGCGGTGGTCCGCCCATTGGAGGAAGCGGTGGGGGCGGCGGTGCACCAGTTCCAACAGGAGGCAATGGCGGCGGTGGCGGCGGAGGCGGCGGTGGTGGCCCACCAAATCCTCCAGGTGGCATTGGCGGAGCAGGTGGAGCACCAGCTCCTGTAGGTGGTAGAGGAGGTGGGGGCGGAGGAGGGGGGCCGCCGAAAGCTGCAGACGGTGGTGGTGGAGCTGGCGGAGGTGGACCACCAAATCCAGCATGTAAGGGCGGTGTAGGGGGTGCGCTGAAACCTAAAGATGGAAGAGGGGGTGGAGGTGGTGCATAATTGCTTGGTGGAGGGGGCGGGGGCTGTGATGGGGTGTATGAAGGCACAGGTGGCGGCAGCGGAGGTGCAAATGTTGGTATTGATGGAATTTCTGCGTTAACAATGTCAGTCCTTGCGTTCCATATGCAATATAACTGGTTCATACCGCGTGGAGGTGGAGATGGGGGTTGCATCGGTGGTCTAGGAGGAGGGGGCGGGCCAGTCGACCGTGCTGGTACAGGTGCTGGCGGCGCTCTCGCGGGAGTGGGAGGCACAAATGGTGGTGGGACACCGAACTTGTGTACTGAATCCCTGGTAGAATCCCCATCATCCAGAGGTGCTTTCGGGGGCAGTGGTGGACCAGGGTGTGATGGCAGAGCGGGTGTCGTTCGGTGGGGTTGGGGTGGAGGAGGTTGGCGGGCATAAGCGCCTGCTTCGGGAAGCGGTGGAGGAACAGCGTACTTTGGAGGAGGGGGTGCAGGAGGTGTCGGAGGCTGAGGAGAAGATCTTGCCCGCGGAGGCTCGGGAGAAACTGGAATTGGTGAACGAGATGGGGGAGATGAAGAGCCTGCTGAAGAATTCACCGCATGTCCCCGCCGGGGTGGTGGTGGAGGCGGCGCTTTCTTTGACATGGTGGAGTTGCCTGTGACCTGGGGACTGAGAGATGCACCTCTCACACCCAATCCTCTGGGAGGCGGGGGTCCCGGGGGAAGTGATGGCGGAGCTGATGGGGGAGGTGGAGGTGGTCCCGGGGGAAGTGACGACGGAGCTGATGGGGGTGGTGGCGGCGGTGGGGGCCCTCGAACCGAACCCGTTCCGATCTTTGGTGAACCTACGCCATTACTGTGACCATTAGAATATGCCTCTGGTCGCTCCTTCTGTTGCTCCTTTATCTTCCTCTGGTTCTCTTCAATATACTTGGCAATAAATTCCTGGTTTTCCGGGTCACGAATCAGCTCATCACTAAGGCCTAGCTTCTTCAATTCCTCTAACAGAGGTCGAAACTCTGGATCATTCAGATCTATATGTGGGCCCCCGCTACGAGCCGGAGAACTAGGAGCGGTAGATGCAGCCCCATCTGTAGCTGCCGGCGAAGACCCAACAGATTTACCGAAACTCAGATGTGGTATATGGAAACGACTTTTATGGCCGTTCGAGCTTTTACTGAGCTCATGCTCCGCTATTTCCTTCGCGACCTTTTTCTGAAACTTTGCAGCCTCCCTTTCATCCGCGAACGACAATCCCGCCGTACACTTTTCGAGTTCGAACGAGTGAAAAAACGTGCGGTCGACATTATACTGGAACCCTTCGTAGAGCTCCTGGTCCCAGAGAACGGTGGGAGGTTTCCCCTACTTTGCCGTCAGTTCTCGCCCATAGACAAAACCCCAACCATCCATACCTTGATATCCACAATCTTAAAGAACAACGTCTTCCCCACTGTGTCCTGCGCCAACACTACCACGCCGCTAATCCCAGTAAAGTTCCATCTCGTCCGGTCCGGATGGTTGACATAGAGTCTGGCAATGGCGCCATATACGACCTTGTTTGCGGGCTCGGGGACAACACGGTTGACAATGTCTTTGTCGCTCTTTGTGAGCTTAGCCTGCGGCATCTCTGCTTACGGGTTCCGATTCGTAGTGGTGGTGATCTTGATAATGTAGCCCCCTTCGACTATTTACCCTCAACAGGAAAGAAACTCGAACACCAAATGTCGAAAGAGCGATCAGGTGGTGGGTGCCTGGTAAGTTTGTTGGGGTATTTGTATTGGGTATTTGTCCGTTCGTTTGAAGCTTCAGCCAGCTCCCGAAACGTCTATCCTTTGTCTGAACCCTGGTCTGCGACGTAGGGCTACAAGTAGGATTCCTGGGCTCAAAAGAGGTGTGTAGAGAGAGAGCCCCTGAGAATGAGTGTTGGAGTATAAGGATCGAAGCTGAAATGTCGTGGGTATCGAGGGTCAGGGACAGGATACCTTAGAGGAACAAGGAAGCGGCAGCAGCAACCTAGCAAAGCCGTCGCACACTACGTAATCGGTAGTGGCTATGCGCGCCACACTAAAACCCTGACCAAAACTCGTATGTGCGTATCGACTCAGCTGAGGAATCGACAAGACCTTCAATGCAGCATTGCCATCGGCAGCTGCGCAATCGTTGCGCCCCCAGTGTCATTAAGTATATACCATCCCGATAGAACCGCCTTCTCACCCCTCGTCACTTTTATATTGAAGCAAGAACAAAAACACCAAACAAAGTTTCCAGCTCCCAATGCACCTCAAATAACCCTTATCAAAATGTTACGCCAACATAAGACAAAAAATCCCAACATATATATTCGTTAATTATGCTTATCTATTAGTTCTCGTCATCACTCATATCGTCGTCGTCGTCATTTGCTGTGGTAGGCCATTCTTTCCCCGAAGCTCGCGGGGTTAACTCGGCGTCGGTTAGAGAAGGAGCTGCGGGGGATGTTGGAGGTATCGGCGAGTGCGTAGATGGCACTTGTCTCATCTGGGGCCTGGGCGTGGAAGAAGTGTCGCTGACGTTCTCCTTCCCCTTCTCCTTCCTGGCTTGCACCCGTGGTCGTTGTATTTGTTGATATATACTCCCCTCCCGCGACTTGACGCTTTCGGGCCGTGAAGCAGTGATTCCCAATCCAGTTGGGTACGGTTCCGGGCTGGTAGCCAGAATCGTCGGGGGAGCACTGTTGGAGCCTTTAGAATAGATGTTGCGGGTATTGCTTTCCTCCTGTATAATAGTCAGACACTGTCTCGAGACAAATGGGGTAGTCAACCACTCACTATACTCCCCGCACTAAACCCCCTCCGCATAGCCAGCCGAGTATGCTTCCTCATTCTCCTCCGTTCTTCCTCCGCATCCTCCACCAGCAAATCCTCCTGCCTCGCACAATCATCATCTGACCCAATTCCCAGCCCCATCACCTCCGCACTATCCCCATCACTACTCCGCGGGAACGCATCATCCCCAATCACAACCGCATCATCCTCATCCTCACTCGGCCACAGATCTCCCCGGCTCCTCAAACTATCCCCCTGACTCCCCGCACTAGATCCCGTTCCACTTCGTTTCCTCCCATTCCCATTCCCACCTCTCCCGTTCTTAGACGGCCCCACAAACGCCACATCCGCCGCACCACTACGCTGGGGGTGCTCCTGCAGATTCGCCGCGGAAGGTTTATACCGCATTCCCTTCCCCCTTACTCCAAACCGCGACAAGAACCCAAACATACTCGTCCCGGGGATAACGGTAGGATCCGGCGAGTCGCGTCCGGACATAGTATTTTTCCTCCTTAACCCAGTGCCGACCGCATCTCCAGCCGCACCATAATACATCCTCTCGTTCCTTACTGCGGGCGTCCCGCTCCCACTCCCTGCAAGCAACCGATCCAACTCGTCAGTTCCCCACGCCAAGAACCCGCCGCCCTCGTCGTCATCAGATTCCCAATCATCGTACTCGTAGAAGCCGAACGGGTACTCGCTTCTGGAGCGAGCGTATCGATTCCGGTGGTGGTGATGGTGGGCGACTTTAGGTTTCGGGAGGCAAGAGGTGCAGCAGTCTATTAGCGACGAGAAGCATGGTTCGATGTAAGATTTTGTGAAAGTGAAGCAACCTGTGCGCGCGTCCTCTGCAGCCGACTCGAGCGAGGTTGAGATGCGATCGAGATTCTGGCGGATACGGGGGTCGTGGCGCATTGTGTTGATCGGGGTTGGTATTAGGGTGGGATTTAGAGTTGGTATTTAGTCGTGGGGTTGATGCAAGCTGTAGTGAGACCGGCTCGGACGATGATGCGCAATCGCGAGCTAAGGTGGTGAGGTGGTAAGGTGAGCTGGAAATGCGCTGGAGAGTGGGCGACTAGCTGCTGCAGCTACAGCAAATGCATCGATATCGACCTATTGTGTATTGCTTTCGCCGTCTTATCGTGCCTGTATACGTTACGGAATTTGTCGATCAGTGCTTCGAGGTTGAAGTTTTGTCGAATCCGAGGTTATGCGCAGATAGAGTAGCGCTGACGTCGTCAAGTGCTCCACTGCCTAAACTTGTAATCTACTTGTAAATCTGGGGAAGACTAAGAAGAAGTCCCCCGGCCTTCTCACTTAGAACTGCAAAGTGGTAGTATGCATCGCACTGCTTCATCGTGCAGCAAATATTAAATAGATATATAGGCTTGTAAATCTCATAAGTATATCCATTCCATACAATTACTATGATACTCACAGGAACATCGCCTGCAGAAAAAAAAGGAAAACTATGAATCCTCACAATGACGCATGGAAAAAGAAACCGATCGCAAGAAACAGCGCAGATACAGAATCAAAGAGACCAGAAACCAGAGAGAAAAAGAAGCCTCACGCCTAACGACAAAAGGTAACCTGTCACAAAAACACAGAAACGCAACAATGGCGACCCATCTCCCCTAAAATTAAAGGTGTAGGAGGGGGTGATGGTGAGGGGAACAGCGGTGGAGCATGCGCCGTTACGCAAGTAGCCGTGTGTGAATAGGGACGATCCATAATTCTATCTAAAGTCGGCTGGTTCTCTTTCTACGCCTAAACCCTCCGTTCTTATTCCCTCCGTTCTTAGGAATGCCCCTATCATTTCTGTCATGTATTCAGGTAAGGGAAACCGCTGCAGAGCCACCGATAGCGGCCGCGGCAGCTGCTTTTCGAACGGGCTCAAAGTAAGGGTGGGCCATAGCCTCCTTGGCGGTGAGGCGTTCCTATTCACAATTGCGTAAGATTACTATTCATACGTCCAGATTCAAACAATGTATGCCCATACCTGATGGTCGTATCGCAACAATTTGTCCAAGAAGTCGATGGATTCATTGCTAACGAACCGCTGGTTCTCCTGGTTAACGAACTGGTGCCAGCTCTTCTTAGGGAAGCGTCCGAGAATGTTGTCGTACTGAGCGTCCAACTCAATATCATACTTGTCCAAGTAGTCGAACAACTCTTCAGTTCCTAAGACTTTGGCAATCTTGACCAGCTGGTCCGAGTTAGAGTTCCCATGGAAAAATGGCTCCTTGCGGAAAATCATGGATGCGAACATGGCACCAAGAGACCACAGATCGAGGGAATAGTCGTATTCCTGGTAGTCCACAAGCAATTCGGGGCCCTTGAAGTACCGAGAAGCTACACGGACATTGTACTCAGTTCCGGCGTGGTAGAACTCAGCCAACCCCCAATCAATCAACCGCAGCTATCACAAAGGCATCAGCGTACAAGTTACATCCGTCATCGTCACGTTAGGGCTATACCTTTCGCTTCTCGTGATCAATCATGACGTTGTGAGGCTTGACATCTCGGTGCATGATTCCCTTGCTGTGGCAAAAATCCAACGCTTTCAACAACTCGTAGATGTAATACCGGACATCGTAGTCTTGAAACTTGGGGTATAAGCTGCGGAAGTCGGTATTGTTGATATACTCAAACACCAGCGAAGGAGTTTTGCTCTAATCGCTCAAGCGCCTTGTCAGTACCCCGCGCGACTCTACCCGTGCGGGTTGCGAAGAAGCTCACCTGAGGATCCCTCACAACATCCAAAAGCGCTACAATATTCGGGCCCCCAGACAAGTTCTGCAAGATCTTGATCTCGCGCTTTATCTTCTTCTTCTTGACCGGCTTGAGGACCTTGATAACACACTTTTGGTAGTTGGTGATGTTGATGCCCTCAAAGACCTCTGAGTACTTTCCCCGACCTATTTATTCTCTTATCGTGAGCGATAACATTTCCATCTATTTCGCGAAGTTCGGTCGCAAAAAAGTGGGGGCAATTACCGATCTTGCGTACGACCTCGTAGTTCTCGAGGGCCCCCCACTGGATGTTGACCGAGTCGTAATCCCAGTAGGACCGCGGCATCCGCTGGTTCACCTACTCCGGAGATTTCGGTCAGCCATGCTCTGTAGAAGCCCCTTATCGACGATCCGGGAGAGTGAGATGGTCGAGACGGCGTTGGAGGCGGTGGGTGGGTGCCGTACATCAGCATAGACGCGAGCCATGTTGAGCGGGTTGACGTTGACAGTACTCTTCCCGTTATCGGGAATCTGGGTAATGAGTGCCAGCTGAAGGAGTAGCAGCTGTGAGACTACTACGGACCGAGTTATGATGGCTGCAGTGTTATCGTCGTGTCGACGATAGTTGTGGGTTGGGTACTAGGGGGTAAAGAGGAAAGAGGAGAGCAATGTTGATAACAGGCGATGGCAGTGGCTTCGTTCACGAAAAGTCGTTCGAATGGCTTGGCTCTTTTGGCTACTCGTTCGAAATATAGAAAAACTCATTCGACCTTGACGAAGAGGATCTTCCTAAAAATTACCAGTCTAATATTGTATTCTCATCCCAAAGATGCTGTCATGAGTTGGAGATGTCAAATGGATCGAATGAGGGGTGTTAGTGGAAGGCCCAGGTGAGAGGAATGTATCATCTCATACTGATAGGCCCTGGCCACTCTTTTTCGGAACGGAAACATCAGACCCGTTGGAATCAGATAGAATCCCATGTACACGTGCTCCAAGCATTCTTCTTTGGCCGGGGTTGATAGCAGAGCCAACAGACATGCTACAGAGTAGATCACGTGCCTAGCAGGAGTCTGTCCCGCCATGCGGCTCAAAGCCTCGACAAACGCGACCCTCCAGCTCCCTCCAACACACACAAAATGTACTACGACCTCAATGTCCCGGTCCCTTCCCCCTCCGAGCTCCCACGGGTCCTCTCCTTCCTCACTACCTGTATGTACCCGTCCCTCCCCTCTCCTCTCCCACTAACCTAGTCATCAGTAGGATACACCACTGTCGCGCTCACCACCATTCTGAGCGGCAAGCTCCCCTCGCAGCTCCCACCACCTCCGGCCCTACCCTCGCACGACTCCCTCAAGCTCCTAACCCGGTGCACCCTTGTCCTGAGTGACCACTCACAAAACCACCGTCTTACAGCCCTAACCTCCCTCTACTCCATCCTCGCACTCCGACCTACCTCCGAAAAGCTACTCCTCCAAGCATGCAGTTCCCTCGAATGCGACCTGATCAGTCTCGACTTCTCGACGCGGCTACAATTCCCTCTGAAATACAAGACGGTGGGTGCTGCGCTATTGCGGGGGATAAGCTTCGAGATCTGCTATTCCGCGTCCATCGCTGATGTCACGGCCCGGCGGAATCTGATCCAGAATGCGGCTGCGTTGATCCGTGTGACGAGAGGGGGAAGGGGAATAATACTTAGTAGTGAGGCGCGGGAGGTGTTGGGGCTCAGGGCACCCAACGATGTGATCAATCTTGCGGTGCTGTGGGGATTGAGTTCTGAAAAGGCGCGAGATGCGGTGTCGGGGAGGTGTAGGGTTGTTGTGAGGCAGGCGGAGATGAGAAGGAGATCCTATAAGGGAGTAGTGGAGGTTATTGAGGATGGGGTTGGAGAGGAGGAGAAGTTGGAGCGGAAGAGGAAAGCAGAGGAGCAAGGTGGGAATGGGGCGGGGAAGAAAGTGAAACAGGGTAGCGGTGGTGGGAATGCTCAAGGTGGAGCAGGGGGGCAGAAATTGTCTAAGAAAGAGAGGAGGGCGCAGGCGGCGGCGGCATCGACAGCAGCGTCGTCGTAACAGACAGGGGTTATCGGATTCATACCGTATCTTCACCGCGATAGTTGATTCATATCAACCAGCAACAAGCCACTCGAATCCTCTCTCGAGGACAGACTAGAATACCTCCGCATCCATCAGCCCACCTTACATTGCATAGTGCTACTGGGCGTCTTGTTTTATTGGTCTTGGAGTGTTACATCCTCAAGAGTAAGGATATTTTTGTCTATCATACACATCTGCTTTCGTTCTTAAAACAGCTCGCACAGCACCAAATCATCAACAAGAAGAGGTATCCACTTAGTATCAACTCGACACATCACGGTCAGCAGACCACCTCCAGCATGCGTACTCCCCTACTCTCTGCCAGTAGCAAAAAAAGAAAAGGCTTGAAAAGCACGCCCCAAAACCCAAACAGATGCGAACTCCTGTAACAAAATCCCGCCCCTAATCCAGTCGTATAATACCACTGGCTATAGAAAGAAATACAGGAATGAAGGGAAAATAAGAACTCGGGTGTCTGTATGAGTTGTATACTAGATAGGTTGATATAAAAGGTGGAATTATTCCCGAGGAGGTGGAGATGGCTGTGATTTGGAAGGCGTTGGTGGAGGCGAACTTTCGATATCTTTTGATACTGCCGTCTGTTGGGGTGTATGTTCCCTAGTCTTGTGTCGTAATGCCTCTCCCTGGGTGTCCTCCTTCACCGTCTTCTCTGCATCCAACACATCCGCCACATCGCCAACTCTTGTATTTGATTCCACCAATCGTCCAACAATATTTGGGCTAGTTGAAACTCCTAAATCTCGTTTCTGGCTCTCATCATTGCGGTTCTTTGGTTTTTCGAGGTTCTTATCATTGCCCTTCGTTGCCACCTTAACTGGGTCCATATCCTCCTTCAAACCTGAAACTACCTCCTTGCCCAAATCCAATGAATTCCCCACATCGGCGGAAATCTGCTTCTTCTTTGGCGGCGGCTTGATCTTAGAGACAAACCGAACTGACATCCGATGTACCGTTGCCTGCTCAGGATTTTCTGGATTGAAGCTGCCAGTCAGATCCACAGTGACGAGCATGTTGTTGCTGGTGACTTGAACCATTCCATCAATGATTACATGTCCACTAGGTGGTGGTAGTCGCATCCTCGTCCTTTTGAGGTCGTCCTTGAGATTGGCCAGTGTCCACTGGGAAAGATCCACACCGTACTGAACGAGACCAAAAACGTCTTCAATCTTCTCTTCTTCGTTGAGGTCCCGTGGAGTGGTGATATCAGCCCAAATGTCTAAGAGCGAGTTCTTGACGGCGTAGAACATCCATCGCGGAAGTATTATCGATTCTCTCCGTAGATAGCGGTCAGCTCCCATGTGACGCTCTGCATAGTTTATTTCGATCACTGAGTGCTGGTCTTCGGGATTCGGGGATGTAGGATCAGGCGGCCTGTAGACGAATTGCAGTCCCTTCTGTCGATAGCCCGGTGGTGGTCCGTGCGGATAGTGGAAGTAGAGCAAGGAATGGATCGCTCGAATTTGCGTACCGAGCTGGTCGGCTAGTGATGTGCGCAATATCTGAATTGTCTTATCTTCGAATACCCGTCGCGCCTTCCGTGCCAGTGCCCGGTTCGAACCAAATTTGATGAAAGCTTTGACTTCGGGATCGTCCTTCTTAAACTTCTGCGGCTCCTCCTGCCTCGCGAACCCGAGTGGTATAAACAGTGGCTGGCCGCCCATTCCCATCAGTTGCACCACTCGGACCCCTAACACGACGGTGATAACGGTTGTGCCAACAAAGTATACCAATCTTCCCGCGCCACTCTTGGGCCGTGGCTTGACAAAACGCACGCGGTAGACATTGCTGGCATTTTGAGTGGCATCGACTTGGAGGGGAACGCGGGAGTGCGTGAGGATGGATCGGAGGCGACTGAACATCGAGAATTGTGTTGTGAATTAAATTGCCGGTGATGGTTGATAGTGGTAGGTGGTGGGGGCAAATCTGCGCTGATCCGCAGAGCGGGCACTGATCGGATGAAAAGAAACCCAGATGCCCCGCCGTGGGTTATCCTATTTCCAAGGAACTGGACAGGTGAAAGACCGGCCGTCGTCGTGATGGTTGCAGCCTTATCGTATGAATCACAAAAAAGGTTTCATAGACGCTCAAGTACTTAGCTTCGCGGCAACGCTAGCGCTAACCGCAATGGTTCGTTCCACCTTCTCACACATGCTCTTTCTGACACCCAGGGTTCAACGCCACATAGATGTCGTCGAGCTCAGGCGAAAGCAGTTATTATAAGAATCTAGGGCTAAAGTGCGTGTCATTCATGAGCTTACACTCCTTCAAACGATCTTTGCTAATAAAAACAGCAACACCCGTTTCCCCGAGATTGTAATACACGCAGTCTACGTATGCGAACAACTATGAGATGGAAACGTAACCAAACGAAGTCTGAATACCACAACCGTCAAGACCACCTAGTCGCTACTATGACAAAGCACCTCCTTCAGACCCTTGGGATTCAAATCCCGGCGAACTAGGACCCATCCAAATCCTTATGAACGAAAGAAAGTGGGCTTCTGTGTTTGGCACAATCCCCATCCAATACCCTCGATCCAATCCCAACAACCCTGCCAACCGAAAACGGCCGCTATCAGTTCTCAAGCTGGCCGCGCTTGGAATTGCGAGGGTAATAGAATCCGGCGATCAGCAATAGCGGACGGCTATTTAGTAGCTTAGGGTCTCGATCCAACATTTTTCTATCCACGCTGGCATGAGTGCCGATGAGCAATTTGTGAACAGCATTACAATTGTCCTCATCAAAGGTATTTATTTCGTGATATAAATACACTCTACGATTTACCTCAGAACGAGGAGATATAAGGCCGACGTTAACCGGTTCATAACGACGGGTCACTCGGAAATTGAGAGCTCGTTTGTTTGTTTCGGGTTAATTGTTACAATAACTCCATCCTGTGGCTTGTGTACCCGCTGCCAGCAAATTGTCAGGAGATCTATCTTGTATCCAGGGAGGGAGTAGCTGGTGTATTGTCCCATCGGTTAAGACAGAAATAGGGAGTATACAAATGGACCTCTATTTGGATCTCTGGCACTATATGGCCTACAGACTTGCTTTAGATCCATGAGAGAAGCTACTCACGCGAACAAACTTGACTAAAGCATTCGAGTGTGTTGTCCTGCTCGATGTAGATATGGCAACTCCGGTAGGGCGTGCACGATACGTTTGTAACTGAGTCTGTGAACCGTGATGAGGTCCGAGAGGGGAAAATTTTACTTCGATGGAATATCCCAACTCCTTCGATCTTTGCCTTTATAGCATTGTAATCAGTAGATCTGCCTCACCACAAACCAACATCAATGCACCACAATTTTTGAGGAACAGATGCTCGATAAAGATTCGAGAGTGCCTCCTAGTACTCCAAGACACCTCAAAAGGAGCTTATCCGAGGCGTAGCCCATAATTCCAATCTCGCAAAGTCCTCATGTTGGATACGTTATTCTGTCATAGTTTCTGTGATGGCATATTTCTGCCCTGGTTGGTCGTCTTCCCCTTCCGGCAGCATATCCTGTTTGATATTTTTCTGGTAGAGAAGAACCCGGAACGGGCTCCTGTAGCCTGAAAGATTCCTCTATGTTTTGAATTCCAAGATTGTGAGTTCTAAATATAGATTCTAGAATTCATCATGAAATAGCACTCTAATGAGGCTTAAAAATATTTTCCCTTTTCATGCAAAACCGTTATATGACGTCAAGACTGAATCAGGTGAAGTCAATCCATTGCAAATATATGAAACGCTCGATGCAACTACAAGCTACCCCGCCCGCGCGACTGGGAAGGAAATTCTCAGTTCCTCAGACTCTCACCACGAAAAAAATAAGGAAAAGGAAAATCGAAAAGCCACACCAGAAAGGAAAACAAAGGTTTCGGTCACAAAAGCATCTTAGGAAAGGATTGAAGAATCTTGTCATTAAATTGTATGCCAACAGTCGTTGCTTCATTTGTTGAACCACTAAAGTCGTCTTCCACACATGTGAGACAGTATACCACCAGATCGGTGAAAATTAATCCCATTCTCTGGGGAAGCAACCCCTTCGCAAGAGCAATCATAACTTTCTGAACCGTCATGGGCTTCGTCAGCTTGGATATTGAATTGGATTCTTCCTGGGTGACAAAACCGGACGCAACGGCCAACTCGCGGAACTTATCGCACATAAACTCCTGCCCTTGCGCATTGGTGATGATGAAAGGTTCCCAGAGGCCAATTTCGAGAAGACACACTCCAAGGCTATAGATATCGTGCTGCATACTGTAGCGTTCCTCCGGTTGCAATCCCTGGCGTCGAGGATGTCGGTATATATCAGCGGTCCAGTCGTTTCCACCCTTTCGCGCAGACAGATCGCTGGCTTTTCGTACCGTCTTCCAGTCAGTAAGGAAAGGCAGGCCTAATCCCGTGAGATCATCCTTTGCAGATGTGGTTGTTGTACTGCCTGTTAGCAGCTTTGGGCGAAACACCAAGATGGTTTCTGGCCGAATGTTTTTATGCACAAGCTGAGCGGTGTGCACGGATAAGATTGCTTCTGAGATTTGTTGAGCGAGACGGAAACGGTGATCCAGTGGTCGTCCGCCTCCATAGCCGGCATCGTTATCCATATCATCGGCGAGGAGACTTCTCAACGTTTGGGGCTGTGGCTCAAGTTCATTTGGCACTTCAAAAACCAATTCTAGGTGATCGTTGGTTTCTCGATAACCAAGACACCTTAGAATGCCTCGGTTAGATGGATTTGCGGCCAGACGGCGCGCAAGATGCGATGCAATTTCTTTGGCGTCGGAGAAGTTTTGGTATTGGCTGGCTTCCATCCGTTCCATCACAAAGAAAACCTCGCGAATGTTTTTTCCGGTGCTGTTTTCGAGTGTTTCAGCTTTTCCTAGCCAGATATGCGACTTGGACTCGAGTTGAACGCAATATTGGCCGTCGTCTGGTCCTATTTCGATGGGCTTGAATTTCGAACTTGTCAGAAGCATATCATCCGGCACCATTTGCTTCTTCATGCACGCAAGATGTATGGCTCCTTGAAAAACCTCCTGCCACCCCCGCAAACTCTCCATCACCTTCCTCGCCTTCGTCAACCCAAAAAACTCCAGAAATTTCACTCTCTTCCGTAGCGAGCCATCTTCGTGGAACAACTCGTTGAGAGACTGATTAGCCTCCTGCAGCTCTGTCCGCAAGGTCTTGAGGTGATTCTCTAACGATGCTTTCAGAGCGGGATCGAGATCGTCAACCGTAAATGCCCACTCGGCCAGCTCGATATTTGTCTTCAGTTGGCCCTCATATAGATCCCGAAAAAACTCCCGGAGTTCACGAAGATTTTCAGGAGCGTTCTTGAAGGCATCGAACCTGTCAGATAGATAGCGTGCGTAGCTAACAAACGCCAGAGCCATGCCCGGAGCTGACAATGCGAAACCCGTTGCGCTCAGAACTAATTCCGCCATGCCGCTAGCAGCTACTCAGAAATGATGAGGATCGTGGATGCGTTTGTAGCGCTTGAGGTTGGACTTGGATTCTTTGCACTTGCGGGGGATCGACACTGCTGTTGATGTGGTGTAGTACGCGAGTATCGTGATAGGTAGCCGTCTATTGAAGCTTCACTTGTAAGTACTTGAAATAGTCAGTCTCCACAACTTATGCCAGACGACTTGGTTGATAACTAGACCTAGTTGAAGCAGTTTTCATTCACCGGAAAACAGGACGTGGTAGATATTATAATGTCTGATGATCCACGACTGAAAAACTTTCCAAACAAGGCGTCGAAGCCGCACGCTCTGTGTTGGCCATTTATTCCCCTTACCCCTCCTCACCTCCTCTCCTCTCACCCAATGATCGGCAGATATGGTATATATTAGCTTAAGTTACTACAGCCCTACCATACTGTACCAGTCTAAAAGGAAAGTACACAATGCAAAAGATGGAATATATGATGTAGTAGTACTGGTAAGGGTCAAACATGCTTTGTACTTGGGTAAAATGAGTCTGTACTGAGGAAAGACACAGAATTACACGAATGATAGTAGTCTCATTCCCTGTGTGGGAATTGGAACGATTCTAGAAGCACAGTGTGATTTGTTGGAGCGTGAAACAGCGGCTGTGGCACTCCAACCCACACCACCGCTTCCTCTGGCAGTTCCGGTCAGAATCGATCCGTACCAAAAGAACCTTCCCTTCTTTTGACCGGTGCAGTATTATTTAGCGAACGCATTAGCATGAGTGTTTCACAATGTCAGGATTAGCAGCACATACGGTGCTCTTCATTCGTCGAGAAAGGAACAGGGCCTCAATGCAATGCATTCAAGTTTGAGCAGACAATACAGCATGTTTGTGTTTTTATTGGAATGAGGCGAATCAAATTTTGCCATGTCGGTGACCCAGAAACGCATCTGCCGTGTTGAAATATCATGTAGCCCATAGCCGTAACGCGTTTCCCCGCAGGCTGTTTGAATTAAGACAATCACCTACAGTTAGTTACCTCTTATTCCGCTTTGAATTCTCCCATTCCACGGTAGCGATTTCCATCCATATTCAAATCTGCAATCATGGATTCAGATCCAGAGTTCGAAGTGGTGCCAGGGTCAACGCACACCGTTGGAGGCGGCGCATACGGGTTGGTAGATAGGATGACGGTCAAATACAAATCCGATCAGCAGGAGCGTCAGGTTAGTCGACACTGGACTCCACATCCGATTATTGTGTGCTGAAGGATAATATGATCAGGTAGCTTGCAAAACCATCGCATATTCCGAGACGGGCAGTCAGGACCGTTCCGCCAAGAAAGACGTCGAAAGAGAATACATGATTATCTCTACGTTGAAACACCCAAACATCGTTCAGTACCTGTCTATTCGGTGGCATTCCGGGTCCGCCAAGCTGTATATGGAGTACTGCGAAGGTGGAAGCCTGGAAGATTATATCAAAAAGCAGAAGGAGTATGTATATGAGTTACCAGGCTTTTTCTGTAAGATTATATGATTGATATCTTTCTGTGCACTAGCGAAAACCAGGGAGAGAAAAACGAAGGATTTGTCTGGAAGGTTGTCATGGAGCTTGCCTCTGCATTGAATTATTGCCATCACGGATTGCGTATACGTACTCCAGAGTCGGGCAATGCAATCGACTGGGACGATACCATGATAATCTTGCACAGAGATATCAAACCAGGGAACGGTGCGTGAATTTGATTCCATCCTATAACAGCAAAAAGGATGTGTGTATAACTTGCATACATAAAGTCTTTTTATCGAGTAAATCCGAGGCTACTAGTACTGTTAAACTTGGTGACTTTGGTCTTGGTGCTATATTGCGATCCGACGGTGCTGCACCTTCCACATATGTCGGAACAAAGCAATATACTGCCCCGGTAAGTTTAACACGTCTTTGATATCAGTACATGCGGTTAGCTGACTGGCGTTTTACAGGAAATAAATCGATATTCAGAAGGAAATATAACATGGACGGACAAATGCGACATCTTTTCTTTTGGATGTTAGTGTTTTCGTTCTGGATTCGAAGTTCTGGATATAGTGGTGGTTTTCACTGGATACGGCGCCGGCACCTTGTGGCAAAGTTGCTTTGCCACAAGGTCCCACGAAGGCTTATAAAGCACTTCGTACCTGCACAATTGATTCGCGAATACCGTATGCAGTGAAAATCACAACCATATCCACAATTCCTTGGTGTAGACAGTGACGCGGGGTCGCAGGGTTTTACTATTGACCGGTTACTAACGGTGATATCTAATATATATACACATGCTTTGTCGGCTCGAATCATTCTCATTGGTTGACTTGTGGTACGTACCTCTAAGGAGGATTTTTATTGGCTGACAACCCACAGCTTCAACCATTTCGATGGCTTGG
>Ga0307515_10000640_pt1 | contig 80813 bp, 85 predicted proteins | sample 17_EM_MG_FD_194513 | JGI IMG/M metagenome (GOLD analysis project Ga0307515, IMG submission 194513) | Populus trichocarpa ectomycorrhiza microbial communities from riparian zone in the Pacific Northwest, United States - 17_EM | ecosystem: Host-associated > Plants > Roots > Unclassified | place...
TATACCCCTTTGGGAATACTATACCAAGTTTGAAAATCCCACAAAGATATGAAAACAATTTTACTAAGTATATTTCCAGCCAGAGTACACTGCATAATTGAGAAAAGGCGAACTTGAATTTCAAAATACTCAGAATACTGAGAATGCGATTTCATTTTTTGCTGATGTATACTCTCATACACGGCCATATACGGATATACAACCATACACAAGACCAAAAATTGTTGACGCTCAATTGATGTTCATTTTGCAACGGGTGTATCTGCAATATGCACCCAGTCGATTTGGTATAGAATATGATTCACATTGTATTGGCAGGCTTTCTATCGTGTTCGTTGATAATCTGCTTGATCACTACGTTGTTCTTTAATAATACATATAAATATCTCCTTCAAAATATACCTCACAATGTCTGCTAATTGTTGATAATAATTGACTCAAAAATCCCGTTAGTTTCTATCAATGCTCGTCCTCAGTGACAGGTTCGCTCAATAGACTGCTCCCGTCTGCAAAATGAATGTTAGCTGCATTGCCACACAGCAGATTGTCCACTAGCCAGAGGATGTTCCTTCATCGGTCAGCATATCTGGATTATAATGTGTATTGGGCTGGCTATCCTGGGCATATGCGTCAAGTTTGAAACATTGTTTGCTGGGAACACGAGCGTGTGAATACACATATCCGAGTGGCAAATTGTTGATTTGGGAACTTTGAGCTCCCTCATTGTCACCGGGTGGCGCAGGTGGAGTTCTGGGCAGAGATGGCATTGGTTCTGGTGTTGGCGGTCTGTGTCGCTCAGGTGGAGGTGCACCAGCTCCTTTGCACCTCCAGCATATCTGTAGATTCTTTGCGGTGCCATTTTGGCAAGGAAGGCATACGTTCATCTGGTTTTGACAAAGCACAGCCAGGAGTCTTCCTATTGTGGCCTTCACCTTTTGATGCCCAGGAAACTCAACTCCCTGCTTCTTCTCTTGTCGGACTTTGGCACGAGGCTTCTTGATCACGTATTGTGCCATTTCCTCTATTGTGGTGCATGAAACCCCTCCTGTGACCATTGTGCACATATTCAATGCCAGGCGCATGTCGGACTGTTCCAGCTGGACCCGACCTCCTTGCCTTGCCATCATTGCAGACATGTTGAAAACCTACCAGAAATCAGTTGCTGCCTCTAATAATGAGATTCGGCTGCTACTTCAACCATATATGCTTCTGCAGCCTCCTCTAAGGGGATTGAAGCCAGTTTGGTCCACTCACAGGGACCCTTATCACGAAATTAGTCTGCAAAAATCGCAGATCTGACAACATCATGATGTTTGATATTGCAGACTGTGCGGACAAATGCCCTGGTTGACCACGGAGGTTGCCCATTATGGGCAGCCACAAATTGGTCACATAGCTCTCTATGTATACCCAATGTATGTTATCCGGTTCGTTGATGGCCATTCAGCTCGATATGGATATACTCACATCCAACTACATGCTGCTTCGTATTCTTGCTGCTTCCGGTTATAGAGATGATTTTTAAATTTGAATACAGAGTCATATTGTCGGTGGCTGCATTAGCAGCTTCTTGGTGGACTAACTGGTGTCGGCGCTGTTGATGCGTGCCAGCGAGTCCCTCATTAGATGCAGCGCCCGTCGATCTGCTAGTTTCGGATGCACTTTCACCATGCTCAGATATTTCTGTAGCCATGATTAGCCATTGTGGAATAGGAGAGGAAGATGATAATGAAAAGAAGTGGGAAGTCCTTAGGAATATATAGTTAGCTTCAAGTCAAAATAGCATAAATTACAGCCAACTTGCACATTCTACTCACGATGAATCCTGATGCATATGGCTACAGGAAGCAGGGGTTTTGTACCATCCAGCGATCTACAGTAAGTTGGTCCGATGTTGTAAGTTTGTTTACAGGGATAAATCGAGGTTTTTGCTAGCCGCAATCACTTGATTGTCAGTAATTGACAGGACATTCCTCGAGGGAAAGGACATCTAGCAATGTTTGTCTCGAAAAATCCCAGGGATCTTAGGTGAAATTGGGGCAAAAAATCATGTCATGTTGTACCGTTAGCATCACTATTCCAATGTAGGTGACGGTCAAAATGTAGACTGTACTTCGTTCTAGTTGATGAAACATACCAACCGTCACATCAAAGATGCAGCTTGCATCCATGTCGTCCATATCTTGCATCATCCAACATCTCGCCTAAGAACATAGTCAACAAAAACTTCAATGGTCAATGCTCCAAAACAGAACTTTTTGCTGCTTGAGGAGGGCAAATACCACATATTGCCAACATCTTCCACACGACGAAATAATCCAGACAATGAAGGCAAGACCGGCTTCGAAGCTGAAAGAGTCTGAGCCCTCAGGGCATTGCGCAGCTTGCGATCAAAAAAGACACTTGCAGCCAGGAAAAGACGGGAAAAGCAATTTCTAAGCAACGAAGAGAATGAGAAATAGATCGAGGATTATGTTGAGAGAGAAACCGCTGTTGCAAGAAAGTGAGGTGAAGATGCAGAGACAGCGATGAAGCAGGGGCACGAAGACATGAGAAATGCTGAAAACGTGGGATCGACAACGACAGAGCCCAAAAAAATGATTCAGGAGATGATGATTGCTATCGGTGACTGTCTGAGCGATCTTGCAGGTTCCAACAATGAGGAGGATGGGGAAGATGATGATGATGAAGATACAGAGCTGGGCAAGCTGAGCGAAGATGAAGAACCCGGCTGGGTGGTGGGCACAAAATCCAAAACCGTACCTCAGCGCTTGGAGACATTTTGGCAGACGCAGATGAAGCTTGACGAATTGACTCAGTCAGGATCGGGCGAGGTGGCGGACTACTTCTGTGAAACACATATCAAGTAACGAACAACCAACTTGAAGGTTCTGGCAGTCGATAATCCGCAAATGGACTAAGTAACGGCTGCACCTGCTCTGACAATATTTGGACAGCTAATTGTGTCTCTTGATATTGTCCCCAGAAAATCGCAACTGCCGCAAGGGACTTCTTGAGCAGGAAGCAGTCATCTGAAGCTAGGTTCAGGGACCCCACATACATACAAACGTGGATTGTCACGGTTGCCTCACAAGAAGCCCGATTCGTCACCGGGAAAGAAAACGAAGCTTGTTGAATCCCTAAGCTCTTTCCCCTTCATATTGCCTGCTGAGCTAATCACCATATAGACGTGGGTTTCTGAGAAACACATGGTGACGCCTTGAGTGTCGCCGGAAGAATTGATACCCAAATTGTCATTGTTGAAGACACCCCTATTGGAAAAAAGATTCGTTCACCCATTTTGCTATGTGTCAGCAATTTCTTGACTTCAGTGACCACATAGTGAGACATAATAATTCGTCAGTGGGTTCGAAAGGGTCGTACACGGCATGTGCAAGTACTAGACTTCAAATCAGGCTGTAAGACGACCAATGAACTGGATATCGTCTGGACAATTAGTGTTAAGCTATAAAGCACAAACTCAATTAGTGACAAAATTTACTAACAAAATTTATGTCAGTAATGTCATACATGTCATAGAAGGATTGGCCAGTCCTCAATATGAATCTGTCTGCATGACGACTGGCATGCAGCATTCATCCATGTATCCAACCGCATAACTCTCCGCATAGACCTGGCTCACATTGTTGAGATTTTTAACATTGCTTGTGGTACATTATGGAAATAGAGGAGAATGCGCTGGATGAGGAAAGGTGAGGAAGTCGTGCTATATTATTCAAAAACTAGCAGAAAGATCTACATGCCATGAATTGCTGGCCAAAAGCGCGGGAATATGATAGCGCCATGTCATCCATCACTCAGATAAAGTGGATAGTAGTTGATCAGAAATTGAAAGATCACAAAGCTTCTGGACGCAATTGATAATACAGAAAAACGCTATATTGGCTGTCAATTATCACTATACGATCCGTAGCATATCATTACTGAGAGTAGTACCGAATTTTGGATCTGTTTAATGTGAGTGTCAACAAGGATTAGTCTTACAGATTTGGCAATCAACGGGCCGTATTGTCACATCCTTCGAAAGTAAATGTACTGGTCGGCGTTACGGTGAACAAGGTTAGTCACTCACTTGTTGCCGCACCCTTGAAATGAGTGTCAACTGAGTGTCAACTATTTTTGGCTGTGCATCTTGGATAATCCAATGGCTGTGTGACCACAGTATTCCATGATCGATTAATCCGCCACTATTCTGGGCAAAAATACAGGCGACAACATTGCTACTCTGACCTAACAATGATCATCAACGGAGCATCAATGGAGCATCAAATGAGCGAGAACCATATTTAGGCTTATACATTTGGCAATGAAAGGGCTGCATTGACACATCCTTCCAAAGTAACTGTATTGGTCGGCATAATAGCTACAAAGGCAAGCGACACTCACATTGCCTCATCCTAAAAATGAGCATCAACAGAGCGTCAATGATTTTGGGACTTGAATCTTTGCAAATCCAAGTACTGGGGGACCACATTAACCCAGAATCGAACTATTGACCGCTTCTCTATGCAAAAATCCTTACGATGACATTGTTCCTGTGTCCCAACAATCAGTGTCAACGGAGGATCAACGGAGTATCAACAGAGCGTCAACAGAGTATCAACCGAGCATCAACGGAGTGTGAACGATTCCAGGTCTTCCAACTTGCATTAACCAATGGCTGTGTATTGACGTTAACCCATAATGAAAGCATTGGCTGGATTTATGTGCAAAAATGCAAGTAATATTACTGCTACCGCCTTCTGAAAATAAGCATTAGTGGTGCGGTAACTGTTCTAGTGGGGCTCAGTCAGCTTCACAGCAATGAACTGCCTTGGGTAATTTCTAAATTGAGTATTTAACGGTCAGTCTTTTCAATATGTTCTTGTATACAACTTCACAACTATGCATGCAATGTCTCACAACTTAATTTTGTCTTGCGTGTAGCATTAGACTCAATATTGAAGAACCAGCTTTCTACATAATGATAACGTCACATTTGACAGCCTCTCAACTCGAATTATGCAACCTTCAAATTCCTACCACCATGTCAAATTCCCAATCGTTGAATACCTCGTTGCTAGAGTTTATGATGTCTCCCAAAAATGAACGTGTCTTTATTCACGATTTGAGTGACCTTGGTTTGCAAGTCATGTTTGATACATGGTGGGCTCCTCTGAATGTGGGCATGGAGAGTCCTATTGTTTGGAAGAATTCTAGACTTGTGCCTTCGCGGCGATTCTATTTGCACTGCGGAATTGAGGAGACTGGCTACCCTGGCATCATATGTATCATTTGTCTTCCACTTCCTCGCCAACCATCAGAACATGTGACCAGCTCTATGGGGAAACACTGGCTGGCAAAAGCGCACAATGCAAAGTTAAACGAATTGACAGAGTTGGAAGTTTCTGAATTGACAAGTATAACCTTCGATGGAACAGCTTTGGCTATACTGAAGAGGCAAGGCAGTAGAGGAATTACAATAGCAAGTTTGCAGAGCAGATTTATATTCGTCAGTTACATTGTATCTATATTAATGCAAATGGTTGACACAACTGTCCAAACTGGCAGCAACGGACTTCCTAACTGCCGAATTTCACAAAGAAACCTGGAATCGCTATCTCATGATGGGATGTGTTTCGGCTGATAACCCTTGGAATGCTATATCAAACCTGGAGCTACAACTATCATATAATGCATTACGCAGTGAGTTGGTGCTTCCGTTGGCTAGCACCCTTAGCAATATTTGCTGAGGTGAATTCTCACTGACAGCGGATGCAATTAAGAAACAATTGCCGTGAAGAAACAAAGTTAGCTTATCATTGGACGGGTGGACATCAGACGAACAAAGTGGCCATAATGTCGGTCATAGATTACTATATGGATTGAAATTTGGCATTGCGAGAAGAACACCACACGTTCGCTGAGGTTGATAACCCGCTCCTTCTCTATTTTGAGAGCTGATTAAGGATAATAGATCACATCAGCAAAGTGTATTTTAGTCACTGGAAGCCTCCAGGAGTGACTGAGAGGATGTGGAGTGTAAACTTAGATGCGTCAATTTCAGGAGAGTCTCAGACCCTAGGAGGGCATTCCTGCCGGCCTTCAGAGTAACTGTCATCTCCGATGACTGGTACAGGAGTACCATGGTTGTGATTGGGATAAGTTTGAGAACACCGAGGAGTGCCAGAAAGAACATTGGTTGTACCTGGGAGCACCTGGGAGCGCCGACGACAAGTCTGGGAGCGCCGACGACAAGTCTGAGAGCGCTGACGACAAGTCTGGGAGCGCCAATATCAAGCCTGGGAGCACCGACAACAAGTCTGGGAGCGCCGATCACAAGCCTGCGAGCGCTGACGACAAGCATGGGAGCACCTGGGAGTGCCGAAGACAGGCCTGGGAGCACAGGTCTCGGAAAAGCATCTTCTTTGGGAACGCTACTGGTGCGCCTGGAGATCATAGCTACTACTGATCGTTCAACGATTTTTAAAACTCATGTATTCAGTTTGTATTGTCGTCCATGTATCCATATAGCTACCCATCTACACACGGTATATCTGGACTGGCTGCAGGCAGTACTTGAGATCAATTCGAGGTGCGCCCGAAAATACTGATCAAGTGAACTCAGCGATACACTCCGAGGCTGTGATCGAGCTAGTTTGTAGATGCACTTGGAGGCGGTAGTCCAGGGTATTTGGAGATACACTTGGAGGGCATGATAGAGTGAACTTAATGATGCACTTCATGATCGTGATCGAACATGATTGGAGATGCACTTGGAAGCCATGCTCGTGTGAACTTGGAGGCCGCGATTGAGCGAGTTTGGAGATGCATTTCGAGGTCGTGATTGAGCGAGTTTGGAGATATGCACTTGGAGGCCATGATCATGCTAACTTGGAGGCCATAATCGGGGGAGTTGGGAGATACACTTGGAGGCTGCGATCGAGTGGGTTTGGAGATGATCTTGGAGGCCATGATCGAGCGAGTTTGGAGATGCATTTCGAGGTCATGATTGAGCGAGTTTGGAGATATGCACTTGGAGGCCATGATCATGCTAACTTGGAGGCCATAATCGCGGGAGTTGGGAGATACACTTGGAGGCTGCGATCGAGTGGGTTTGGAGATGATCTTGGAGGCCGTGATTGAGCGAGATTGGATGAGTACTTGGTGGCTGTCAATGCACGGCGCGCCCAGTGCTGAGACTATTCATCAGTTTGTTAACTTGCAACTGTGGGAATGTGACAATGTGACTTTACCTTTGTACCCTCATGGAGAGCTGGCTGATGGCGGTCCATCGTGTAGGGAGGTACACCGAAAGCTCAAGCTACATTCAGGGGTCAACTCGTAATCATGAGAATGAAGGGAAGACAAAAAATCTTGGATGTATGCTGTACTCAGTGAATGCTGTACTCGGAGTATGCTGTACTCGGTGTCAGCTCATGATCATGGCATGGAGAGATAGAGAGGGATGACTTGACTTTGTATTCTGCGATGGTGGTTGAGTTGTGCACAAGAAAGAGAGAGATGGGGGATGAAGATGAGAATGATGTGGAGGATATGAGCGGAAATGAGAAATCAGCGGTACGACTTGCCTGATTTGGTTGGGGAGACCTGGTATCGGTGTAATTACATGCCCAATCAGGACTCGTACATGCCGTATCAGGGATGGGACATTGACTCGCACACAAGATTCTCTAAGTCCCAGATTCTCATGATTGTTTGCCCCATCTCTTCTCATCTCTCTCAATCTTGTCGTCAACTCTACCGTCACCTAAGAACACGAAGTTAAGTCATCCCTCTCTATCTCTCCATGCCATGATCAAGAGTTAAAACTGAGTACAGCATACACCGAGTACAGCATACACCTTGTACAGCATACACTCAGTACTGCATACACGGCGTACTGCATCATCCCAAGATCGACTGTCTCCCGCTCTCAGCCAGTTTCTCATCACTCGGCAGACCATGTTGTACTCAATTCTCTACATTCCCACAATTACGAGTTAACCAATGAATAGAGTCTCAGATCCCGTGTCGCCTCCCTCCAGATTGACCGCCTCCAAGTACTCCTCCAATCTCGCTAGATCACAGCCTCCAAGTTCGCACTCTCATGGCCTCCAGGTGCATATCTCCAAACTCGCGTGATCATGGCCTCCAAGTGCATCTCCAAACTCGCTCGATTACGGCCTCTGAGGGTATCCCAAATCTCGCTTGATTACGGCCTCCAAGTTCGCATGATCACAGCCTCCAAGCGGTCTCCAAACTCGCTCGATTACAGCCTCCAACTGCATCTACACACTCGCTCGATTGCGGCCTCCAAGTTCGCACGATCACGGCCTCCAAGTGCATCTCCAAACTCGCTCGAATACGGCCTACAAGTGCATCTCCAAACTCGCTCGATCACAGCCTCCAAGTGTATCTCCAAACTTGCACGATTACGGCCTCCAAGTTCGCACAATCAAGGCCTCTGAGTGCATCTCTAAGTTCACTCGAACACGGTGTGGTGAGATGGTGGAGCTCGAAAGCAGACAGCCCATCATCAACACTCCGCCGCACCTCGCATTGCATCCAATGAGAGTTCCTAAGAAAGAAGCATTCCGGCTCGAGGAGTGTAGGAAGAGGGTGAGAGGATATGAAGGGATACTCGGCCATGTTGAACAACACAAATTGCTTGGATCTTTGAAAGCTCGGCAAGGGTGCGTGAGACCAAGATCTGTGAAGGGAAGAGTGTGTATTTCGTATAATGTGATGTTGTCTATCTACCCCGGTGTCTGCCAAATATATACTCGCTGTCGCTGAGTCCATCCCCGTTATCGCTGTATCTCCATATGTATATATATTGACCGACTTAGATGATACATGCCATATCATGATGTAGCAAATGTGGTGACTGTAACAAAGACGAATATGATCAACGAAATGCCTTGTGGTTGAGGAACCCTAAGAACCACTGCTGTCTAGGAACCACCACTGTCTAAGAACCGCTGCTGTGAGAATATGGCACCAGGTCTTCCGCAGAGCTTGAGCAGAGGTCTCAGCTGCTCTCAATGTCTCCCGCAGAGCTGCGCTGTGGTCTCAGTTGCTCTCTAAGTCTCCTGCAGACCTGCGCAGAGGTCTCAGTAGCTCCAGAATTTGACTATTCTAATAGTCAATCCCGTAGCATCCTGAATGCACCTCTATAACTGCAGGTGCTTTCAGAAGCACCTGAGAATGCTCTTGCAGAGTCCGAGAGCACTTTGCAAAGCTCCAGGGGGGGCTGGGAGCATCTGTAAGTACTTAGAAGCACTGGTGACGGCTACCGGAGTGTCTGGCAGGTTTGCGTGTGGCTTCCGGACTGAATTACATTTTGCTGATGCAAGGGTCAACATACTGGAGCAAGGCTAGCCACACATTTGAAAGAAGTTCTTGATCATTTGGAGCTTACCGCTGGCCATTTACTTAGAATTATGAGCAACAATGCTTCCTCGAATTGCTCCATGACTTGGGAACTACAATCAACCTTTGAGGTCTCCGGAATCAAGTTGGCTGCAATGAGCAACTACATACCATGAATGGCACATGGTATTCAGCTTGTTTTGGGAGCGTTCATGAGCAGTCTCTGTGTTAAATGCTGCACTAAGTCTTGGGAAGCCCATGAGAGCAATCAGCCATTTGGAGAGAATGGAAGCACAGCCATTGGGAAGAGTCAATGACTGCAAAACGAGGGCAATTCTAGAATCAATGAGGTGTTGGCCATGAGACCAGGTTTAGCAAAGATAATTGAGAAAGTACATAATTGAGGACACTTTGAATGACCTTAAACTGACCTTCAGATCACAGAGAATGCATGCTGTATTGATTACATTGACGCCCGGTTGTTCAAATGAGTTCATTGATTGTCAAAATGCCAAAGTACGAATTGCAGTACTACCTATTACGGATGTGAAGACAGAATGGAATATCACATCGAAGTTGCTTGAGTGAGCCTACCGATCACGAGAATTCTCCAGCGAGTAGCTCACCAATCCAAAATACAGTGATTACTGGCCACTCTTCACATTTCAGGATGAGTTGACCATTGCCAAGTACATCATGGAAGTTTTCAGGCCATTCCGATACTGGACCCTGTGGATCTCGAAATGGCATATGGTAACTCTGTATCGTGTTATCACTCTCTAGAATGATATGTTCGATCTTATGGATGGCATCATGCGACCATTGGCCAAGAAGCAGACTCAATAGAGGGAGGACTTATACTTCGCCATGGAGTTTGCGCGACAGAAGCAGTTTAAATATAATGCTGATGCAACTCCAATGGCCTGGATGCTTTTCATTTCGGCCGATATCCTTGATCCTTTCTGGAAGTTGCCATCATTTAGGAAGTGGGACAAGGAAATGGATATTAATCCTGAAAAAGCAGCTTTTGATACTACCCAATACAAAGAGAAGTTTTGGTAGTAAGTGGAGAACGAATACTTTGCCAACCATTGATGAATGTCCATCATTAAATCTGAAATGGTCACGTGCAGCAATATATTCCACTCTGCAAACACTTCTGGATTAGGCAAATCGTCTTCTGATCCATATAATGTTTCCAGCAATGATGAAGAATAGTTAATTCCTGAATGGATGGATGAAACGACACCTGGACGAAGCAGTCGCGCAGAATGGTTATTGACCGCCACAAGGATCTATTTCAATTCACCGCCTGAAGCACCAAACAACTGGGGGCAAATTAAACCCAATCATAATGATTACCACTCCGACCCCATGGAGATTGGCAGTACATTTTGGTCACCAGATATTACAGATTCGTGGCATCAACGAGTGGAAACGTACTCCAAGTACCCCGATCACTCCAATGTGGCACATGACATGTTCTGTATCATACCACAAGGTGACTGAGTGGAGGCCAGTTTTTCCCTTGGGCAAGATGTTATCGGCTGGAGACAATCTAAAACCACTGGCAAGACCCTTTGGGAACAAGTCGTAGCAAGGCAGTGTGTTCAAGCAGAAATTATAATATTGGGAGTCGATTACTCAGGATTGGATACCACGGACACTGAAACAGACTTGGAATTGAACAAACAGGTGGAGGAATGGAAATTGCACAAAATGGCCAAGCTCGACAACTTTTTGGAGATGTGGCAGGGTACCCAAAACCTACATGCTATACAGAAGGAATATTGCACCCACAACAGCTAGATGATAGCTGTTGGATACATTTCAGATACCGAAGAGATCATCAAAGCTTCCTGGTCAAAATTTCAACACGATGGTGCGGCTGCATTTGAATTGTCAGAAAGATTACTGTTTCCACCTGCTTTGTCTGATAAGGACCTTCGTGGAGGACGAACTGGTCTATTAAATGTCCACCAAATCAAAAATATCGACCTTCATCCAGCTCACAGTGATTCACATTGTGCACCTGAAAACATTTCCGACACCGAAAATTGGCTTGACTGGAATGGTGACTTTCATAATCCAGACAGAAGTGATGACGACTGGGAGGAAAACAACAAATCCAATATTTAGCTTGAGAATGGCATTGAGGTTCCGTAAAGCCATGTCCACTGGGATGTGAGTGCCTTACCAAATATTCCCGGATTGATGCTGCCAACACCAAGGTCAATGAACCTTGCAGAAACAGTGTTGATGATGGTCACTGCGATGGAAAGAAGGAGGAATAATGGAAACAAGAACAAGTAGTACAGAATGGGTCAATATGTTTTCACCAGGTTCTATATGTTGCTTGACCGAGAATTTCACTAAGCAAATTATTATGGCAGAAAACTGACTAGTCACATTTGGATATTTGTTCATAAACAGCAGTATAGCAGCAGGAATGAATCATTTAGCTCGGTATCTCAATTATGGTAGAATGTGAGTGTCCCGTTTGAGAAGATTACTGGGCTCAGTATTGCTATAGTGCTGAGACTCAATCTTGCTGAAAGGCAACAAATAAGTTCGAATAATTATTTGTACAATTATTGATGGCCACAGATATTGACCAGACAATTCAATGAAATGAGCGTCAACAGCGCGTCAATGATTTTTGGTCTCATAAGCGAGGTAATTGTACAGTGATTGGGTCGATATTTAGCATAACCGATACATTTGCTGGCTGTATAGGTAAAACAGCAAGCGACACGGTCACTGCCCCATTCTGAAAATGATGGTCAACCGAGCGTCAAAGATTTTAGGCTTTGCATCCTGGATTATGTAAGTGTTGATCTGTGGTAATATTTCATATACAATGTATTGGCAGCCTCTTTCAGGCAAAACAATGCGTGAAATCTTCGTTACCCCATCATGAAAATGAGTGTCAACAAAGTGTCAACCATTTTTCATCGTTTAAGTTGGGTAATTGCAACGTGATCTGGTAGTGGTTAGGTATAATCAATGTAATGGCAGTCTTTATAGGCAAAAGAGAAAGCAACACAGTTATTGCCCCATTCTGAAAATGAGCATCAATGAAGTGTCAATGATTTTTGGTTTTGCATCTTGCATTATATAAGTGGTGATTGGTTGCAGACATCGATAAATGAGGCATTGACAGCCTTTAGGGGCACAAACAACAGCGGCACGCTCCCTGACCCATCCTGAAAATGAGCATCAATGGAGCCTCGACGATTTTTGGTCTCCCATCCTTGGTAATCTAAGTTTAGCTTTGTGGTAATAATTTATATAGAATGTACTGGTGGCCTTTTCAGCCAAAACAGTACATGACATTATTGTTACCCCATGTTGAAAATGAACATCAACGGAGTGTCAACAATCTTTGGTCTTGTATATTGGGTAATCCACACATTGTGCAGTTATTTTAGCTCATAACCGAACTATTGACCACCTTAGTTGTCGACAATCCAAATCACAATAGAAAAAACATTGATTCCAAAATCATTGATATTGCAACCTGTAAAGCATTCACAACGTAATTGCTACATGTTGAATAAGCGATTTTGATCAAATACTAATATTGGACAGCAAAATCAAGAGCATTATATCAATCTACAGATGGACCCGCTGAACAACCCACTGATAATCTGCCCAATTCAGATTGAGTCGGAGATTTCCATTGAGCTGAACCCGAATTGACAGTTCTGGTGTAATGACATCCCGGACAGCTAATTTGGTGACGGTGCTGTTCGGACCCAGCCCCCGAGCCGAAGCAACGGACCGGAACTGTTGCTAACACTACTTGGCAGTCATAGATTGGGGGAAATGTCTGAGAGCTCACTGGCTTAGTGTATTATTATTACACTGGGAAATATTGTCTGCTACTTTGTAGTCGAGCTCGTATTATGCAGGAATATTGCTGGAATGTTGGTGAAGATGCAAATGTGTTGAAGAGCAGAAATGAGTTAGACCACAATGTTGGAAAGAGACATGGTGTAATGGGCAGGGTTGGGTGTAGGTGATGCTGGTAACGATAATAAAATTTGGCAGTGAGACAGGAACATTTGAATTATGTATCGACAACTCAAGACAAGACATGAGCCGATGCTGTTTGAAAGTAGTGTATCGGTTTGTCATTGAAGAGCATGAGTAAAGAGAGAAGAAAGGGAAATCCTCCAACAACAGACAACCTCTCTTTATATACAATTTATCTACCACCTTCGAATTATTCCTCATGCTTCGATTTATCATCTGAACAGGTCCTCATGATCTTACACAGCACCAACCCACCATCTTATCAGTCCCAACATGCCACATCGTCCGACATCACAATACCACAGACCACTTCCTTATTGGAACACATGATGCCGCCACCACTTCAGCACCACTGCGTCCCATTCTCCACATTTCGCAGTCTCCGCCTTTCTGTAGCGCAAATCCATTCTGGATTATACGGGACCCATTCCTTGATGCATTATCCGTCATCCCTCCCTACCCACCGTGTAACGCATGGCCTCATGAGGCGTAAATGAAGCAATTTATAATTCAAGGTGAAATATTGTGATTAAGTGCCACTGTCCCTGGAAACAATTATAGTAAGGCTCCTATTACACTCTCCACAGTAGTGTATTCAGCCTACCCCTATTTGACTTAGACTCTAGCCTAGACTTGTGATGTTTGTTGTACCCCACTCCATTGTTAGCAGCCCTTGTTTACTGGTGTGGGAAGTTCTGTTTCTATCAGCCATTTTTGGCTTCCCAAAACTGAACAATGTGAGCTGATGTTTTGGCCAGACACATATCCCCATGTCTGCACTTCACAACCGCCCACTGCCTTCCAAATCTTGTACTGGTTGGTTTATCCCAGATACAATTCTCACCAATTCACTCAAAGCAATCAACATTTACATGCCAGACTTCATATCCACCCACAATCCTCATCTCTACCGAGTGACTGTGAGATCTGTAGAACTGTCACCATTGTAACCGAATGTTGAAGACAAAGGAGATGGTCCACTGGCATTTGGAACTACACTAAAGACATTTTGGCATCCATGCAGAATAAGCCAACCTAGGATAGAGATGCTGAGAGTGGCTGGTCTGCATACACAGAATATCTTCCAGCAGTCCAGGAATAGAAAACTAAATATGACAAATCCACCAACTCTTCATATACTTATCACAAAGTGTATGCCCACGTGCAAGGTGTAGCAAAGTCAAATGCCCAGGTTACAAAATCTGACTCTAACATTGAATCTCTAACATTGAGTTTATGTTATTCACTTGATCACATTGAGTCTCTGACATTTAGTGTTAGCAACGGTTCCAACCTGCTAGAACGGTTCCGGGTTAGGGTCGGAACCGGAACCGAACTGTTGCAACGGTTCTACCACATGAAAACCCCGGATCGTTGCATTTGGGCCGGGTTTCACCTCAAAACCCTGCCATTGCAAGCCCAGATTGTTCGCTCCAATTGAGTATTTGAGTTCTGATCGTATCATGACATGATCAATATGTAGATTGTGCAGTTTTAGGCGCTCTTTAACCTCCCGCTTTCAGAAATGCAATAGGACCAATATTCGCCGGGTCGCTATCGAAAACCCGCGAATTTCGCATGATATTGGCCGTGATTTCACAGCCACTTAACGAAAATCAGTCGGATCGCAAAGCTGTAAGCGGGAAGTGAATGAGCGCCTAACGCTGCACAATCTACGTATTGATCATGTCACGATACAATCAGAACTCCAATACTTAATTGGAGCCTAAGCTGCAGGAACCGGAAAGATGGAACCGTGGTCCGGTTCCAACCCGGCCCAATATCCAAGGTTCTGTGTACGGTCCGGGTACCAACCTGCCAAGACATAAGAGGTTTGGGTTTTTGGCCGGGTTTGGAACCAAACCAAACTGAACCGCTGGTCAAAACCCGGACTGCTGGCGGGTTACCCAGACCCGTTGCTAACACTACTGACATTGAGATACTGACAACACCAGCCAGCGACCTGGCAAATTGGAAATTACTGTCATCAATGCTGAAATCTCTTAAAATCACCTAGGACTTGCACTGTACTGGCAGATAAATGAGGATGATGTCCATACAATGTAAAGACACATCTCATGTTGACAGAGGAGAGTAATCTGAAGAGCCACAACCACATACAACACAGCACCACCAGGCCCCAAAAGTAGTGTTAGCTATGTTTCCGGACATTCACTTCGGATCCGGATCCGGGTTAAAACCAGACCGTTCCAATTTTGCGGTCTGTGTCGTCAGTATACCCGAACTGTCAATTCAGGTATGGTGCAACAGAAATCTCCCAACCAGTCAGAATTGGGCAGGTTGGCAGCGGATCACTCAGCCGGTCCATCTGTAGATATATATAATGCTCTTGTTTTTGCTGTTTGATAATAGTATCTTATCAAAATCACAAATTCAACATCCAGTAAGCTCCTTTTGCATGTTTTGCAGTTTGTGATATTGATTATTTTGGAATCCATGTTTTTCCTTTTATATTTTTGATTTTTGCCAATCCAGGCAGTCAATAGTTCTGTTATGAGCTCAAGTATCCATGCGATGCCTTGATTACCCAATATGCATAACCTACAGTTGTTGACGCTCCGTTCACACTCATTTTCATGATGTGGTAATGTAGATGTCATACACTGTTTTGCTTGAAAAGGCCGCCATTACTTTGTATATGAATCATTGCCACACAGCGACACTGAAATTACCGAGAATGCACGACCAAAAATTGTTGATTCTCCATTGACACTGATTTTCTCTGTTGGGCAGGAAGCATGTCGCTGTTGTTTTGGCCCATGAAGGCGGCGAATACCTTATTAATGGATGCCTGCAACAAATCGCCACTTAGATTACCCAAGATGCAAAGCCAGAAATCATTGACAATCAGTTGACGCTCATTTTCAGAATGGGGCAGTGACTCTGGCGCATTCGATTTTGCCTATACTGGCTGCCAATACATTGGTTATGCATAACAGTGATCAAATAACTTTTCAATATCCTGACTAACAAGACCAGAAATCGTTGACACTCTGTTGACGCTCAGTTTGATGTATTGTCCAATCAAAATCTACAGCCATCGATAACTGTGTTCATAATTATTTGAACTTATTGGATGCCTTTATGACTGATTAAGACTCGGCCCTTAAGCAATGCGGAGCCCAATAATATTCTTGCGCTAGTCGCTCTAATTCTATTAACATTTATATATCTTGCTAAATAATTCATTTCCCCCAAAATAGTTCTGTTTATCAAACAATATTCACGTGTGACTGCTCACTATTCTCCCATAATATTTCTCTAAACGAAATTCTCGGTCAAGCAAAATCTAGCACCTGGTGAAAACATATTGCTGCATTGTGTCATACTTTTTTCTTGTTTCCCCTATTCCTCCTAGTTTCCATTGCATTGACCATCATGAACCCCTTTGCAGCCTTTTTCATTGACCACCATGTTGGTCAAATCAATCCTGGAACATTTGGTGTGGCACTTCCATCCCTTTGCTCTGCGCTTTCTGGATCCTAGATGCCATTGTGTAGCTCTATACTGGGTTTATCGTCTGCCTCCCAGCCATCTTCACCCTCATTGGATTATCCAAGTCACAATTCCAGTCAAGCAAATTTTTGGCGTCCGAAAGGCTTTCAGGAGCATTATGCTCATCACGTATTGCTGGATGACAGTCGATCCTGTCCTGTTTGTGGAGATTTAATACTTTAGTTCGTCCTCCGTTGAGGTCCTGTGCAGACAATGCTGGTGCCAAAGGTGATCTTTCTGACAATGTACATGCAGCTGCACCATCAAGTTGAAAGTTCGACCAGGATGATTTAAGGATGTCCTCAGTATCTGCAATGTATCCTACGGCTGTCATTTGCTTGTTTTGAGCGCGAGATTCCATCTCTGTAGCATGTACGGTTTTGCTGCCATGCCATCTCTCCAAACACATCGTGGACTTTGGCCATTCTCTGCAATTTACTTTCCTCCACCTCTCGCACCATTTCTGAGGTGTTTTTGGTTTTCGTCATATTCAATGCGGGGTCATTGCCTGCCAATGTCCCATTATTGGCTTGAGCAAACAACCTTACCGCAACTTGTCTGTAAAGGGTGTGGCACTTGGTTCCGGACGGGCTCCAGCCGATATAGTCTTGCCAAATGGATGATCTGGCCTTCACTCTGACACGATGCGGTATGACAGACAATATATCGTGTGCCACATTGGAGACATTGCCGTACTTTGAGTCTGTTTCCACTTGTTGACGCCACCAGCCGGAGATATCCAGTATCCAAAATGCACTGCTAATCTCCATGGGGTCGGGGTGGTAATCATTAAGATCCGGATGACCATCCCCCCAGTTCTTTTGTGATTCAGGCAGTGAATTACAATAGAGCCCTGCAGCTGTCAATATATGTGCTGCATGATCACTCCATCTGGGTGTCGTTTCAGCCACATTGTTGTCCTTGAGCATTCTTCAACAACGCTGAATGAATCATATCGATCAAAAGCAGATTGACTAGATCCAGCAGCTGTGGTTGAGGGGAAAAGATTATTTCCTGGTTCTCTTTTGCGTTTAATGACAGGCAAATGTCTATGTTTGGCTCAGTATTCATTCTCAACATACTTCAGAAATGCCGTTTGGTATTGGGTAGTAGAACAAGTCTCGTGTTCAGGATTTATATCCAGTCCCTGGTCCGATGTCATAAATAATTGCAAGTTCTGGACACGATCTAGGATGTGTGCTCAATTAAGAAGCATACCCATCATTGGACTCACTTCTGCACAATATTTGGACAGCTTCTGTCTCGCAAACTTCACGGCGAAGTATAACTCGTCCTTCCAATGACGCTTCTACTTAGGTAAAGCTGATATAATGTCATGCTGGTGATCGAACAAGTTGTTGTAGACAGTGATAACGTGATGCAGAGTTACAGTATGCCATTCCTATATCCACAGAGTCCAGTACAGGAATGGGCATAAAAGTTCAATGACGTATTTCACGATGGTCCATTCATCATGTGTTGTGAAGAGTGGATGGTAATCAATATATTTACGATTCTTGAGCTACTCATGTGAGAATTCTCGAAATTGGTTGGCTCACTCAAGCAACTCCAGGGTAGAATTCCACCATGTTTTTGCATCCATAATCAGTCATACTGCGATTCAAATTTTGGGTTTTTGACAGTCAATGAACTCGTTTCGATGGTCAGGTGTCAGGGTCATCATTACAGCCAGCATTCGCTGCTATATGAAGCTCCGTTTCAGGAGTTTCAAAATTTCTTGAAATATGTACTTTTTCAATTAGCTCTGCTAAACCTGGTCTCATGGCCAACACCTTGTCGATTCTAGCATTGCCCTCTTTTCAAAGTCTTTGGCTCTTCCCAATGTCTATGCTTTCATTCTCTCCAAATTCCTGATTGCACTCATCGGCTTCCCAAGACTTGGTGCGGCCTTCTACACCCAGACTGCTCATGACTGCACCCAGATGAAGATGAGTGACATGTGCCATGCATGGTACATGGTTTCACAATGCAGACCACTCGATTCCGGAGGCCTCAAGGGTCGATTGTAGTTCTACAGTCATCGAGTAGTTTGAGAAAGCATTAGCAGTCGTAAATCCAAGTAATCAGCCATTGGTATGCTCAAAACCATCAAGAACTTCCTTCAAAAGTACAGCTAGCCTTGCTCCAGTGTGTTGATTCTTGACCTATCATCCATTATTAGCTTTCGAAATAGGAAAAGAATAGGATATCAACCTCATTGATTGCAAGTTGTACTTCTCGCAATGCCCAATTTCGATCCATATAGTAATCAATGACTGAAATCATGGCAAATTTCTCTGTTGATGTGCACCTGTCTTGAGCTAAACCAACTTTATTTCTTGATGGCAATTGCTTCTTAATTGCATCCACTTTCAGTGAGTATTCCCTCCTGCTAATGTTGCTAAGGATACTGGCAGACTGTGGCACCAGGTAGTGTTGTAATGCATTATATGACTGTCGTGGTTCTGGGTTAGATATAGCATTCCATGGAATATGAGCCAAAACAATTCCTAACATGAGGTAACAATTCCAGGTGTCTTGGTGAAATTCGGTAGTGACAAAGTCCGTCGCTGCCAGTTTGGAGCATTTTGTCTGTCAATCCAGTTAATCTAGATCAAACATAAACGGTGAATATGAATTTCATTTGCAAATTTAGTATTGCAATTCCTCGGCTTCCGGGTCTCTTCAGTATGGCCAAAGCTGTTTCATCAACCGTTGAACTAGTCAATTCAGTAACTTCTGACTTGGTCAATTTGTTTCACATGGCGATGTGCACTTTTGCCAGCAAATGTTTCCGCAGTGTGCTGGTCCCATGTCCTGCTGGATGGTGAAGAACTTAATGACAAACAATACATATGATGCCAGGGCTGCCAGTCTCCTCAATTCCGGAGTGCAAATAGAAATGCCAATCAAGGCGCATGTCTAGAATTATTCAAAGAAATTGAACTATTTGAGCCCACATTCATTGAAGCCCACCAAGTATGAAATATGATTTGTAAAGTAAGGCTGCTCAAATCATGAATAAAGACATGTTCATTTTTGGCAGATATCATAACTACTAGCGAAGAGGTATTTAAAGATATTGAATCCTACATTGCGGTAGGAATTTGAATGCTCCGTACTTGTACTTGAAAGACTGTCAAATGTTCCATGTTAGTAATGTAGAATGCTGGTTCTGGAATATAGACTCTAGAGCTACGTGCGAGAAAATAGTAAGACCTGTGAGACATTGCCGGTATATTTGTGAGGTTGTATGCAAAAGACCAATTGAATCAATGGACCATTGAAAACTCAATTTAAGAATATTGCAATGCAGTTCATTGCTGGGTAGCTTTCTGAGCCCCAACAAAAACTTTTAATCCTCTGTCAACACTCATTATTAGGAGGCGGTAGACATATGGTTGGTGACATTTTTGCACATAAAGGCAGCCAATACTTCGATTATAGGTCAATGCTGTTGCACAGCATTTTCATTATCCAAGATGCAAGTTCAAAAATTGATGATGCTCCATTGACGCTCATTTTGAGAAGGTAGTAGTGATATCGTCCCTATCATTTTTGGCCAGAAAGCCAGCCACTACATTGCTAATTGGTTAATGTCTTTGCACAGCCATTCGATTATCCAAGATGTACTACCGAAATCTGTTGATGCTCCATTGACGCTCATGTTTAGGAGATAGCAGCGATGGCACCACTAGCATTTTCGCCTATAAACGCAGCCAATTGTTTGATTTTGAATCACAGTGACCAAGTCTTTATTCTATTATCGGACTTACAAGACCAAAAATTGATTGCATGCCATTGACCCACATTGCTAGGATGGGGAAACGAGCATGTTGCTTTCCCTTTTACATAGGATGATGAATAATACTTTCCGTTTGTGAGGATGTGACTATGCAACCCTTCATTGATGGAAAGTATAAGACTAAAAATCATTGACACTCTATTGACGCTCAGCTTACTGACATCCTAACAGTAATTTTCTGCTCAACAATTGTATGCAAAAACGCATATAGTCATTATTGACAGCCAATATATCATTTCTTGGTGTAACCATATGCATCAACAAGCGTTGATGCCTCTCAATTCCTGATCCACCACTATACATATTATCGGAGCGATGCATGTAGCAGGTCTATCATGTTCGAGTGCTTTCGGCGGGCAATTTACAGCAAATAAACCCATCCACTTGTTTTTGATATATATAGCCCAACTTCCTCACCTTTTCTCATCAAGCTCGTTCTGCTTGATTTCCATGCCATACAATAAGCGATTTTCAAAATCTCGACCATGTGCACCAGGTCTGAGTGCAGAGTTGTGCAGTTAGATGCACGAATGAATGCAGAATAATGGTTGTCATTCATGCAGGTTCGCGTTGCTCATTGACCGCTCCTTCTATGCCTCACATGACATCACTGAATTACATTTTGTTTGTATATTTTGCCTCTAATGTAGTTTTCGCTTTCTCACTGAACAGTAACGGGCACGACAATATCAACTTCCTTGGTCGTCTGTGAACTTAGTTTGGAGTCTAGAACCTTTGCATGGCACGTATGACCCTCGCATATGCACAGATGAAGTATCATGTGTCACAATTTGGTCACTGAAACTAAGACACAGCTGACACGAAGCAAAATTGGTACACTGATTACTTTTTCACCTGATGTCATCAAAAATAGACATTTGCCTATGTGATTCTCAGGTGATGCATGAGTGATCACCATTTGTTCTTCTGGATCTGAATTGCATGAGGTGATGAGCTAGGGAGGCTGCATACAGAGGTAAAAGCTTACGGGTTCAACAACCTTATCCTTTTTCATCAGTGACGAATCAGGCAACACATTGGGTGGGAGAGACGCTATGCATATGTGTGACTGTGGTTTCCCCGAACCTAGCTTCATATGACAACTTCCTTGTCGAGATGTCCCTTCCGCCATTTGCGAGTTTCTGGGGCTGATACAAAGAATCTTTATAAGCTCTTGACATGTTCTCGGAGCAGGTTTGGCTGCAACCTTTTCTCTTTGTGGCTTCAGAACTGCTGGAACCTTTGATTTGGCCATCCAGTACTCCTTATTTGACTCACGGAAGTAGTCGGCCGCTTTCCCCAATCCTGGTTGCATCAATTCGTTAAGCTTTATCTGTATCTATTGAAAACTCTCCATGCACTGCTGTACTGTTTTGGAGATTGTGCCCATCACCCAGCAGGGTTCATCATCTTTGCAGAGCTTCCCCAGCTCTGTATGTTCATCATCATCTTCCTCATCTTCACCATCATTCTCATCATTGGAACTTGCAAGATCGTTCTGAGCATTCCTGATATCATTCAATATCTCCTCAAATGTTTTTTTGAGCTTTCTTGTTGTCAATTCCAACGTTTCAGCATTCCTCATATCTTCGTGCTCTTGCTTAATCACTGTCTCCACGTCTTCAACATGCTTTCATGCCACAACAGTGTCTGTATCCACATAATCCTCGATCCATTTCTCTCTCTCATTGTTTCTTCCAAAGTGCATTTCTCATCATTTCTCCGCAGCAAGCCTTGTTTTAGATCGTAACTTGGGATATTGTCGTAGGGCTCAGACATTTTCTGTTTCGAAGCACCTGATGTCTTCATTTGCTTTATAATGTCGTCGTGTGGATCGCGTTGTCAATTTGCCGTATTTGCCTTCCAGAAGTGGAGAAATGTTCGCTTTTGGAGTATTGACTATTGTATTTTGTGTTGACTTTGTTGTTGGGCAAGATGTTTGATGTTGCAACATATGCACCTCATGGAGGCAAGCTGTGTCTTTTATGTCAAGGTTGGTACGTTTTATCAACTTGAACAAAGCAAAATGTTGGGGAGTTTCGATTATCACTAGATTGGGAAAAGTAATGCTAACCATAAACATGACTTGATTTTTAGTGTCTGTTTCATGTATGATCCCTGGAATTTGTTGAAACAAACATCACCAAACGTCTTTTCCATTGAATAAATTTCTTTTGTATACCTTACAAACATGAGATTTCGGCTGTTGTTCACCTGTATTTATACTTGTAAACAAACAAACAACATTGGACAGACTTACTGCAAATCGTGGGATGGTTGGAAACCCCTGCAACCTGCAGCTATACTCAGTATGATTTATCTTGAGTAGAACATGCAAGTTGGCTGTTACTCATTCCATTTTGACATGTAGCTAACTATATATTCCTCAGGACTTCCCACTTCTTTTCATTATCATCTGCCTCTCCTCTTCCACACCGGCAAATAATGGCTCCACACACACCTCAGCAAGGTGTGAGCCGATCCGAATCAAGCCGTCCGACTGGCGCTTCGTTCAATGCGCCACCCGCTGGGACAAAGTAACAATGCAGACATCAGTTAGTCCACCGCAATGCTGCCAATGCAGTCACCCAAAATATCCCCCAGAATGTACATTTTCAAAAGGTCTGTAAACCCAAGAGCAGCAAGTACAAGAAGAGGCATTCGATAAGATGTGAGTCAATCCATTTCAAGGTAGACGGCCATCAACTAACTATATAATGTACATCTGGTGTACATAGAGAGCTATGTGACCACAATATGGCTGCCTGTAAATGGAAACCTCCATGTTCAACCAAGGCATTTGTCGGCACCATCCGCGAAATCAAGCTTCATAATAGTGTCAACTCAGCAATGTTCGAGGATATATGGTGTGACAGGCATCCCCGAGAGTGGATGTAACAGGCTTTAAACACCTTACAGAAGGCTACGGAAGCATGTATGGTAGAGATCATAGCCAAATCTCATTGTTAGAAGCTGCAACTAACTTCTTGTAGGTTTTCAACATGTCTGCGACTATGGCAGGACAAGTAGGTCGGGTACACCTAGAACTGTCGGACATGCGCCTTCCGTTGAAAACAGGGAAATAGCCAAAGGAGGGTGTTGGCGCGCTGCAATCAAGGAAACGCAATGCCTGATTTAGAAACCTCACACTGAAGTCCAAGATGAGCGCAAGCGGGGAGTTGGGTTTCTTCGGCATTGAAATGTGAAGGCTGCAATATGAACACACCCATCTATGGTTCATGGAAATCAAATGCATGGCTACCTTTGTTGCCGAAATTGCAGAGCAAACAATCCGCAGACACACTGGACGTACAAAGCAACAGGTGCACCTCCACCAGACTGACGCAGACAGCCGACACCCAAACCGATGCCACATCGACCTGGAATGCCACCTGCGCCACCCAGTGACTATGAAGTAGCTCATGGTTCCCAAGTTAATGGTGTGCCACCCGCATATGTGTATATTCCTACTCCTCTTCCCCATGATCAATTTCTCAATCTTGATGCATATACCAAGGATCGCAAGCACAATAAAGATTTTCTTCCAGATTTGCTGATTGATGAAGAAACATCCACTGTTTAGTACACAATCTGCTCCGTGGTAATGCAGCTGACATCCAGTTGGCAGACGGGAGCAGCCTATTGAGGGAACATGAAACTGGAGATGATCATTGATAGAAAGCAATGGGATTTTTGAGTGTATTATAATATACAATTTGTAGACACTTTAAAGTATAATTTAAAGGATATATTTATATGTATTTTTAAAGAACAATGTAGTGATAAAGGAGAAAGTACATGCAGATGATAGAAAGGTTTCCAAAACACCATGAATGATATACTATGCCAAATAAATCGATTGCATTTTGCAGATACACCCATGGCAAAATGAGTGTCAATGGAGCATCAATGATTTTCTGTCTTGTAAGTCAGGTGATTGAAAAGTGATTTGGTCATTGTTATACATAATCTAAGCATTCGCCGCCTGTATAGGCAAAAGTGAAAGCGACACGCTCCCTGCCCCATCTCGAAAATGAGCATCAATGGTCCATCAATGATATCTGGTGTTGCATCTTGCGTAATCTAAGTGGCACTTGATCCCAGACATCTCTAAACAAGGAGTGGGAAGCCTGTCTAGGCAGATCTGCCAGAGATATTCCCACGACAGCCTCCTGGACAGTAACAACACATATCATTCACAATGCTGCAAGTATGTGTTCATGAACGTTTTAGCCTACAGAAATGGTCAAGACTTTGTATATAGACAATAACGGCCATATTGCGCTTTGATTTACCAAGATGCAAGACTAAAAATTCTTGATGCTCCATTGACGCTGATTTTTAAGATGGGGCAGGGATACTTTTTCAGATGAAATGATGCATAAGATCCCTCTCCACTTTGACTTGTTCATCCCTACCACATGAGGCCTAACCACATTGCAACTTCATAATCAGCTCACTCCGTTGTGGGAGGCACCTCACCTAGATATTGATAACAAAAATCCAGAGAAGACAGGATTGATATCTCTATAATGTTGATTGATGATGATCACCATGGACATAGTGTGGGAAAATTGAAAAGCCCTCATGATCTGAGTGACCTCACAAAGAATTATAATCCACCCCACTGTTATGATGCACTCGATACCTGGATAACTCAGCAATATGATGTGGATGCATGATTGAGGGCGGATAACTCTTGATTGGGGAGCATAACATCGACATAGCATGATTATCCAATGTCCTGATTTGCACTGATTGAAAGTTCTTCTGAAATATTTAGCTGGGACCACTGTTTGATGTTCACTGAGATTTATGATCATCTGAGTGTAACTTTCATTGCTAACAACAAGATGGTCATAATGGATGACGCCAACAATGAGATTGAATATGTCAAGACCAACCTCCTCAACCTGCAACAAACATTGGCCATTAGGGTGACAAAGAGGAGGATAATAGCAAACTTTTACTTATTGATTTGCTAGACAGTTCCAAAATGAAATCAATGCAGATAGAGTACATTCTATGAACTATGAGGAGGTGTAGGAGGAATGGAAGGAAGAGATACCAGGGATGCCAGAGAACCAGCATGATACCAGACTGGGAATGTTGCAGATTACTAACTATAAACCATTGAGAATTGCCCCCAGCCATACTATTGATAGAGACAACCAAGATTAGGGGATTCCAGACATGGAACAACCACATCAGGTATAGAGTGACTTTTCCAACATTGCCCTAATGAAACTAGTGGCAGCTAACAACCCCCATGTGCAAGTACTGATAGAGGACCATGCAGATAATGCTGATATGGACTGGTGAGTCACTGTCCTAGTCAGAATGATTGCTGTCACAACCATAGCACAACAGTCAGAGCTAAGCCACTACCCAACACGTCCATGTACAATGGTCCAGAAGCCACATGCAAACCTCCCAGACACTCTGGTTGACCTCACCAGTATTTCCAAGTCATTCCAGATGCTCCCAGGTCCCCCTCGAGCTAAGCAAAGCGCTCGCTCATGCTGTAAGAGCAATCTCATATACACTGGAAAGCACCTGCAGTTATGGTGGTGCATTTAAGATGCTATGATATTTGCCTTGTAGGATGGTAAAATTTGGGATCAGCTGGGACCTCTGCGCAGGTCAGATGGAGACTTTGAGAGTAGCTGAAAGACTTCAGTGCAGCTCTGAGGGAGAGTTTAAACTTGATGCAGTATTCTCACAGCAGTGATTCTTAAGGTTCCAATACACACAGGAAATTTCTTGTATCATACATCTTTGTCTTACAATGACCACATCAGCAAAAAACAATTCTGTCCAGGCGAAATGGCTCCCTCAGAGTGGATGCGGTCCATCAGAGCCGTCAGAAACATCCCAGTGGCGGCTTACTCCGTGCCCGGCGTCAATGCCATTAGACGCGTCGCATATCGCCCTCCCATCACAGTTTCCCCGTTTCTTCTTGCTCTGTCAGTCTACTATTTCAAACAAACACTGTGGCATTGAAGGCCAACTGTGACCATACGTAGGACTGGGTTCATTGGGCACGCACTTGCATCAAGATTGCAATGCCATGGGTGATGCTGCGAAAACCTCTCCTCGCATTCCTCCTACCTGCTCGCAAATTGCAATTCTCTTTTTACTAATTATACACATCATTCCAAATCGCCAGATCTATGTGGCTATTGACAATCCATCGCTCGTTCCGTCCGTCTCCTGGCTTACAAGTAATAGGTATCTCTGGAATTACGTGTGCGCAGCCGACGATGTTTCCCATGCTAAAAACTTGCAAAACAACTGCTGCCGGTGCTTTTCTCACTTGTACGAATTTCCCGATGGGATCCAAGTTACCCGAGTTTCATGTATTGTGGTGAGCGCCAGGGCTCACCAGGACTCGACGAAAGCTCCATCCTCGTTCAGGAGCTTGATTGCGAAAAGTCGTTTCAGTTGCCACGGGAGACGACCATTCCGCACACAATAACATCTCCCTGGGCGATGCTTTACCCACACCAAGTCGTTCTGTCGGTCCCCTCCACGCCAGCTCTGGCTTCCTGTGCATCGACAAATCTGAGATATGCATTCACCTTTTAAACCCTCAACTTGAACCATGATACCATGGCAAATACAGAGCTCCATTGCGTGCAGTTGTTCATCCGATATATACGTCTTGTTACGACTCTTATACTTGAGAAACTCCCGAGTGCAGTTGTATATTGTCACACGGTGCGTTGCGTCTTGGGTATTGTCGAGTAATGCTCTGAAGTCTTTGATCATAGCATCAGGATGCTTTCCATCACGGCGGTTTTGGGGTCCCATGAATTCTGGCTTCGCATATGACTGGGAGCTCATGGGGGCAGCCAGATCAGTGCCAGAAGGAAGATCGTGCAGGTGGCAGCGCTGTTCTCTCGACGTTGAGTGAGGGCTTGGAGATTGAGCTCTCTGATGTCGAAGCAGAGAATGCGACGCTGAAAGGTGATTACTTGCGGCAGGTAGTTAGGATTGTGATTGGAGGCATTCCAACCGTCCTTGAGATTCGTTTTATGCGCTTGTTCATTTCTCTCTGCAGAATACTATTGGAAAGCTCCGTATCGACGAATCTGTTCAACCCAGTGAGACATCAAGTCGATCTTCAGAACGTTGAAGTCAGCATCTGACTCCTTGGAAACATCTATCCCATGGCTGATATAATCCTGCCAGGCGTTCATTTTGTGCTGCTTCTTGGATGGCGTCCAAGTTTCGGCATTTAATTTCTCGTCTACCTTTCGCTTCTGCACGAGCTCCGTTCTCAGGGCATTGGCTTTGGCTTTCACCATTCTGCCGGCTTGCCCGAGGAAGGAAACACCTTTGAAGGTGCGAAAACGACACACGGCGTCCTCCATGTAGCTCAATGTTGCATCATCATGAGATTTATATCGAGCATACATATTGAATTCTAACAATGCCCGTGTGCACTCAATTGCGCCATTGAGTATGGGACGCTGAGCGGGGCTTCCTCCGAGTCGTAGATACTGGGTTACAACTCCCAGCAGGTACCTGCCCATTTCCTTCATCTTCTTCACATTCCATTGAGAAACTTCCTCATCAGACTTAGTTTTTGGTGTGAGGTCGTGGTAAGCAAGCACGGATGACCATATTGCATTGTACTTGTCGAGCCGTTCGTGCGCCTTCATGAAGTGGAAAATCCACTTCTGGAAGTGTTCATGCATGCCGATTGGCATTGTATGGAGGAGGTAGGGCTTTGGGAGGTCACTCATGATATGGGGAATATGTGGAAATACGTTGCATCCTCGGTGAACATGGCGCGATGAGAGTTCGGCATCGGCTCCCTTGGTGTTGGCATTGCTGAGCTTTGGATATAGGTTGTGATCCCACCGGGGGTGTTGCTTGTCAGGAGGGACATCATCTCTAAGTTCGTTCTTTGGACACTCACAACAAAAACAGACATGTTGCTCGAGATGATGTAGGTCGCTATACCCAGGGCAGTCTGCAAGCCCTCCTGCTAAAACCGGTCTCCACTGCCTGAAGTTGCCATCAGCACAGAGAACATTCTAATACCTGCTCTCGGCGCAGGGATTGTGTCTAAAGGTGAGAGGGAGGAGCACCTCCTGGAGTACCTCGTTCAGCACCTCTCGGTTTGTTTGCCGCTGTGTATCTAGCCGCTTCTGAGGAATAATGTGGTTCATGGCCGGAATCAGCAGGAGAGCGACCATTACGATGCTGTGCGTTCAGGGCATCTGGCGGAGCTTCGCAGATAGATTGCCAATTGTGATATACACAGGCCACTCATTCTTGTCGCCAGCAAATTTCGAGAGATGCGTTCCGTCGGACATGATGATCAAGGGAACCAGTGTATCCCCCACTCTGAGCGTTAATTGAACCTTGGTTAGCACATCATCATACTCGGGTATCTCTCCTTACCTGTGTCTCTCACCACCAGTCCACAGTGTGCATTTCGGTATCGAGGAGTTTCGGTGGCATATTGCTGTTAAAGCAAGGCTGAGGGGCGTAAATATGATGTTCCGCGTACGCTGGCTGCCGCATGAACCATCTCATGATTTTCATGATGTCTAGACTCCAGTATTTGATAGGGCGTTGGTGATTGGCATTGCATTTCGAATCCTCCAGAGTGTGTGGTTTCCACTCGCCGAGAGCCAGATCATCAGGCATGCTAGCCACCAGCTTCTGGATGCCATCGGCGTTTTTGAAGCTTGGGAAACGTCGAGTGGAGTTTTCTTCCTTCAGCACATTGTCATAGTACATCTTGATGCCCTTCTTCTTCATCCCACAGTGGGTATATTTGTACTCTTCACACGTCGCGAACGGGTAGTAGGGATTGTTTGGTAGGTTCGTCTAAAGGAAACCCTGAGCGTTGCGTTCCCATGGCTCAGCAATGTGATCACTCAGCGGAGCACCGGCACCAGGGTATTTTTCCGTCCGCGGCAGTGGATGTGGCGGTGATTGAGACTCCAAGTTGGCAATGTTTTCAAGGTGTTCGAGGTAGGCAAACGTGTCCAAGTCTTCAACTGAATCACAGTTAGCGTTGAATTCACGACGCTGAGCCGGTTCAACCCGTCGGGGCGCGCTGTGACTTGTCAGATTCTTCTGGTGTGCAACTTGAAGGTGTACAGGCTGGTGTAATTTGATATGTTTAAGTCGCCAACTGTTTGAGGTGAACTTCTTTTGGCATGAAAATTCGGAGCAACGGAAAGGGGTCTTCTCTGGCATTGTCGACGACACGCGAGGAGTGGAGTATTCACGGTAGAAAGTGACGAGATTTGGTGCTCGGCCTGAGCAGTCTGGTGTGGGTATAAGCTCACGATACTTGAGAGACTTATTGAGCCTGAACACCATCACAAGGAGGTCGCTTACACGCCAGGAGTTGCAAAAACGCTGCATGTGCAATGTCCCATAGCACTATGAATATATCAAAAATAAACCCTGGGCAATCTAAAAACCTCACAATGCGTGTAATAATCAATGCCTGAGATAAATAGATTAGAACAAAGGAAACAAACAAGCCCACAACCCTGACCCAAACGAACAAAACACCCCCACGTGTGCCTTAATCAGTGCCTGAGATGAATGGATCACAGCAAAGAAACTCACAAGACAAGAACCCGAACGTAGCCTGAACGCACACCACCTCTGCAACTTGAGGACTGATCCCCTCCTCGCCTACCGAGTGATCCGGGCGCGCCTCAGGAACAGGGTAATCGAGGACAGGGACATCGGGGAGAGGGCCATCCGGGGGAGGGACATCAGGGGGAGGGACATCGGGGAGACTATTGCCACGGGCCGATTCGCCGGGAAGCTGGCGCTCCACATTGTCATCGGAGGTGTTTCGGGCAGCCTCAGCTTCTCTCAGAGTTGGCACTGCTGGGTGAGGTTCTTGCGGAGTCACAAGCCCCAAAATCTCCAGCCCACTGAGGGTATGAGTCTCCGGAGTTCGTGGTCATGGGCGTGGCTCCGGAGTGGGTGGCCGTGGGGCAGATACGAGAGGTTGTGGGCGGCGGGTATGTTCGCGCATCACCTGGCCGTGCTGAGGTAGCACGGTCGGCTGATCGTGTACCATGGTATCAGCATCGTCAGCCAATGTATTTATCATCTCTCCCTGGTCAATCATCAGAGGTTCTTTGCCATTATCCTCATCCTCATCCTCATCCTCCTCCTTATCCTCATCCACCTCTTCTTCCTCCTTTTCATCATCCTCCTCTTCATCTCCCTCACCTTGACTGTCTCTTTCCATATCCACATCACCATCTGAATCAACGCCGTCGGACGCGTCCATATCATCCTGCATGAGAATATCCACATCAGAATCACGTTCCAAGTCATATTCGCCGTCCGACTCGGTAGACTCAGTATCATCATCTGAGGAAGTTGACATGGCGGGTAATGCTTCCAGCTCTATATATTCCCGCTCTAGTTAGCCCTCTGTGTCCAGGTCTGCCTCTGCCATTTTCTTCTGCAACTGCGAAGCAAACGGCACGAGAGATACCATCTCCCCCAAGGGTTTGTTCAACAATACCTTTCCCTTTACCGATTCCGTTCCCCTTCCCGTTCCCTTTACCCTTCCCATCCTCTGTCGCCTTCCCTTTCCCCTTCCCATCCTTTGTTCCCTGCCCTTTCCCAGGCCATTTCTCACTGCCCTGCATGCCCTCCTCACCCTCGTGGTCGTCATTGTCATTGCCATCACCAGGACGGCTCCATCCAGCGCTCGGCGCTCCGGAATCCGCGCAGTTCTCATCGTCATCATCCTCGCCGATGATCTCATTCCAATTCAGTTGTCTAACGGCCAGGAAGTTGCCTGGTTCATACCGCTGGCAGCTTGGCGGCTCAATCTGTGCCCTGAGATCTTCGCTAGTGTACAAAGAGAATCACTCAATGCTGCATTTAACCTCCCGCGAGCTGGTGGTCCGCGGATTGGAGCTATCGACTCGATCCCTGAAGGCACAGGGGTTGTCCCACCTCCAAATGGTCATTTGGTCGCGGGTTTTGTTAAACATTTGCCCCATATATGAGCGGAAGGCAGCCCACCACTCCTGAAAACACGAACTGCTGCTGCTGCGGTGCAGCCACATCAGCTGGAATTGTGAAACATGGTGAGTCGTGATCGGAACAAGAATGATTATATCATGAAAGAGGTCCCATGCCCTCTGGACCTTAACGCCGCAACATTGTATATCCATATGACACCACGGATGTGTTCCGAGATGAATCCCTTTATACGGTCCCAATCCAACAACAAGCCTCGATTCATAACCGATGTCGGCATTCTTGCCCCAGCCTTCCGCTTTCCTTTGCTGCTGCGCTTTGGTGCCATTACTGTGAGTTGAAAATGAATCTACATCCGAAACATTAGCATTATGATACAGTTGCATGGAGCGGAAGGAAGCCCTTAGGGAGAGTACACAGATGTGTAGGTTATCAGGCGTGTTTTGGAATGTGAGGCGTTGTTTTGTGCAAGTCACGTGATGTTGAGATCAGCATGCTGTCAGTGTGTATAATACAGGAGGACAAGAGAAAGGAGGTGTAGGCGTGAAGAAGGGATATATATACTCGAGTTCCAGCAAGTTCTTTGTTCAACTTGTGAAATGTGTTGGTTAACGAACACAAAACTGCCCAGCCTTCATCTTGCAGAACCACCAGGCACCTCATGAATGACAAACCTTGAGACCAGATTTAGTACTCGCAGAGAGGACAGTTTACGACAACGGGCGTTGTGTCTGCATCACACATCATTTTTACCACTCAGACCTCGTGCATCTCGAAGCAAACTGAGTAGTTCTCAGGTTGTCGCAGCTTTGCAACCATCCAACACGGCTACCAATGCCTAGCAGTGGAAAAAGCACACGCAACTGATGTCATAGGATAGACAATACATCATTGTTTGCTCTGTGATGCTTTTAGGTCTGCCAAAGGGGGATTTCCACTGGAAACCTGAAGATATACACAATCGATGGTTCAAAGTATTCTGCCAAGAACGAGTGCAATATGATGACAATCGCGCCTTGAAGGCAGAAACACCCTTCAAGCAGTGCAAATAGACCTTCAGCTGTTGCTGTAACAGTGAATATCAATGCTGAGTTTGATCTGAGTTAAATCTGATGGAAATGAACCCCATAATTGAATACTTTGGAAGAGATCTCGTCTGCGACTATTGTCACGGTTTAGAGCCTAGCGTGGTCTACACTGCTCCTCCCATTTTTGTTGAATCCCTCCATGGTCGCTCAAATAGGAGTCTCCGTCGCCTGCGGTTGCATATGCATGCAGAGGAAAGTACTGCTACAGTGTTAACGTCGAACATCCATATCGTATGATGGCTTCCCAAAGCCCTCACCCTGTCACATCTCCAGTGGTACAAGATGTTCAAAGTCATGCAACTCGTCAGAATCAATACACGCGTTGGCCTTTCAGGAATTCTAAACCTAACCCTGGTAAGAGACGCGTTTCCGTACTGGCTGGCGTGAGGGAGTACTCTCAAGGAGGGAGTTCTGTAGCCTCTATAATCCAAGGTCAGAACTCCACCCCCTCATCTTCGCTGAACAATTCTCGCATTGCAGATATCACCCTGTCCGCTACACAGCGACAGTCAATAATCACTACAACCACCACGCCGGGTACAAGCAGTCATAACACACCAGAACCCAGCGGAACCTCACAGACAGACTCAACGCATCGCGTTGTATCCAGCCCCGCATCTGGCATTACTAGCACTCCCAGTCCTCTCAGCTGTCTTGAAAACCTGCCTACCCCCATCCCTAATCCAGAAGCCCGTGCGATCATCACAAATCCACTACGAACGCCAGCCGCAGAAAGGAATCAGAGACAGAGGCAGTGGCAATTGCAAACGCAGGTGGTGTCTACACATCGATCAGTGGTCTCCGTCAGTCGCAGCATCCATCGATTTGGTCAGGCCGACATGACGGGTCTTGTATTTGCAACGGGCAGACTCCTGGAGCGTTACATGTGGAACAGATGGCCGTTTATAAGTGCAATCGACTTGGAGACGGTTAGTTATGCAACGCAATGCGTTGTGAAAGCATTCACTGAAGCCCCACACCGGTAGATATTAGAGATGTACTGGAACACTGCAATGCAGCAAAACAACATTTGGTCCATAGCATTTGAGGCATGCCCATGGGAGATCTTGCAAGAGGTATGCTGAAGCAACGACCCACGTTGGATATTACACGCTCAAACTGGTACCAGGTTTGCGCACAAGTCGATAAGGTTAAATCCCATTTTATCCAATCAGCAAGGGACAATATAGCAGAGCAATATGATCTCCACAGCTTTGAATCCAACGCAGAGCGTTTGGAATTCATTGATTCCCTCCTGGCAGATAATGAGTATCTCTTTCCTGTAGCAGAGAGTGTGGAAGGTGGTGTATGCGGTCCAAATTGAACGTAGAGAGTGTCGAATGGTGCTAATGAATGGCCAGTGTCCACTTTACTTCCTGTCGGAAGCAATCACGCGGTGTATCTACACCATATTCTATCATCAGGCGAATAACCTCAGTAAGTAGGCTGATGGATTTTATACTTCCATGATTGAATACAAGGACAGTTATATACCCTTGCCACTGATTGTGTTTACCTGCACCGCGTTATGCCATGCTCTCCTGAGGTGGCAACAGAACAAAGGCATTCATCCGAAAGCTTCCACGTCAAAGCTGAAAGCGGACAGACCTGATTGTTCGAAATACTTCAATTACTAGAATGACGCTGGTAAGAATGCAACCTGCTGCGCTGCAACAGGTCGCAAGTTGTTAACCTCGCCTGGCATTGCAGACACATATGCATTCTTGATTAATACCTGGAACACACTACCGGAGAGCTACCAACAGTGGGTGTATAACAACACTCTTGCTACAGTCAAGCGTCAGATCCAACAGGCGGAGAAGCCAACGCCTGCTGTGGTGATCAGCGTGAAAGCAGTGCGTGTTGACAATGCTATTCTTCTCAATTATTTGACCTCCAAAATGGCGCTTGAGGAGCCTCAGATCGGAAGCACTGAGCCAAACTTCCCGATAGACAACAATTGCACGGATGACCAACTTCATTTCGGGATGCCAGGGCTCAGCGGGGATTACAAAGATGCTGCTGATGGAAGCGACATGCGCAATGCCATCCCCGCCGCCTGCCGGCGACAACGACCCGTGACTGATCTCGAGAGGTTTTACTTGGGAACCCCTGATCTCAACGCGTATGAGAGCGAGGATGGCGACGATGCATATGCAGATGAGGAGGATGAAGCATTCCAAGCCGATGATGGATCAACGCAGAATGTTGAGGACTGAGGGCATAGTAGGTTTGACCTAGGAGCCAGTGATGTCGACAGGTATGAGTGCGAGGATGGCCACGATGCGTATGCGGATGAGGAGGAATAAGAATTGCAAGCCGATGATGGATCAACGCAGAATGTGGAGGACTCAGGGCATAGTACTAGAGAGTGCGAAGATTAGACTGTATATTTCAGACCTGTAAAATACGATAATGGTGAAGCAAATGCAACGGCAAGCGATGAATCCAAAGCGAAGACTGTATTGCAATATGTGACAAAATCTCTGAGCTAAACATATATGCGGCGAGTGCGACATCCAATAAATAGCAATACCGGAGAGCTAAAATGTGGCTATCGGCCGAAGAAAGGCAGAAACATCGCCAGGCGTTGTGTAATCAGGTACAGCATAACTGCAGCCCCTGCGAAGAGTGTAACACACATGTTGTTCTGATAGTTCAATGCCCAGGCGCAAAATAATCGAAGTGAGTGTACAACGCGACTTGTCGCCTGGGCAATGGGAAGCGTGTGATTCTCCGGCAGATGGTATGAGGTTCCGTCAGAGCTGTCAGAGTCGTCGGGACAACCGGGTGTTTCAGACGGAAACTAGTGTTGTTGCTGATGCAGAATCTTTGCTACATCATAATATGGCATGTATTATCTATCACAGTCAATATATATATATACATATGGTTAATCTAGGCGCAGATGGGACTCGAGCGCAATCAGAGAAGCACCTGGCGATGCTGATTGAGTTAGCTCTGAGATGTACTTTTGGGCTGTGATCGAGCGAGTTTGAAGAGATACTTGGATTGAGGCCATCATGAAGTTGAACTGAGATATGAACTTGGTGGCAGAGATCGAGTGAGATTGGAGGTGCACTGGGATGCCGTGACCTAGCGAGTTTGGAGATGAACTTGGATACAATGATTGAGTAAGGGAGGACATGCAATTAGAGACCATAACTGTGCAAACTTGGAGGTCATGATTGAGTGAGTTCAGTAATGCACTTGGAAGCCATTATTGAGTGAGTTTGGACGTGAACTTGGAGCCCATGATCAAGCCGGTGTGGAGATAAACTTGGAGGCAATGATTGAGTGGGTTTGGAGGAGTGCCTGGTTGGGGTTGATCATGAGGTGATCAATCTGTTAGCGGTTGGTCGGGAGGTATATTTTGTCCTCAGACTCTGTTCATCGCTTAACTCATAATCATGAGAAGCTAGAGAGTGGATAACAACATCATCTGCTGAGAGATGAGAGATGAGACATCAGTGACTGGCTAGGTGTGGGTGACAGTTGATCTTGGGATGATGCTGTACTGGGTATACACTGTACTGGGTGTATACTGCACTGGGAGTACACTCTACTGGGTGTATGCCGGACTGGGTGTATGCTGTACTGGGTGTACACTGTACGGGGTGTACGCTGTACTCAGGGTATGCTATTTGTGGTGTATGCTATACATGGTCTTAACTGATGACCATTGCATGGGGAGATAACAAGGGATGACTAAATTTTGAGCTCTCAGTTGCAGCTAGATTTGAGGATGAGAAAGAGAGAGAGAGGAGAGGTAATGAGGACAATCATCATGAGAGAGTGGGACATAATAGAATGCAGCGTGCAGGATAATTTACCATTGACAAATCCCAATAAGGCAGGTATGACTTCTGATCCACCTGATCAGCACACCAATACTGCGTATTCTGAACACAGTCTGGCAAGACGGTCTCCTGATTTCCCAAATTCCCTCACATTCTCCAAATCATTCCCATCATCATCCCCCATCTCTTTCTCTCAGTCACAGCTCTACCATCATCACTGAACACAAAGTTAAGCTATTCCTCTCTACATCTCCAAGCCTTGATCATGCATCAACACCGAGTACAGCATACACAAAGTACAGCTACCACCCAAGATTGACTGTCTTGCTTTCATTTTCACAATCATGAGTTGACTGGTGAAAATGACTTTACCTACCCGCATCCCTCTCTATAAGATCCATCGCCAGCATCCAGCGATATGTGACAGTTCAATGGGACAGCGAATTTGTCACATCCCTAGGGTCATGTGTTAACTAACCGACAAATAGACTATCAGCACCTTTTTTGCCTTCCAATCGACAATCTCCAGATCAACCACCTTCAAGTAATCCTGCAATTTTGAATAATCATGGTTTCACAGTGCATTTTCAAACTCACTTGATCGCATTCTCCCAGTTCTTACAATCATGGTGTCCGAGTGCATCTCCAATGGCGCTTGATCAAGGCCTCTAAGTGCATATGATTATGGCCTCCCAGTAATGCTCCAAACACACTCGATCATGGCCTCTAAGTTTGAATCTTTGTAGCCTACAAGTGTATCTCCAAAATCACTCAATAATTGCCTCCAATTGCATCAGCATACTTGCTCAAACATGGCCTCTAAGATAGCACAATCAGGGCCTCCATTTGCTTCCCCAAAGTTGCTCGATTATTGCCTTCAAGTTCATATTTGAACTTGCTCAGTCAAAGCCTCCAAGATTACATGATTACAGCCTCCAATTGCATCTCCAAGGTCACTCAGTTACAGCTTTCAACTGCATCTCCAAATTCACACCATTGCCATCATCAGGTGCAGAATGAATTGTGCTTAAGCACAACCTGCAGCCAGTGCAGATATGCTGTATGTAGGTTGATAGTTATATAGATACATAGATACATAGATACATAGATACATAGATACATAGATCCATAGATGAGAATACAAACTGAAAACATGAGTTTAAAATACTGTATAATGAGAAGCAGTAACAATGATTTCCGGGCACACCTGGAGCACACCCAGAGAAGATGTCAGTTTTCCCAGACTGCTCTACAGTGATTCGAAATACTCCCAGGCTTGTTGCCTGCATTCCCAGCTGCTTCTAATCGCGTCACCTTCACTCACAGGTTTGCCCAGGCTTAGTGCCTGCGTTCCTAGACACTCCTCTGGTTGTCACCAATCCATCTATCTCCTCACTGATTGGTTGCCAGTGCTCCCTGGTGCACCTGATGGCCACTGCATTGGTCCATTCAACCCAGGGTTTTGACCACTCTAGGACTCTCATCTGACAATGTCCAAACACTCCCAGAGGCTTCAGATAACTTAAATACATTTTGCTGATGTCAGAGCTACTGTCAGAGCTGTTGTCAGAGCTCAACCGGTCACACAGCTGCTGTTAGAGCCTCTGGGTGAGCTACTCCCAGAGCTGCTGTCAGGGCACTGACGCTATCAGAACAGTACTATGAACCAAACTGTTAGTCACAGTGTAGTAGATCTGATAGATAACCTTGAATTGTGCAGAGATAACTCGAAGTAGTGAATTGCGGTGTTCGGCATCACCATGGCGATCAGATCTTTCAAGCCATTCCACCACCCCATGCAGGTTTATCAACACCAAATGACTGTAGTAAGCTGTATGGCAGCGATGGACAATAGCTTGGCGAAATGTGATTTATTGGTGGAAGGTTGCAGTATTTCCATGGTTAAACTCTGTTATGGTCTTGGGGTATACTATTCCCTACACCAACAATCATCAGACTCTGACCACACTGGCTGGAATATGTTACTGAGTTAATGTCTATGAATAAAAGATCCAGAATCCACCTCCTTGGTACGAAAAATTGGAGATCTACATGAATACCCCCAATGCAAAGGATGAATTGGGGGAGAAGGTTGGATAGAAGTTTCAGTAGCTAGGGTGGGAGGTGCACCTCCGAACATTAATTCTGTAGTATATCCTGAATATCTAACAGCATGGTGACTTTAAGCAAAGGTTGAAATAGTCCAGGACCACTAGTGGCGGAATGGAAAGCTGCGGTTACCAACTTTACTGAGTTGACCGCACATCGCAAATACTGTAATCCTTCTGGGAGGTGGGCATGCCATCGAGCTGCTCTTTATAGTAAACCATAGAGAATCAACATCCATTCATCAGCAAAAAATGAAATGGCATTCTCAGTATTCTGAGGATTTTGAAATTCAAGTTCGCCTTTTCTCAATTATGCAGTGTATTATGGCTGGAAATATACTCAGTAAAATTGTTTTCATATCTTTGCAGGATTTGCAAACTTGGTATAGTATTCCCAAAGGGGTATAGCTTAGTCTGTTACATTGTTTTATAGTCAATAGTTAGCCTATTGTTAAAAATGAAATATGTAATAGACGTACTATTGCTTGCTTAGTAATATTATGAAACTTTTGGTTTATATATCTTCATGACAAATCATAATGAAACTAACAATATTTGGAATACCTCCAGCTATAATCGACAAATAACTGAATATCTTTAATAATATTTCCTATTTGAGTTAGTTTGTTTTTGATTTGTCATTTCGAAATAGTAATGTGAAGTTTCATGTCATGACTCAGCAAGGTATTCTATGTTCATTACATTTTTCAAAAATAAAAGTAACTGACTTTAATCAATTAAGAAATGTATCCAACTAGGCTTTACCTATTTTGGAACACTATACCAAGTTTGAAAATCCCGTCATATTGTGGGTGCAATATCACTGAGTATGATTCGTATAACTGGACCTGACAAAATCGACTAAACGCGAACTTGACTTTCAAAAACCTTCAACATGCTCCGAATGCTCACAATACCTTTTCCACTTTTTGCTGATGTTTGATGCTTCAGACTGTCTACTAGTGGTTTAACCAAGGTGCAGCCAACAGTTCAAATGTGTAGAGTGGAGGTATATTTTAACTGGGTTTCTTTGATACTGTGTGCAGGCTATATTCCAGCGACACACTAATAAGCAACTGATTGAAAGTGAGTATTACAATGGTTAAATGGCACTACGGTGAACTCACGATGTATATGGTACTCCGTCTACTACGCTCGGTGATGTATTACGAATGAATATCAATCGCAACTTCCTTGTTAATATACACTGAAGACTTGGATAGGAACTTGCACATTCTAGAGAGTTTATCCTGATTGATACCAAAGGTGCCACCAGATACATTCCACAATACTGTCAAGTTTGATGACCATTGGGTTGTGGACAGGTTTGATGTGCCAGGATCATGCTAGTTTCAGATGTATAGAAGAAATGCCTTGATTTCCAATCACTTGTTCACAGCAATACAATGACTTTGAATGCTGATATGATGCCCCTAATTGGTGATGTGGAGAATTTAAGAAGGGTCATGTAAATATCAGATTTGGTGAACAGACAGCACTACAATGAGGAAACTATTGGTGAGTAAGCGATAGTGGTTTTAAGCACACAAATTTTGCTGTGTACAATAGTGGGCCATATTCTGTTCAAAAAACCCAAAGCCCATCATCAACTTCCCTCCAATGTATGTAACCACTCAACATGTAGCATTCACAAAGTTCTATGAAGCTAAACAGTACTAGATCGACCAAGTAGATGGCAGGTTTTGGGAGCTGAGAGTAAGAATCTGAAGGCTTGCCTTTGTGCTGCGTAAAACTATGTGCAAGAGAAAATATTTGGGCCATTTTTCATGTTGAATTTGCCATTATCACTGAATCATTTATTATTGACCCAGCCTCAATAAAGATGGATATATCTTGATTGCATACAAACTGCACATTATCTTTTGGGTTTGCTGACTTGCATAGACCAAACCTAATCATACTGAGGATGGTTATTTCCAAGCTTGTAAGAACTTTCTCAGGGAAGACAGTCCAAATACCCCCACCAGAAATGGTCAAGGATAGGATATAGGATATGGTTGTTGCTGCTTTGCAGTTTGCAGCTCCACCATATGCTGTGCTCAAACGATATCTTGGGAAGATCTTCACAGCAAATGACAATAGCGGTAGTAAGACAGAGGGTATATTGTGCACATATTGAGTGGTTCGCTGGAACCTGATTAGCACTGCATTCACATTCCCCCTATCTGCCTCTCATGTCAGCAATGACTACTAAATCATACATTTAACTCTGTCATTGACTGTTGTTATGACAATGATATCAAGTTGTGCGCAGCATTGCCACCTATTCGCCTAATATTGTTTTGTTGACTAGAGCTCAATAAGTGCCTACATGCATGCCCCAGTGAAGAGTCATGAACCAACAGCTGGCAGATGAGGGTCCTTGTCTTGTCCTATCTGATAAGCAAGAAGGGCTTAAACCTCCATTACAATTGCTGAAAATCCATTATGCTAGATTAGTGTATGAATGACACAATGGAATGGCAAGTATGGTTGCATGTCCAGTGAATTAGTCAGTACATATCAGTCAGTACCAAACTCAAGGTACCACTCAATTTGTTAACTCCCCTCTGATCGATTGGTGAATGGAATACAAACAGCGGATAATAACACCAACAAAGCTGTCAGCACTGGGCGTTCCCCAGAGAGCTGCCAGCGAAGATATTTACCTTGATGTGGATGAAGTATATAAGACATGGATTTCTAAGATATCCCCATATGCGGTCTGCTATGCCCTGATTGTTCATTACAATGAGGCAATGAACAATAGCAAAGCTGTGATCTTTCTATGCTTTCCACTTTTGGGACAGAACCGAAGTTGGTCATTCAGGGTAGGTTCTTGGGTTTCGAAGTTTGTTTGTGTTATCAGATTTGCTCTCTGTGGTATCTGGGTATGAATTGCAAGGTTTGCTCTGCTGGGGTTTCAATTGCCTGTGGGTTATCTCACAGATTTGTGTTGTTAGAATATTTCAAACTATATCAATGACTAGTACCAAAGAATAAAGTAATTAGGTGCTGACTTTGACTCTGACAGGATCCTCTATAACAGAAGCCATCTGACAGCAGTAGCCACTCTGATAGAAACGCTCTGACAGCTGCTTTCTGACAGCTGTTTTCTGACAGCAGCCACTCTGACAGAAGCTCTCTGACAGAAACTTTCTGACTGCAGCTACTATAACAGCAGTCCTTGGACAACAACTCTGACTACAGCCAGACAACCACTCTGACAGTGACACTCCAAACAGTTAGCCATTACCATGTACAGTAGACAGAAAGTCTGTACCATATAACAACATGAAACATTGACTTGTAGGTAGTGACAGCAATGGTTCTGGACCGTCGCTTGGGTCCGGGTCGGGTCGGTACCAAACTGCTGCCAAAATGGTGATCCAGGTTGCCAATACACCTCAGCCGTCAATTCAGGTATGGTTCAATGGAAGTCTTCCATCCCATCGGAATTGGGTGAGTTGTCTGCAGATTGTCCAGCGGGTCCATCTGTAGATTCAGAGAATGCTCTTGTGTTTGCCGCATGATAATAGTATCTTAGCAAAATCGCTTACTCAACATCCAGTAATCACTTCTTGAATGTTTTGAAGTTTGTGATATCGATTATTTTGGAATCCATGTTTCTTTTAAAATAGTGTGCATGATGGCCAATGAATGCAGTCAATACTTCTGTTATGGGTACGAATATCCGTGCGATGCCTTGATTACACAATAAGCACGACCTAATATTGTTGACGCTCCGTTGACACTCATTTTCATGAGAGGGTAATGAAGCTATCACTCACTGTTATACCTGAAATGATGGCAATTACTTTATATATAAATCATTACCACAACGCAACACTTCGATTACCAAAGATGCAACATCAAACATCATTGACACTCTGTTGACACTTATTTTCAGGATGGGGCAGGAAGCGTTTCGCATCAGTATTTGCCCCTGAAGGCAGCCAATACAGCATTTATGGATGTCTGCAACCAGTCGCCATTTAGATGACCCAAGATGGAAAGCCACGAATTGTTTATGCTCTGTTGACACCCATCTTCAGAATGTGGCAGTGACCATGTCGCTATTACTTTTGCCTATACAGGCTGGCAATGCATTCAATATCTATAACCACTACAACATCACTTTTTAATTACCGGACTTACAAGACCAAAAATGATTGACGCTCCATTGACTCTCATTTTCAGGATGGGGCAGGGAGTGAGTCACTACTGTTTTTACCCCGAAAGGTTGCCAATATCTCCTGAATGGATATTTTCGATCGGTCGGAAATTATAGTACCCGAGACGCAACGCTGGAAATTGTTGATGCTCCGTTGACGCTCGTTCTCAGCATCGGGCAGTGACTGTGTAGCTTTCTCTTCTGCTCTAAAGGCTGCCAATACGTCAGTTATGCACAACAGCAACCAAATCACTTTTAAATTACCAAATGTACAACACCAAAATTGTTAACGCTCCATTGACACTCATTTTATTGCATTGTCCATTCACAATCTGCTGCTATTAATAATTGTACCCATAATGATTTGAACTTATTGGTTGCCAATCTGACTGATTGAGACTCAGCCCAATGGCGAAGCCAAGCCCTGTAATATTCTTGGACTGTTCGCTGTCATTCATTCATAAATTATACATCTTGCCAAATGATACATTGCACCTGCTGTAAAGCAGTTCATCAACCGATAATCACATGCGACTGCGTGCCATTTTCCCATGATATATCTCAAAATGAAATTCTCGGTCAATAAACACAAAGAACCTGATGAAACCTATTGATGCATTCTGTCCTACTTTTTTCTTGTTGCCCATATTCCACCTTGTTTCAATTGTATTGACAGTCACCAACCTCTATTCAGCCATGTTCTTTGACTTCTGTGTTGGCCGAATCAATCCTGGAACGTTTGGTGTGGCACTCACATCCCGCAGATCTGGGCTTTCTGTATCCTCCATGCCATTGTCCAGCTCCATATCAGATTCAACATCTGCCTCACAATCATCTTCACTGGCAGTTTGATTATCCAAATAACCACCGCAGTTAAGCCAATGTTCGGCGTTCAAAATACTTACTGGTGCACTACCCACATCACTCTCCACAGTATGACTGTCGTTTCTTTTGATTCAGCAGACATTCAATCCATGAGTTTGTCCTCCAGGGAGGTCCTTTGCAGACAGAGCTGGTGGCAAAGGTGATCTTTTGAACAATTTAAATGCAGCCGCTCCATCACATGGAAATAGTGACAAGGATGCTTTGACACTCTCATCAGTATCCAAAATGTATCCTGCAGCTGTCATATGTTTGTGTTGAGCGAGATTCGCCTTCTGTGTAGCACGTAGGTTTTGGCTGCCCTGCCACCTCTCCAAAATGATGTGGGCCTTGGCCTTTCTGTGCAATGTTCATTCCTCCGCCTCTCTCATCCTTTCCGAGTTGTTGTCTGTGTTCATTGTATTCAATGCTGCGCCCCCAACTGGTAATATCCCGTCATTGGCTCCAGCAAACTGCCTCACAAAGACTTTTTCATGCTGGGTCTTGCCTGTGGTTTTTGACTGGCTCCAGCCGATAACAACTTGCCCAAGGGAAACACTGGCCTCCACTCTGACACCATGTGGTATGATAGTGAATATATCGCATGCCACATTGGAGAGATTGGTGTACTGTGAGTGCGTTTCCTCTCGTTGGCACCACCAGTCGGTAATAGCTGCTATCTAAACTGTACTGCTAATCTCCATTGGGTTGGAGTGGTAATCATGGAGATGTGGATTAACTTGCTCCCAGTTCTTTGGTGATTGAGGCGGTGAATTCAACTAGAGCGTGGTGGCGGACTGTAAGCATGCTACATCATCTCTTCATCCGGGTGTCGTTTCGGCCACATCGTTAGGCATTAAGTCTTCTTTATCATCACTGGACACATCATATGGATCAAAGGAAGATTGGGATGATCCTGAAGCTGTTGCAGTGGGGAAAAGATTGTTGCTCGGGACACTTTTGGGTTTAATCACATCTATGTTTGGCACTGTATTGATTCTCCACATAGTTCAGAAAGGCCTCTTGGTATTGGGTAATATACAAAGCCTCATTTTCAGGATTAATATCCATTCCCTTGCCCCACTTCCTAAACGATCGCAACTTGCGGCAAAGATCATGGATAGGTGCAGAAAACAGAAGCATACCCAGCGTTGGAAACATGACAGCACAATATATGGACAGCTTCTGTTGCGCTAACTTCATGGCAAACAACAAGTCGTCCTTCAATTGAGTTTTCATCCTAGCTAAAGCGTGCCGAATGCAATCCAGATGATTGAACATGTCATTGAAGATGGTGATGACATGATGCAATGTGACCCTAAGCCTTGTCGACATCTACAGGGTCCAGTATAGGAATGGCCTCAAATCCGCCATGACGTGATTGACAACGGTCCATTCATTCTGGGCTGTGAAGAGTCGCCTGTAATCCCTGTATGTTGGATTCTGGAGCCACTTGTGGGTAAATTCTCATGATCGGTAGGCTTGCTCAATCAACTGCAGTTTCAAATTGCAAAGTCTCTTCACATATATAATAGGGAGTACTGCGATGTGGACTTTGGATTTTTGACGGTCAATAAACCTGTTTCAACGACCAGGTGTCAGCATAATCAATACAGCAAGCACTCTCTGTTATATAAAGGTAAGTTTCAGGACTTTCAAAATATCTTCATATTTGTGAAGTTGTATACTAGGACATATTGATGAGACTGACCGCATAAAACTCAATTTAGGAACAATGCTGTGCAGGTCACTGCTCTGTAGCTGACTGAGCGGCCACAACAATTGGTGATGCTCCGCAGGCGCTCAATTGTAGGAGGTGGACGCGATATCGTCATTAGCATTTTCGAATATAAAGGCAGCCGCTAGGTTGATTGTGGGTGAACACCGTTCCATAGCCCATAGACCATCCAAGATGCAAGACCAAAAATCACTGATGCTCCGTTGACACAAATTTCTAGGAAGTGGTCGCGATATCATCACTACCAATTTTGCCAATAGAGGCGGCCGAGACATTCATTATAGGTTCACAACATTGCACAGCGCTTCGAGTATCAATGCTGCAAGACCAAAAACATTGACGCTCCATTCACGCTCATTTTCAGGAGGTGGTAGTGATATAGTCCATAGCATTTGTGACCATAAAGGTGGCCGATACTATGAATATGGGTTGATGCAGTTGCAATGCTCATTGATTATGCAAGATGCAACACCAAAAATGGTTAACAGTCGGTTGGCGCTCACTTGTAGGAGGTGGTAGCGATATCGTCACCACCATTTTTGCCAATACAGGCGGACAATGCTCAGATTATGGCTTAATATTGTTACACAGCCCTTGGATTATCCATGATGCATGACCAAAAATTGTTGACGCTCCATTGTCGCTCATTTTGAGCAGGTGGTAGTAATCTGGTCCCATGCATTTTTACTCATAATGGCGGCTGATACTATTATTATGGGTTGATGCGGTTGCATTGCCCATTGATTATCAGAGATGCAAGACCAAAAATCATTGACACTACGTTGACACTTATTTTTATAAAGTGGTAGCGATATCGTGAGTAGCATTTTTGCAAACAAAGGAGGCCAATGTTCAGATTATGGCTTAACAGTGTTACACATGCCTTAGGTTATCCAAGATGCATGTCCAGAAATTGTTGACGCTGAGTTGACATTGATTTTTGGGAGGTCGTAGCGATATTGTCATCAGCCTCTTTGCGTATAAGGGTGTCCAATACTTCCATTGAGGGTTAATGTCAGTGCACAGCCGTTGAATTATCCACGATGCATGACCAACAATTGTTCACGCCTCTTTGACGCTCGTCTTTAGGTGGTAGCGATATTGTATCTACCGTTTTGGAAGCAAGAGGTGGCCTATCCATACAGTGTGTGTTAATGTTGTTGCATAGTGATTGAACTATCCACGATGCATGACCAACGATCATCGACACTTCTTTGACACTGATTTTTCGGTCGTAACAGTATTGTATCTAGCATTTCTGCATAGAGAGGCTGCCTTCACATTTATTATAGATTGGTGTTGTTGCATAGCCATTGGATTATTTAACATGAAAGAGAAAACATTGTTGACGCTCCGTTGACGCTCATATTTAACACATCTTATCAGTCATTGTATGCTCTATAATTGGATTCAAAATTCATATAATCGTTATTGACAACCAATATATCATTTGTATGTATAATCATTTGCATACAAACACTTTGTGGCCTCGCAATTTCGGATCCACCACAGTACTCATTCTCTGAGAGATGGATGATGTAGCCTCATTGGATTCCAGCCCTTTCGGCTGGCCATTTATGGCATGTTGATATTTTGACTAGGTTTTGACTAATATAGCACGACTTCCTCACGTGTTCTGATCCAGCTCCGTCACCTTGATTTCCACGACATACCATAAGCGATTATCAACAGTTCGACAATGTGCACCCGGTCTCAACGGTGAGATATGCAGTTGGGCACATGGATGAATGCAACATTGCAGGGGCCAATCATACTGGTTCGTATTCCGCACTGACCGCTCCTTCCATGACTTGTATGACATCACTGATTTAAATTTTGTAAGTAAATTTTGTCTCAAATTTAGGTATTGCATTTTCACATGACAGTAATGGGCAAGTCGATATCAACCTCTTTGATCGCCTATCAACCGGATTTGGCATCAGCAACTGTGGCATCGCGCATGCGACCCTCGCACATGCACGGACGAATTATCATGTCTCACATGTTGGTCACTGAAATCGAGTCAAAGCTGACACGTAGCGAAATAGGTACACAAATAGCATTCCTAAGAGATGTGTCATCAAAAATAGCAAGTTGCCTATCAATTCCTCCAGCAATGCACAAGGGGTCACAATTTCTTAGGCCCAATCCGATTTCTATATGGTAATTAGTATGGGGGGTAATGTGAAGACGTAAAAGCTTATGGGTTTAACAGGCTTCGTTTGCTTGATCAGTGACGAATCGGGCTCCCTGTTGGGCGGGAGAGACGCTATGGGTTTGGGTCACTGTGGTTTGATGGAACCATGCCTCATATGACTACTACGTGGTCAAGAAGTCCCTTGCGGCATTTGCAATACTCCGTGCACGATATCAAGAGTCTCCATATGCTCAAATAATGTTGACAGTGCAGGTGTGGCTGTGAGTTCATCCTTTTTGGGATTAATGACTGCCGGAATCTTCATATCAGCTGCCCCGTACTTCTTATTTCGTTCACCGAAGGAGTCGGCCGCATCCCCACATCCCTGTTGTGGCCATTCATCAAGCCTCATCTCTTTCTACCGATATCTCTCCATGCGGTGCATTACCGTTTTGGAGATTGTGCCCATCACCCAGCCTGGTTCGTCATCTCTGCTCGGCTTGCCCAGCTCTGTATATTCATTATCTTCCCCATTATCGGTGTCCTCTTCCTCATCGGAACTTGCAAGATCGCTCGGACAATCTCCAATAGCATTCAACATATCTTCGAATGATTTTTCAGACTTTCTGGATGTCAATCCTGCATTTTCAGCATTTCTGATATCATCCTGCTCCTGCTTAATCGCTGTCTCTGAGTTTTCAACTCGCTTTCTTGCCACAGTGGTTTCTCTCTCCACATAATCATCAATCCAGTGCTCTTTTGATTCGTTGGTCAAAAGGTTCGTTTCGTGACTTGTCTCAGGCACAAGCTTCTTTTTGGATCACAGGCTGTGCAATGCTCAAGAGGCTCGGACTCTTTCTACATCGAAACCACGCTTGCGTTCATTCCCTTGATGATGTCGTTGTGTTGAGCGGTTGGTCAAGTTGCCATATTTGCCAGCCGGAAGTGATGAAACATTCTTTTTCGGAGCATAGACCATTGTATTTTGTGTTAACTGTGTTGTTGGGCAAGATTTTGGATGTGGCAAGATATTGACAATATGGAGGCAAGCTGAGTCTTTTATGTCAAGGATGGTATGTTAGATCAACAGGAACAAAGCAAAATCTGTGTATTGACCATGACTATATTGGGAATAGTTATAATAACTTTACATTATGACTTGGTTTTTAGCATCAGTTTCATGTAATATCCCGGGGATTTCTTGAGACAAACATTGCCAGACGTCCTCTCTGTCGAGGAATAGCCTATACACCTATTACAAACATCAGATTGCGGCTATCGTTCACGTCTATGTATCACTGAATGCAAACACACCACATCCGACCGATTTACTGAAAATCGAGCAATGATTTGGAACCCCTGAAACCTGCAGGTTTACGCGGCAGCATTCATCTTGAGTAGAACGTGCAAGTTGGCTCTTACTCATTCCATTTTGACTAGAACCTTACTATTTATTCCTCAGGACTTCCCACTTCCCTTCGTTATCATCTTCCTTTCCAATTCCGTAGCAGCAAATCATGGCTACTCAAACACCTCAGTCAGGTGAGAGCAGATCCGAATCGAGTGAAATGACGGATGCTTACTCCATTGCGTCATTCAATGCGACACAACAGCAATGCAGGCAGTGGTTAGTCCACCGCGATGCTGCTAATGCAGCCCCCACAAATATGAACCAGGATGCATATTCAAAAACAGACAGTAAAACCGGAATCGGTAAACACAAGAAGCAGTATGCAATCGGATCTGACTATACCCATATCGAGGTTGACGGGAGTCAATTAACTTGAAATTGTACAGCGGGTATAGCTAGGGAGCTATGTGAACAATTTGTAGTGGCCCCTAACAAGAAACCTACATGCTTGCCCAAGGCATTCATCAGGATGGTCCACGAAGTCGAACATTATGATGTTGTCAGCTCTGGGTTGTTCGCAGACCAATTTCATGAGAAGTGTCCCTGGCAGTGTACGAAATGAGCATTAAACATCTTAAAGGAGGCTACGGAAGCGTAGTTGGTTGAGGTAATAGTGAAATCACATTTTTAGAAGCAACTAACTTCTTGTAGGTTTTCAACATGTCTGCTACTATGGCAAGGCAAGGAGGTTGGGTACAACTAGAACAGTCCGACATGCACCTTGACTTGAATATGGCCAAAATGGCCATAGGGGGGTTGTCACGTGCCGCAATAGAGGAAACGCAACACAAGCTCAAGGAACCTCTCACCGAAGTATTGAAAGAGCGGACTCGGGAAGTTCAGTATTCTGGGCATAGAACGATGATGGGTGCAATCGAAGGACACTCAGCTATGCTTCGTCAAAACCACACCGACAGCTGCCTTTCTTGCCACAATGGAACAGCGAAGAATCTGCGGAGAACCTCGAGGTGCAATGCCATTCATGCACCTCCACCCGACAGAGACAGACAGCCGAAACTAGAACCAATGCCACCTCTCCCCGGAACGCCGCCCAGGCCATCCGGTGAGAATGAGGGAGCTGACATTTTCAAACTGGACAATGTGCCACCCGGATACATCACCAAAATGTAAAATGGTTCGGAGGTCATAACTCAACGACCCAGCTTTTCTGAACAGCCACCCTGATCCTTCCAGAAGCTCCCACACGCTCCCGAACAGGCTGATTGCAAAACATTCTGCTTCTGAGGTACTCTGTGAGTACATCAGGTGCTCCTCAACCCTTCTGAAGTAGCCGAACAGAATAGAAGAATATTCTAAAGAGTATGAAGTGGTGTTCAGAATGCTATAAATTATGCCTTCTAGTTGTTAAAATTTAGGAGATGCTGGGACTATGACACTTGTCTCAAAAACGATTCCGGTGCACCTGGAGCCAGAGTCTCCGGGAGTGATAAATATATAATGTCTGAATCGAATAGGAAAATTCGATAAACTATCTCACAGCTATACACTTGAATCGGGCATTCTAATCTAAATGAATATAACGTCCAGCAGGTATCTGAAACAACATGATTATATACAAGCCATCCGCTATCCATGCCGCCCGATGCAGCATTCTCCCGCACCAAATGTCCCGGTCCTACCATTGCTGCAACGGGTACAATATGCATCTTATTGGTTTGTTTGACAACCGGGATGAACCTCTCAACACAATCAGCCCAACCGTGAAGATGTACTTGGTTTGAATCACTACCGCATATTCTTGAGCTTGAGGATGTAATATTCATCGTTGTGTGGTCTGGCACCTCTTAGAAAAGGTTGATAATGCTTTCCCGGCTGGCAGGCGCTCCTGAAATTGGAGGATCTGATTCGGTGGAGTCCAGCTGTAGTATAATACAGGCAAGGAAGTAATTCGTCCTTGGAAGGTGTTATCGAGGTCATTCTCTTCACTTTGCGTATACTGGATCCAGATGTCATGAGCTTCAGGCATGATTCCTTGGTTGGCATTGCGATTTTCTACCTTGCAATCAAGTCCAAGACGCTCAACAGAAGTAGGGTTGTGAAATGGTTGACGGTAATAAAACAACCCATTCTGGAGTTTAATAAATATACTGTCAAGGAGTACATTCTGATCGTATCCAACCACGAGTCCACTAACTTTGTGTCCCCAGTCATCTTCAATTTGCGCATGGAATAGCTGTCCAAAGTTGGGAATTCCAAAATCTTCTGATGCATCTCTGAGTGAGGTTAATTTGATACTTCTGCAAACTCCACGGACATGCGTTTCTCTCAAATGACACACCTGCTGTAATACAGGGCGGATAATGGGCGCGTGCTGAGTTGTTTGGAGACATAACAGATGGGCTCTGCATGTACTTCGCCGTTTATCAGTAGCGGACAGCAGGCTGAAAACCTTTGCAGAGTCAATATCATACCTGCCTTGGAGTGCGAGATATGACAGTGTCTCCTCCATATAGTCAAGACCGGAACACCGGCCATTGTGCTTGAGCATTTGTCGGATGTAATTGACTTTGTTGCTAGATCGATATGCCTGTTTCACATTGGCAATAAGTAGCCGTTCAGGAATATCAGTGGCCAAATTGTCACCGGAACCCATTCGCCGAATTCACTCCGATATATGGATGAAAAGATGAATCTCTGGATATCCAAAATGGATTATGCACTGTTCAATGATTATCTGGAGCGCCTGAATGCCGATTGTCTCCCGCCAAGATTCGAACTGGATCAAGCGGACTGAGAATTCCTTCATGAACCGCTTCTGTTCATTCGAGGTGATACCATACATCTCACTCTCCAGCTGGTTAGTGACCCGCTCCGTATCAGCCAAGCTCCGAGTTGTGGCTTCTGTCTGAGCATCAGACAGACGGATCTGAAATCGTGGTCGCTTGTAGGTGGTCATGTTTGCCGCCCTGTAAGCCTCGACTTCGGCGGCAGTTTTTGTTATGGCAAGTTCTTGGGCGAATTTGGCTCGGGGACCGGTTGCACTAATCCCAATTTCCTACAATAGTTGTCGCTCATGACGTTGGAATCATCTATTGAAAAGCTTGCTTTAGCAGGTGATACCTGATGGATTTCGCGCTCCAATTGCTGTATTGCCTGCTGACGATCAAAATCGGTCCAAGTGGTTGCCGCTTCTCAGGCTCTGTTCAGGCGCACCTGCAATTGCCTACGTTTTGCTGTGGAAACCTTTTCAGCCCCATACGCAGCGGCTTCCATTGCAGCACGGATCTTAAAAATCGTTTGTTCGCGTAACTGAGGGGATTTTGTTGCCGATAGTTCATCCACTTTGGCCTTCGCAGACTTCGACATTTTCTGATCTCGAAAATACCCTTCTTCTGGTTCAATCGCTTGAGTGCATCATCTAGTGCTTTGTGAGATAGATCTGAGTGATTTTGTTGGCTGCCAAGTAGAGAGAATTCACATAATGCCCGCACGGCTCCCAAGACCATTTCATAGGAGGCAGTTTCCGCTGCAGTTTTGCAGCATCCTGGGCGCAGTTAAGAATTGGAGTGCAATTCACTACCAGGGTTCTGATCATTCCATTGATCCCTGTACCTTGCCAGGTGCCGCTTTTCAATGAATCGAATGGTTTAGTAAACTGCTGGAGGCCGGGACATCGCGGCACGGATGTGAATCGATTGTCAAATTGATCCTCGCCATTTCTAGCTTTCAGGTATTTAAGCCGCCAGTGCAATATGTCTTTAACAAAACCCAGGAGCTGCTGATGCAATTCATCAGCCTGCCAAAGGCGATAGACATTGTAGAGAGGGTATTGCCAGAACTGGTTGCGGATTGGGTGGACACCTAGACTGGGAAGAGCATCAAGATTATTGTCCTCCAGCAGCTCGGAGTAAATATGCTGGTCTCTTGAGTTATTGAGTGGTCGAAAAGTTGAATGCCCCATCGGCACACCTTTAGGAATTTCACACATTGAGCATGAGCCATATGAGACTTCAGCAACCATGACTTGTTCCAGATAATCACCAATACAGGCAGCCAACAGAGGGTACCATTGTCGCTGGAATCTCTCTGCACAATCCCATTTCAAGCCAGGGCCAGTGATGTCAAGATGCCTAAGTTGAGACAGCACAGTTCCAACAGCAGAATGCCATGCTTGATCAATTTTTTTGGCATCTTTCGGGGGACATGGGATCAACCCAAGAAGAATCCAGGCGCGCTTTTTAGATGTGCGGCAGATATCTTTTCAAATATTACAATTTCTGAGATACAGCGGCCAGGCATGTTGGTCGCCCGAATAATTGGTTAAGTGAGTCTTGTCAGATGCTCATATGACTGGCACAATCGTCGCTCCTGTAGCGAGATGATCCTGTGTATCCCACCACCAATCGCCCGTGTTCATCTCACTATAGATTCGATGACCCTCAGAGTCAGCGAGACGCACTGGTTGACAATCTAGGTGCTCCTGTAATGAGAGATGTGCCAAAAGGAATGGGATACATTTGAAAATATCCGTGTGGTATAATGTTCCGAAGATATGTGAGTCATCTTGAATCCAACCATCATTCCCGAGCCCGAAATTGAGTTTGGAGAGGAGCTTTTGTATGGCATCTGCTCATTGGAATGATTCGATCTTGATGTTGTCCAGTCCACACCTGAGATGTTGATCACTCGATGTTTTTGTTTGCTGGCTAAACGACTGAGCCTGCTGAAAGTCATGAGCGGACCGAAATGGATGCCATGGATTCCATTGTTCTGAGTACTTGCGATGCTTATTGGACAATCCAATTGCTCTGCCATATGCTTTCCCCCCCGCATTTTCCACTCCAACTACCTGCCAATGAGCCTTTGTCTTGGTTGGATCAGGGGTACAGGTGAGATCAAGCTGCTGAGGGTCTATAGGTTCTTGGTTTGGAGTATCTTCAGGTGGTGCACCCGGTTCGTTGTCTATGAGTAGATCATTAATTGACAGCTTGCCGATGGCCATTCAGGTGCACCTACTGTAGTCAAACCAAGATGGCTCAAGGTGAGGGAAGGCTGCAGGTGGTAAAATCCTGTTGGGTACTAGCCCTTCATTCATCGATAATGGGTGACATTGTTGATAGTGAGCTTCCAGTCAGTTCTCATTGCGTAATTTCATTTTGCAGATAAAGCATTTAACATGTTTCTGGCGAGTGTTGACCATATTTGAGAAACGCTCAGTGTTCTGACGAATCTGGATGATGCTCTAGGGGGTATGGTTTGTTTCTGGATTTGAGCCTCAGGGATATTAGTTCGAAAGCGAGCTAACTCAGGACAGTGTATCACTTTCAAAGCCGCATCACACCCCACCAAATGTAGACGCGGGGTAATACAATGTCACCTCACAATCAGTTCTCTTCACAAACTAGGACAATATCTACTGAAAATCGTTAGCAGAGAAAGCTTCTTTTGTCATCACTGTGATCAACATTTGATACTCTTCATCAGGTGCTACTATGATTGGCCTTATCGTATACTACCTCATTGCGGCATTGTGCAGATTATGTCTACGCTCGAGCCTCAAGCAGCCGATAACATCAGCTCAACACAATGAATAGTTAAGTTTCCTAGCTGGCTGTATACCCGCTCAATTGATCATCGAGAACTGATAGGCTGGTAGGACGTTTTCGTCAGTTACAATCCTTGACCGGTGGGTGGATCCTGAGGAGACAACTAAGTGTGCACAAGGAGCTCAAACGAAATCAATCACTGTTGCTGCTCGAGTAACAGGCCTCATATTGAATGAAGCAGTAAGGTCGTACACACACATTTTGAGTGTAAAATGCCTAGTCATGCTAACCTTCCAACCGGATATGGTTTCTGTTGGTTTCCTGGAGATATCCCGTCGAATCCCCTCTATGACCTTTACAGTCAGGAACCGAACACAGGTGAGCTTCTATCCAAGTTCCTAGTATGCGAATTCGAGCAGATACCAAAGAAAGGCAGGATGTGTGTGATTATGATTTCTTTTTCTCAGCCGGGTTTCATGGATCAAAGGTGAAGTGAAACACCGCAGTTCGTGTAAAATAAGATGCATCTAAGAGGCATTCATTCCGCCGAAGGTCACTGCTACCTTCAATATTCTCAACTATACTCTTTCTCATTCGAAATCACCAATTCAATTGATAATTTGTTTACCACCATCCTTTGTTCACATACAATGTCGACGAACAGATCTCCACCGAAGAAAACCATTATGGCTCCACTGGGTGGCCTGTTTGGCTCACAATGACGCGCAGATGACAATGTGGGAGTATGAGATAATAATGCTGGAAATACACTGAGCAAAGAGACTCAGTTCAGGCAACCCACCAAACAATTACCTCCACCACCGCGGTATAGTTACTCGCCTTCGCAGCCACCATTTCCAGGCGCTCCGCAGTTCTACCACCCCGCCCCATTCAACAAGACACCAAGTTCGCAACCAAGCTCTGGTTGTGCAACCCAAGGATATCAGAGTTATGGGCAATCGTGGCAATGATACGACTTCCCCCAAGGAGGATATAGTGGACCTCAAATGTTCCCGCCTCAGCAATTCACAGGACAGGGGCCATTTTTACAGGCACACCTCGAGTGCCTCCACCACCAGCTGGAAACATTACACTCAATCGGCCGACATCATCCAGCTCTACTCCATACGGACAATTTCCCAGCGCACCGGGGAGACATCTCAATAGTCTGCCACAGAAACGATTTCAGCCGGCTGTGGAACTGTGCAGGACAGATGTTGCAGGGATTGCAGATTTGCCCCCATTGCCAGAGATTTCTTATGACAAATTTGATGCAGATGCTGAGAGTGATGATTCATCGGACTTGGGCGGGGCCAAAGGCAAAGCCCCAATCAGCTTGTAGGAAACTGAACTCTCCTTGCAGCAATTGGCCAAAAGGATGGGGAAGCTCAACTTTAGTACATTCAACAAGTGGAAGAAGGTACGGGTGGCTGGGTCTCTCGAGAAGAAGCATCGGTTCAGTATCCTGGGACAGAACTGTTTGAAACAGATGTGAGATGGACCCCTGAACTGGGAGACGGTTGTTGCAGATTTTTTGGGGACTTTCGAGACCTGGCTGCCTCTGAACAATTTCGATAATGCCGAATGGATTCCGCAACAGTGGGTGGAGACGTTTTTGAAGAAATGTGCAAGTATGGTTTGGGAGGCGAGGAAGAAGGGAAGGAGAGGCAACTAGCGACTGGCGACGGAGTAGGGTGAGCGCGCAGGCAAAACAGCGAGAAGTAATGTCCCAGAGTTGCCAAATACAACTTTCATGGTTGTAATGTGTCGAGTGCCGAACGGCAACAATGACCAGACATCCAGCATGCAACTCCAGGCTTTGTACACAGATGTGACGCACTGGGACGAGCTGCTTGATTTCATCGAAATAAATTGTTCACCGAAAGAAGCATACTGTCTGACAGCGATATACAAATGCAACTTGAAACAGGAGGAATTGGATGAAGAGTATATGGGATCATACACACCTGGGCAAATCATGAATGACCCTCTATATGGTCAGATATCATACTACAGCTCCCTTTCAAATGCCTTCAAGTTGAAACTGGGACATGATGTGAAACAATTTTTTGTAGACATGAAGGCAGCGACAGGGAAGGATATTGCGGAGCACGTAATGAGACCAGCCAAGGTGATCCCCACTAGCCATTGTACGGTAATTGATGTCCCACAGCTAATCAGTATACTTGGACGTCGGAGGTATCCGAGGAAAATGAAAGAGTCGTGCATGAGTAGGCACGTGGGAAAGGGATTGATTGTATTAATGTAAGTTCGGATTGAGTGAATAGAATTGATTATATTCCACATATTATTGGGTCCAAATGCTTGTCTGTGAAATACCTAACATCGCGAGGAATTTCAGGAGGGCCGGAGTATGAGCCCATCTGCCCAACTTACCTCAGAGCAACTGAAACAGATCATTGAGGACGAAATGAAGACTGACCAAAGTGCAAGAGAGGTTCAGGAGCAAGTGGAGGATGGCAATGAGGTCCTCGATCCAGATATTACCAGTTCAGTATTGAGCACTGTTCTCAACACAATCAACAATGAATTTGAACACGAGTGTCTTGATGAGGCAGTCAGGCTGCTGAATGCCAATCCTATTCGCCAATCACCAGATGACCGTGTTCCAGGCCACAAGTATTCAATTCCTGGCCTGCCTGAAACGATGTTTCTGGCGCACCAGGTTTGGGCCATTTGGTTCATTGTGAGGAGATGGGTTTGGGATGCTGATATGCCAGGAGTACTGGTGGCGGATGGAATGGGTCTTGGAAAGACTTTCACCTTGGTTGCAGTGGCAATACTTTACAAATTGGTGACTGAGAAAGTTGTAATGGGGTTGCCACTGTCCAGGTTATGGGGGAATACCCTTGAAGAGTGGGTGATTTTGGCGGACAACAACTTCCCTGGCATTATTGGTGAAGAGTGGTAGTGGTATCCGCTCCAGTGATTGAATTCTGTGCTCCGCCACCTGTTGGAGATCCAGGCAATACCGCCTCACGGACATGCATTACATATATCGGCCCATGAACCAATCTTGGGGGTCACAATGCCCGGAGTCGAAGAGACCTTCAAGACTGTCATCGACGAGATGACATATGGAACCGATTTCAAACTCGTCAACTGGTTGCCCGCCATCAATGCGAATCTCACCGACGAGGATCTGAATACCAGTATTGATGAGCCGGAAATCAGATGGAATATCCACCTTGTGTCATATGATACCTTAACATCCAGAGCGAAACCATCCAGCAATGGCCAACTCTCACACTGTGCGTGGAGTTTTGGGATTTTTGATGAGTATCATTTGTACAAGACGAAAAATAGTGTGGGCTGGAGAATTTCGACAAATGCGAGAATTGGATTCAAACCTCAAGTCACTGCAACGCCATGATTCCATTCACTATATGACTGGTGATATCAGACAATGTGGCTGTTGTCAGGTGCGCCTGAAGATCCAGAGGACGAGACAGTGATGGAAATGCACGGGTTCGATGCACAGTGTTCCGCTGTGAACAGTTTGATGCATGCCATCCGGACTGAAGACCCGGACGCTCAACACGATGCGGCACACTGGATGATCCAAATCGCAATGCCCTGGATGATATGGAGGTGGTCAGATTCGAAACTCTCGAATGGAAAGCCACATGTTCGGATACGAAAGGAGAATGCACACCTTGTTGATCACTAATGGAATGAGGACGAACAAGCTCAACTCAAGACCGGTGTGAAGAGATACACTTCACAGGGTGCTTCAGGAGCGTGCAGGGTGTATAGATGGCGGCTGGCATATTTTTCATGGCTATTTGAAGACACCGAGGATAGGAATGACATTTCAGGACAATGGTACAATGAATGGCCAGTCGATACTTGGGTGGATTCTCCGATTTTCCGATGGCTGAGAGACACATTCCTGCGAATGCTTGTCAACGAATCAGCAGAGTATCCCGAGCCTGACGAAGACGAAGCATCATACGAGTCACTCCTGCACAAACCTGATAGTTTCAGAAGCACCATGCCTCGTGCACTTCCTCCTCAAAATGCGGTCCTATTTTGTCCTCTGCCAGGCCAAGTTTATCATTTGAAGTGGTGGCTCACAATGTTTTTTGCAGATGATTTGGATATTTTCTACATGTTTGCGGAAATGGACAACAATGAGCGCGCAGATATGGAGCTCAAATTCCAAGATTCGCCAAATCCCTCTGTGTTTGTAACTACACCCAAAGTTGGCAGGACAGGTCTCAATCTCACAGCAGCAAACCATCCAGTGATACCTCAGAAGTTCTGGGTGTTGAATGGGCAGCGGCATGCATTTGCACGGGTTGTCTGACTGGGGCAAAACAGAGTTCCACAAACATGGCTATTGAACACTGGACCCAATGGTTATGATAACAGAGTGAGTGATCTCCACCAGCTCTCTGGAGTGACTCAAATGAGAGTCCTGCATGGTCTGATGAACCGACCCAACATCACGACGACGATGATATACAAGATTCTGCAGTGTCGGCAGGCCCATACGAAGCGGTTTACGGAGCATGGAGACTTTGTGCTGTCAGATGGTGAGGATGAATGATAATTATCAGGGCAGTGAAATGAAGGTACCCCTCTTTAAACATTCAACCAACACAATCTCACCAACTGATGCAAAATGGGCAATTGGTATGGAGAATAAGGCGCAATTGAGGAGTCCAGGAGTATTGGTTAGAATTCGATTCCATTTCGTGTTAGATGATTATAGTGATGAATATGAGATGATAGCAATGGTAAACTGATATCTTGTAAACTGAATCATAGCCTCATTTGGATGAACCAATATGTGATGAAAATTGGGTGCGCCAGTTTAATGAAAGACTAAGTGAAATTGCGCAGTGCCATATGTTTCACTGTGTGAGAATCTGTCGAGCTGTAGTCCCTGCTTATCTTCATTCTATAATGTCCGTGTGGAATGGTGATTCCGAAATCTTCAAATGAGATCTGTGTGATCAGGTTCGCCTGAACTTCCAAGTTTGATTCGAATTATTTGTTGCTTGTCTATTTCAGGCGCACCGGATACTAGAGTCCCGAAAAAATTCAGAATACAAACTTCATCATCAATGTTGAATAATTCGCAGTCGATTGCACAAGAGAATCGCTGTCAACTTCTTGACCCTCCTGAGACAGATCCAGTGCAGTATATGTCTAAACATCCATAGATTGAAAGACTATCTAAGCAATATCGAGTTGATGCATCATATCCTGAGACATGGCTCAGATATTTCAGGCTTACACGAAGAATACAGCAGAGTATTTCCTCGCTCAGGAATGAAGTTCAGGCATACCTCCAATCCACTCTCCTGTCGAAGTTGATGGTCTCAGATTTGACACCTCACGAATATTCTATTCACCGGCTAATTTTGACTAGCCGCTACTCATTATGAACATATGATCCCACTCCAGGATATGATCCCACTCCAGGCACGCCTGTGAACCGTGTGTACCCACTTCGCATAACTCTTGAACGATTCATTTTGCTCCATTCAAAGCATATTTTCTCCTTCCTGAATCCTTTGAATCTGTGGCTGCCAGCACACACAGAGTGTCATCTTCCAGACACCAAACTTTTAGGTGCAGGCGCGGCTCATACCGCTTGGCCAAAGCTATTATCCAAATCTGTGCTTGCTCAGTTTATGAAGGCCGCCGCTTCAATGCTATAAATGTCACGCTCTGTCCCAACCTCTCCTCTGGAGGAAGGTGTCCACCTCACGCATACCATACATGCACAGCCCTGCGCGATAAGTAATGACACTTAACTGGATTTTGGCCAAGAAGTATATTCGGACCTTGCATTTCCAAGATCCTAAAATGGCTTCTGTCGTTTGGGCTCCATAATTGAGCTGCAGATTGAGAGAGTGAACCTCAAAAGACAGCTTCTGCTCCGCGATTCTGCAGATGTCTGGCAAATCCCGCTCACTTGTATACCACACTTCCTCGAATAGGCTTAAATTCACCACGCTACTAATGCGGACTTAACTACATTTTGACTAGCTTGTATGTTTGGGCCACCAAAAACGCGTATCTTAATAGACATTATGAACCAATTTCCATCAAAAGAGCTCGAAGAGATAGAATCTGAATGCCAGATTCAGCTCAACAGCTGAATCAGTGACCAGCATGCTCTCGCCCAGCGCATATCTTGAATGCCTGAAGTCCGTGCCAAATCATAAATGGACGATATCTGATTTCTGCCAATGTCCAATCCCCAGAGTGCAGGAAGAACAAGTCGTGAGAAAAGCTCGAGTTTAGAAAAGGCAGTTTCTGAGAGTACAAGTTACTGTCAAAGTAAGGCGAGCCTAGAATCCCAGCCATTACATTAGATTGAATCCTGCATGCCGATTCAACGCTCGCTGCACCTCCATTGGCCGGAACTGCATGCTGTTATTGGTCTTCCCACTGTCAAATGAAGCCTCATGATGCATTCATCTCATTCTTACAAGATATTATGCGCAACCTCTTAATGTGAGTGACTATCTATGACCCATTCGCTAGCAATCTTGGCATTGAGGACAACTGGAATCAATTAGATTACCCCTGAATCTTCATCCTACGTTTACCATTCTTCCTCTATGTTGAATTTCGCCTTTGTAAACCCACATCCTCTGTCATCTCTTACACTGACTACATACAAATTGTGATTCAGCAGACTAGGCACTGCTGAAAGTGATGTTCTGCACACAACTTTGCCTAATCGACCGGTAACTTTGCTGCAGAATCCTAAAACCTTAGCATATCATGATAATAGGGTATGCTTCCGACTGGTATACCGCATTCCGAGTTTCATATTTATCCACTATCTGCAACAAACTCAGTTTGAACCCATGTAACTGCAACTGTTGCCACTCACCACGGTCCCAAGTCTATCCTCTGTCCAAGTCTTGCAAGATTCTTCACCACACCGACAATTCTGTGCCACGTGGTTACCACTCATATGCTCGAACTAGAGGCCTAATGAACTACCTTCAGCAGAGACATATGTAGGGGCGATCAGGATCACCTCATTTCTCAGTTTCCCATGTCCGGTCCTGAGAGGTAGTTAGCGATACAACCATGTTAATGTCTCAAGTTCTTCAGGTGCGTCTGGTTCAATTCTACATATGTTGGTTTAAACCAACATCCAATTCTTGCATCAATAGCGTACTTGGATACGAGTGCTAACATGTGGGAACTGGGGGCATGAATAACCCATCTATTCCGGTGCACCTGACGCTTCCTAACTCACAACAAAGAACGAACATCAGCAATATAAATATGAACTGGCGACATGTCTTCCGGACTCTTTCGAGGCACGCCTCGAATTGCATCCACTCCGACCGTGTGTTACTTTGGTTTCCGGGTTTCCCGTTATTCTATTATACTTGGTATTATATTTCCCCTTATATACTTCTCTCTACATTTTCAGCTTCACTGTATCAAACATGGAACCTACGGCTAGCCACCTGAGGAATCACTATTCACGGAAGAATCAAGAAACACACCTTGAGAGAGCATTTGCACGTGCATTGCAGAAGACAGCCAATCTTCATGGCCAATCAAATGTTTGAACTTCCAACCCAGACTTTGAGTATAGTGATCGAGATGGTTAATGTCCGGGCTATAATGCAGATGAACCAGGATGATGACGATACTGATCGGGAGATCATCAATGACGAAAGTGAAGACGCTGGAGAGTCCACCTCGTCATCCGATATCGAAAAAGATGATTTGGCCATCCGGCAGCAGGTCCTACATCTAGGCCAGGCGCGCCATGATAAGACAATACAAACTACATGGGTTTCGCTGCCAAAGAAACGGAGCCGTGCTGATAATGTCATTGCCTGCACTCCACTTCCAAATCTACGACATCAAGTTGCGGCTGTAGCATCACCATTGCTCAAACTCCAAAAGTCAGCCATCAACATATCACACGGGGCTGTCGTTGTACAGGAGCTCCCACTTCCCAAGGCCGGTGGAGACCACAATGTTCCTGAACCATAGGCCGGTGCAGATCACAACGTTACTCACCACCAAAGGGCTACTTTTGAGGTGGCGAAAAGGTTCAAGGAGGTGATCATATTCACAAAGACTCCCTGGCGAATCATTTCCGATGAGAAGCACTCGATGGTTGTCGAAGCTTGGAAACTTGCCATTGAAGCCCAGGATCGTCAGCCGGCATTGGCCGGTGCTCCTGTAGGTACTCCATCTGTGTGTCAATTGCCCGGTGGTCGATCTCTTAAAATCGATCCGCAAACCCGGGAAGCTGTATGTGTATATTCTGTTTTCTGCACCTCGATTGGACTGATGATGATACTAAACCCCCCAAAAATACGTAGTAAAAACTAAATCTTAGTACCATGTGAGGGCATTTGGCAGATGTAGCTTGTCGAACTATTATCCATAGTTACCGGTTGGATTTAGGATCAGAGATTGAGCCATGAATCCAAATCAAGAAGCTCCTGTTTGACGATGCTTATCTCTTGAAGGTCATCGATGACAAGAAGTCCTGGTTCACATCGATGGAAGTGCTGGACATAATCTACGATCAGTTATTCTTCACCGGCAATAGCTTACGGCGACAACCGACGACATCCCAGTTCATTCAACCTCTACCACCTCAGACATTAGCACTTGTGGCTGCAGCTATTTATTGTGCGTTGTCTGAGTATGCCACTGGAAAGGAGGTTACAGTTAGGTTTTCTCAAGATGAATATTGAAGTAAATTTTGCCCTTCCACAGCGATAGATTGCATCACTGCAGAAGCCACTGCACACATCAAATTCAAATTACACATGGTGGGGCTGCTTCATACCCCCACCCCCTAATGTGCTCCTCCACTATAATAGGCGCTCCTCAATCCCCATCGGTGCTCCTCAACCCCGTCGGCACTCCTCAATCCCCTTGGTGCTCTTCCTTCTGGATTGGTGCTTAGATATTTCATTCAGCTCTCCTTACTGTCTTTTCTCTCTGCGCTTCTGCTCTGGGATGGGCGCTCCTCAATCCCCTCCTTAACCTCAATTAGGAGTGCCTCATTTTCATTCCAGACTATTTACCTCCCTCACCTTGTGGCGATGCTCACCCTGGATGGGCTGCACCGCTGCATAGGTGCTTATCAATCCCCGTCGGTGCTCCTTGGCCTGGATATGCGCCCCTCAATTTCATTCTGCACTCCTCCATCACTATCAGCACTCCCCTTGCCCACCTCGCACATGACATCAGGCATTCCTCCTTTCCTGCTGGCACACCTCTTCTTCCCCCGAATTCATCATATTGCCATTCATTCTCCATTGTGATTCACCGCAAGCTAACCTCAATTTCAAACTATTTAGATATCACAAATCGAGCCAAACGACATTGGAATCCAATCTCACCCACTCGCCAGGCCCGAATCATTCGGAAATACAAGGAGCGCCATCCGCTTCTTTGCGCAGTCGACAAATTGTGTGTTCCTGCATTTGTCGGCCCTGATGAGATGGGAGATTTAGTGGATGACATTGAGTCTATGTTCGATTGATATCATTCTGATCACTTAGTCAGGTTATTATTTCGGTTTTACCTACATTTATTTTTGAATCATTCGCGATTTTCTTTGGTTCCTCCTTACTGTAGCGATGCAAACCATTGAATATTGAAGAGATGCTGCCTACCATAGTATGATTTAGAAGTTGATAATGAACAATAATCTATGCATCATACGTGGAGGGTATTCTTATTGCTCGTGTACATCCAGAGAATCCCAAATAACGCTTGCAGTCCTTGGAATGAATATCCATCAGAACGCGACATCTCTCAAAGTTAGTTTGGGATTCCCGCATTGGTTGGGCAACAGTCCCAGGTGTTCCAGATCTTTTCACAACCGCTCCCATGGTGCTCCCGTACCAGCAATCAGAGATCCCAGTTCCTCTGAAGGCCGGCTGGAATGCCCTCCTAGGGCCTGATACTCTCCTGAAAATGTCACTTCTAAGTTTACACTCCACATCCTCTCAGACACTCCTGGAGGCTCCCAGCGACTAAAATATATTTTGCTGATGTATCTGTATTACATACTCCACTTCGCTGCATTCAATTGTTCAATCTTGATTCAGATGCCCAGGATACCCAGCACGATTCAGAATTTATTCCGGATATGCCGACTGATGACGCAACATCAACACGGTTGTACACTATCAGCTGTGTAGTAATGCAGTTAACATCCATTTTGCAGACCAGAGCAGCCTATTGAGCGAACCTGCAAGTGAAGACGAGCATTGATTGAAAGGCACGGGATTTTTGTGTGTATTATTATCAACAATTAGCGGACACTTTGAAGTATGTTTTAAACAATACATTTATATGTATGATTGAAGAATAATTTCTTCATAAAGACGAAGGTACAAGAAGACGATTGAAAGCCTGTTGAAACACCATTAATCATATCCTATGCCAATTCAAATGATTGCATATTGCGGATACTTCCAAGGTACAATGAGGATCAAGTGACTGTCAACGATTGTTGGACTTGTCAGTCGGGTACTTAATTGGAGACTTTGTCACTCTGCAGCATAATGATATTATTGGCTGCCTTTGTCCGCAAAAATGGTAGCTACAACATCACAACATTCTCCTAAAAATGAGCGTCAACCGAGCATCAATGATTTCGGGTCTTCTAAGTCAGGTAATTAAGAACTGATTTGGGAGTAGCAATACATAATGAATATATTGGCAGCCTTCATACGCAAAAGAGAAAGCGACACACTCTATGCCCCACACTGAAATCGAGTGTCAATGCAGCATCAACCATTTTTGGTCTTATAAGTCAGGTAATCAAGAAGCTATTTGGTAGTGGTTATACATAATGATAAAACTGGTTGTCTTTATAGGTGAAAAAAAAATGCAGCACGCTCCCTGCCCCATCTTGAAAATGTGCGTCAATGGTGCGTCAACGAATTTTGGGCATGCATCTTGGGCAATCTATGTGGTGTACGATTGTATACATCTATTTACATGGCATTGGCAGCCTTTATAGGCAGATAGGATAGAGATATTCCCACGACAACCTCCCAGACAGTAATGACTGATTGCATTTACCAAGCTGCAACTCAGTGAGCATGAGCATTTTAGCCAACAAAAGCGGTCAAAACGGCTTATATTGGCAATAACAGCCACAAAGCGTTTTGATTAGCCAGGATGCAAGACAAAGATCATTGATGATCCGTTAACGCTCATTTTTAGGGGATAGTAGCGATGTCTGCACTAGTGTTTTTGCCAATAAACGCGGCCAAATATTTAATGATTGTTCAGATTGACCAATTCTGGTATCAATTACCCGAATTACAGGACCATATATCGTTGACCCTCTGTTGACGCACATTTTCAGCATTGGGCAGGCAGCGACTCGCTTTTGCTTCTGCTTAAAAAGGTGGCCATTACTTCGTTAACGATTGTCGGCAACCAATTGCCACTTTGATCACCCAAGATTCAAGACCAACAATCGTTGATGCTCCGTTGATGCTCATTTTCAGGATTGGGTAGGGAGCATGTCTCTCCTTTTTTTGGCTATAAAGACATCCAATAAATTCAAAAAAAATAACGCAGTACCGATGTCAATATTGTGGGACTATCAGGAAGATATCTGAATGCGACCATAAATAGACAAACCCGAAACCCAGTGCTGGTGATTGGAATCAGCAGGTCCATCCAAACTTGGCAAAGCCGGCCGGTTGACAGCTACTGGTCCGTGTTTGGCCCACCAAGAAGCAGAGGGTTGGGTTTCTAGACGGGTCTGGATCTGAACCGAACTGGTTTTCTTGCGTGAACCCGGTCCGCTAGCAGGTTATCCGGACCCGTTGTTAACACCAATCCTGGTAGAAGATCAGTGCCTTTTTTGTCAGTGACGTCAATGTACCATGCTTACTGGATCAGGTATTCCAATCCATCATTGTTAGCACCGTCCATTTTTTGGTTCTCTCCATATTTACCCCTATTAGCATTTGGGGGTCTTTCCCACCATTCCGTACTCAGCTCTCTGAACCATAATCCACGTTTGGGCCGCATTTGTGGTGAACTGACGCAGCTCGTAGGCAGAGAGCCCTTCATCAACACTCCACCTCACCTCTTGCTGCATCCAATGGCACTTCATGAGGAAGAGGCATTTTGGCTGGAAGATCATTGAAAAAGGGTAATGGGGATCCACGCAATTGGGTGGATTCACTAACTCTCGGAAACAGCGAGTGACAGCAAAAGCTGGGCAAGATGCAGGGTGTAATTCGTTGTATAGGAAAATGAGATGTTGCCTATCCACCCCAGGGTTTCCTGAATATATAATCCCCGTTGCTCAGTCTATCTCTGTTACCCCTGTATCCCTTTACACCCCTGTCGCGCAGTTGGTCTCCATCATCCCTGTATCTCTGTACACCTGCCATCATGCAGTTCTGTGACATGATTAGTGGCGGTGGTGGTGAGAGATGGATTTTCCCTGCACATGGCGAGTACCTGAAACGAGTCAAGCGTAACTGTGAGGTTGATAAGAGTGTATGGGAAATATGCATGTGGCTTCTGGACCATTGTACGTTGTTCTGATAACAAATAGCATAGGAATTTGTTGAAAGTTCACCTTCAAGAACAGGATCAACTGGCAAGATTGGTGTAACTGAAAAGAACCAGCGCTGAAGGAGATGGGAAAGAAACATGAAAGTTGTCATAATATACAAGAACAGTACACTAGAGAGACTCAGAACTCAATAGAGACTGGATATAGTGGGACTAAGCTCAAGATACCCCCTCAGATACAATAAATCTTCCTTCTGCAACATTTCTAACAAATGACAGTGTGTTGTACAATTCAACTAACTTTGCATAAAGTTGACTGCATCCAATATCACCTTCTCAACAATAGCCAATGACAAATGACCAGCAACATAATGTTACTATTGAACAAGGACATTGTAACAGGTCTCTTCAACACAATGGATGTCAAAGTATTCTTAACTACTAAACCTACCACTACACACTTTGACTTCACTGCAGCCACCACCATGCACCCACCAGTACTGCAGCCACCACCTATGCAGCCACCACCATCACTGTTAGTACATATGCCTTGTCCTTGGGTATCTGATCAACTGCTTCTGTTGTTTGTCCAATATCACGTTTATGATATATATTACCCGATATCAGCAATGACTTCTTCTTACATGGTGCAGTTGGATTATCATACAATGCAGAGGACATTGCTCCCTGGGTGCTAACTGTCCATAGTCAAGCTGACTTGATGCTTGAACTCTATAGTTTCTTTGATAACATTACCAATACTGCCAGCTCTCAAGTTGCATTGCTGTCAAACGTTGTAGTCAGAAACCAATACTGGAAGAAGTTGAAGTACAAACGGTACAATATTTACCATAAGGCCTCCATAGATCCAGCAAAGTAAGCTTCTAAATGCATCCAGGAATGTCAAATATTGTTAGATAATTGCTGACTGTCACTAGAAGAATGAATCAAAATGCAGCGATTTACATGACATTGTACTGAGGCTCAGTAGTGATGCAAATGTAGCATCTTTACATGGATAACTGATGCCACACTACTTGACTTCATTCCATCTCACCATCTGTATATACTGCATTCCCTTAACAGAGCATAATGCTTCCAATACCACTGTACAAACCAAGGACACTGAAATGGAGATGAATTGATATGTTGTTGCAAAGCTGTGAATGGATCATGCTGGGGATAGTTCTGAAGAGAAATCCAGCTATACCACTTCGAAACTGATCTTTGGCACTCATGAGGATTTCTTACGCACCTGTATCAGAGTACCGATCTTTTGTAGAAAGTATTGAGCCATAGCCACTTCGACTGACAACGAGGCCAGTATGACCCAATTGCATATACCAGTCCCCAGCAGTGGGGTATCTTAATACCCAAATGCCCTGCCCCACATACCATGGACAGTAGCATTTTGGACAATAACACCCAGAATGAAGAAGAACAATTCTGCCGCTAAGTACATTGGTTTAGTCTTAAGCGAGATTGCAATACAATATTGGATAATTAAGTGAGAATATTGGCACACCTTGAAACAAAGGTGGGAAACAAGGCTGTATTCATTATCCAACAAGTAGTAAATAAAGATCTTGAGTTGTTAATGGAGGTTTGTCTACAAATTGCAGATCCCATATATACAACACTTTAGGCAAGATTTTGATTTAATACGCAAAGTTCAACTTGTCAACAAGTCTTATTTAACCAGACAATAAGAAAACCCAAAGGCAGATCAGATTTGAGGCAGGCAACAGCAAGTATATGAGGGGTGAAAAGCACATTGTCATTATTTGTTTCCATTGAATGTATTAAATTGCTATGGGATTATATTGTTCCTTGGGTTAATGTTATAATTATGTTCTTTGGAGTGTGGGTATAAGACGAAATGGGATAGGAATGAGGAGAGGTGTGCTTTGCACAAATGGCAAGAGAGGAGTTGTAGTTGGAAAATCTGACTCTCCCACAATGGTGTACACTGACAAGAGGGAGCAGGGGGGGCAAAGCACATACAGGGATAAGGGAAGTTGGCAGCATGACAGGGAGTATATACATTTTTGTAACCCTGCGATAGAGATGAGAATTATTTCAATATACTTTGCAATATACATTGGATTTTTCCAGCTTTTGATTCCATATTCTCCAGTCAAGCTTTAGTCTACTAATAAAGTCTGTGGTTTATCACACCTGGGTGTTCTATGATATCATTGGAAATGCTTTCTACAGTTGTAGCGCCAAAATGATAGTTGTCTTCTGCGTTGCATTTGGATTAAGCTAGAGTGCAGTGAAATATCATCAACAAGCTTTCTGCCCTAGCTGTACCGTTATACCACAGCTTATATTTCATGTATATATTATAGCAATATGACTACTTTGAGGAGATATGTCTTAAATTGATTCTTGCAATGTGGATCATGAAAGTGCTGAGTTTAGGTAGCAAATCACAGCATCTGTTGAGTTTTCCATTCTCAGAGTGCCTTGTATTCTCATCTAATACATTGAGGGAAGTCTAAATACAGCAGGGTTTGGGGGTACGCAACAACCAGGGAATCCCCCGAGACTCATCAAGCTCATACCAGCTGAGCACTATTCAACCGTTTCCTGAATCAGCTCCTACAAGCTGCAGTCATCTCTAAATGGGGGGCAATGTCATCCAGTGTATTACGGATATTATCCACAGTCTCATAAATTGCATAGGGAAATTTAGAATGAAATTACTTTGATTCAACTCAGCAGGAGTGGAACGTAGATTGGAGTGTGTACGGAGATGCAGAAATACTAAAGGTGTACTGGGTAGTTTCAACCATGTATATTATGAAATCCATAGCGTAGATAACCATCATCATCATATTGAGTACAAGATAAAAGCATTGTGTATAGCTCGTGATGTTGTATACTCATGTCCAGTGTTTGTTGATACATTTGATTTGTGTTGTTCTTCATGAGTTTATATCCTGTCACATTCTCTCATCCAATTTTTACCCTCTTCAAGTCAAGACTTCACCAAACTCATCGAGTTGCTCAGCATTTCTTGCAAAGTGCGGCAGAGATTCGATGATATGCTGCTGCCTTCGAGCAGCACTATGTTATTTCCAAACTTGTTCTCATGTAAATTATGGTTTGGAAAGTTGTACCCAGCACGAAGTGTATAACCCCCACAGTTCAATACTGTCAGGTATGAACATATGTACTTGTCAACCAATATGAATTCATTGATCTGAGCAGATACTAAAGACCATAATCACTTTCTGAGGGGCTGTACTAACAGTTTCAGATTGGAATACCGAGTATTGTAAAGCCAGGTACATCAGGGTCATCAACAAGCATGCCATTTACCTAAAGATTGAATAAACTCTGAGAACAGGACAGCAATCTTGCAAATGCTATTAATACAGAGATCAAGACACTGAATTCAGAAATGATACAAATGCCCATAAATATGGCGACAATAATATACATGGGATATATACTGACAAAATGGCACCAATTTTACTGGATGGAAGAGTATCACCCAAATGCCACCAACCTCGCAGATAGAATTAATACAGAGAAAAAAAGGCATCGATCTTATTGGAAATATAAATACACAGACAGGAGCAATTACCATCGAAAACAAACTGAGTACCAAGACACAGATACAATCGTTATAAGCCTAATCTATACCAACAATCAGGTACAGCACCAAAACTACAGAGATAGAAACAAAGCATCAATATACAACAAACTCTGAGATCTGATACCAAGATAAATCCAGAATATGATAATTCTATCACAAATGGAGATGTTTTCTACGATAAGGAAGATGCTAATTTGAAACAATTTGATCAAAGAAAAACAATGGTGAAGTTAGAACTATGATGAATGCTAATGAGAATACTGCTAGTGATATGGGGATTGCAAGGAATAATATATATATTGAATCTAGGCTTCATAGAGTACATCATCACATGGCTCTAGGCTAGTACTCCCAGCTACTATATAAGCTATATGTCATATTAAACTTAGATTCAGTTCTAGCTCACAATAGGTTGCAAATCTGAGTTTAACAATTCTCTTAACACAATTTTGGTCAACATTCAGGAAGAGTTATAAGTCACATCATGAATTGACATATGCATGGGGCCGTAGACACCTAAATGTATTGTGAATATACCTGGAGGTATAATACACTCCAAATACAATATGGTAATTCAAATGTGCAAATGTCATTTCCCCCGGACAAATCTCATCTTGATCCATATAGCAGGCCATGACACCTTCAGTGTTGAGCTTCAGTGTGTGATGGGAAAATCTATATTTCCCCATGGCAGCTCACAGCAGCAGGGGGGGGTGAGGGTGCATGGGCATTCATGCGGTTGTTGACAACCAAGGCCCAGTTTACACTGTGGGGAGAGTCACTATTCGTGGAACCCCAGCATGGATTGATCTCCAGCTTGACATGCAAACCACAGAATGTACACTGAATGGGTCTCAGCTCTTGTTCGATGCAGTTGAATCTGGGTTTGCGAATCCAATCCAATTGTTTCTACTTCTTTCAGCTGGGGATTTTACGACATGATTTCCCACTCTTTCTATACTATGCAAACAACAAATACTCCTGAATTAATAATTCCGTTTAGAGGCAGTGAGAAGTGAAAAGAAATGTTGATGATAGGCTCTTTGCATTTTGCCTCACTAGTTTACCACAAACGGAGTCAAAATGAAGATTCTGATACCCAATGCTGTACACAGAATGGTGAAAATGACCCCCAGAAGCCGATACAGGTCCCTCTTAAAAGAACCAACAAATGGAAGATACCATCTATGTGTGGTCAGCAAATGCCACAGCTATGAATGACATTCTTATAGGCAATTGTAACATTCCAGGATTTCAATACAAGACATGGTAAAGGTCATATATCAATATCAATAACAATAGTGGCACCAACCACATATCAGCATAGACTATAAGCAACAGGCACTCACCATCAATTTGTATATATACAGATAAAAGGAAATTGTCTTCACATCTGTCATTGAAGATTTGAAACAATGCACCAATGCTCTAAGCCATATACAATGTAAGACAAAGTTACCAACCAGGCAAAGAGGATAAACCCTGAGAACAAATGTACTAGCCTTGCAAATAGAAGAAATTGAGGGATAAAGGCAGCGACCTTACAAATTGGAATATCACTGAGACAGCAGACACTGGCCTGATAGCAATATGATCGGCACTGACTGACCATCTCCTGGCATGAATGACAACAAAACTGCAAAAACCTTCATACATTACAAAACCATTAGATCTTCCAACTGGGTCGAACTGGAACAATCAGCAGAAAGCTAACACCAGGATGATGTGCACCAACCTTATATATAGATTACGCTCTGAAGATAGACACTATCCATTTACTGGAATAAAACAATGACAGCGAAAAGTAGTATTACTTCTGAGCTAAGGAACATAGTGATCCAAAGCGATACAAAGTAAGGGAATTAATGATACTGAATATAGGTACGATAATGAAGAATGCTAATGAGAATACTCGTAGTCACAGGGAGTTACTGCGAATAATATACACTCAATAGATGACATGGCTGGAAGCTAAGCAAAGAAAAAAACCAAAACAGGAGCTGAAGCTGGGCAAAGAATGAATTGAAAGAAGAGCTTACCTTAAAAAAAAAAAAGACTGCCAAATAACTACAATTTCCCCTTCCAACAACTTACAAACTAGCCATCATTTGATTCCCCTCCAATCCCACCATCTGATCCCCTGACGACTTCTGCAGTGTGAATCTGAATGTTAGCCAAGTAATCTCATTTGACATGTGCAACAGCCAATTCCAATAATGGTGCTCGGCCTTCCGATGGAGTGTCACATTCCTCTGTGGCGAACTTTGGCAGTCGAAGGCTTTGGAAGCACAGATGTTATCAAGTTCATTGATGTATACATCGGCCTCTGATTTCACACAGGAACCAACCCAGCAGCTGAAGATGTCATCTTAGCCTTCCCAAACTACTTCTCTCCAATTATATAGCAAATTCTCATGATGATTAATGGACAGTTGAACAAGGTAATGGAAACTTCATCAAGAAACTGACCAATAAAAAAGACTAGCAAGGGGAACAGCAAGTGAAGCACAGTGTGGAAAAAGAGAAGGAAAGTGAGATGGAGGATAAGAAAGATACATACATGTTTAGGCAAGGAAGAGAGAGATGAATGATCAGCATTTGAGCATACATAGAGGGAATATAACAGTATGGATAAGGGAAGGAAGATGATGAATGAGATAACCAGTGGTATAGATAAGTTGGTAGATATTGAGAAGCAAGTTCCAGAGGTTGCAACAAGTGCAAGTAACTGGGAAAAGTAAACTATGAGGGAAGCAGTGGCAGTCAGCAAACAACTAGTGGTGGCAGATCCAATGTCAAATACAGATTCTAAGATTCCAACAACTCCACAAGAACAATGAATCAAAATACTAGCTTACGATACTAGCAATATCATAGATCCTCAAACACAGTCAATCCAATAGCACCATCCTGGCACCTCTGGAGTGGGAATTTCGCCAAATGTTATTTCTTACTACTACCAAAGACTTCAATGGTGTGAGTCCGTACAGAATACAGAGCTACTGCTAGAACCGAGACCACACAAAAGACAATGCGGTCAATATTTCTCCTTGCATAGGCCTGAAAGATCACAATGCATGAAGGGAATTTTGTAGATGACTGCCAATGACAATTGATCTGATTTAGCAGAAATATCAGAACCAATTACAGTCTATATGGATGGAATGGTGAGTCCATCATGATCTGAGTGGTATATCTTCAGCAGATATCGGGAATCACACTCTCCAATGTGTGAGAGAACCTTACATAATACTAGTTATGAGATCACCATGTGCTCTATTGATGGCTCAGAGCAGGTAACTTTCATTACTACCTTTCCATTGGATAAATGAGATAGATTTACCACAGGTCAGAACACTAATATGCCTAGTTATAGTGATGGTGAGTAAGAAGGATAGGGTCTGGGACTATACAGGGGGAGTGTTGTAGTTTACTGAGTTGAAAGAGAAGAGTTGGTAGGTAGAAAAGGAAAAGAGAAGAGGTCAGTTAATTGGGAGGAGCAAAGTGCAAGAATGGGGGAAAGATTATATAGCTCGAAATAGAAGGGATCACTTCAGAATCAAGAGACACTTTCAACAAGAACAGAGGGGCAATCAATGCTACATTGGAAACTGATGGGAGAAGGTTTGAACTGAGACAATGAGTGGAAAGGCAATGAAGAGCTGCTATTTGGGGAGTGGGGTAGGCAGACAGTAGTAGAGGAGTATCTGATGGAAGACAAGGCTGTGGAAATGAAAATGAGGGCAACTGGATGTGAATCTGTAACTTTTGCATAGGTTTCTAAAAATAACATCACTCTGGGACTATGTCACATACAACTCTTTCTGTATACATTAACTTTTCACAGCGCAACATAGATGAAAGCACAAAGACATCCTGAATGTGTATCCATTGTGAATATGTTGTCCAGATAGTAAGCACTATTTCCTTGTAAGATAGATGTACACCTGATGCTGGACATGACAGGAGAGAAAGGGCTATTGCTTAGGCTGTACCAATATCAGAATTTTGGGTTAAGTGGTTTATCACTAAGTTTGTCTATAGAAAATGAGATAGATGGGTAATATCTAAGAAAGACTAGAGTTATGGATAGGAAATACATAGTGGGCATAGACAAATGAAGTTATCCTGGGAATAAAATTCGAATGATAATATGCCCTGACATAGACATGGGAAAAGTTGGAAACAAATCTCAACATGGTTGAGCTACTACATCCTATCTGGCTGGTGACTGGTCACATGGCTTATATATTCTACATACCCATAAATCATATTCCCATGAACAGGTAACTAACTGAAGAGAGTGTCCAGCAGCACCAATGTGAGCCAGCTTGGAGCCCCTAGATGAATGCTCACTTCTGAGTTGCAAAGAACAATGGAATATATCAGTTATTTATCTTGACTGCGTGTTCAAACCTGCATACCCTGGAAGATATTTGAACGCTACCAACTGGATCAAGGAATTAACAATGCGGTGTGATTACTAGAGGCTGGAGCAATGCAACTGGAACCATCACCAGAAGATATTACTGCTGTCATAGAACACCAACAGGATTTCAAAGATACCAACAAATGTTACTTGGATCAAGTAGCCTACCACCAAGCTGGAAACCTCGAACTTCATGATTAGGCTCTGGTAAATGAAATCAAGATGGAGCTGTCTCACAGCACTAGATTGGTACTTAAGCGGTGAGGATTCTATAACATTACAAAAATTGCTCTCAGCTTGGTAACTAATTGACTGGTAGAGCTAGATGGAGCAGAACTCTTGGAGTGGATAGTCAATAGTCTACTCGAAAAGTGATACTAGTGCGAGCAACGTGTCCGGGTAACCCGGCAGCAGTCCGGGTTTGGACCAGTAAAACGGTTCGGTTCGGTTCCAGACCTGGCAAAACACCCAACCGGCTTTGTCTTGGCAGGGTTGTTACCCGGACCAGACATAAACCCGCGGTTTTTTGGCCGGGTTGTACCCGGACCGCGGTTTCATTTTATGGTTCCTGCAACTTTCGCTCCAATTAAGTATTTGAGTTCTGATCGTATCAGAACATGATCAGTATGTAGATTGTGCACTTCTAGCCGCTCTTTCACCTCCCGCTTTCAGATTTGCGATCCGACTGATATTTGTTGAGTGGCTGTGAAATAAGGGAAATTTTTAACCTAAATTAGCGGGTTTTCAATAGCGACTCAACGAATATTGGTCGGATCACAAATCTCAACCCGGGAGGTGAAAGATCGGCTCGAACTGCACAATGTACGTACTGATCATGTCATGACACGATCAGAACTGAAATACTTAATTGGAGTCAAAGTTGTGATGTTGAAATGCCCGGTGTTTGGTGGTAAAACCGGCCCAATTAAAACGGTCTGGGTTTTCTTGTGGTACAGCCCGTTGCAACGGGTCGGTTCCGGTTCCAACCCAAACCCGGAACCGTTCTAGCGGGTTGGAACCGTTACTCACACTAAGTGATACCCATGTAGGGAACCCCTGCATAGCAACGCAAGTATCAAAATTAGGCTTCAGACAGCAGGAGAAATTGGAAGATATCAAAGTGGAAGTAGTGATTGGCTAGAAAAAAGCAATGAATGATGGAGATATTCTAATGGGTGGATATATTGGGAGTAATAATCATGGGTGAATACAGAGGATATAACGGGGTATAAAGGGTTATAGGATAAATACAATGCCACACATCTGATACTAGTGGACCACCCATCCAAACAATAATGAGGAGGACAATGGGGAAAGAGATGAAATCCACTGCATGGACCGAAACTAAAGAAGGGGACACAAAAAGTAAGGGAACAAAAAGTGAGAAAATAAAAAAGAATAGGTAAAATCAATTACCAAGACAGATATGAAAAGAGAGCGAAAAAAACAGACAAGTTACAAGGTTACAATATCAAAGTTATACAATTAAGTAAACATGCCAAATCGAGAGGAGACATGCTTCTAATAACTGTGTTATACCCATGTTACACAAAATTTTACCTCCATTCTTCCATAATTCATTACTAACCTTGTAATAAGGCAGGTAATCACATCCTTAGAAAAGGGCAGATAATACATTACAGAGAATGGGAATAATAAGCAAGATATGCAAAAGCGCCAAACACATTATGGACATTAAGTGGAAAGAAGTGAAGAATCTTCCATGGGAATCAAGATTAGTACACAAAGGAACCCTGACACTAAATAGATATTTAATGAGGAGGAAATTGATACAAGATACCCTCCAGGTATGGAAGATCTTTCACCTCCCCTGCGTCAAAGGAAAGACTGCCACTATGCTATACTGATCAACTCTCTTTGCACACAGACAGCAGTATACAATATTCCCATCTTATTAACAACTGATGACCAACAGCCAGCATTACATTCACATTCATCAATGACATTGCAGCAGCAATCAGTATTGCCACAGACTTCAAAAGCATTCATATCTACTATTACTACTACTGTGAACTTCAATTCCACTGCAGCCACTACCACCACCACCACTACCACAGCTACCACCACTACAGCTACTATCAATCAATTTACTACTAATCCAGCCACCACCACCACTACCACCACCACCGCAGGCATCACCGCTGCCACCACCACCAATGCAGCTACCACTATCATAGCTACTACTGCTACAGTTACTACCACTACAGCCACTAGCACCACAGCTACTTCCACCACTGCCACCACCACTACAGCCACCACCACCACCACCACCACCACCACCACCACCAAAACCACCACCACCACCAAAACCACCACCACCACCAAAACCACCACCACCACCACAACCGCCACAACCCAATCCACCACCACCACCTGTATTACCATCTATGTCCCCTCCTTGGATATCTGTACAATCATTACAGTTCCTACACCATTATCCCCGCCATCAGAAACATTTGCAGAAATCAGCAAAGTACTTAATTTCAAATAGACCGATTATATTATTTCAAGATACTATGAATATTTCTGCCTGAGAGTTCACCTACCAAGGGAAGGCCAACATTATACTTGAAAGCTGTGGCTTTTTAGGCGACATTACCATTGCTGCAAATAGATGGGTTACATGGTCATTGATCTTTGCATAGAGATATCTAGACAGGAAGAAGTTGAAATGCAAACATGCACAATAACTATCTAGAGTCTCAGATGAGTTCCAGTAATATCAGAAAGATGATTAAACATTACCACTTTGGCCAGCAGAGAATGACATGAATATGTGAGAAGCTGGGAGACCTGTGCAAGCACAATTCTAAACAAAACAAAATTATTGGTGATTCCAATACAAGTGAAAAGTCTCCAAAATTAAGTGTAACTGCCAGCTAAACGTCCAGAGGACCCAAGTTGGCAAAGAGCTGCCTGCATCATATACATGTAAATTACTTTATCAATGTAAGTTGAATGTTACAGATTGACCTATGGAATCCTTCCATATGCTTGCTGGAAGCTAAAGAGTTGTAGGATAGAAGCTGGCTTTCACTGGAGGAAGGAATCAACTACCATGCTGTGGGCTTGAAATTGTACCAGAGTATAGTAATGCCACTTATTTATTATCTTGGCATGAATGACTGCAACCACATCAATCAACTTTATATGATCTCAACATCGGAACTGCCACCAGACTATAAGATATAGGTACCACCATTATCCCTTGAAAAGAGCTACATTCTTTCTCTGCCAGCCCCTCCAATCAGGAAAATGGAAAACACAATTAATGACAGCAATGTTGGCCAGCTGATTATGGATCTGGCCAAGGACAAGTCTAAAGATAGAGCTAGCACAACCATCATAAAGTACACCACTACTGAAAAAGTAGTTACACCATTCCCAGTCACAAAAGCCACCACCAATACCAAGCAGATGGCAATGCCACAATCAACAAAAATAGAGGTTTGTACAACCAAATCAAGTTCCACCAAAATGTGGGGAGTATAGCCTTAATGAATTCTACCAACAGAAAACAGACAGGTACCCTGCAGCCTGATGAGCCTGGTAGTCCTAACGGGAGTTAGCAATGGGTCCAGTTGACCTTCCAGCGGTCTGGGTTCGGACAGCAAGAACGGGTCAGTTCAGTTCCAGACTGGTCCCAAATCCCAACCTCCAGGCTCTTAGAGGGCAAATCGAGGACCCTTACCTGTCAACCCACGGGTTTTCCCAGGTTTGGCTAGACCTGTCGGTTCCAATCACCAGTTGAGGTTATCAGGTTTTCTATTTTTGGTTGCACTCAGATATCCTACTGTTAATCACAACATAATGACTTGGGTATGTCATTGTCCTGTTTTGATGCTTTTGCTGCCTTTATATTCAATAAAAATTGACACACACCACCTTCCCAATCCTGAAAATAAGAGTCAACAGAGCTTAAATGATATTTCTTCATGCATCCTGGGTAATCTGAGTGGCGATTGGTTGCAGACATTTATCAATGAGGTATAGGCCACCTTTATTGTCAAAAGAGAAGCGACACACTCCCTGCACCATTCTGAAAATCTGCATCAACTGAGCGTCAACGATTTTTGGTCGCGTAAGTCAGATTAAGAATCAGAGTCTTGGTTACTCTAATGCATAATGAAAGTATTGGACACCTATATGGATCAACACGCGAGCAACGACATCTCTACTATCTACTAACAATCAGCAACAATGGAGTGTCAATCATTTTTGGTGATGTTACTCAGGTGATCAAAAAGTGAATTGTTCGGTGTTATACATGATAGAAGTATTGGCCGCCTTTTCGGGAAAAAGAGACAGCGACACACTCTGTGCCCCATCCTGGAAATGAGTGTCAACGGAGCATCAATGATTGTTGGTCTGGTAAGTCAGGCAATTACAGAGTGATCTGGTCGTTGTTAGACATACTCAAAGTAATGGCTGTCTAAATAGGCAATAGTGGTAGCGACACGCTCCCTGCCCCATCTTGAAAATGACCATCAACACAGCATCAATGATTTTTGGCTTTGCATCATGGTTAAACAAAGGGCGATTTCGCCGTAACTGTCTGTATATGAAGTTTTGACCGGTTTTATTGGCTCAAACGCTCATGAAAACTGAGTTGCAGCTGTAAATATGAAATAAGTATTTATTGTCTGGGAAGCAGTCGCGGGAATATCTCTCGCTTATCTACCTATAAAGGCTGCCATCTGCTTGTTTATTGATGTCTGCGACCAAGCGCCACTTAGATTACTGACAAAAAATTGGTGACACTCTGTTGAGACTCCTGGTGAAGATGTTGCAGGGATCATTTTGGTTACTCCTTTGCCTATAAGGGCTACCAATACATGGATTATATATAACAACAACCAGAACACATGTCAATTACCTGACTTACCTGGACGCAAATCGTTGCCACCCTGTTGACGCTCATTTCGATGTATTGTCAAGTCAAAGTCCGCTGCCATCAATCACTGTGTGCATCATTATTTGAACTCATTGGGTGCATTTTTACCTGATTCAGGCTCGGCTCTTCTGCAAAGCCAAGGCCAGTCTTCTTCTTGCATGGGTCGCTCTCATTCAAACAACATTGATACATCTTGCTGAGTGATGCATTTCACCCGCTACACTTCTGTTTATCAACCAATATTCACATGCAACTGCTCACTATTCTCCCATAATGGTTCTCTATGTCACATCCTTGACCAAGCAACATATAGAACCTGGTGAGAACATATTGACCTATTCTGACTTACTTTTTCGTGTGTCCCTTATTCCTCCTTGTTTCGATTGCATTGATGGTGATCAACTCCTGTGTAGCCTTTTAGCTTGACCTCCGTGTTTGCCAAATTGATCCAGGAACATTTGCTGCAGAACTCATGTCCCGGTGGTATGTGTAACGGGCGGGGTCGGGCGCAGGTGATATGGATGTTGCGAAACTGAACTCGAAGTGCGTATCGAGAAACAAAGATCAGGATATTTTTACAAAGTCGTACTATTGCTTGCTATACAAGAGAACGAGTAAAGAGAGAAGAAAAGGAAATCCTCCAACGCCATCAACACTCTCTTTATATACAATTCGTCTGCCACCTCTCGAACCATTCCTCATGCTCCGATATACCATCCGAATCTTATCTCATGATCTTACACACCATTCCGTTATTCCTTATCGTAACAACCAC
>Ga0307515_10000641_pt1 | contig 80782 bp, 77 predicted proteins | sample 17_EM_MG_FD_194513 | JGI IMG/M metagenome (GOLD analysis project Ga0307515, IMG submission 194513) | Populus trichocarpa ectomycorrhiza microbial communities from riparian zone in the Pacific Northwest, United States - 17_EM | ecosystem: Host-associated > Plants > Roots > Unclassified | place...
GCTTTCCGCAGGTTCGGAGATGAATGGTCGGAAGTTGCATTTCTTATCGCCGCCATTCTGAGACTCTCCCAATTGCCTTTGTTGTTTTCGCTGTCCTCCGGGCTTCTTCGAGGTTGCTAGAGCTGTAGGTGTACACGACTATTGAAGTCGATGCACTTTGCTGAATTCGGAGGGATGTAGTCGCAACTGTGCTGACTCGCAATCGTCTTTCAACTTCGCCTTCAGTTCTCGATATTGCCGATTCAGGGGTAAGATCGCGCCATTGATTGTAGGTTCTCCGACTGATAATCGCGCTCAATTGACTTGTAGGAATGGTATTCGACTCAATATCACGATCGTATTCGGTTTCTCTCATTGGCCTGATCGTATCGTCGCGTCCTGTAGTCGTGATAACTGTCGTCATCGCCGGTGACGCGTCTCGTGCGACGGTTGGTCTCTGAACTCTTCTCCGCTGCCATCAGAGTGCTCAATTGAATGATGAAACGATCGATATCCGTGCTTGCAGTAATCATGCTTCGATATGTCGTTTTTAAGGATGTAGTCTCAATTGTAGACTGTATGATGTGGCGCGTCGGTAAAGGAGTAAACTCGTGAAATCCCGTGAGCGAAACGTATCTGTTTACTGAAAAGCGATAATAATGTAAGGGCACGTACGCCAGCGTTCAGCCTTATAGGCATACGTATGGTAATTATGGTATACGGTTGCAAACGTGGACTCGAGTGATAGTAAATATAGGTGTATAGGTAAGATTATCGCTAGAGATCTAAGTCTCATGGCGAGCTGACTATATAGAATGGCCGTTACCCGGACCTGGGTCACGTGCCGCCATTACACACAAACAGATCATGATACAGCAGTACCTGCACCGACAATATCTGTAGATCATCTGGAGTCTGGTCATAGTCCCTGCAATATCACATATCTCGCATTGGACACCTTTACGAGGAAGTACTTATGTTGAACTAGGTTCTGGCAAGCCTCAGTCAAACACAATTATTCCCTGGTCTCGTGCTAGCCACACAGCTCAAGTCATCACTCCTTTTGAATGCCAAGCCTGTTGCACTTGTAGGCTTTTTCCGCTGCATATAGCCCCCCCAGCTCATCACCCTATAGAAATTGAATTCAGATGAAGTCATGGTAATGGCTCCTGAGTCCGCTGAGCAATGCAGAGGCAAATTGGTATTGTTGACGTCATATCTCAATGAAAAGCAGGTTCTGTACCAATTGTGCTACAGGTGAGCTTTTACCAGCTTTTAGTGACCCAATTGAGAGACATGATAATTTGTCTTTGCATGTTGAAGTGTCAAACGCGCCATCCAAAAGTTCTACAATCTAAATCAGGCTGTAAAATGGCCAACATGTGACATTTATCTTTGCAGATTCCTGTTAAATGTGAAAGCTACAGCTATATTAGTGACAAAATATAAAAATGAAATTTGGGTGAGTGATGTCATGCGAGTCATAGGAGGAGCTCTCTGTGCAGAATATCAATCTGTATGAATGATGACCATCATGCTGCATTCATCCATACACGTAACTGCATAACTTTCTGAGCAGACCTGACGCACATGGTTGAAATATTTGAAATTGCTTGTGTTATGTCATGGAAATTGAGCAGAAGGAGCTGGATGAGGGATGGTGAGGAAGTGGAGCTATATTTGCCAAAACAAGTGAAATCATCCACATGCTGTAAATTGCTGGTGGAAAACGCAGGAATGCCATAGGGCCACGTCATCTCCCGCTCAGATAACGTGCATAGAGTTCGATCAGACATTGAGAGGTCACAGAGTTGCCAGATGCAAATTATAATATGCAGAAATGCAATACTGCATGTCAATAATGACTTTAATATTTGTGGCATACAATTGAGGACTGTATGCAGGCTGTTTCGATGTGATCAATGTGAGTGTCAACAGAGCATCAACGATTCTTAGTACTACACATTCAGCAATCTAAGGGCTGCAATGTTACATTCTTAATATGTTGGTCGGGATTATAGCGCAAATGCAATGGACACTATCAGAGCCCTGTCCTAACAAGCAATGTCAACGAAGAGTGAAAGATTTGTGGCGATGGATCCTGGAAAATCTGAATAGCTGCACTGCAACATTAACTCATACTCAAACAATTGGCCACTTTTCTAGGCAAAGATGGTCCCGGCAACATCGCTACAATGTCCTTAAATTGTTCCTCAATGGAGTGTCAAAGACATCTGGGATTGCATTTTCGAAAATCCATGGGCTGCACGGCGACATCAACCAGAACTGGAACTATTTGTTGCATCTCTAGGCAAAAATGGTTGTGACAATGTCGTTGCTTTGTCCTGAATATGATCAACAACCGAGCATCAATGCTTTCAAGCTTGGCATCTTGGACAATCAAGGGGCTGTGTGATGACTTTAATCCATGATTGAGATATCACCAACCATTCAAGACCAAAATGCTATCCATAACCTTGTAACTATGCCCTAGAAATGAGCCCCGATCCAGAGTCAACAATTCTGAGCCTTGCATCTTCGACAATCAAGGGGCTGAGCAAGCTTATTGTTCCATAATGTAAATGCCAGCCGCCATTCTAGGGGAAAATGCTTGGTTCAACATTGTAACTTTGTCCTACGATGAGAGTCAACAAAGCGTCAATGGAGGGTTAACTCAGTGTCAATGGCGCGTTAACGCAGTGTCCACTATGTTTGATCTTGCATCTTTGATACTCTAATGGCGATGGAATGCTGCAAACACACACTCAACAAAGTTGCAGTGTTGAATGCGACAAATACTATCGATGATACCATGTCCGTCTCCTTCAATTGAGCGCCCATGGATTGTCAAAATCTTCTGTGAAGGCTTTCTAAGCTACAAAGCAATGAAGTGGATTGTGCTGATCCAAAATTCAGTTTCATGCGGTCAGTCTTGTCAATTTGTCCTCGTATACAACTTGACAAATATTCATGCAATGTCTCACAGATCGGAATTTCTTTGCTTGTAGCTCTAGACTCAATATTTGGGAACCCACATTCTGCTGTACCATAATGTCACTTTCGGCAGTCGCTGAAGTCGCATTCCCAAGCATTTTTATACCTACCAGTATATGGGATCCAGAATCTTCACATACAGCAATAATTCACGTTATGATCTCTTCCAAAGATGAACATGTTTGTATTTGTGATTTAAGCAACCTTATTTCACAAATAGTCTTCAACGCTTGGTAGGCTTCACTGAATGTAGGCTTGAGAAGTAATATTGAATGGAATGATTCAAACTATGGGTCTTCATTGCGATTGAATTTGCACTGCGGAATGACCGAGACCGGCAGCCCTGGAATCAGACGATTCATTCATAACCAAGTTCTCCAACATTCATCAGAACATGGAACCAGCTGAATGGGGAAACACTTGATGGTAAAAGCTAACATCTCAAAATTAAATTAAGTAATAGAGTTGGGAGTAACTGAATTGACCAGTTCCACGGTTGATGAAACACCTTTGGCCATCCTGATGAGGTATGGAAGTTGAGGGATTAGAATAGAAAGTTCCCAGAAGAAATTCATAGTTGACATCCAGGTTGATGCATATGGACCAAAATGACAGACAAAACGATCTGATTAGCCTCTTATGGACTTGGACACTTCCGAATTTGGCCGAGACACGTGGAATCGCTGTATCATTTTGGAGATGGTTTCTCTTCGTATTTCATGCAACGCTATATCTGATCGTGAGCCGTGAGTGTCATATCCGGCATTACGAGGTAACCTAGTGCTGCCTTCCGCCACGACCCTTACCATTATTTGCTGGAGGGACTATGCACTGACTATGTATGCAATGCAGAAGCAATTGCCATCACAAAACCAAGTTTGTTTAGCTTTGGACGGATGGATATCCAGGAACAAACTCACCATACCTTCCATCATTGCATACTATATAGATCGAAATTGGGCATTGCACGAAGTACAACTCACTACCAATGTGGTTGTTCATCTTCTCTCTTCCGATCGTGAAAGCTGGTTCCAGATAATACGTCCAGGTGTAAGTGCACGTACACCGATGCTCGGCACTATAAGGATATGATATGGTATGCTGTTGCAGACAGGCACAAGTGAGATCAAGTGTAGAACTAAGTGGTAAGATATTCGGTACGGAGCTAAGTTTCCGTCGCGATGTCACTATACGGTTTTGCGGTTACCCAGCACTGGACACCTCATGTAACAGTCCGGCGACCCTAACCACGCATACTTGACAATGGCATTACATCATCCCGCTCCTTTAGGGCAAAACTCTCGGGCTGCTAAGTACAAATTGAAATGAAAGGAACAACCCGCATACACTCTGGTACAAAATCAAAAGTCCCAAGACTGGGCAGTACTGACCACGGTGACCTTCCGGTGCACGGGGAAACTCCACCTCCAAATGACTGGATTCCCAGAGGTGGTAAAACCCAAGCCGACACCATTTGTACTGGAGCAGGTCCCAACAATAGCAATCAGAATGGAAATGCCCAAATGACCTAAGCCTCCATATCTCCATTCCATCAATTCCACCACTTCCAAGATCCGACTTCCTTCACCTCCGTGGCTTGTCCAGGTGGTCTCGGTGGATCTCTACAATTAGTTCATGAGCATTCTTTTGCCATTCGAGCGGCTCCCAGCTCGTGCGTATATGGTTGTATGCAGCCGAGTCAATAATGCAGAGTAGATTGCCATAACACTGCTTAGGGTCAAGGATCTGTTTGACCTCCCAACCCTCCGAATTATCGACAATTACTGGATGTGGTTCTGAGGCTGGTTGTCCTACAACCAGTGGTGTGTAGCGATCGAGCTGCAATGCATGGAAGAGGTTATGATTCCGCATTGTTTTCGGTAAGTCTAGTTTGTAAGAACCATTATTGATCATCTTATTCACTGTATATGGTCAAGTGTGCTTGAAGTCGACTTTCTTTGATCGTCTAGTTGTTCGGAAATGTCAAGCCAAGAGCCAAACTTTGTTCTCGACGTCCAAGGTCACGTCCATTCCGCCAGCGTATCTTGATTGGCGTACCAGGGCTTCCAACATACCTGCAAGGAGAAGCCAGTGAGTCTCTTCCATTCCCGATACTGTTGTGGCCACCAGAATATCTGACCTCAGATTTGATGGGGCTTTCGGTGGCTTGAAGTATATTGGTGAGTGGTAGTCGTAGTTGGCCCAGAATGGGGTCATCTGCGTTGAGTGTTGGACTGAATTGTTGTAAGCAAACTCTGCGAAAGGTAACTGTTCTACCCAGTTATCCTGCATGTAGTTGGAGAAGGCCCATGGGTACTGTTCTTTGGTCTGGTTTTGCCGTTACGTGTGGCCATTGGTCTGTGGATGGAAAGCGGTCGACAGCCTGTGGTAAATACTCAGGTGAGAGCTAACTGGAATCCAGAATCGGCTGGCGAACTCCTTTCAGCAATCGGTAACAATGTTGTCTGGTTCGCTGCGGTTGCAGATCACGTGTTCGAAAAACATTTCCACCAGCTGTGGGGAGTCGATATCCTTCCTGCAGGGCAGGTGGATTGCCAGTCATATCAATCGATCCACAATAAACAAGATTCCTGTATACATGGAGGCTGTAGACTCAAGGAGGTCCGTGACGAAGTCTATGGTCACGGCTTCGCAAGGCCGTTTCAGTGGTGCTGGTGGGATGTTTGCCAATGATAGGGCTGTCGTGGTGCCTTGATTCGGAGGACAAGTTTCCAGCTGGCGATGTATCTCCGTATGGTGGCATCCCTTGTAGGCCAATAGAAATCCTGTGACACTAACTCATCGGTTCTGAGTGGTCCAATGTGACCGGATTCTGAGTCGTCATGGCAAAGACTTATGGCTTTGTTGCGAAGTAGGTCATCCTTTGATACATGTATCCTGTCTTCATAGGTGAGAACTCTGGCGGTGTCTGTCCATTACTTGCCCGATTCTTTCCATAATTCGTCAATCCTTTGCAGGTCAGGGATATCGTCAATTGGAGTGCCGACAATCCTGTGTTTCACGTTGGCAGCGAACGCGTTTATGCCCTGGGGTGTTGAGATTTCTCAAAGGAAGTCCTAGTACGGTTGAACGGTGGTAGCTGCCATGGTTGCCAGTGGTCGCACGGTCGGTCTCTCGTAGCCTATCCTTGAGTCGGGTGTTCCTAATGGTCCATCTGCCGGGTCCTTCTTTCATTCCAAATGTTTGATGACAAAGTTATAAGAGGATAGGAATTCCGCCCACCTGGCCTGTCTTCGAGAAGCACTTTGGGGGTTTGGAAATACACGAGATTCATGTGGTTGCACTCGATCAGGACCGTGTGATTGGCACCCTCGAGATAGTGTCTCGATTGTTTCGTCGTATGGATAATCAACAAGAGCTCCCGATCATAGGTGTAATAGTTCGGTTCGGCGGGAGAGCATTATCGATAGTAGAAGCTGAGTGGGCAAAGAATCACAAATCTGTTGGACTGGTTATGGATTGCGGCGATTGTGATGCCACTTGCATTGGTCTGCAGAATGATCGATTTTGGCAGGTTGAAACACTTGTGGATCAGTACTTCGGCAAAACCCTTTTCGAGCTTTTGAAATGTTATTTCGGCGTCTTGGGTCCATTCCCACTTCCGTGAACGTTGTGTCTTTAGCAAGTTTCATATGGGAGCTGGCACAGGTGCATATTTCCAAATCAATCTCCTGTAAGTATAGGTGAAACCAAGAAGCACTTGGATATGCAGAACTGATTTCGGAGTCGGCCAGTCTTCATTCGTGGATTTGCAGTGTTACCCCTGCTCATTCCATCCGGATTGCTTACTACTCCGACGAAGCCGACTTCCTGAACTCTGAGTTGGCACTTTTCCACTCACCAAGAGAGACCAGATTCCGGGAGCCGTTGTAGTACCCTTCCGCAGTGATCTTCGTGCTCGTTCTCATATGCAGAGTGGATGAGTATATCGCCAAGGTAACACATGGTGAAGTTGTCACTATCAGGCTGTGGACGATCATCAATGTACACCTGAAATGTTGCCCGTGCATTTGTCAACCCGAAGTGAATAACATGGTTTTCGTACAGGCCCTAGCGGGTTCGGAATGCCCTGTTGATCTTGCTGTCTTCTTCGATTGGGATGGGGTTGTAGGCCTCACGGAGATCCAGTTCAGTGAAGGTCTGGGCCTCGCACACTCCCTCGAGTGGTTCCGAGATTAGCAGCAAGGCGTATCTGTGCTTTACCGTGCCTAGGTTGAGAGCTTGCTATCTGACACATAACTATAGTCCTCATTCCTATCCCGTTGCAAACAGGATTGGCTCTGCGGCCAAGGATGATGACTGTCGAATGAAGCCGTTCGCCTGTTTCGTTTCGATGTAAGCTTTCACCGTCATCAATTCAACCTATGATAGGTTGTTGATCCGCCTGTATGAGAGTTTGTCGTCGGGTTCCAGATCAATCGTGTGGTGAATTTGCCTGTGCGGTGGGAATGTCTCGGCCTTTTCGTTGCTGAAAACCGCCACAGATTCCTGACATTGTGCTGGGATGCGGCCCCAATCATCTGATGTCACCATCTCCACGTTATCTATGTCTGTTCCTATTCTCATTAGCCTTGGTCGAATCGTAGTGTGTGTGGTAGGTTAGTGATGGATTGGGGTCCCAGGATGGCTGGATCAGATGGATCTTCGCAATAGACCACCCAGGTTGTCCAGTTTGTCCCTTGGTGTCTTGGCGGGAGGCTAGCAGGCATGCAAGCACCCTTACCGGGTCACTCATCTGCCGCAACTACCGCCGCTGCTCCTGCTCGCTCATTCAGCATCCTGGCGTTTCTCTCGTTGTCAGTGATACCTTCCAGAGATTCTCCCGGCAACCCTTGGGATTCTGCAAGTTGTATGGCGAATATCTCGACCAGTTCCTCGCTAGCTGAGAGTTGTCCGAATGCGGTAGCCCCGAGTAGTTGTATATCCCAGGGAGGATCATCATTGGTGTTTTCCTCACCGCATTCCAGCGGAGTACTTGCGCACTGTGCTTCTGGAATTTTGGCCCGTTGTGGTCAGTTTGCGGTTCTCAGGGCTGTCAATGGACCTTTGCTCCAGTCGATTTCCAGGTTTCTCCCCTTGAACCATGGCAAGGCCAGGAGTAGATCGTATGCCTTGATTGGGACGATTAAAACCTCCAATTCGTCAACCGGTTTAAGGTGTTCAAAATACTGCACCAAGAGACTAGGATCTTCGGCTCTCCCTGGCAGAGATCAGCACCTGGCCATTGAGACGCTGGGTGGAGGTGAATGCTGGTTTGTGGGGCAATTCGAGTTTCCTGAGTAGGCTTTGTTATATTAAGATGCTCGTTGCACAGCTGTCCATTAGTTCTTTGACTCGCTGCATGTTGCCGTGTATGTTTCCTACAAGGTCTTCAGGGATGATATGCGCCAAATCTGGTCTCTCTGTGCGGCATAGGTATTGGCTTGACATCAGGGCCCGACCTTCCAAAATGTCTCTTGATTTTGAGGTGATGCGGTGCAGTTGTATCTCATCCAAGCTCTCCCGTTGAGTTAGATATCGAGAGTGGTCCACTATAGTTCTTGCTGTTGGGTGTCGAATGACTTTTGGCGCTCGATTTGTTTGCTGTCACAGCTGCTGTTGTTCCTGGAGTTCTGTTCTGGTGGGCTTGACTTGCTATATTTGGCACAAAGGTAGGTTTTGTGGTCTCCGCTGCGGCAGGGAGTGCATTGCCTGTTTGCCTTTCGACTTTCGTTGATTCTTTTTGAGAGCTACGGCGCTCATGAGAAGTTGGCACGGCTGCCTCCACTGGACATATTCTACTTGCCAGATTTTGAGTTACCTGTGCCTGAATTATTGGAATTGCCGGAAGTATAGGAATTGCAGGAAGTGTTTTCTATAGGTTCGGAGATGGATCGTAAGAAATTACATGTCTTGTCGCCACCTTTCTGAAACACTCCTGTGTTCCTTTCATGTTGTCCTCCGCATTTCTTGTCGTCCGGTTCGTACTCTGAAGCCGCCGCCCAGTCGAAGTGTTGGTCTACCGGGTCGAAGCTGTCCTTGCCGCTGGAGATCCAATGTCTGACTTGCATTTCAAGTGAGTGCCACAGGCCTGCCTAAGCCATCTCATATACGACCACTTTGTGCGATATTAGGTTCCAGCCGGCTCACCTCCCGTTTGCTTAGAAGCAGTTGGCGTGGACTCGGACTGCTTCGTTTGGAAGGTGTTATTACTCCTGCATGCCTTTTGTCACTGCGTTGAGGCGTTAATCTGTTCCTCCATTGATCCTTTGAAGCATGTTCGCAAGGAGTTCTGAACCATCCAAACACGGGTCCTTGGCCTCTCATTGCTTGCAAGCCTATTTGGCTGGCTCCGTATTCTCCATCTGTGGGTGAGTAATGTCGGGGTGGTTATGCCAGGTCTTGAGAAAGGCGACTGCATACTTGACTTGGTCGGGATCACCTGTTGGGAATACATGGTACTCAGAAGCAACGTTTGACTGTATTGTTGGAAGGAACAGATCCAGCTCGTTCGCTCCGCCCCAGTACCGTAAGGGGTCAACCTTCTTCAAGATCCTGGACTGATTTCCGGGATTCTCCGGTCTGTCAATGGTTCGACCGCAGTCGCCTGCAGTGAGCATTCAGGTTCGCTCCTCTCTCCATTCAGCTTGTTGTTCGAAGAGGTGTTTAAGTTGTAGCCGGTGGTGTTCAAGAATCTCCTTTTGTTAGTCTTCGGTGATCTTTGGCAACAAGATGTCTCCGCCTCAATTATCCTCGCCCGCTGGTATGGTGGAATCATTCCCGTCTTCACCGTGATCGTCCTGGTTGGGATTGCGGGCTTCTTCGTGAACATGAGTCTTGGCGGGATCGTCATCAATAATTTTGTCCCCTGTTAGTACCGAAACTTGGCTGGTAGGAATACGCGTGATTCGGATGAGTGATGCTCAAAGCCATTCAATGCTCGCACCCGAGTTCGGCACAGGCAATTGTCTTCTCTGTATTCTCTTTGGAGGCGAGGAGGTTGATTGGCTGTAAATGATGCTGTCATGTTTGTCGCGACACGTCAGTTACGGGGTATATTCGTGTGATCTAGTGAGTGAAACGTATCGAATTTCTGAAACACTGAATATAGTGTAGGTGAGCGTACGCTGACGCTCGGCAGTATCGGGATATGAAATAGTATATGGTTGCACACAGGCGTGAGTGAGATCAGCTGTTGCAGTATATGGTAAGAAAATCAATGCGGAGCTAAGTCTCGGTCGCGATGTCGATATAACGTTGGCGGTTACCCGGCACTGGACACCTCACGTGACCATCCGGCAACCGTAACCACACATACTTGACAACCCAGTTACACAGTGCTAGAAGTCAGTATCAGTGTAATCTATTCGAATTGAGTCAGTAATTCTAATGATATCAATGATACTTGTTCTAGTCCAGTCACGGAAGATGTCCCTCTGCGAAGAGACCAGTCCGTTCATTGAGTCCCACCGTCACTGTTGGCACAGGATCTGGCCCGATCTCTTGTGTGGCCTGCAGCCTAACACTGCAGGCATGAGGCCGATGGCTTGCGGCCACAATCAGCTGCCACTATCCTCCATTCCGAGGGGTGGGTGTAGCCCGGGAAGTGTTGCTCGGCACCAGTGTTCGGAAGCCAGACTTGCCGTAGCCAAGTATACCACTTCATTTCATTATGTATTTCCTTGTCTTTCTGTCTCGTCACTCTTTGGACAATCACGATGGAATGATCGTCGATTCATTATGTCCATTCGTACTCGATTGATCTCAACACTCCATGACTGGCGAAGTTCATTTGTGGTGTGTACGGTGGACCGCACCTCCTTGACTGGACTGGTTCATTCAACGAGCATACATACAAAGTACTAATCTCACTCAACGCCGTGGTGCAACTACAATTACACTATGCTTCATATCCTAACTTGAAACCGGCTCCTCTTCCTCGATTTCTTCTTCATCTATATCATTCTCTTCCTCCTCCTCTTCGCCCACATCCCAGCATTCTTCAAAATCCTCTGCTTGCTCAACATCCAGTTATGTCAAATCACATTGGTTGTGTTCCTCTGCGCCATTGCAATACAATACGAGTCGCATTCAGGCTCTTTCCTGCTTTCACCAGCATGCAAGCAAACCGAGACAGTGTCAGGACTCAGACCGGAGCCCCGTTTGAAGGTATGGCACGCTTTGAGGGGTTTCGCTGGCTTTCGCGGCATATTCCCTTTCGTGCAGATACAGCTTCATGCTTTCTTCTAGAAGAGGCTGTAGCAGTATACTGAGCACTGGCACTCATGCTCGCACTCACACCGGTCCAATTGCACCCAAACTCAAGCTGCGGATTCCGCTGGCACATCTGATTAGGAGATCTGTTCCCCTTATAAGGCCAAATATTGTCATTGAGCCAGTACCATCGACTTATATCCTGTACAACGTGGCGATCGGATATCATCAGATTTTTAAACTAGGACAACTCCTGGGTGTGGCAGAGCTGGTCGCGGAGTGAGTTATTTGCAGGAAACAACTACGTCTAACACTCTATTGATATCATAATTTGTGAATATGAACAGTAAATCCACTAAGTTTATTTATTCTCAAGAAATCTCTTCTTCAGCTGAATAGCCTGATACTGCTCAGTTGAAGATGCCTTTCAGTCATGGCCTGCGGAATCCTGTCGATACTCACAAAGGGTGGTGAAGGTTGCTGCCGGATTGTGCAAGAGACTAGCTGCATCACTGCCTAGGTCCAAAATCATTGAAGCCCGCTAAAACACAACTGCAGAGAGACATTAAGTCAACAACAACAACAGCAATTGCAATGTGGACAGCGGTAATCGATTGTCAAGAAACTATTGTCCCCGGACAGAGCAATCCAGCACCGTCTGTACCGCAGGAGTTTGTCGCCCGCGGGAATCAACGGAATTCAGTAGCTTCCGGACAAGGCTTAGCAGAAAACACCACTGACACAATGCGTCGGGCACAGCGCAAGTGACGACAAGGACTACCCAAAGTAATATGTTAGCCCCACCGACATGATTCCCTAAGCGAGAGTGATGGATAAGAGCGACCTAGACATGGCAGTACCGGCAGATTGAAGGAGAGATGCACCTAGGGATCAGCCGATGGAGAGGGCGAGAGTGGCGACACCCGTCGCCTGGGAGGCTGCGGGCAGAACCATTTTTCAGCCAAGGGTGGGAAAGGATAACGGATTGCGGGAAAGGAGGAGGGAGGCCCTGGCCACCGCCTTGGCCCACAGTGACTGGAGATGCCGCATGCAGGGGAGCGACAGTAGTAAATGGAGCTGATGCAGCTACACGGAAGTGTTGGACACTTGAAAACTGTGTTGGAAGTCCATTCAGCCCGCCAAGAGGCACAGTGGCTAGGAATGATGACCAGGATGCAAAAGAGAGAGCACAAGTGTGATGCCCACCATGAGGACGACAAGCTGTGGGGGGCGGGCATCACAAATATCAACGCAAAGGTCTTGAAAGGAGTAGCACCCTGCCAGGATGCGAGAGACGAACACAGAGGCAAGACTGCAAAGATGGACGGTGGTGGACTAGAGGACTCGCACGATGCAGATACGACGCAGGAGAGAGGACCAGAGAAGCACCAACAGCTGCAGCAGTGGCTCAAGTCCAAACTGCTGCTCAAACTGCAGCCTAAACTGCACCACTTAGCCAAATTGAAGTGAGCACCCAGACGCACTAGAAGGTGAGTGACCGTCCCACCTCGGGCCCAGAGTGAAAGAACACAGATTGGCCCAGGCCCAGGCCCAGGCCCTGTCCCGATCTCTGGATTTATCATGGCAGAGAGACTCTTGATAACGAGGACAGACAAGAGTTTACAGCCCCCAAACAAAATGGACCAGGAAATTGAGTCAGCAATCAACAGAGTGCACTCCCACTAGATGGCACCAGCCCCTGCTCGGATAATGAGTGCACAACGAAACGATACAGGGACCTGGATGGCAGTCACCCACCAGAACACAACGGTGGTGGTACCACTGATATACCCCAACGTCATGATCACCACAGCACGCACGGTCGACAAGGGAGTCATCAACATACAACAAAACAGCCTTGGGAGAGGCTACAGATCCAAGCAGTACCACTCATATAGTACAATGGAAAACGAACAGAGGTCCGGCATAAAATGGTAGCGGAATATGCAGTGGCGAATGAGGGAAGAGCTATCCCGAATGCAGTGCGACGGCTGGCCAACCCCCGCAGCATTAGGGGGAGCAGGCAGAACAGAGCAATCGCCGTGTCATCTGTGGTGTTTATCGACAAAAACAGCATGGCGGCAAAGAATCCATTGAAGACAGCCATCATGGCTGCGGGAGTGTAGAACTGAGTCCAGGCGTTCATGAACACGGGCCCTGACCGCAGGTGTGAACTCTGCTGTGGGTGGGGCCACATCGAGAGCAAGTGTGGCAGCAAGCCCCTGTATAGCTACTTCTCAGGCCATTACTGGACAAGTTACCATAAATGTAATCTAGTGGGATGCAGAGCAAAGCAGGAATCACTGTGCGGCCACACTCTGGAGAAGTGCCCTAATTGCGGAGGGAATCATATCAAGTTCAGCAGCAGGTGCGTGAAGAAGACCGAAGGCGCTAATGCCACGAGGCATGTCAGGAAGATGGGACTAGCAGGACGAGCTCCCACACGAGAACGTATGAACATTGCAACGCGGATCAACAGAGTGGCGCTTGGTCCTAGCCCGAGGGGAGTGGTAGCAGATGGGGGATGTGCCGAAGGGGAGATGGCGGATGTGGAGGAAGTGGAGGCAATGGCGGCGGCAACAGACACTACGCAGGCCGAGACAGCGATTGAGACTGTACTCACGACTGCAACCGAAACTGAGCCCGAGACTGAAGTGGGAGCCCTGCCTACAAATGAAGGGAGTGATCCAGCACCATTGGGCAAGGTCATACGAGTGGGCGATCGGGCTCGCGCTTGACGTGGTGATCGAGAAGAGAGAAGCATTGCAGATGCATGGAGTGAGGACGGTGGCAGTCTTCAGCGACTGACAGACCGCAATTCGACAAGCAGCACACCTGGAGCCAGGCCCATGGCAGCGACTGGCGAGGTGGATCAACAGAAGGGCACGGAGTCTCCTTGCGCACTGCATCGCAATCGAGATCGACTGCGTCCCGGGGCACTCGGGCATCCCCGGAAACGAAGAAGCAGAATGTCAGGTCAACTTCGCCCGAGCCGCAAGCGGATGCACAGCGATAGAGCGACCCTCCACGTCGGCCTCAAACAGGGCTAGACAAATCTCCGAGGGAAGGTCAGCAGCTAAGGCGGAGTGGGAGACCGACATGGGCAGCAAGTACTTCAGCTGCAGACTGAAGGGCAAAGCGGGGGACTAAAAGGCCTATCCCGATCACAAGCGTAAAGTCGCTGGATGCCAGGTTCTACTGACTGACGTCTGGGCAGGCACCCACTGGAGTCTACCTGATGCTGTTCGGCCACAGAGATGACGACAAATGCTGATGGTGTGGAGGGACAATGTCCCAGACGCTGGAGCACCTCCTGCGCCACTGCAGCTGGTGGAGAGCCCAACAGAGAGAACTATGCAGGTGGTGGGAAAGGCGATGGGCTGGAAAGCAGGCACATGCCGGCACTTGCAGATCTCTGAGCTTCATACCACAGGAGAGTGCGACCAAGCGGTGGTGGACTTCCTGGCACCCACCGAGGTCGGATAGTTCCCACCCAAATGAAGAAGGAGCGGTACGCAGCGGGCTTAGGGCTTGGGGCTCAGGATCGGCATTGGCGGGAATGGTGTTATACCATTCTTTCTTTCATTCTTTGTTCCTTTCCTTTCTTGGTCGTCTGTCTCTTCCCTTTCATTTGTCAGCGGGGACGAAGGGTAGCGGGGGGGGAGCTCCGCAATCTAGCTGGCTCGCCCAGAGGTGTAGGGGATATCAGTGTCCTGTCATTCTCTACTTAGAGTCAATACAGTATGATTAAACAACAACCACCCCGGGTCTGGGATGCACATTGTCTCCTCTTTCCTGCTGCACGCGTGCTCTATCGCGGCAACACTGCCAACCTGTGCACCCTGTGTAGGGTGATCGTAGAGCTCTTTTGACCTGGAGCCCTCGGACGTGGTCGCAAGGCTTGATACAAGTTGTTAATGTCTGACGTCCAGGGCCACCACCGCAGGTGTGGGCCCTAAGTCTATCACTAGCCCACCGCTCGTACTTGTTGGCAGCGCGCCCAGTGTTGACCTGGCTGTTGGATTCAGGAGTAGCAAGAGGTTGTCTCACCGGCAGCATTGTGTCGGGTCACACCAGACTTCGCTTCAATACATCGCGACAGCCGGGACAGAGGCAATTGTTACTTCTCTTACTCATGCTAGAATTTCTCTATACGGTTCTGTGAGTGACGGCAGTCGCGCGTCTCTTGGTCTCGCTTTCTGCATGCATCGGTGGTGCTGCCCCTACAATGTTTTGGAGGCATTCATCCAGTACCCCAGCCATCTGGTCGCGTGATTGTTAATCATGAGCAATTGCACCCAACAAGTCTCTTCACTGTTAGCTTCGGACTCAGGATCTTCTTGCGGCCTCCTCAGCGGGTGAAGAGTGCCGCTTCTGATCTTGTGGTGTCAAACTCCAGCTCCCATCTGTTTGCCCTGGTGATGCTCAGTCGGGTGGAAGCATTGAGTTTTTAGAGAATGTGGTGTAAGTCGCTTCCAGTTGCCAGGCTTCAGACGTCGTCCAAGAAGAACAGACTTTCGACTCCGGTGACCCTCTCCTCAACTTATTTCATCATCCCCAACGCCTCAACTGTGAAGAGTATCGGAGAAACTGGTAAGCCCTATGGTCTGGCTGCTCCAACTTGGTGTCTCTCCATCACATTGCCCTTCATTACCATTGTGACCGTTCTGTCAGTGGGTCAACTTGAATTCCATCGTATGAGGACTCCGTCCATCCCCTGGCCTCTCATTGTGTGGATCAGTCTCCCCCTCACTATCCTCGGGAATGCTGCCTCGATGTCCATCTGAAGTACACCACCTATGTGGCCCACCCTCCAGGCTGCGTGTGCTCTGTCGACCATGAATGCCGCTGGGTCAATTGCAGACTGCTATTTCCTGCTTCCATACTGGCCAACACGTAGTAGTCCTCTCCGCTCAGCCAATTTGCCCTGTAGCTCTGCAACTACCTTCTCGACAACATTCCCCACTGAGCTGGGTTGATACATGATGTGATACGACTTCAGTTTCGCGTAGTTGCCCTATCCTGGTGTGCTAATTACAACCCCGTTTTCCCCGTTCCAGATGGCTGGGGGTTGGCATGGGGCGATGGCTACCTTCGCTAGATCCACAATGCTCTGGCTGTCCCATTTCCGGAGTCAATGTACCGCTCCGGAAGACAGCTTGCCTTGGCCTGTGGTGTTCCAGACTGACTGCGGGAAAATGGCAGGTTCAACAGGTGACTCAAGGACGGACTGGTATGCTTGCCCTGCCGAGGGTAGTTCGAAGTCTTGGTTGTGATCACAAGTGGGAAATGACTCTCATCGCAGTATTGCCGCTGTCTAGGTGTTGGTATTTACCTGTGTCCCATCTATGTCGGTCAGGGCCTCCAGCGTCGATCCTGCCCACAGGTTGGTATGCTTCGCTGCTCTCCAGGCCACTGCTCGCCTCAGGTTTTGAGGTAGTCATTCGACATCCTATCTTTTGTTCTCCAAATACACTTCACCCACTCAGCCTTGGCCTGGGCTGTCGCCACAGATCTGCTCCATTTTCTTTTATATCCTTCCAAGTTGGCTCCTCCTCTACGTAATGTCGCCATTCTAGGATCATTTTGACCAAGCGGCGATTTTCATATTCTTGTCCGTGGCATCGACTACCCTGACCAGTGCTTCCTAGCACCACTCACCTTTGCTCTCGACATCGTTGCCTGTGCTCCCCACTCCGAAGTGTGCCCTTCCTCATGCCTGCTCTCTCCAGAGTTTCTCAGCCTGCTCCTTGTCCTCCTGCGACATGGCCACAAGGTTCCTTCCTACAAATTCTGTGCCTCCTACTTCCTCCATCTGCTCAGAGTCCACCTTCCATTCTATAATCTCGTGATCAGACCCTATGGCATGATTCCCTTCCAAAATCGGTCATTTTCCGAAAGGTTGGTTGGCCAAGTTCAGGTCTTGAATGCATTCGCCATTGCGGTCATTCCTCGCCCATTGGTGAGTGGGTCGGTTGTCATTTCCAAATACCAGCCCGTGGTCGTGATTATTTCCTTCCCAGCATGCGTTTTCCCTCGACCATGTGCAACTCGGGTCCCAGCATTGCCCGTGGACTTTGAAATCTCCCGACAACACCGTGCTGCCTCCCCCCTGCCTGAATATTTTCTGCCAGTTTGGTCTCCTCTCATGTCTCTCTCCTGTCTCCATGCTACCATCATCATGAATGTTTATGTTCTGTATAATATTCTCTCTTTTCCATCTGATGTCAATATCAATTACGTTGTCGCTCGTGTCGTTGCTCAAGTCGGTTCATTCTTTCTTTGTAAGGCCCGCATATCTTGTGCACCACAGTCCACGACCTTCTCCTTTGTCTAATGTCGTATGCCGAGTGGCTGATTCTGAATGCTGTTCATTTCCTCGGAGGATCTTGCAGAACCGCTCTCCTTTCGACGACGATATCAAGTGCAGCCATGGTCCATCCGTTTGACTTGGCCCAGTCGTGTTGGAATGCTCTAAACATTGGGGGCAGCAGCTGCTGTTCCATTCTAAGGTGCAATGCTGGTCCCATTAGCCGTCGCACATGCTGTTGTAGTTGGTCTTGGCGTCGCCGTTGTCGTTGGCCTCGTGCTCTCCACCATTGTGACATTCTCGGGCTCCACTCCGCCTTCGTCTGCATTCGCCATGTCCTCTTCGCTCCCGGCTGTTTCTTCTCCTTCCGGCACCTTTGCACTCTGACCGGGCGCTATCCTGCTCGGTCCTGACGTTTGTCCCTTTGTCTGCTGGGTCTGTCCGGCTGGTTTTCTTCCCCTCCTCTCCCGTGCGTCTCTGGTGGCTTCCATCTACTTTGCACGCCTACTGCTCAATGCGATGTGGTTTCCTCTGCAGTTAGCCCATTTCTCTTGTGTATGGTGGCAGAGAGAGCCCTGAGTAGCAATGCCACCTAAGACGTTGCACTTATGGGTGCTGGTGCGGTGTGGCCCTGAGCTGTAGCCGCATGCTTGTGTGCCTCTACACCTGCTCTCCATGCTGCCCCATCCGCGGCAATGCTTACACCTGGTTTCTAGGCCTACAGTCGCGGTGCACCAGTCCCATTCTCGCTGTTGCGTTCTGGTAGGTGAGCACCCTGATAGTACCCTTCTTGTTCTTCTTCGCGTTCATGATCCAGATATGGGCCAGTGCCTTCTGGTGGAGATGCGCTGTGTAGGTAGCCGTTGCAACTTCCTGGTCCCTCTTGTTGCGTAGAGGTATCCTCTTGTCGCTCCTTACAATTGGAGGTCACTCTGCCATGTTCCATTCAGCCGTCATGGCGGGGTTTGGGCTGGCAGCTGCTTTCTGACTCTGGGTTCGGGGTTGAACTGACTCTGACCTCCTGGCCTCAGATGGTGAAGGTTTACCTTAGGGTTCGTGTTGCGGTCCCGGCTGCCGTTTGACTTGCAGTTTGGGTTTGGGTTTTGGTTGCTGCTGAAGCTGGCGCTTCCCTGGCTCTTCGTCCTGAGTTGCGCCAGCATGGTCTGAGGCCTCTAGCTATCCACCTCCGTGCCTTGCAGTCTCGGCTCTTTCTGCCTGTATCGCTTCTTTGGCCGGTGCTGCTTGGCCTACACTTGCTTCGGCCCGTGGCTTGGTGTTCATTTCCGTGATGCCCATCCCCCATAGTACGTTGTCATTGTGGCGCTCATCCCACCTAGTCTCTATATCCTCCACCCATTTTTTGATTCTGAGCCATTGCGCCACTTGTCGTGCGGTGTGTGCTTTTAGCATGCTGGCCATCCTGTCGATGCTTTCGAGAAGCTGCGTCACCTCACCCACCTGCTGCCTCATCGTACTCTGCATTCGACTCCTCCAGTCTCCCAGTGTGCTCGCTGACTCTGAGGTCTTGCACCTCTGTCTTGTCCCATTGAGGTTACTCTCCCACTTCTCGCTGGCAGCCATGAAGGACATGCTTGTTGTGTTCGCTGTCATTGCGCCAACTACGCCGCCAGCCTCTCCTGCTTGCGCCACATGCATATCTCTCTCGGTTGGGGGTTTTTCGATCATTCCTCCAATGGGACTGTTATCCTCGTGGGTCGCCATCATAGCTGGTCTGATCCTTGTGGCGTGGCGTCGCACGTGTTCGCCGCCCTTCATTTGTCCAGGGGGGCTTGAAATGTTGTTCTGGGGTTAGTACGATGCTGCGGATCGAATCCTTGTGTCCATATGTCGCTCTTTGTTGAGGTGGCCGAATTATTCTGATGTTTCAGTTTGGTGATCTTCGCCAACACTTTTCGCAAATACACTGAAGTAAGTGGAATTCGGGGCGGGTTCTCATTCGCTGACATGCCCACTCTTCTCAGAAGGTCCGGCGGAGCTGGGAGTCCCGGTCCAGGGTCAATTTGAATTTATGAGTCGATCCCTGTTGTCTGCTTTCCGATTACTATCGACGATGTTGACGTAATTCGGTCTTTTCTGTTGAGAATACTTCCGTCTTTGGGCAGTGATTCGCAAGGGGAGCCGTTTGGTGGTTGAGGGTGGGACGGACTTAAGCAGTGGTGCTAAAGAAAATGTTATTACTACGGACGTCAGGAGAAGATGGAGAAGATAACGAGCTTTCTCAATGTTTACAATCCAACAATGTGGCAAGTTAGGTGAGCGACCGGCACAACAAGTTGAACTAGCGGAGAGTCATCCTGCAGGGCGGCACTGCCGTTGCAGGGGACTTCAACGCCCACAGCTAACGATGGTATGCAAGATGACGAGGGCAGGGGAGTCCTGGCTTCTGGGATGAAGTTATTGATGAAAATGAACAGGAGATCGGACATGACGACCAGTAAACCCATCAATGGATGCGAGAGGTCAACGATGGCAAATCCGTCATAGACCTGACCTTAGCAAAACGACCGATTACAAAATGGTCCAAAGTACCCGATGACCACGCCACTGGATCATAATGTGATGATACAGAATGGGCGATCGAAGTGGATAGGCAGGAGGAGGCGGACCAGGAGCGGAAAGTATGGTGGAATATAGCAGCAAGGACGGAGAGGCAAGCGGAGGCTACAGAGAAGCTGTGGACGAGTGTTAGCAACGGTTCAGGACCGTCAGTTGGGGTTGGGATCCGGGTCAAAACAGAACGGTTACTGAATTGTCATTCCAGTGGGTCAATATACATGAACTGTCAACTCGGGTACGGTTTGATGGTAAACCCCCAACCCCTCCGGATTAGGCGGGTTCTCAGCGTGACCATCTATCAATTGATATAAGGCTCTTGTGCTTCCAGATTGTTAATGATATCTGTTCAAAATCACGTTTTCAACGAGCAATGATGCCTTTTTGCATGTTGTGCCGCTGGCAATATCGATCAGTTTTGAATCTGTGTTTGACTTTTGATATATTGTATTTTTCCCTATCAAGGTGGTCAATAATTCGATTATGAGCGCGCAGATCTGCGCGATGCCTTGATTACAAGACATTCAACACCTGAAGCGGTTGACGCTCCATTGCCGCACATTTTCAGGCTCCGGCAGGGAGCACAATGCTGTTGTTTTTGCTCTCGGAGGCTGCCAAAATCTCATAAATCGCTATCTGCACCCAATCAGATCATAAATTACCCAAGATGAAAAGCTACCAATTGTTGACCCTCCATTGACGCTCATTCTCAGAATGGGGCGGTGACCATGTTGCCATCAATTTTACCTATAAAAGTTGCCCATATCTCCGTTATGAATAACAGCGACGTGATGACTGTTTAATGACCGTACTGAGAGAATCAAAAATCGTTGATGCTCCATTGACACTTATTCTAATCTATTGTCCATTCAATATATGCTGCCATAGACAATTGTTTTCATCATTATTTAGAATGATTGATTGTCTTTCTGTCAGATAGAGACTCTTCACATTGGCAAAGCCGAGCGCAGTAACTTTCTTGCACTGTCGGCTCTCACATGACTAGCATTTATAAATAGTGTCAAAAGCTTCATTGCGCCTGCTATAAATCGATTCATCGGACGGTATTCACCAGCTACTCCTAACCACTAGCCCATGATATCTCTCTAACTGAAACACTAGGTCAAGCTACATAACAACGCTGACGCATTCTGTCCTACTTGTTCTTCACTCACTTCTTCCACCTCCTTTCTATTGCATTAACTGTCACAAACACTTTTTCAGCGTGTCTCTTGGACTTCAGTGTAGGCCAAATCAATCCGGGAGCATTTGATGGGGCGCTGACATCTCACTGCTCTGGGAATACCCGATCATTGATACCATTGCCTTGCCCTATATCATATTCAATGTCTGCCATGCTATCGTCTTCGGTGTCATTTGGATAATCCAAGTCGCAATTCCAGTTTAGACAATCCTTGGTGTCCGCAATGGTTTCATGTGTGCTATCCTCATCACTTTCGACCTAATGACCGTGGATTCGGAGGATTCGGCGGACATTTAATATTTGAGTTCGTTCTCAAAGGAGGTCCCTTGCAGACACTGCTGGTGGCAAAGCTGATCTTTCTAACAGTGTAAATACAGCCGCAGCATCATGTTGGAAGAGTGACCAGGAGGCTTTGACGATTTCTTTGGTGTCCGAAATGTACCATGCGGCGGTAATCTGTGTCTCTTGGGCGCGAGATTTCTCCTCGGTAGCACTTGAGTTTTGGCTGCCCTGCCACATCTCCAAAATCTCGTTGACCTTGGCCATTCTGTGCAATTTCCTTTCCTCTGCCTCTTTTTTCATTTCTGAAATGTTTTCAGTGTTTGACGTATTCGATTCTGACTCCACTCCTGCCATAATCTCATTATTGGCTCGCACCAACTTCCTTTCCGATGACTATTCCACCAACAGTGTCAACTGGGGTTTTTGACTGCCTCCAGCCGATGACATCTCGAACAACGGAGAAACCTGACTCCACTCCAACACCATATCATATGGTATAGAATGGGTCGTAAGCCATTTTGGAGAGATTGAGGTACTTCGACTGAGTTTCATCTTCCTGCCGCCACCAGACTGTTATGTCCGGTATCCACAATGTGCTGATAATCTCAATTGGGTCGGAGTGGTAATCGTTGGGATTGGGATTGATCTGGCCCCAGTTCTGTGGTGCTTCAGGCGATGAATTCAAACAGAGCCTGGCAGGGGTTAGTATGCGTGCTGCACAATCACTTCGTCCTGGTGTTGTTTCAGCCAAACAGGTAGGCATTACGTATTCTGCATGATCCCTGGACATATCATATGGATCAAATGATGATTGACGGGATGCTGAGGGCGTTGCTGAGTGGACGAGATTACTGCTAAGTACGTTTTCTGGTTTACTGACTGGCACACCTCTATCTTTGGCACTATATTGATTCTCTACCTACTTCAGAAAGACCTCCTAGCATTGGGTAGTGGATAATGTCTCGTCCTCCAGATCACTATCGAATCCCATGTCCCACTTCCGGAATGATTGAAACTTGCCAAACAGATCGACGATGATTGCTGAAATGTGAGCCATGCCTGTTGTTGGAGTCACTTCCGCATAATACTTGAGAAGCTTCTGTCGAGCTAACTTCACAGCAATAATGTTAGGGGTTCTCTCGAAGCAGTGACAATGATACTTGAAATGGTCAAGGATTGCATAAGACTATGCTAGACGATTCAAGGAAGGGTCAGTAGTAGACTCTTTTGCGGGAGCATGTACTGGTCACGAGATGATTACAGGAATGTCGTTCTATATTGTTTCACTCTTGGATACTATGCGGGAATTGTATGAGTGAGGTCATACACGGCAGTTGATAGTCAATATTGGAGTAAGCGGGCTTCTCACTCGTAAATGTAACGGCGACTGATACAGTGACGCACGTCCCAGCCCTGTCGGACTAAGCATGAGGTAACTCCGTGCTTTTCAACGTTGGTGAAAGCCAGGAGCAAACACTGTTCATTGAGTTGAGCCGCATGGGTGGCAAATTCGTTAAAGATCTAAATTGCCATAGTATCGGCTAGTCACCAAAGTAACCCTATGACGCGATAATTAATAACTGGTGGAAAGTTATCAATTGCAATAAGGCATAACCAATCAGGGGAATTGGTTGAATGATCCAACTATCGGAAAACATATGTTGTGAGTTGTCTAAGTTCAAGATATGGTCTGATTTATGAACCGATACCATATCATCCATGAACAGGTGAATTTGTGGCCAACTACCAGGCGAATTCTATGGATGAAATGCGCTCAGATACGTGGCTATCGTTGAGGGATTCAATCATAGTCTGGAGTAGGTACAGAGCCAATATAAAGAGACCGCATTGTGCGTAGGGTGAGGAGGATCATCAGCAAGCAACGAGCACCGAACGATACCTACCAGCGGAGAAATATCCCTATTCATTATTGTGTTTTTATGATACCTATATCTATCTATACCTAGAATCTATTAGCTTTGTGTAGAGGCAGCCCCGCACCTTGGACAAGCATTATTCAATATATGACTATCACCTTTGAGAATGATAACGATGTTATCATTTACACTCTTGAGAAGATTATATCTTATGCATGAGATAATCAGTATATCTTCCTGGTGCAGTGTGTTTGCTGGATATCTTCCATTAGAGGATTCCAACAAGGATTGGTCATTCATATCGATAATCTGAAGAGACAATCACAATGTATAGTCGCAATAGAGTAGGAGAGGATTTGCCCGAATACTCGACAAGTGTCTGCTACGCCTCGAGATACTCAGCAAGAATCCACGTCCCATATTAGTGACCCTCAGTTGGATAATTCAGAGGCAGATCTAGTATCTGAATGTATTGAACAAACTAGTAAGTTTATTAATAGATCTAAGCGAGAAAGGAAAGGGTTAGGAAGGCAAAAGTTATTATTGCGTACGAGATCGGGAAAAATAATCAACAATTCCAAAAGAGAACAGTTTAAGAAAACTGAAGCAATAGAGGACTCTGATATCGATAGAAGGAAAGCAGCGGGAGACTGCCTTAGGTGTGCCTGGCTCTCTGATCGGAAAGGCAGTCATCACGTCAGGGACTGCAAAAAACGGATGAAGTTAGAAATAAGAACGGCTATACGGAACCAGCATCCTGATCGGGCATTAGATCTGGAACAATTTCGAAACCGTAATTGACGAAGACACAGAGCAATTGTCTTGAAGTAATTCCAATGGATACAATGACTGAATATTCGGCTGATACGGAATAGGATCTACGGCCGTATGCACCTGCATTTAACAATAGTACTTAGCGACATATATTTGTCAGTTGTTGTTACCCCTGTAACAGTGTAAGGCCGCGTATGCCTGCGCTCGGCGGTGTAAGGATATGTATGGTAATCATTTAGATACGGTTGCACGCAAGTGCGAGTGAGCACGAGTGTAGAAGTAAGTAGTCACATTATCGGTACAGATCTAAGTGTCATGGCAGTCGTCTATATAAGGTTGAAGTTACCCGGCCCTGGACACGTAACGTGCCCGTTGCCGAATGACGCCGTTACATCATCCCCCTCTTTTAGGGCAGAGCTCCCGGGCTGCCAAAGCAAACAAAGGAGTAGCAATCATCTGCATACATGCCAGTATAAACATAAGTTTTGCGACCGATCAGTGCCATTAAGGTCAGTTTTCGGCGGGTCTGGCGCACAGGGAAACTCCACCTCCACTTGACTGAGCTCCGGAGGTGGTAAAACCCGTGCCAAAGCCATTTGTACCGGGCCGGCATCCAATTAGATACAAGAAAACCAAACGAAAAGCATCCTCCTGACTCTGCCTCCTTCGCTCCTCCCTCACTGCCGTGGCTTGTTCGGCTGATCTCGGTGAAACTCATCTACAAGTTCTTGGGCATTCCCTAGATTTTTTGCAGGCTCCCAGCTGGTGCATAGATAATTGTAGCCGGCCCATTGTACAAGATAGTGTAACTTCCGGTAGCGCCGTTTGGAGTCAAGAATCCGTTCGATTTCCCATTCCTCCTCCGCTGAATCGTCGACTACCACAGGGTATGGTTCTGAGACTGGCTGGCCGCCGACTGGAGATGTGTACCGATCGAGCAGCGACACGTGGAAAACGTTGTGGTTCCGCATTGTATTCGGTTGGTCTAATTTGTAAGCTTTCTTGCTGATGACCTTACATACCGCGTACGGTCCAGTGCGTTTGTAATCGAGCTTCTTGGATGGCCGGTTGGTTCGGAAGTGCCGAGTAGAAAGCCACACTTTTTCTCCTACCTTCAAAGTCACATATTTTCCTCCGGCGTACTTCGATTGCCGTGCTTGAGCTTCCTCTAAGTTCTCCCGGAGAAGTCGGTGAGTGTTTTCCAATCCCTCCCCCCATGTATCCGGCTGTATCTGCGATCTGAACATGGGCTCCTTCGGTGGCTTGAACTGCATCGTTCGGTTATAGTGATAGTTCGCCCAGAATGGCGTCATTCGTGTCGAGTGGTGAAAAGAGTTATTGTATGCGAATTCGGCCAGAGGTAAGAGCTCGACCCAATTATCCTGTTCGTAGTTGCAAAAGGCCCGAACGTACTGCTCCATCGTTTGGTTCTGCCGCTCTGTCTGGCCGTCGGTCTGTGGGTGGAAGGCGGTCGAAAGTCGGTGGTTGATGTTCAAGTGAGAGCAGACTGGGTCCCAAAATCGACTTGTAAACTCTTTCCCGCGATCAGTGACAATATTGTCTGGAATGCCATGTTTGCATATAACTTGCTCGAAGAACATCTGTGCCAGCTCCGGAGAGTCGATGTCTTTCCGGCAGGGCAGATAGATCACCATCTTAGTCAATCGGTCAACAACTACTAGGATCCCAGTATACGCTGATGTTGTCGGCTCCGGAAGGTCGGTGACGAAGTCCATTGTCACTCCTTCCCATGGTTGAGATGGCGGTTGTAGTGGCATATTGAGTCCATGACGGGCGTGCTGCGGTGCCTTGATCCGGTGGCATAGCTCACAGCCAGCAACGTATTTTCGCACCATAGTATCCATTGCCGGCCAATACAAGTCTCTAGATACCAGCTCAGCAGTTTTTGGAGCTCCGAAATGACCAGATTCCGGGTTATTGTGGAAGAGACTTATCACTTTGCTCTGGAGAGCTTCCGGTACGTATATCCTTCATTCATAGGTCCGAGCCCCAGCTACCCTTCTCCATTGTTCCCCAGTCTTGGCGTCCAAGTTTCCTATTGATGACGTGTCATTTATCCTTGACTTCATACCTATCACCAAGGGATCTGTCTCCTGAGCTGCCTTGATTGCTGGTAGGAGGTCATCGTACGGTTCAACGTTGATGTTGGTTGCCAGGGTGGCTAGTAACTGTGCAGTCGGTCTTTCGTAGCCAATCTCATAATCGGGTCTTCTTGACGGTCCATCGGCTGGGTTCTTCTTGCCTTCCAAGTGCTCAATAACAAAGTCGTATGATGATAGGATCTCCGCCCATCTAGCCTGCCTTCGGGACAGCACTTTTGAAGTTTGGAAGTACTCGAGGTTCTTGTGATCGCACTGAATCAAGAGCTTGTGATTGGCGCCCTCGAGGTAATGCCGCCATTGTTTCATCGTTTCCACAATTGCCAATAGTTCCCGATCGTACGTATCATAGTTCTGTTCGGCAGGAGAGCACTTTCGGGAATAGAAGTTTACCGGTCTGAGAGTTCCGAAGCCGTCGTACTGATTGAGAATGCCGGCGATTGCGAAGCCGCTTGCATCAGTCTGCAGAATGATCGGCTTTGTGGGGTCGAAATGCTGGTGGATCGGTGCTTCGGTGAAGGCTTTCTTGAGCTTCCGAAATGCCAGTTCGGCATCTCGCGTCCATTCCCACTTTGGTGATCCTGTTGTCTTGAGCAAGTTCGATATAGGAGTCGTTACCTTGGCATATTTCCGGATAAACCTCCGGTAGAAGTTCGTGAATCCCAAGAGCACTTGCACATCTCTAACTGACTTCGGAGTCGGCCAGTCCTCGATTGTGGAGATCCGGTCCGATTCCATGCCCACACCTTCCGAATTAATGATGAATCCGAGGAAGCCACCTTCCGAGAGACTGAATTGGCAGTTCTCGGCCTTGCAATAAAGCCCAAACTCCCGTAGCCGTTCCAGTACTTTTCGTACGTGATCCTCCTGATCGTCCTCGTTGGTCGAGTAGATGAGGATGTCGTCGAGGTAGCACAAGGTGAAATTGTAGATATAAGGCCGCAAGCAATCGTCAATGTATGCTTGAAAGGTAGCCGGTGCTTTCGTCAAGCCGCAAGGCATGACTCGGTATTAGAATTGACCGTACCAGGTACGAAATGCTGTCTTGTACTCGTCGACTTCTTTGATCCGGATTAGATGATACGCATTGCGGAGGTCCAGCTTGGTGAAAATCCGAGCTCCGCGTACTCTATCTAGCGATTCCAAGATTAGTGGAAGGGGGTATTGGTTCTTTACTGTGCGTAAGTTGAGTGCTCGGTAGTCGACACCAAGTCTTAGACCACCATCCTTCTTCTTGGCGAATACGATCGGTGCCGCCGCTGGTGATGATGATCGCTGGATGAAGCCGCTTGCCAGGTGTGTTTCAATGTAGGCTTTCAGTGTCTTGAGTTCGACCTCCAAGAGGTTGTAGATCCGCCCGTATGGTAACTTATAGCCTGGCTCCAGGTCGATCGCATGGTCGATTGGCCGGTGCGGCGGGAGTGTTTCAGCCTTTGTCTTGCTGAAGACATCCACAAAGTCTTGATATCGGGCTGGAATACGTACTCCACCCTCAGTGGGTACCATCTCCGTTTTCATTTGTTCTGTTCCGTCTTGTTTGCACGCTATTAGCCTCAGTCTGCAACAACTCGAAATGGGTGGAGATGGGTAGGGGTCCCGGGAGCCTGGATCAGAACGGTTCGCCACAATAGGGCCAAGCCCCCCCGTCCCGGTATTCCCTTCGTGACTCGGCAAGCCGGTAGCAGTCATTCAAGCACCGTCAGTGTGAAACTCTTCTGCCGCAACTACCGCCGCTGCTCCTGCTTGTACGTCCAGCCTACGAGGGTATTCATCTTGTTCGTGAGACCGCTCTCCCGTAGCTCAAAGCATCCCAGTGCAATCTCCCAGTCATAGGAAGAAGGTCTCGGCAACCTCATCACTAGCGAGTAGGTTGTCGAATGCGGTAGCACCGAGTATTTGTATATCTGGACTCGGAAGAGGTCTATCCTCACCGCACTGTTCCGACAGCAATTTTGCATCCGAAACGGTGTCCACTGATTGCAGAGTACTGATGGGATCTGCCTCCGGAATTGCTCCATCACCGCCCGGGCTTTTTTGAGCTGTCAATCTCCCTCGACTCCAGTCGATCTCCGGGTTTCTCTCCTTAAACCAAGGCAATCCGAGAACTAAGTCATACGCCTTCATAGGAACGATCAGCACCTCCGGTTCGTCAACCGGGGCGAGATGTACGAAGTTCTGAACCGAAATGCTGGTCTTCCGACTCTCTTTTGTAGACACCATCACATGACCGTTAAAGCCCTGCATGGAGGTAAATGCTGGTTCGTGTTTCAGCCCGAGTTGCCAAACCAGTCTAGGGGCCATAAAGATGCTGGTCGCGCCGCAGTCGATGAGTGCTCGTACGCGTTGCATATTGCCATGTTCATCTCGTACCCGGAGCTCGTGAATGACATGTGCCGAATCAGGTTTCTCAGTGCCGCATAGATATTGGCTTGACGCTTGAGCTCTTTTCTCCAGGATAACTCTCGATTTCATGGCAATTCGATGTGGTTGTATCTCATCCAGTGTTGCCATTAATGCTGTTGATCCCAACCGCTGCAACACTAACTACTCCTTGTCCATCCTCTCCCGTCGAGTTAGATACCGAGAGAGGTAAATTAGTTTTTTGACTGTTGAGTATCGAAGGACTTCTGGCGTTTAACTTGCGGTTCTCCCGAGCCTGAGCCCGAGGCCTCAGTGGGGTTCCTATCGGGCCACATCGGTCGTCCGTACTTTGTACACTTGTGGGCCTTGTGTTCCTTGCTTCCGCATCGAGTACACTGCTGGTTCACTCTCCGCTTCTCATAGGCTTCCTTCGTTAGCCATGGTGCCAGTGATAGGTTGGCGCGATTGCCTCCCCCGGATTTGTTGGGGTGTCCCGAGTTGCCAGGATTGGTCTGAGTTGTTTCGGTCGGTTCGGAAATGGACGGTCGAAAGTTACGTTTCTTCGAATCTCCTGGTTGCTTTTGCTGATGCTGCTGTTGATGCTGTTTGTCGGCTTTCGGTGATGACTCGACATCTGCAGCTCGGTCGAAAAGTTCGTTGACGGTATTAAACCTCCCGCTTTCATCGGTAAACGGTTTTATTTTTGATAGTAGATTCTCTTCCAATCCCGACCAGACCATGCCATATAACATTTTGTGGTGTATCTGCTCATCCCAATCGGCCTCCCGCTAATTCCTCCGAAGCCGGTTTGCGTAAGCCCTGACGCCTTCTTTCGAATCGTGGTAACTTGGGGGAAACTCGTGGTATGCTCGCGTTGCCGCATCGAGCTCCCGCTCCTGATCTCCGTACAGCTTCCTTAGCTCGGTGGTGAAGAGGTCGAAGTCCTCCAGAGACAGATTCTCTTGGTTTTGTAGATCTTGACCCCAGGAAACTGGATCGGTCATGCTCGTCTTTTGTTGAGACTGATCAGAATGATTTGCCCAACTTCCGAGATGATCCAGGGCGTACTGCACTTTGTCGCTATCGCCGTTCGGGAATAGATGGCTGTGGGACCTGAAATTTCATCGCAGGGCACCGATGAAGATCTCTAGTTCCCGAGCTCCACCGCAGAATCGTTTAGGCTGAGTCATGTTAAACTTTTCCCTCGTAGTAGTCGATTCCGGTCGTGCGGATCCTTGTCGGAGTTCTCGATTGACTTCCATCAACTCCGCGTTTTGTTGCATGACGGTATTGATTAGCTTCCGCTGCTGTTCCATCATCTCCCGAACATCCTCCTCGGTAAAGGCCGCTCGTATGAACCCTCAGTCTTGATGTTCATCTTCGTTGTCATCGTCTCCTTCTTCTTCGTTGATTTGAACTATTCGGTGATCTTGACCCTCGTCGGTGATTTCATCCTCCGGGAGTAGGGAGACTCGACCGGAAGGAATAGGGGTAATTCGACTAGCCAGTAATGGTGTACTCTCACGCGTGTTAGCCATATGCAATTGAGTTCTAGCGGTTTTCTTTGGAGGCATGGGGGGTAATTGACGGTATTTGACTTGTTTTATTACGTGTTGCGACGCGTCCAAAATAGGGGTGAACTCGCGAAATCCCGTGAGCGAAACGTATCCGATGCCTGAAAGACCGATAATAGTGTAAGGCCGCGTATGCCTGCGCTCGGCGGTGTAAGGATATGTATGGTAATCAATTAGATACGGTTGCACGCGAGTGCGAGTGAGCACGAGTGTAGAAGTAAGTAGTAACATTATCGGTACAGATCTAAGTGTCATGGCAGTCGTCTATATAAGGTTGAAGTTACCCGGCCCTGGACACGTAACGTGCCCGTTGCCGTATGACGCCGTTACAAACAGATACACAAGTCCTCCTTCCATTGAGTCTTCTGCTTAGCCAATGCTCGCATAATGACATCCATGTGATCAAACAGGTCATTTTACTCTGTGATAATGTGATGCGAAGTGATTATATGCCTCTTCAACATCCACAGGGTCCAACATTGGAAAGGCCTCAATTCTTCCATAACATACTTGACAATCACCAATTTCTGTCTTGTTGGGAAGAGTGGCCGGGAATAGCTGTATTGTGGATTTTGGAGCCACTTTCGCATGAGTTCCAGTAATCGGTAGGCTCGCTCAAGCATCTCCAATGTTGACTCCCAACGTGTCTTTACAATCATGATCAGAAGTATGGCTATTCTGACTTTCGTATTTTGACAGTCAATGAACTCATTTCGACAATCAGATGTCAGTGTAATCAATGAAGCAAGCATTCTCTGCTATATGACAGTCAATTTCAGGACTTTCAAAATATCATGAAATACGTACATTCGCAATTATCTTTGCTAAACCTCGTTTCATGGCCGACACCTTATTGATTCTAGCGGTGCCCGCTTTGAGATGTCTTTGACTGTTCCCAACCTCTGTGGCTTCATTCTCTCCAAGTTGCACATCAAGCTGATGGGAATCCCAAGACATTGTGTGGCCTTTGACCTCGAGACTACTGATGAATGCACATAAAGCCAGCTGTATGATGTGTGCCAGTCATGTTATGTAGTTCCTCAGTGCAGGCCACTCGATTCCAGACGCCTCAAGTGTTGATTGCAGCTCGATTGTCATTAAGTAATTTGAGGAAGTATCATCGGTCGTAATACCAAACAATCCGCTGTCGGTGAGCTCAAAACGATCAAGTACGTTCTTCACATGTAATGCTAGCGTCACTCCAGTATGTACGCACTTGACATATCATCCTTGATTAGCTTTCGAACGCGGCAAAACATAGGCAATGAATGTAATGGCGGCACGTGACCCGGGGCAGGGTAACGGCCATTCTATATAGTTGGCTCGCCACGAGCCTTAGATCTCTAGCGATGATCTAACCTACACATCTACATCTAATATCACTCGCATCCTCGTTTGCAACTGTATTCCACTAATTACCATATGTATACCTACGAGGCCGAATGCAGGCATACGTGCCCTTACACTATTATCACGTTTTCAGTAAACGGATACGTTTCGCTCACGGGATTACGAGTTGACGATTTTACCCCTTTTTCCGACACGCGACACCATGCAGTCAACAATTCCAAATACTGCCCTCCATACCATTTCAAAGTATCATTACTGCGAAGCACGAAGCGTTGACCGTTCCATCATTCAATTGAGCCTGATGGCAGCGAGGTTGAGATCACAGAGCGATTGGCGCAGAAGGCGCGTCACCGGCAATGAAGACGAGTATTATCCAGACTGCAGGACATCACCCAGTCAAGGACAAAAATCGCATACGATCGATCCAGACGTGTTCAAGATGACATCAATTACCTCCAATGGCTGCGATCAACCACCGGACACCTGAGAAGTCACGACTGCATCCCTGAATGCGTTAATTCACGGCGGATACCTAGAGACCTCAGAGACCAATTGGCGCACAAGGCGCGTCACCGACATTGAAGACGATGATCACAAGTACAAGACCATTCCTACGAGCCAATTCAGCGTGATCACCAGTCGAACCACCTACAATCGCCAGAGTAAACGTACCCCTGAATGCGGCCATATCGAGAATCAATGCGAAGTCAGACGATTTACGAGTCAGCACAGTCACGACTACATTTCTTCCAATTGAGCCAAGTGCACCTATCTCAGTTTGCGTGTACACCTACAGCTCTATCAATCTCGAAGAAGCCCACTTGCGGAGGCATGGTACGACAACGTATACCTGATACACTACCCGACGGAAGAATACCTATGGACGAGGATCAGTCTACGAATGAAGCGCTCTCCCGCCAAGAATGTCTGCCCAAGCGAAGTGCACTTACGGAGAAGTCACTCTACGATTGAAGGACATTGAGGATGAGAAGCTTTCCCTCGATTGATGCGAACTTATAGCGGTGATACATTGCGCAGCGTGAAGTGCATTTACGGTCAAAGACCGACACAATTCCGCAAACTGTCTACCACGACTACGCCGACTACCATGACTATGATGACCTCAGAGCACAAGGATTATGGACAATCGAGGCGGCAATCGGCAAATCAAGCGCCAACGAACCTTGGACACTCAGCAAGTAAAAACTATTGGCGGCGCAGGCACTAATGGCGACTCTGGACGAAAATATACAAATACCAGACAGAAATGGTGAGATGCAACGCATACGGGCTCTTATCGACTGCGGCGCAACCAGCATCTTTATGACACTGAGGCTTCTCAAGCGACACGGGATCTCAGGCGGCACACATCACCACCCTCGCCATGACTGGAGGTGTGATGCAACATGTAAAGGACAGCCAGAAGACGCGGACGACAGTCCAGTACTTGGACTATCTCGCACCGGTAGACAGATCAGACGTGCTAGTCGTGCCAATGCAGGCGTACGATCTAGTACTTGGCGTACCACCGTTTCCCAAACAAAATCCTGACATCGACTGGGCTCGATTAACTCCCTGCGATCAACGAGTGCGAGTGGAGCGGAGGAATGACACCGATGACTACGGCAGTGGCATCGAAGGTTTCAGATGCCGAAAATGATACCGTCAAGACAAGCTTCTGGGGCGCTGTCCGGGTATACAGACACTTGGAACAACCGCATTCGACGATCTGCTAAGTAGCATTGAAGTCGTCGTAGCATTTGCCCGACAGACTGGGGAATGCATAGGGCTGCTGGGAGTGACTTTGGAAGACATCACCTTGGACTCACCAGGTGATAGAGACCTAAGCGCTGGACGCGACGAGCAGATAGCAGCGGTGGTTGTTGCTGCGGAAGCGCCCTTCCAAGGAGACGCTTGAATGACTGCGGCAGGCTCGCCGAGATCCGAAGGGAGTGTCTGGAGGGCGGGGCTCGCCTCCTGTGTGGGCGAGCCGTTAATGACAAGGCCTCCTGGATATTCCCTTCCACCGCTTCCATCCTTTCTTGATTCTTTGGATAATATAGATGGAGCTGTTCGGAGATAACCCCGAAGACAAATGACAATTGAGACCGAAGAGTCCACTTACGAACGCCGAAGACTTATGAAGCAATTGGAAGCCCGGGCACGACGCCCCAGCAAGAAGCTATCATTGAAACTATGTGAATTGGACTGACGAGCGCCAATATGCCAATCCCGGAGATGCTCGGAGACGGATGACAATCAATCCTTGACTAGGGCAACATACACCAAACTAGCAATTGAATACCGAGACTCAGATTACAATGCCGAATCTGATGCCGATTACAATGCTGATTACAATATCGGATTCAATGCCATATCTGTTCCGAAGTTACATTACCGAGAATACAATCCCGAACAAGATCTTGATTCATACTCGACGATCCCAAGCTACACAACTACGATGACAATTGACAACTGCAATTTGACTTCCGAATCAAGCCCTTCCAATCGATGTTCCCTACGAAGCCATCTGAGAATAGTCGCCGGCGGAGCAACAACTTGTAGAAGAAGCGGATCACCGTACTGGAATCTCAAACAACCCCTACCGCAAACAATTACCATCCCGGAAGCGCAGGAACGATGCACCATAAGATCAATTCACCAATTGAGAAGGCTAGCAGCAGCAAGTGCACCAGGGCATGAATCGACTAGTGGACTCAGAGAACGACAATAAGTCAACCGACTCAAGTGATGGCAAGCTCACCTACAGATAGATCGACTAGCGGACTCCGAGAATGATGATACGCGCACGGAGTCAAATGATGGCAAACACATACAGATGGATTGACAAGCACACCGGGAGGAGAGCCAGCGAGCGTACGCCGGGATCTAAGACGATAAGTTCACCTAGCATCCGACGGACGTCCAGCAGACCTGTAACTGCACCAGAGAGACACGTCAAACGAGCCTGATCCAGGCCGAACGAGGGCAAATACGAATACCGAAGCAGTGCCAATCGAGATACCGAATGACATCAGCAACAACTCTAGTTTCCGTGAGAAGCACCCGGGCGTTCCGGACTGCTCTGACGGCTCTGTCGGAACCTCGTACCCTCTGACGGAGAATGACACGCTACCCGTCGCCCAGGCGACGGGTTGCGTTGCATATGTACTGCTTTACTTTGTGGCGACGTTTACGCACCATCAGAAGGACACCTGTGTTACAGTCTTCGCAGGGGCTGCAGTTATGATGAAGCCGTTTACACAACGCCTGGCGATGTTAAATCATTGCTACGAATCGTTGAACGATTTTCAAAACTTATGCATTCCGTTTGTATTCTCATCTATGTATCTATGTATCCATATAGCTACCTATCTACTCACGGTATATCAGGACTGGCAGCACGCAGTGATTGTCAGCAATTCGAGGTGCGGCTGAAGATGAGGACGAATATGTACTCCCCGTGACTCAGTCCACCTCCGTTACCCCTGTATCTCCGTACACCCACCGTCGCTCATTAACGATGTACTTGGAGGCCGTGATCGAGCGAGTTTGGAGATGCACTTTGAGGCCGTGAACGAGCGAGTTTGGACATGCAATTGGAGACCGAGATTGAGTGAACTCAGAGATGCACTCGGAGGCCGTGATCGAGCGAGTTTGGAGACGCAATTCGAGACCGAGATTGAGTGAACTCAGAGATGCACTGGGAGGCCGTGATCGAGCGAGTTTGGACATGCACTTGGAGGCCGACATCGAGTGAACTCAGAGATGCACTCCGAGCTGTGATCGAGCGAATATAGAGATGCACTTGCAGCAGGCTATGTTCGAAGGAGATTAGAGGAGTACTTGGAGGTGGTCGATCTAGAGGCAGTCGATGGGAGGCGCGCCATGTGCTGAGACTCAATTCATCAGTTAGTCAACTCAAAACCGTGGGAATGGGCTCTTATGAAATCGTGAGATTGAAGGGACGACAGACAATCTTAGGTGTATGCTGTACTCGGTGTATGCTGTACTCGGTGTCAACTCATGATCATGTCATGGAGAGATAGAGAGGGATGACTTAACTTTGTGTTCTGCGATGATGGTTGAGTTGTGGACGAGAAACAGAGAGATGGGGGATGAACATGAGAATGGTATGAAGGATACGAGTGGATATGAGAAATCAGGGGTACGACTTGCCATATTGGGTTGGGAAGACCTCGTATCGGTGTTAATACACGCCGGATCGGGACTCATACCTGCCGTATTGGGGATGGTCAATTGACTCGCACACGAAATTCTCTAAGTCCCAGTTTCTCATGATGATTTCCCTTATCTCCTCTGATCTCTCTCTTTCTTGTACTCAACTCTACCATCACCTAAGAACACGAAGTTAAGTCATCCCTCTCTATCTCTCCATGCCATAATCATACGTTACCACAGAGTACAGCATACACCAAGTACAGCATCATCCCAAGATCGACAGTCTCCCGCTCCCAGCCAGTTTCTCATCTCTCGGCGGAGTACTCAACTCTCTACATTCCCACAATTACAACTTAACCAAGGAATAAAGTCTCAGCGGCCGTCGCGCCTCCCTCCAAATCGACCACCTCTAAGTAGTCCTCCACTCTCGCTCAATCATAGACTACAAGTGCATGTCCAAATTGGCACCATCACGGCATCCAAGTGTATCGCCTGACTCGGTCGATTATGGCTTGCAAGTTCGCACAATCATGGCCTCCAACTGCATCTCCAAACTCGCTCGATCCTGGCCTCCAAGTGCATCTCTGAGTTCACTCGATCTCAGTCTCCAAGTACATATCCAAACTCGCTCAATCACGGCCTGCGAGTCCTCCTGATCATGCCCTCCAAGTGCATCTCCAAACTCGCTCGATCCTGGCCCCTAAGTGCATCTCTGAGTTCACTTGATCTACGTCTCCAAGTGCATCTCTCACACGCTCGATCAAGTACCTCTTCAAGGAGGGACGGCGGTTGTACGGAGATATAGTGGTAACGGAAGTGGACGAAGTTACAGGGAGTATATATTCGGCAGACCCCGGAGTAGATAGACATCATCTCATTTCCATCTCCTTTTATTATACAATGAAAATACACACTGTGTCTTTCCCAACTTTTCGTCTCACTCACTCTGTCCGACATTTCGTGGATCCGCACAATTGCGTGGATCCTCACGGCCGGGTAGTATCATATCTTCTCACCTTCCTATGCTCATCGAGCTTAATGTAGAAGGAACGCGAAGAGAAATCTTCGCAGTGTCACCCTTTGCAATCCTGATGCAAACGTGTACCCAATGAAATGATTGCGATGTATGGTCACAGTTGGCCACAACGCCAGAGTGTTTGTTCAAAATAGGCGACCGACAGAGCGAGAAGAAATGGCGAAACGGCAATCGGAGGGCGATATGAAACGCAGCGGGTGGTATTGACACCGGGCGCGGAGTCATCCGCCACCGCGGTGTCTCTGATGGCTCTGATGGAGCGCATCCACTCTGACGGAGCCATTCCACCCGGACGGAAATGTTTTTTGCTGATGCACTGCGATATGGCTACCCAATTGGTCCCGAAGGAGGTCAAAAATGACCACCGAGTTTACTAATTAGTCTTCCGAATGGCATCACAAGAGACCGTCAAGATAACTACCCAGAGATGATCACGGAGATCTCACAGCGACGGATCTCACAGCCCAAGGTCTTCACATGGAGATCGAGAGGATTACCGGGAGTCATACCGTACCAAGCCACGAACATAACCGCTTACCAAATCGCGTATCGAAGGATCAAGAAACTACCACTGAACGGTATACCCAACTGAATGCGCAACGATTCTACCCAATGACTACTGAGAAGCCAACGGATATACTACCGGGGCTGTATACCAATGTCCAAGAGAAGACGACCAAACACTCACCGAAGCTATCATGCGAATGAATTCCGCCGAGAAGTGGTCCACTGAGACCCAACCAGATGCCGCATCAAGACATGCTGGAATCCGCATATGCAAAGCGGCTTTCCGAGTGCGGAGGCACACTCTTATCGCGGTGAGTATGACTACCTACTGTGAAGGTTATGTGTTAGATATGGATCAATGATATACCACCCTCGCTGATGCCATTGGCGCATTCTACCACCCTCACATGGTCACTAGCGAGGCGCCTGAGAACAGACACCTATCATGATGCCAGGAGCGCAAGCTCACATCATTGCCCAAAGTCACGACCAAATGCCATTGCAAATGACGTCGAGTTTGAGCGCATTGGGATGCCTCACACGACAGTAAGTCAACAGGGAGAACAAGTCACGACGAAGCACAGCCATTGCAATGACGTCCAGATTGAGCGCATTAGGACGCCTCATACAACAGTATGTCAACAGGCAGCGCATATCTGGATACTCACTGGACCGCGGACGACGCAGAAGGACGACGCAATCCCAAGGAAGATAGTCTGAACAGAATTCCATCTCGAATCAGAGAGTACAATTATACTCCCCAATCACCAATGAATCCCAATATCAACTTGGGGGTCCAAGTTACACGGCTACCGAGCCAGAATGGCAATCGACAACCAATACGATGGAGAAGTCGTCGACGGAACAACAAATTTTCAAAAGACGGAGATAGCCGTGTCTCCATGATCAACCAACAAGTGAAACGCCCACCTGGAGGCAGTCTACCGAGACACGCACCGACAAGGCTACAAAGATGTCCAACCGACAAGTCCAACGCCCACCTGGATGCAGTGTGCCGGGACACACACTGACAAGTCCACCAAGATGTCCTACTGACAAGTCAAAAGTACGACGAGAGGCAAGTCTACCAAGTCGACCAAGATTCTACTAAAGCCGACTACCGAGAGCACAACCATGAAGTCAACCAGATGGTCACCAAAGCGCATTTCCAAAGACAATTACCAAGTCAAGCAGCATATATGAGTCAATGCCACTTACCGATGACTACCGGCTGCAAGATGTATCGTCCAGAGCTCGGACAGCGCAAGCTCGCTTGAACTTGGTAAGTATAACCATTGTAGTGAAGCTTACGTGATAGATATCAACGAATGAGATGAGACTACACGATTGACATATACGATTGATGATTACCTATGGCTTCGACCAATGCCGGCAGCGGAAGCTCCCATCGATCCCAAGTCATGAGTGGAAGCTCTACCACCCAGGCGAATTCCGACATTGACCGACGGCAAGATACACGACCTAAAAGTGCACTACTGGATGGCTGGTCGGATGCTGTATGAGTTTGGGAGGGGAGATCAGGAGGAAAGTTTTCAAGTAGGCGTTCCTTTCTTCTGTTTCTGTCTGCTCTTCTCTTCTCCATTCTTTATTACGTGTTTGGATCTCGGCCCGGTATGAATGGCGTCGACACGGGTTTTACCTCCTCCGGATCTCAGTCAATGGGAGGTGGAGTGTCTCTGTTCGCCGGACACACCGAAAGGCTACCGTACAGTGCCAATCGGTCGCGGGACTTTTATTTAGTACGAGTACGTATGCGGCATGATTGTTTAATGCTTTCCATTCCTTTCCTTTTCTCTTGTACAGCTTATGCAGCCCAGCAGGTCTGCGCCTAAAGTGGGAGATACTGTAACGGCGGCATGTGACCTGGGGCCGGGTAACGGCCATTGTATATAGTCGGCTCGCCACGAGCCTTAGATCTCTAGTGATAATCTTACCTACACATCAACATCTAATATCACTCGCATCCACGTTTGCAACCATATTCCAATAATTACCATACGTATACCTGTCAGGCCGAACCCAAGCATACATGCCCTCGCAATGAAGCTCATCGAAAGCAAGTCGAACTTTGTGCAATTACTAATTTTGATCCATATTCTAAGCAATGACCGACATTATTGTGAGTTTGATTGTTGATGTCCATCTTTCCAAAGCTAATCTGTCTCTGTTTCTTGACAGCAATTGCTTCTTGATTGCATCCACGGTCAGTGCAGAATCCCTCCGGCAACATTACTTAAGGGTAGTATCGGACGGCAGCACTAGGTCGTTACGGAATAGCTTATAGAAACTTTGTAGCGCAACATTTTGTATTCCGTTCCACGGAATAAGAGCCGAAACACATCCTAACATCACATATCGATTCCACGCATCTTGGTGTAATTAGGAAATCTAATAGTCCATGGCTGCCAATTTGGAACATTGTGCCTGTCATTTCGGGCAATATGTATCAACCTGGATGTGAAAGATCAATTCCCTCTGCAAACATAATATTGTATTTCCTCGAGCTCCTGGCCTCTGCGGGATGGCCAACACTGTTTCATCAACCGTCGATCTCGTTAATCCAGGTACTGCTGACAGTGTTAATTCTTCCACTTTGCGATGTGAGCTTTTGTAAGCAAATGTTTCACCATTGAACATGTCCCATGTTCTGATGGATGGCGAACAACTTGGTGACAAACAATACATATGTTTCCATGTCTGCCGGTCTTCTAAATTCCACAGTGCAAGGAACATTGCCGCGAAGCCCCAGGTCCAGAATGATTCCAACCAATCGGACGTTGGGAGTCCACATCTATTGAAGCCCACCAAGCGTCGATGAAGATTGGTAAAGTAAGGTCACCCAAATCCCAAATAAAGACATGTTCATTGTTGGAGGAGATCATAACCTCTAGCAATGAGGAATGGAAAGATTGTGAATCGGGCATGGCGGTAGGAATAAGAAAGCTTGCAAATAAGGCTCGAGTGACCGCCGAAAGTAAAGTTATAGTACAGAAGATCGCTGGTTCTTAAGTATTGACTTCAGAGCTACAACCAAAAAAATCAGAACTGTGAGACATTGGATGCAGATTTGTGAAGTTCTATACAAAAAGACATATTGAAAGGACTGACCGTGTAAAACTCAATGTAGGAACTGCGCAATGCACTTCATTGTTGTGTACTTCTTTGCACCGCCAGAAAGATTGTTTACGCTCTGTGAGAGCTCAATTGTATAAGGTGGACATGATATGGTTGGTAGTATTTTTGCCACAACAAGGCTACCGATTGATTGACTGTGGGTCTGTTGTGTCCCATTGCGCTTAGATTATCTAAGACGCAGGATCAAATATTGTTGACGCTCCATTGACGTTCTGTTGATGCACTGTTGACCCTCTGTTGACACTCATTTTAGGACATAGTTACTAGGTTGTTGCAAGCACGTTTACCAAGAAAGGCAGGCAACAGTTTGATTACGGAATAATGTGGTTGCACAGCCTGTTGAATTTCGACGATGCAAGGCCAATACTTGTCAACACTCTGTCGACGCTAATTTTTAAGGCATAGGTACGATCTTCAAGAATACAGCTTTGCCTAGAATTGTGGCCAATAATTCGATTATGGATTAATGTCGCTGCACAGCCCCTTGCTTAACCATGATTCAACACCAAGAAACTTCGCCTCTGCTTTGAGGCTCATTCGAAGAGCATAGGTATGATGCGGCTGAATGGATTTTTGCGTAGTGAGGAATCCAATTGTTCGATTAAGGGTCAATGTCAGTGCTGGCCCCCTGATCAACAAAGAAGCAAGGCCTGAAATCCTTAACGCTCCGTTGACCCTCACTGTTACTGCATAGGTACGATGTTGGCGAAAGCATTTTGTCCAAGAAAGACGGCCCATAGAGAGATTATGGGTCAATGTCGCCACACGGCCCTTGTTTAACAAAGATGGAAGGCCAAATATCGTTGACACTCTGTTGACACTCGGTTGACAGTGATGTTTAGGGCATAGGTACAATGTCGCCAAAGAGATTATTGCCAAGAAAGGCAGCCAGTAGTTCGATTATGTGATAATGTTGCGGTGCCATCCATTGGGTTTTTCATGATCCAAGGCAACAGATCGTCAATGCTCTCTTGACGCTCATTTTCAGGTTGTGGCAACGAGCATGTCATTTGTCTCTTCCACTATACTGCCCACCAATACATTGACTTTGGCAGTATGTGACTATGCGGCCCATTGATTGCCAGATGTGTAAGACTGAAAATTTTCAACTCTCTGTTGACGCTCACATTGATCACATCCAAACAGCCTTTTTACACACAATAATTCTATGCACCGAATCAGGCACACAGTGTTCACATCCAATATCGTGATTGTATGTGTTATCGTTTGAATCCAGGAGTTCTGTTACCTCTCAATTCGTGATCAACTGCCACCACGCTATCTAAGTGAGAGAGGACATGACTCTATCACATTCCTGCGCTTTCGATCGCCAATTCACGGCATCGAGATCATTTCACTAATTGTTGGTAAATGAAGCTCCAATTCCTCACCTTCCCTTATCCAGCACAATCTCCTCGATTTCTGTGATTCACCATACCCAATTTCTAATATTTCTACGAAGTGCACGAGGTCTGTGCGGAGAGTAATCCAGTAGGATACATGGATAAACACAGTTTGGTAGTCCTCATGCAGGCAAATTCTTTATGAGCAATGACCGCTCTTTCTATGACCCGTATGACATCACTCACTCAAATATTTCTGGTATATTTCTTTACTAATATTGCCTTTGCGTTGTCGCTTAACAGTCACTTCCAAATAGTGATCGAATGTTTTGGCCATTGTTCCTTGTGATTTCGATTCTAGACCATTCACCTGGTGCATTCGAACCTTGCACATGCACAGAAGAATTATCATCTCTCCCAATGTTATCACTGAAATCAAGCAAAAGATCACATATTGCAAAATTGGTAAAAAATTTGCTTTTCTCCATGACATGACGTCAAGAATTACAAATTGCCTATCCATTCCTCTGATGAGACAGGAGCCATCACCATGTCTTCGTCCGAATCCGAAATTTATATCGTGATGAGCTGGAGGTTATATGCAGTGGTACTACTTACTGGTTCAATAGGCTTCGGTTTCAGCTGAGGTGACTTATTGCGCTCTGCGACGGTCTCAAGACCGGATATACTTGTGTTCGACTGCCGTTGCATCACACCTAGCCCAATATGACTACTTCCTGGTCGAGAAGTCCCTCGCGGCATTTCCGACATTCCAGGGACAATGTCAAGACAATTCTGGAGCTCTGCAATCGTTGTTGGTACGGGTGACGCTGCATCATGATCCCTTCGCTGTTGAACCACTGCCGGAACCCACAATCCGGATGTGCCGTACTTCTGATCTCGTTCATGGAAGTCATCGGCTGCGTCATCCCATCCCCGTAATGTCAATTTGCCAAGCTTCATCGGATACTGACCAAACCCCTCCAGGTGCTGCTGCACCTGTTTTGTGATTGTGCCCATCACCCACCCAGGTTCGTCATGTTCGCTCAGCTGGCCCTGCTCTGTCTCCGTATCATCCTCATCTTCCCCATCCTCCCCATTGTTGGAACTTGCAAGGTCACTGAGACTGTCTCCAATTGAAACCATCATCACCTGAAATGTCTTTTCAGGCTCTCCGTTCATCAAACCCACGTTTTCAGCTTTCATTTTATCTTCCTGGTCCTGTTGAACCGCCGCCTGTGCATCTGAAACTCGCTTGCCTGCTGCAGTGGTTTCTTTCTCAACATAGGCCTGAATCCATTGTTGTTTGTCTTCATTCATTGAGAAGTGTGTTTCTCATCGTTTCTCTGCCGCAAGCTGCGTTTTGGATCACAAGCTGCTCAATGCCCCAAGGGCTCGGAATGTCTGTGCTTCCAAGCCGCTCTTGCCTTGGTTTGCTTGATGACATCTTTGTGCGGATCGCATTGTCGATTTGCCATAGTTGCCACCCGGGAGTGGCAAAAAGTTCATTGTGGAAGATTCACCATTGTAGTTTGCCTTGACTCCGTGGTTGGGCGAGATGATGGATGTTACCAGATATGGACAATATGGAGGCAAGCTTCGTTATTTATGTCAATGGTGGTACATTAACTCATCTTCAACGAAGCCAAAATGCGCATTTGACTCTCCATAAACCGGGAATAGTTACGCTAGACATACAACCTGACTTCATTGCTAGGGTCAGGTCCATGTGATAACCCAGGGATTCATTGGGAACATATCAGCAGACATCCTGTCCTTCGGATGATGACCTAGTGATTTCAGACAATCATGTGGTTTTGGCTGTCATTCACCGCAATGTATCCCTGTTAACCAACACAAAACAATGGACCTACTTATTGCACATTGCAGGGCAGTGGGCATCCACTGCAACTTGCAGCCATAAGCAACAGGATTCAACTTGAGTATATAGAATATCTTGGCTGCTACTTGTTATATTCTGACATGAAGCTAACTATATAGTCCTCAAGACTTCCCACTTGTTTTCATTGTCATCCTCCTCTCCTATTCCACACCAGTATATCGGGGGAACACAACCACCCCAGCTGGCAGCCAGCGGATTGATAGCAGGCCGACTGGGGGGCGACATATCGAATTGGTCACTCATTGGCACCGACCAAGAATGCAGACACCAGTTAGTCCACCGCGATCGTGCTGATGCAGCCTGAAGAAATCAGACCTCCAATGCCCCTTTAAAAATCGACCGTAAAACTAGAAGCAGCAAGAATAAGGAGCAGCACACAATTGGATCTAAGTATATCCATATCATGCTAAACAGCCGTTAATTGATTGTACAACTTACAGCGGATGTACTTAGAGAGGTAGGCGATGAATTTCTCGTTACTTGTAACGTGAAACCTCGATGCTAGACTAGTGCATTTGTACGCACCATCAGGGGAATCGAACTTCATGATGTCGCAACTTCTGGAATTTTAGCGGACCAATTTCTTGATAAGAAACGCCATCTGTGGACGACACAGAATTTAAGCATCTTAGAGGAGCCAATGGAGGTGTGTATGGTTGAGGTAACCGCAAAATATCATCGTTACAAGCAGCAAATAATGTCTTGTAGGTTTTCAATGGGTCTGGAACTATCGTAAGACAAGGAGATCGGGTATGGTTGGAACATTCCGAGATGTACCTCGCCTCAAATGTGGCCAAAATGGCCAAGGATGGCATTTCGCGCGCTGCGATAGAGGAAACACAATTCCTATTCAATCAAACTCACTCTGTGGTCGGAGAGGAGAAAAGCGCGGTGTTGGGTTTGGTGGGCATAACAAGGTGAAGGCTACTGTAGAAAGACATTCAGCTATGCTTTGTCAAAACAAGTCGGCCGGATGCGTTTCTTGCCACAATTGCACCGCATATTATTACACAGTCACGATTGAGATGCCTACGAACAGGCGCACCTCCCCTAGACAGACGCAGACAGCCGACTCCAGAGGCGACTCCACCTCTGGCCAAAATGCCACTGCCTCCAACTGGTAACACTTCCAGAGCTCCACAGGCCCAAATCGACAATTTTGCTGCCAGATATGCTTATTCACATACATCTGTACCCTGTGTTGAATTTTTTATGCTCGATGCTTCTGCCCAGGATAGGCAGCATGATACAGATTTCGATCCAGATATGCTGTCTGATGAAGGAACATCCACTGGTTAGTACACTATCTGCTGTGTGGTAATGCAGCTAACATCCATTTTGAAGACCACAGCAGCCTATTGAGCAAACCGGCAAGGGATGATGACCATTGATCGAAAGGCACGGGATTTTCGAGATAAATTTTGTATATTCATATGTATTACGAACGAACAATGTAGTGATCAATAAGAAAGTAAACCAAAATGGTAGAAAGGCTGCCAGAACAATTTCAATGATGGACTACGCCAAAGATAATGACTGTAAAATGTGAATTCACAGGGGGCTAGATGAGCATCAACGGAGCGTCAACAATTTTTTTGGTGTATGTCCAGTAATTGACAATTGATTGCGTCGCAGTTATTCATAAATGAAGTATCGACCGCCGTTGTTGGCAAAAATCAGATCTTGACGCTCATTACTTCATCTGGAAAATGAGCATCAACGGAGCGTCAACGACTAATGGTCATGCATCCTGGGTAAACCCACCGCTGATATGTTGTCGGCACTCCTAAAGAAATTATTGGCCACCTTTACATGCAAAATTGAGTACCATACCCACCCTACCCCGTCTTGATCATGGGCGTTAATGGAGCGTGAATGATTGTTGGTTGTGTATCATGGGTAATATGGGGTGAAACAGGTTGCAGACAGTGATCAACGTATTATGGGCAGCTTTGATAGGCAAAAGAGAAACAGACACGCTACGTGCCCTATCTTGGGAATGTGGCTCAACCAAGTGTCACCGATTGTTGGCCTTCCATCATGGTTAATCACAGCGCAATGTGGCCGTTATGGTCAATATACATCGTTTTGACTGCTTTAGTATGCCAAAAGGCTCAAGAATACTTTCTGGGAGCTCTGTCAGTGACAAAAGTTGTAACTGTCCCGGAGGACCTGGCGGAAATATCCTGTACTTATCTGCCTATGAAGGCTTCCATCTCCTTGTTGATGGATACTTGCGGAGAGCACCACTCAGATGACTGAAGATGCCAGACCGATAATCATGGACACTCCGTTGAGGCACATTTTCAAGATGTGGTATGGAGCGTTTCGCTTTCTTCTTTTGTTATACAGGCAGTCAATACTATTTATATGGCTATGTGTAATCTGTCGCCTCCCACATTACCCGACATACACGACCGCCACACATTGATGCTCCTTTGACGCACATTGTCAGGATGCGTTAGGGCCCGTGTGTCTGTTCATCGTGATCACTATGACGGCCAATGAATGGAAAATAAACGGTGATGTACCAATATTAATAGTTTGCAATTATCTGTAGCATATCTGGATGCGACCATCAATGTGAAACCCGAAACGCAGACCCGGAGATTGGAACCGATGGGGCTAGCCAAACCCAACAAAACCGGTGGGTTGATGGGTAGAGGTCCCGGTTTGCCCCGCCAAGATTCAGCGGGTCGGGTTGCTTTGTGGTTTCTGACAAGGACCGCGGAGTTCTGTGTGGATCCAACCCGGAACCGTTGCTAGCACCACCGTGGACTTAAATAGCAATGAAAAGAGCTCACCTGGATGCAGAATGTACAGCAGACGAGGTGTAGCAGCAGGCCGGCTGGTGAAAGGAAGCAATTCACAGTATTCTTGATTTCATTGCAAAGAGATTCACAATCTGCGCCGAAGCGAAGGGGTGGTGGAATGCTGACATCGAAGAAAGAAGAAAGTCAGTCGGAAGGGTGAAAAGAAGAATCCACAATCTGGCACAGGCCATACCAGTGAACGCTGAGCTTCGGAGGTCGATGCAGCAATGCAAGAGTCAAATGTCGCGGGATTACCTTCACAACCTCGTCGGAGCGGAAGTATGCAGAGTAGCACGATATGCCAATCCTCAAGCAGTTGTGACCGTGAAAGTCATAACAGAGAAGGAAGACAAGCAAGCAAACTCAATCTTGGAGAAGGAACTGATGCTGAGATGCGAGTCTTTTCCCCCGAACAATTGATGACCAGTGCTACCAGCGGCACCCAACAGGAAGCGCACATACACACCTCACCGAGCAAGCAGTTGACCGTGCCCTATATTCTCAATCAATCAAGAAAGCACAGGGGACAAACAAGCTGTCGTTTGGCGCCGTACGGCTGCGCCGGTAGTGGTACAAAGTGAGAATTGTGAGGTTCATGAAGGTGGCCATTCGCCCGAGAAAACAACCAGCTGTATGGAAGTTTGTTACCGGCGTGGTGGTTCAGATGCATGGCAAAGACGCATATATGAAGCTGAAAGCTTATCACTCCATATCCCTGCTGGGCTGCATAGAAAAAGTAGCCGAAAAAGTAGTCGTGGAACTATCGCCAGGGGAGGCCAAAAGGAGAGGGCGACTGAAACACGGACAATTTGAGCCGGAAGGGGCAGTCAGTCATCGATACAGCAGCCCAAATGGATCACTGAGCTCATGCAGCCTGGGCTAACGGCCACAGGAGAGGCATTCTTTTCATGGCCGTTAAGGTAGCATTCCCAAGCGGAGCAAAAGGAAGGCTAGTCAACTTCAAGAAGGTTAGCCAAATGGATTGAGACCTTATACGATGGACCGAGAGCTTTCTCTCAGAACGATTTGTGGAGATGATAATCGAGGGCAACTCCATGGAGAGAGACTTGGTGAAAGAACGGGCTCTGCAGGGCTCACCTGTGACACAGATTCTCTTTGCTAACTACAGCTCAGGACTGTTCAAATGGGTTGAAGAGTACATCTCGGCCTAAGTGATGGCTTTTGTTGACGATTCTGGCTGGGTTCGGGATGGAAGCAACATCGATCGAGTTGTCACGATACTCGGGAGATGCGCTGCACAGAGCATCGAGTGGGCAAATAGACCAGAACACCAGTGCAATACGCCTCGAACTGAACCGGCGCTGTGTACACCCAGCCTAGGCCACAAGGAACACCTCTGGGAAAAGCTGCCAGCAAGAATCGAGGACGGGAACTGGTTCAAACTGTTCAACTGACCCGCTTCGAGCTGGCTAGGCAGCTGGATGGACGCACACCTGTCGTTCAAGGAGCACCACACCTAATGCATAAAACCACCAGGGTGGCCGAGGTGAGACTCAGAATCTTCACAAAGACATACGGAGTAGCACTGGAGACCGTTACCACAGTCCAAGTAGGCTATGTCCAAGTGGTTGCATTGTATGGGTGTGAAATCCAGTTCGATCCCTAACAAGTAGGCAGGCGGGACAACCTACATCTCCTACTCAATGCCCACGCCAGATCCTTCTTGCGCACACTGCCAACGACCCCAAGGGCGGCACCAATGAGCGAGTCAGGGCTGACACCCGCGCCGGTAATCTTACACTCCAGACAATAATCATCCACAGCGAGACTGGCACATCAGCAACAACTCTGGATTCCGTCAGAAACACCCGGGTGCTCTGGACGGCTCTGACGGCTCTGACAGAACCTCGTACCCTCAGACAGAGAATAACATGCTACCTGTCCCCCAGGCGATGGGTTGCGTTTCATACGTACCTCCTTCATTTTGTGGTGATGTTTACCCACCATCAGCAGGACACGTGTGTTACACTCTTCGCAGGAGCTGCAGTTATGCTGAAGCCGTTTACACAACGCCTGGCAATATTAAATCATAGTGACTACTTATCATTCAACGATTTTTGAAAACTTATGCATCCAGTTTCTATTCTCATCTATGTATCTATGTATCTATACAGCTACCGATCTACATACAGTAAATCTGGACTGGCAGCATGCGGTGATTGTCAGCAATTCGAGGTGCGCCTGAAGAGGATGATCGAGTGAACGCAGAAGTGAACGCTGAGGCCGTGATCGAGCGAGTTTGGAGATGCAATTGGAGACCGAAATTGAGTGAACTCAGAGATGCACTGGGAAGCAGTGACCGAGCGTGTTTGGAGATGCGCTGGGAGGCCGTGATCGAGGTAGTTTGGAGATGCACCATGAGGTCATGATCGCGTGAGCTTGGAGATGCAATTGGCGACCGAGATTGAGGGTACTCAGAGATGCACTCCGAGCTGTGATCGAGCGAGTTTAGAGATGCACTTGCAGCAGGCTATGATCGAATGAGATTAGAGGAGTACTCGATCTAGAGGCAGTCGACAGGAGGCACACAAGGTGCTGAGACGCTATTCATCAGTTAGTTAACTCGAAACCGTGGGAATGTGACGAGGTGACCTCATTTTTGAAGCTCTTATGGAGAACTGGCTGGAGGCAGTCGATTTGTAGGATGGTACGGCGGAAGCGGAAGCTACATTCAGGGGTTACGTCGAGATCGAGACAATGCAGGGATGACAGACAATTCTAGGTCTATGCTGTACTCAGTGTATGCTGTACTCGGTGTATGCTGCACTCCGCGTATGCTGCACTCAGTGTTAACTCATGATGATGGCATGGAGAGATAGAGCGGGATGACTGAACTTTGCGTTCTTCCAATGATGGTAGGATTGTGGGCGAGGACGAGAGAGATGGGGAATGAATATGACAACGATATGGAAGATACGAGCGGAACTGAAAAATCCGGGGTACGATCTGCCCGATTGGGTTTACATGACCTGGTATTGGTGTTTTTACCTGCCGGATTAGGACTTGCAGCTGCCGTATTGGGGATGGTAAATCGACTCCCACACGAAATCCACTCCAGTCACAGTTTCTCATGATCATTTCCCCCATCTCCTCGGATCTCTCTCTCTGTTGTGCTCAACTCTACCATCACCTAACAACATGAAGTTAAGTCATCCCTCTCTATCTCTCCATCCAATAATCACGAGTTACCAACTACAGCATACACCAAGTACAGCATCATCCCAAGATTGACATTCTCCCACTCCCAGTCAGTTTCTCATCTCTCGGCGGATGATGTACTGAACTCTCTACATTCCCACAATGACAAGTGACAGAATGAATACAGTCTCAGCTGCCATCGCGCCTCCCTCCAAATCAGCCACCGCCAAGTACTACTCCAATCTCGCTAGATCATATCCCTCAAGTCCATCTCCACACTCGTTCGGTCACAGCCTTAAGGTGCATCTCTGGGTTCATTTAATTTCAGCCTCAAAGTGCATGTCCAAACTCACTCGATCACGGCCTCCAAGTTAGTGTTAGGAACAGGTCCGCGTAACCTGCCAGCGGTCCCGGTTCGGACCACAACAACGTTTCGGTTTGGTTCCGGAACCGTCCAAAAACCCGACGGGCAGCGTCTTGGCGGACCAAACCCGGACCTGTACCTGTCAACCCGCGGGTTTTGCCGGGTTTGGCTAGACACCTCGGTTCCAATCTCCGGTTCTGTGTTTCGGGTTTTTCTATTTATGGCCGCATTCAGATACCCAACTGTTAATCGCGAAATATTAACTTTTGCACAACATTGACCTTTGCCGATGAATCGGCCGCCTTTCTAACTAAAAACAACAGAGACACGCTTCTTGCCCCATCCTGAACATGATAGTCAATTGCGCGTCAATGATTTTCATTCTTGCATCATGAGTAATCTAGATGGTGATTGGATGCAAATGATCATGAATGAGGTATTGGCTGTTTTTCAACCCAAAAGCGAAAGAAACACGCTTGCTGCCCCATTCTGAAAATGAGCGTCAATGGAGCGTCAATGATTTTTCGTCCTGTAAGTCAGGTTATTAAAATGCCAATTAATCATTGTTATCTATAATCATTGTATTGGCAGCCTTTTAGGCAAAAGAGAATGCTACACTCTCCCTGCCCCATCTTGATAATGAGCGTCAACAGAGCTACAATGATTTTTGGTCTTGAATCTTGGGTAATCTTGGTGGTAAATGATCGTAGACATCTATAAACCAGGTGTTAGCAGCCTTTCCAGCCTAATAAGCAAGAGGTCGTCCCGCAACAGCCTCCCGGACAATCGCAACTTAATTCCTTCCCAATTCTGCAACTCAGTGATCTTAAATGTTTTAGCCCATAAAACCAGTGAAAACTCCATATATAGATGTTAGTGGCTATCTCGCGCTTTGATTAACCATTCTGCAAGGCCAAAAATCGTTGACGCTCCGTGGACGCTCATTTTGCCACAGGCGTATCCGCATTCTGTAATCAGTTACTTTGGCCTAGATTATCATGTACAGTGTTTTGACAGTCGTTCGATCCATTTCATGTATGTTTTCATTATCACTACATTGTTCTTTAATTGTGCATATAAATATATCCTTTAAAATATACAGTAATGTGTCCCACCCGTTACTTTCAATCAATTCTCGTCCCCACCCTCAGATTCACCCAAAAGGCTGTTGTCGTCTGCAAAATCAATGTCAGCGGTATTTCTACGCAGCAGATAAAGTACTCTGCAAATCCGCAATAAAATCATCATCGCGCTTGCTTTCCTTGGCAAATGCATTATAATTGAAAAATTGAGTGTTTGGAAGTGGAGAATGCATATACACACACCTGGATGGCATACCTTCTATTGCATCTCTTTCGTTTCCCTCAGCGTCACCTGGTGGCGCAGGTGGCGTTCTGGGCGGAGGTGCCGCCGGTTCTGGAGGAGATGCGGCGGTTGCTTTGTGCCTCCAGTGGGTCACCGGATTCTTTGCTGTACCATTGTGGCATTGAAGGCTGCCGGCCGTATGATTTTTGTAAACCAATGCCGGGTGTCATTCCATCGCAGTCTTTACCATTTGATGCCCAGGAAACTCAACTCCTCGCTACTTCTCTTCTCGCACTTCGGCGCGAGGTTTCTTAATTAGTTGTTGTGTTTCCTCTATTGCGGTGCACGAAAACCCGCCTTTAGCCATCATCGCCATATTCAAGGCCAGGTGCATGTCAGACTATTCCAGCTGTACCCAACCTCCTTGCCTCGCCATAGTCGCAGACATGTTGAAAATGTTCAAGAGATTAGTTGCTTCTTCTAAATCGAAGCTTCGGCTATTACCTCGAACATACACCACTCCGTAGCCTCCTCTAAAGTCATTAAAGCCTGTTCAGTCCACTCCCGGAGACCTTTACAAGAGATTTGTCCGCGAATATCCCAGAGCTGACCACATCATGATGTTCGATTTTGCGGACGGTGCGGATAAATGCCATCGTCGACCATGCAGGTTTGCCATTCTGGGCAGCGATCAGTTGGTCACGGAGCTCTCGACGTACACCAGCGGTACATTATATTGTTAGTTGACTGCCTGCTATATCGATATGGAGCTACTCACATCCAAGAGCATGCTGCTGCCTATTATTGCTGCGTCCGGTTTTACTTACTTATTTTAAATGGGCATCCTGGGCCATATTTTTGGGGGCTGCAATTGCAGCGTTGCGGTGGACTAACTGGTGTCTGCGTTGCAGCTGTGTCTCAGCCAGGGGTGCATTGGATGAAGCGCCCACCGCTCGGCTCGATTCGGATTGAATCTCACCGGGCTGGGGTGTTTGTGGAGCCATGACTTGCAGTTGTGGACAAGGTGAGGACGATGATAACGAAAAGTGGAAAGTCCTGAGGAATATATAGTACGCTACAGGTCACAAGAGAATGAATGACTGTCAACTTGCACGTTCTGCTCAAGATACGTCCTGATATGGATCGCTACAAGTTGGAAGTGATTTCAACGGTCCCATGATTTGCAGTAAGTCAGTCCGATGAGGTGTGTTTGTTGGTTTGTGAGCAGTGATACATTGAGGTGCATGACAGCTGATATTGTGTGTTTGATAAATATATCAAGGAAATTCTGCGACGGAAAGGTCGTCTGGTGATGTTTGTCTCAACACGTAGCCGAGATCTTATATGAAACATGCGCTAACTATCATGTCATAACGTACGATTAGTGTTGCTATTCCATCTGAAATGACGGTCAAAACCCAGATTTTGTTTTGTTCGAGTTGATCAAACATACAAACCTTGACATATAAGATTCGGGTTGCCTCCATGTGGTCCATATCTTGCAACATCCAACATCACGCCCAACAACAAGGTCAACACACGATACAATGGTCAATGCTCCCAAAAAAGACTTTTCTCCACTTGCGGCGGGCAAATACGGCAAATCGACAAACTTTCCACACGTCGACAGCATCATGCGAATGAAGGCAAGAGCAGCTTGGTGGCAGAGAGGGTCCAAGCATTGGGAGCATTGCGCAGCTCGCGATCTGGAAAGAAGCTTGCCGCGGAGAAATGACAGGAAACTCACTGTTTAAGCAATGAAGAGAACGGGCAATGGATTGAGGATTTTGTGGAGTGAGAGACCGCTGTGGCAAGAAAGCGAGTTCAAGATGCAGAGACAGCGATTATGCAAGATATGACGACTGCTGAAACCAAATGCGCGACAACTGGAAGGCCCGAAACAACGTTTGAAGAGATGTTGAATGCCATCGGTGACAGTCTGAGCACTCTTGCAAGTTCCGATGATGAGCAGGATGGGGAACACAAGGAAGATGATGAAGAAGATACAGAGCTCGGCAAACTCAGTGATGATGATGAACCTGGCTAGGTGATGGGCACAATTACAAAAACGGTAGAGCACCGCATGGAGAGCTGTCGGCAGACGCAGATGAGACTTGATGAATTGACCCAATGGGGATGGGGGACTGCAGCCAAAAACTTTCGTGAGAGAGATATGAGGTATGGGACTGCTGAATTGATGGTTCAGGCGGTTGTCAAGCCCCAAATAGACTTGACTACAGCCACACCATCCCCAATAACAGTTGGAGAGCATATGCAGACACCTGAGATCGTCGGAGGACAATCGGAAATGCCAGCAGTGACTTCTCGACCAGCAAGTAGTCAAATGAGGCTGGGTTCGGAGAAACCGCAGTCAGATAAAGTCATACCGGTTCTCTCGCCCGGCATGGCGATCGATTTCATCCCGATTCAGGATGCAAATCCTCTTGAACCCGTAAGCTTTTACCCCTGCACGAAGAATCCCTAGTTAAATACCATATAGAAATCGGATACGGACGAAGATATTGTGACGGCTCCCACGTAGCCGGAGGTATAGATAGCCAACTAGGTAGTTTTGAAGACCTATCCTGCGGAAAAGCAATTTGAGGAAGCTACTTTGCTACGTGTCAGCTTTTTCCTGATTTCAGTGACCAAATTGTGAGACATGAGATTTCATCAGAGTGTGTGCAAGGGTCGAACTGGCCATGCGAATGTTCTAGACTCCAAATCTGGTTGATAGATGGCCAGAAAACATGAGATCAACCTGCCAATTACAGTTACATTAGAAAGCAAAACTTAAAATAGAGACGAAATATACTAACAAAATTTAATTCAGTGATGTCATATGAGTCATGGGACGAGCGATCAGTGTGCAGTCTCAACGCGGATCAATGACAGCCACAATGCAGCATTAGTTCATGCAGCTAACTGCATAACTGTCCACTCAGACCTGCTGCACATGGTAGAGATTGTGACAATTGCATATGGTACGTCATGGAAATCGAGGAAAACGAGCTGGACAGAGAAAGGTCAGGATGTCCGGCCCTATATGTCTCAACTCAGTTGATGGATCTGTATGCCGTAATTTACTGGCTGAAAGCGCCAAAATGCGAAGGAACCACCTCATTGATCTGACTGATGACGTGAATAGTGGTGCAGAGGGTGCGGTGAGAGAGGCTGCATTGCCGGCCAGTGAGATTAGGTCGCGATCTCCGGCTAGTGTCCCAGCCCTGAACTGCATCAGCAATGACCTTAGTTTGCGTCAGAAACACCGGGGTGTTCCGCACAACTCTGACGGCTCTGACGGAACCTCGTACCCTTTGACGGAGACTTACACGCTACCTGTTGCCCAGGTGACGTGTCGCGTTGCACACGTACCTGGTTTTTATTTTGGTGACTTATACGCACCATCAGGACGACACGTGTGTTACACTCTACACAGTGGGTGCAGTTACGCTGAAGCAGTTTTTTCTCCAGCCGCCGCTTCTTTGGAAATGCTGCGGGTGCACATGGAAATCATAGCTACTACTTATCGTTCAACGATTTTCAAATCTTATGCATTCAGTTTGTGTTCTCATCTATGTATCTATGTATCTATATAGCTACCTATCTACACACGGTTTATCTGGACTGGCAGCACGCGGTGATTGTCCTCCATTACCCCTGCATCTCCGTACACCCGCCGTCGATCATTAACGATGTACTTAGAGGCTGAGATTCAGCGAGTTGAGAATTCCACTTGGAGGCCGAGATCGAGTGACCTCAGAGATGCATTTACAGGCCGTGATTGTGCGAACTTGGAGGCCGTAATCGAGTGAATTTAGAGATACACTTGGAGCCTGTGATTGAGCGAGTTTGGAGGTGTACTTGGAGCCCTTGATCGTGCGAAATTGGAGGCCGTAATAGAGTGAGTTTGGATATACACATGGAGGCCATGATTGAGTGAGATTGGACGAGTACTTGGAGGCGGTCGATGGACGGCTCGCCCGGTGCTGAGACTCTCTTCATCACTTAGTTGACTTGCAACCCTGGGAATGTGACACGGTGACGTTACATTTCAGCTCTCATAGAGAGCTGGCTGACGGCAGTCGATCGTGTAGGGAGGCACGCTGGAAGCTGACGCGACATTCAGGGGTCAACTCGCAATTATGAGAAAGAAGGGAAGACAAACAATCTTGGGTGGATGCTGTACTCGGTGTATGCTGTACTCGGTGTATGCTGTACTTGGTGTCAACTCATGATCATGCCATGGAGAGATAGAGAGGGATGACTTAACTGTGTGTTCTGCGATGATGGTTGAAATGTGGATGAGAAAGAGAGAGATGGGGGATGCAGATGAAAACGAAGTGGAGGATACGAGCGGATATGAGAAGTCAGGGGTACAACTTGCCCGATTTGGTTGGGACGACCTCGTATCGGTGTTATTACACGCCCGATCGTGACTCGTACCTGCCGTATCGGGCATGGTGAATTGACTTGGACACCAAATTCTCTCAAGTCCCAGTTTCTCATGATGATTTGTCCCATCTGGTATACCATCACCTAAGAATACGAAGTTAAGTCATCCATCTCTATCTCACCATGCCATGATCAACAGTCAACCTGCCTCGAGGAGCATAGGATGAGGGTGAGAAGTTGTGATACTACCCGGCCGCGAGGATTCACGCAATTGTGTGGATCCACATATTTCTACTCCGGGGTTTGCATTATAATCCCTTCGTATAAAGCGATGATGTTTTTCTACTCGGGGGTCTGCATTGCAATCCTGATGCCAGCGTGTACCGAATGAACCCATTCCGAAATGCACCAGCTACCATACTACCGAGCTACAATACCAATTAGAGGAGATAAGTCGTCGGCAGAGCAACAACGTTTAAAAAGAGCGATGACCTTACCGGAGGTGCCAGAATGAATGACCGGATTGCACTTAACGACAGAGAAGTCCTGCGGCTATAATTCACCCAGAGAGCGTGGATAAGCGTACCTAGAGAACAATCATAATACGCACCTAGCATCCAGAAGTTGACAACGAGCACAGACCAAGGGAAATCCGAAAAGGTGAAACAAAGTCGAAGGGTCAACGCAAAGCAAGTCGAAACACGAAGCCAGTTGAAACACGAAGCAGGTCAATGACCAAAGCGAGTCAAAGGAATGCCCAAAGCAAGTGGAAAAATGAGACGAAAGCAAGTGCAACAATAAGATGAAGCAAGCAAAGTCGACCAAGACCAGCCAATAGACAAGCGAGGTCAAAGACCTCTGAAGCCCAGAGACGAAGGCTGCCGAAAGACGTGTCGGTCAACAAAGATCACCAAAAGTCTACTGGAAGTTCATAAGTCTACCGAACCACGGTGGCAATCAACAACCGAATTGACTCTAAGTCGTCGACGGCGCAATGAACTTCAAAAGGGGGGATGACCGTGTAAAAATGCGTCCTACTGACAAGTCAAAAGCCCACCAGGAGGCAATCTATCGAGACACACTGAGAAGTGGACCGAGAAGTCTACAGAGAAGTCGACCAGTCAGTCCTACCGACAAGCCGAAAGCCCACCGGGATGCAATCTCCTGAGACGCACCGAGAAGTCAACCGAGAAGTCTACAGAGAAGTCGACTGGCAAAGTCTACCAAGTCGACCAAGATTCAACTGAAGCCGCCTATCCAAAGTGAAACCAGAAGTCGACTGTAAAGTCTACCAAGTCGATCAAGATTCAACCGAAGCCTTCTTTCGAGAGCACAACCATGAAGTCGACCTGATGGTCACCGAAGCGGACTTCCAAACATGCCTACCTAGTCAACGAGCATCTGGAAGTCATTGCCACTTACCGATGACTACCGCTTGAGAGATATTCGACGAAGCACTGCACGAAGGCTAAAAAGAGCGCAGCCACGCTTGAATTTGGTAAGTATAACCATCTTTAGAATGGCTCACTTGTGAGATGTCCTTTAATGCAACGCAACTACACGCGATGCAATTGACCGATATGATTGACGGCTACGACCAATGCCGGCAGCGGAAGTTCCATCGATGCCAAGTCATGAGCGGAAGCACTACCACCCTGACGAATTCCGACAATGACCTACGCCGAGTTATACAATCTACAGGCTTGATGGTCGTTGGAGCATGGGTTAGGAAGTCGAGATATGGAGACGGGATCACTTTTGGATGTTTTCTTGTTTCTTGTCTTCTTCTCTTCTTTGGATCACGGCCCGGTACGAATGACGTCGGCATGGGTTTTTACCACGAGCCAATGGAGGTGGAATTTCCCCATGCGCCAGATCCGCCGAAAGGTCGACATTGAGCTGTACCGATCGGTTGTGGGACTTATGGGTTGGTACGATTGCGTACGTTGGATGATTGTTTCATTCTTTGTTTCCCTTTCCTTTCCTTTTCTCTTGTACGGTTTATGTAGCACAGGAGGTCTGCGTCTAAAGAGAGGGATAATGTAATGGTGGCATGTGACCTAGGTCCGGGTAACAGCCGTTCTATATAGTCAGCTCGCCACGAGACTTAGATCTCTAGCGATAAGCTTACCTATACACCTATTTTACTATCACTCCAGTCCACGTTTGCAACAGTATACCTAGAATTACCATATGTATGCCTACAAGGCCAAACACTGGCGTACGTGCCCTTACTCATATGGTCACAGTTGGCCACAACGCTAGAGTGTTTGTTTAATATATGAGACCGACAGAGCGAGAAGGAATGGCGAAACGGTCATCCGAGGGCGATATGCAACCCGACGCATTGTATTGACGCCGCGTGTAGAGTAATCCGCCACCGGGGTGTCTCTGACGGGGCTGACGGAGCGCGTCCACTCTGACAGAGCCATTCCGCCCGGACGGAACTGTTTTTTGCTAATGTGCATAGTAAAAACTTATTGAATGTCAAGAATGACGTTATGACGGTCATGCAAAATGATTGCGCACCCAATGAATGTTCGTATGTCTCTAAAGTGAGCGTCAACGGAGCGTCACCGATTTCTGGTCTTGCATCTTGGATAATGACTAGGCTGCGCGACAGCATTAAGCCATAATGGCTGTATTGGCCGCCTTCATGGGCAACAATGCCTACTACCATATCGCAACCACCTCCTAAAAATGAGTGTCAACGGAGCATCAACAATTTTTCGTCTTGCATCATAGTCGATTCAAGGGCTGTGCAACAGCATACTCGCATTATCATATTATTGGGCGCTTTTCTACGCTACAATGGTACTAACGATATCGCTACTACCCCCGAAAATGAGCGTCAACGGAGCATCAACGACTTTTGGGCTTGCATCTTGGATTATCAGACAGCAATGCAGGAGCGATGAGGCAAAATCGGACTATGGGCTGCCTCTATGGGCAAACATGCTAGCAATGATATCGCAACCGTCTCGTCTTTGTATGCCCTTGTATTCAACTTCACAAATATGCATGCGATGTCTCACAGGTCTGACTTTTTTCTTGCTTGTAGCTCTAAAGTCAATATTTGAGAACCTGCGTTGTATCTGACCATAACGTATCAATTGACAGTCACCCAGATCGAATTACACAGAGTTCAATTTCCTACCGCGATGTCAGATACAAAATCTCTAAATACCTCGTTGTTAGAGGTTATGATATCTTCCAAAAACGAACGTGTCTTTATTCGTCATTTAAGCGACCTTACTATGTAAATCCTATTCGATGATTGGTGGGCTTCAATCAATGTAGGCTCGAAGCGGCCTGTTGCTTCGAATAACTCTAGACATGCGCCTTCATGTCGATTTTATTTAAATTGCGGAATTGAAGAGACTGCCAGCCCCGGCATCATATGTATCGTTTGTCATCAAGTTCTGCGCCATCCATCAGAACGTGTGACCAGCTCAATGGGCAAACACTTGCTGGCAAAAGCGCATATAGCAAAGTTAAATGAATTGACACTGTCAGAGGTAACCGAATTAACTAGTTCAACGGTCGATGAAACAGTGTTGGCCATATTGAAGCGGCAAGGAAGTCGAGGAATTCTGATTGTAAGTTCGCAAAGGAAAATCAAATTCACCATTCAGGTTTCAAGTATACTCACTGAATTGACAGACAAAACGCTCTAAACTGGCATCAAAAGACTTTCAAATTGCCGAATTTCACCAAGACACCTGGAATCGGTACCTGATTTCAGGTTATGTTTCTGAACATATTCCATGGCATGCAATATCAAACCTAGAGCTACGACTGTCATACAATGCATTACGAAGCGAGTTGGTGTAACCGTCAGCCAGCACCCAGAGTAATATTTGCCGGAGGGACTACACACTGACAGTGGCTGCATTTAATAAGCAATTGCTGTGAACAAATAAAGTTAGTTTAGCTTTGGACGGATGGACATCAATGAACAAATTAGCACTAATGTTGGTCATTGCATACTATATCGATCGAAACTGTGCTTTACGAGAAGTACAACTACCATATGATTAGGTTGATAGCCCAATCTTTTCCCATTTCGAAAGCTCATTAAGGATTACAGGTCAAGGGTCAGCGCACGGGAGCACGTCTAGCCGGACATTTGAAAGATGTTCTGGATCGTTTCGAACTGACTGACGGCTGTTTAGATGTAATTACAACCGACAACACTTCCTCAAATTACTCGATGACTCGCGCACTACAAACTACCCTTGAGCCCTCCGGAATCGAGTGGCCCACATTGAGAAACCGTATACTCTGCATGGCGCATGTCATTCAGCTGTCTTTGGGCGCATTCATGAGAAGTCTGGGTGTAAAAGGCCGCAACAAGTCTTGGGAAGCCCATGAGCGCGATCAGCAGTTTGGAGAAAATGAAAGCACAGACATTGGGATGAGTCAAAGACTTCGAAAAGAGGGAAATGCTAGAATAAACAAGGTGTCGGCCATGAGACCAGGTTTAGTGAAGATAATTGAGAAAGTACGTATTTCAACATATTATGAAAGTGCTGAAACTGAACTTCAGATGGCAGAGAATGCTTGCTGTATTGATTATGCTGACACCTGGACGTCGAAACGAGTGCATTGACTGTGAAACAGCCAAAGTCCGGATCGCAGTACTGCCTATTATGGATGTGGAGACACATTGGAACTCGACACTGGAGTTGTTCGAGCGCACTTACCGATTGCCTGAATTCACCCGGCAGTGGCTTAAAAACCCAAAGTTTAGCGACTACCGGGCGCTCTTCACGACTCAGGATAAGTCGACTATTGTCAAGTATTTGTTGGAGGTTTTACGGCCATTCCGGTAATGGACCCTTTAGAGGTCGAAACGGCATACCATTACTCTGCATCACGTCATCACTGTCTGCAATGACATGTTTGATCGCATGGATGGCGTGATGCGAGCTTTGGCCAAGAAAAAGAAACAATGGAAGGAAGACTTATTCTTCGCTGTGAAGTGTGCGCAGCAAAAGTCATCTAAATATTATACTGAAGTCACTCCAACGACTGGTATGCTCGTCATTACTGCACATATCCTCGATCCCTTCCGGAAGTTGCGGTCATTTAGGAAGTGGTACAAGGGCATGGATATCAATCCAGAAGATGAGATTTCTTATACTACCCAATACCAGGAGGCCTATCTGGAGTATGTGGAGAACGAATACTGCACGAAACATAGACGATTGCCGGTCATTAAGTCCGACAACACACTGAACACCAATCTCAGCTCCTTCGAGATGGCTTCTAGATCTGGTCAATCTTCTTATGATCCATACGATTTGTCCAGCGATGACAACGAATACTTAATGCCTACCAATGTGGCCGAAATGACACCCAGATGAAGTGATCGTGCAGCACCTTTATTCAACGCCGCTAGCCTCTATTTGAATTCACCTCCTGGATTGCCACAGAACTGGGGGCAAATTAATCCGAATCTAAATGATTACCACTCCGACCCAGTGGAGATTAGTAGTTGATTTTGGTTACCGGATATCACCGACTGGTGGCGGCAGCAACAATAAACGCACTCAAAGTACGCCGATATCTCCATTGTGGCACTCGACATATTCACTATCATACCTCACGGTGTCGGAGTGGAGGCCAGTGTTTCCCTTGGGCGAGATGTGATAGGGTGGAGTTGGTCGAAAACCACTGGCGAGAATCTTCGCGGCAAAGTGGTAGTAAGGCTGTTTGCTCAATCCAATAGCGCATTACAGGCTGGCGACGACCCAGAATTGGATCCACACAGCACTGATAACGACTTGGAGGTGGAGAGAGAGGCGGAGGAAAAGAAGTTGCACAGAATGGCCAAGGTCCATGGGTTTTTGGACGGGTGGCAGGGTAGCCAAACCCTACGAGCTACACAGACGGAATCTTGCACTCAAAACAATCAGATGACTGCCGTTGGTTACATTCCAGATACCGAAGAGATCGTCAACGCATCCTGGTCAAACTTTCATCATGATGGTGGGGCTGCATTCAAATTGTCTGAAAAATCACCTGTGCCACCAGCGTTGTCTGCAAAGGACCTCCCTGGAGGACGAACTCAAGTATTGAATGTCCGCCGAATCAAACGAATCGACTGCCATCCTCCCGAAAGTCACGAGGATAGCTCACCTGAAAGCATTTCAGACACCGAAAATTGGCTTAACTGGAATGGGGACTTGGATATTCCAAACGACAGCGAAGATGACTGGGAGGCGGACAATGAACCAGGTATGGAACTGGACAACGGCAGTGAGGTTTCAGAAACCCTGGAGGTGCGGAATGTGGGTGCGGCACCAAATGTTCCTGGACTGATTCGGCCTATACGACAATCAAAGAAGAAGGTTGAAAAGGCATTAGTGACGGTCAATATAATGGAAACGAGGATGAATAAGGGGATCAAAAAAAAGTAGCACAGAATGCGTCAATGTAATATCATCAAGTTCGTTGTGTAGTTTGACGACGAATTGTATTTGGAAAATTATTACGGAAGAATGTTGACCAGTCGCGAAAGAATATTTGTCAACAAACACACCCGTAGCAGGCAATATGCACCATTTGGCATAACATATAAATTTTAACCCGATGAGAGCGACTACTGCTGGAATATTACTGTGCTCGGCTTTGCCAATGAGCCAAGTCCTAATCATGCTGAAAGGCATCCACAAAGTTCAAATATTAAAGATTGCAATGATTAATGGCAGCAGATCTTGACTTCACCGTACATTAAAATGAGCGTCAACGGACCGTCAACAATTTTCAGTCTTGTAAGTACTGTAGTTGAATGGTGACATGGTCGGAACTATCCATAATGTGCATACTGACGGCCTTTCTTGGCCAAAGATTACAGGACACGATCACTGCCCCCTTCTGAAAATGAGCTTCAACGGAGCGTCAACGATTCCTAGCTGTGTGTCTGGGGTAATCTAACTGCCGATTGGTTGCCGCCATTCGTAAACAAAGTATTTCCTGCCTTCCAAATCAAAAATACGAGTATCAGGCTCCCTGCCCCATCCTGAAAATGAGTTTGAAACGAGCATTAACGATTTTTAGTCTTGTAAGTACGGTAATTGAAGAGTGACCTGGTCACTGCTAATCATGACAGATGTAATGGCTGCCTTCCTTGGCAAAACAAAGTGACGTTTGGTTGCAGCCATTCATAAATAAGGTATTGTCCCATCATGAAAATGAGCATCAATGGAGTTTCAAGGATTATTGGTACTGGATCTTGGGTAATCTAAGCGTAAAAATGTGGTAACAATTCATAGACGAGGTCATGGCAGCCTTTTCAATTGAAATAACGGATGACACATACATTACCCCATCTTGAAACTAAGCGTCAACGGAGCGTCAACAATATTTTGTCTTGCATATTGGGTAATCAAGGCTTTCTCTGCATAGGTGCGCCCATAACAAAACTATTGACTACCTCTCTAGCCAAAAATGCAACGGGTAGAAGGCAAAACATGTATTCCAAAATAATCAATGTTGCAGATTGCAAAACATCCAAAAAGAGATCATTGGCTGTCAAATACCTAATTTTAATAATGTTCAATTATCCAACTGCAAAAACAAGAACATTATATAAATCTACGGAGGGACACACTGGGCGACCCGCTGAAAACCCCCCCAATCCAGACTGGTTGGGAGATTTGCATCGAAAAGTACCGGAATTGGCAGTTCGGGTGTGTTGACAACCCGGACTGCCAATTTGGCAACGGTTAGGGTTTGACCCGGACCCGGACCCGAAATGACGGTCCGGAACCGTTGCTAACACTACTTCAAGTGCATCCCTGAGGTCACTCCATCACAGCCTCCATGTGAATCTTCAAACTCGCTCGATCACGGACTCCCCATGCATCTCTGAGTTCTCTCAATGTTGGCACCCTACTCCATCTCCAAACTAGCTCGATCAAGGCCCAGAAGTATATCATTAACTAACAATGTTGAGTGTACAGAGATTCAGGGCTATCGGAGGTGGAATGAGTGATGTGTAGTATATATTTGGGAGACCCCGGGGTAGATAGACACCATCTCATTTTCATCTCATCTTGTCATACAATGAAAATGCACACTCTATTTTTCTCAACTTTTGTTCTCAATCGCTCATTCCAAGAGGTATTGGAACATCAATGCTGGGTAGTATCATAGCTTCTCACCTACTCATGCGCTTTGTGTGTAATGTACAAGGAAAACCAGGAGAGATTTCCACAGCGTCACCCGGTGCAATGCAATTCTGATGCAAGGGTGTACCCAATGAACCAATTCTGATGGATGGTCACAGTTGGCCACAACAGCAGAGTGTTTGTTTAAGATTGATGACACACCAAGTGAGAAGGAAGGGTGAAATGGCGATCGGAGGGCCATGTGCCACGCGAAGTGTCCCATTAACGCTGGGGGCGGAGCGTTCCGCCACCAGGGTGTTATTGACAGCTGCAGCAGGGAGCGTCTACTCCGACGTAGCCATTCCGCCCAGAAAGATATTCTTCTTCGTGATGCAGATCATTGTAGCAACAAACTGAAGGAACTGCACCAAGACGGTCAGTCTGGCAAACCACAAATCCAAGTAGTCGCGAAGAAATACAACGACGGCGACTCCATACTGCCCGCAAAGAGTACCGACAGTCGCTCTGGGTCTGGGTCAGAGTCACAACCCCACAATCCCCTCATCCACTCTCCGGGTTGTCAATAGACCCAAACAGTGACTCCTTGCAAGGTTTGATCGATATCTACTACCGCCATGTAACGGGCTGGCTTCCCACTGGTTGTCCAGCGGGTTCTTCTGTAGATTCATATAAAGCTCCTGTTTTTGCTGCCTGATAATTGTAATTTACCAAAACATCTTATTCAACACCCAAAAATCACTTTTTGAATATTTTGCAGTTTGCAATATCGATCATTTTAAAATCCGTGTTTATCCTTCCACTTCTTTTTTTCCCCATATACGGCGGTCAATACATCCGTTATAGGCTTTGATATCAACATGATGGCATGATTACCCAGTAAGCAAGGCCAGATATTGTTGACCATCTGTTGACGCTCATGTTCATGATGGGGTAACAATGTTGTCAGAATGGGAAAGTGACAGTGTTGCATGCTTTTTTGCCTACAAAGGCTGCCAATAGGTCAATTATGCATAACAGCAAACATATCGATTTCCAATTAACTGACTTACAGGACCAACAATCTGTGACGCTCCGTTGATGCTCATTTCCAGAGTGGGACAGAGCCTGTGCACCTTCCGCTTTTGCCAATAAGGCCACCAATACCACTACTCTACTTAAGTACTTCCAAATGACATTTTACTTACCTGACTTACAAGACCAAAAATCATTGACACTCTGTTGACACTCATTCTGAGAATGGGGTAACAAAGCTATCCTCCACTGTTTTGACTGACAAGGCAGCCGGTACATTGAATATGAATTATTGCCACACATTGCCATTCAGATAATGCAAGATGCATAGCGAAATATCATCGAGGCTGCCTTGACCCTCATATTCAGAAAGGGGCAGTGAGTATACCGCATTGCTTTTTACCGATAAAGACTGCCAAAAAGTGGGTTATGCATAACACCGACCATATGACTTTTCAATTACATTACATCCATGACCAACAACCGTTGACCCTCTGTTGCTGCTCATGTTCATGAAGAGGCCAGGAGCATGTCACTTGTCTTTTGTTGTACAAAGGCGGCCAATACGCTGCTCATGATGGTCTGCCACTAGTCCCACATCAGATGACCAATGATGCAAAACCAAAACTCATTGACGCTCCATGGACACTCATTTTGATGATGGGGCAGGGAGCGTGCAGATATCATTGTAGCTTATAACGGCTGCCAAAACTCACGTTATGTCTAGTGATGTCGATACCAAGTTTCATTGACCAGACTAACAACACCTACAACGGTTGACGCTCTATTGACATTCATGTTGCCACAGCTGTATCCGCAATATGGAATCATTTAATTTTGCACAGTATATCATTCATGATATTTTGGCAGCGATTCCAACATCTTCATGTACTTTGTCCATGATCACCACATTGTTCTTTAATAATACAGATGAATATATCCTTTAAAATATAAATTAAAGTGTCTGTAAATTGTAGATGATAATGAACTAAAAATCCTGTTGCTTTCAATCAATGCTCGTTTTCACTTGCATGTACACTCAATAGGCTGCTCTCAGCTTCAAAATTTATGTCAGAGGCATCCAGACCCAGCATATACTGTACTAACCACATGATGTTCTGTCATCAGTCAGCAATTCTGGATCAAAATCTTCATCGTGCATGCTATCGTAATCTAATGCATCAATATTGAAAGGTTGACTCTTGGGAATAGGAACAGATGAATCCACATTCGCGGCTGGCTAACTTTCAGGTTTGGATTTTGGGGTGACCTGAATGACATCGGGTGGCACAGGTGACGTTCCAGGTGGATGTGGAGTTGGATCTGGTGTTAGCTGTCTTCATCAGACTGATGGAGGAGCACCCGGTCCGATGCACCTCCAGCGTCTCAGGGGATTCCTCGCTGTGCCATTATGGCAAGGAAGGCAGCCATCTGTTTGGTTCTGACGAATCATTGCCGGGTGTCTTTGCATTGTAGCCTTCACCTTTTCATGCCCAGGATACGCATCTACAGGCTTCTTCTCTTGTCTGACTTGAGCCTCAGGTTCCTTCATTGGATATTGCTGTTCCTCTATTGCACCGTGCAAAAACCCACCTTGGGCCCTTTTGCGCATATTCAATGCACAGCACATGTCTGACTGTTTGAGCTGTACCCGAGTATCTTGCCTTGCCATTGTTGCAGACATGTTGAAAACCTTCAAGAAATTAGCTGCACCATCTAGTTATGAGATTCGGCAATTACCTCCACCATATGAGTTTCCTGAGCCTCCTTGAAGGTGATTCAAACCTGTTTGGTCCACTTCTGTGGAAACTTATCCAAAAATCTGTGCGCGAAACTCCAAGAGCTGACATCATCAGGATGTTTGATTGCACTGACTGTGCTGACAAATGCCATGCTTAACCATGCCCGTTTCCCATCAAGGGCAGAAATGAATTTGTCACTGAGCTCTGTATGTATACTAGCTGTTATGATACAGTAAGTTGAGAATCGTTTACATTGTTATGATACTACTCACATCCAATTATGTGTGGCTTCGTATTCCTGCTGCTTCAAGTTTCACAAACGATGTGTAAGTGCATATCCTGGGTCATATTTCTGGTTGCCACATCCGCAGTATTGTGGTGCAGTGACTGGTGTCTGCGTTCATGCGGTTTACCGCAGAGCAATGTAGTGGGTCTAACACCCGATGATCCGGCTGGTTTGGTCCCGTTCTCATCTCGCTGCGGTATTTGTGTAGCCATGATTTTCTGGCGTGAGATAGAAAAGGAAGATGATAATGAAGAGAAGTGGGACGGCCTGAAAAATATATACTTCGCCACATGTTGAATTGGAATAAGTAACTGCCAAGTTGCACGTTTCACTGAAGTCAAATCATGCTGCATTTGGCTGCCGATTGCAGTGGGTTCTGACCATTCCATGATTTGCAACAAGTCAGTCAGATGTTGTTTGTTTGTTTGGAATGATTGATAGAGGTTTACGTCTGCTGAAATCTCACAATTGTCTGATATACACAAGATATGCTTCGCTGGAAAGGATACCTGGTGAGGTTTGTCTCAAGACAGAACAGGGATCTTACATGAAACTGACGCTAAAAATCGCGTCATACTGTATTGTTGGCATAACAACTCTCATTTTAGTGCCAGTCAACACGGAGATTTTGCTTCCTTAAGTTGATCAAATGTACACACCTTGACATAAATGATGCAGCATTCCTCAAGATCATCAAAACCTTGCAACATGGAACATCTCACATGGCGACAAATTCAACACAAACCACAATGCGCAATGCTCCGAATCAGAACTTTACACCACTCCAAGCTCGCAAGTACGGCAAAATCAGGAAACGACCCACACCATGACATCATCGAGCAGATGAAGGCAAAAGCAGCATCCACATTGAACGTGTCCAAGCCTTAGGTGCATTCCGCAGGTTGCGATGGAAACCGGACATTCTGGCGGAGAGAAGACGAAAAACGAACTTTTGAAATAACGATGAGGACGAGGAATGGATAGAGGATTTTGTGGACAGAGAAACCGCTGTGGCATGATAGCGAGTTGAGGATGCGGAGCCAGCAAGTGAGCAGGAACAGGACCGTATCAGAAGTGCTGAAAGCGTGGGATTGACATCCAGACAGCCCGGGAAAGAGTCTCAGCAGACTTTGGATGCAGTGGGAGACAGTCTGAGCGATCTCTCAGGTTCGGATGATGAGGACAATGGAGGCGATGATGATGATACAGAGCAGAGCGAACTGAGCGAAGATGATGAACCCGGCGGCGTGATGGGCACTATCTCCAAAAGGGTTCAGAAGCACATTGAGAGATTTTGGCAGATGCAGATGGAGCTCGACCAATTGACACACCTGGGATGGTGGGACGCAGCCAGCTACATCCGTGAAAGCGAAGAGGAATTGAGCACAACCGAACTGAAGGTTTCGGCAAAAGTCAAACCGCATGCACACAAGAACAAAGCTACACCTGAACGCTCAACATTTGGGGAGCTTATGGTGGCTGCTGATATCATCCCCGGAATATCGCTAAAGCTGCAAGCGATGTCTCGACTAGGAAGTTGCCATATGAGGCCACGTTCTGGGAGACCACAGTCGAATAAAGGCCTCGCGTCAGTTCACCTGACGTGGAGCCCAAAATGTCACTGATTATGAAAACGAATCCTTTCGAACCAGCCAGTGTTTTCTGCCCAATTTTCCATCTGGCTGATATCCATATGAAAATTGGATTCGCACGAAGAAATGGTGATGGCGCCTCAGTTGGCCGAAAAATACATGCGCAAATTTCTATTTATGAAGTCACCTCAAGTTCACAACCAATTCAGGAACCTATGTGCCACGTGTCAGCTGGGTGTAGCGGCGGGCGGTTAGGGTTGCCGCAAGTGGCACGTGACATGTCCAGGGCCGGGTAACGGCTATTCTATATAGTCGGCCCGCCACCAGTCCTAGATGTCTAGCGATAATCTTACCTTACACTTATACATATACTATCACTCGAGTCGACGTTTGCAACCGTATCCACCTAATTACCGTCTATATCGGTACGCAGCCGCAAGCTGGCGTACGCGCCCTTACACTATTATCGCTTTTTCAGTAAACGGATGCATTTCGCTCACGGGATTCGCTGATGACACTTTTACTCCTTTTCCAACGCGTCGCTACAACTCGACAATCGGACGATGAGAGTCAACTACACATGCGTTCAGAGATCTATCAAACATACCGATGATCATATGCACGAGTCTACCCCAAATTGAGTCAATTGAAGAAAGCAGAGATGACTTCGGAAGCCGCATCCCCAGTGACACGCGTCAGTGCTCAAGTTGACCATTTCCCACTCACGAAGAGTCTAAACCCATCGAACGAGAGATATCGTATACAATCGAACAAGATACGTTGATCAATGACTGCAAAATGAGCACCGACTGCGGAGACACTGCAACTACAGGATCATGTTACCCCTTAACGCGTCCATTCACGGTGGAATTCCAATGAAATCAAGCGACGATATACGAGTCAACTTTATTACATATGCTACGACCAAGTTCACTTACGATAGCATTCCTCACGCCAACGGAAGAGACGAGAGCGCACTTACGGAGGAGAGCCAGCCCAGTCGAAGCTCACTTCCGGCAGAGAAAAAGAGGATGAAGAAGACCAAGAAAGGGAAGAGTTAGTCCACGGTCGAAGCTCATTTCCGGCGGAGAATCATCTCACAATTAAAGCGCACCTACGGTTGAAGCATACAAGATGCGGAAGACCGACTACAATTACGACTATTACAAAGATCATCTCCATTGTGAACTCTCAGATCGGGTCACCGATTCGACGAATACCGCCTACAGAAGCACACGAATTAGATGGTCAATTCCGATGACCAATTCCGACCTATTCGGATGACCGAGTCGGATGACACCAAATACCCTATCGGCAGAGGCGAAGTTATACCACCATTCCGCGGTACAACAGTCAATCGAGCTTTGTACCGGCAGATACCAAAACGCCGAATTTCATATATCCTGACAGACGATCACCCAATCGGCAACTGAGCATGATCTCATTCGACCTCGGACAAGAGTCCACCCTCGGACAAGAGTCCACCCTCCACAGTCGGTGCCTTACGCACCCGGAGTTTTTATCGATCCAGCTTGTCTCGGCCGAGCATCTAAGATCAATGGCTTTATGCCTCAAGGACCGTCTGGCCAACGCGTTCCTGATATATATACTATTAGAACTCGTCACATCCCGTTGCGGATGGACAGTCCTGAGATCCCAAGTAGGGGGCTGGATGGCCCGGATGAACCTACGCGGGAGAGGGATGATTATCTTGTCGGTCCTGTTGTGGGCATCGACACGCTCTAAGGAACTCGGGATGGGGATGGAGTAACTCCGGAGGCAGATCTCATTAGTACTCTGCAGTCGGAATTACATTTTATCAAAAGTTCTGAAGGCAGATCCCATTTGTACTCTGCAGTTGGAGCATAACGCGGTGAGGACTGAAGAGTTTCCGCGGTACTATACCGGGAGCACCGCATATATGACGACCTATCCTGCAGGCTGGGCGTCATGGCACTCGCCCTTTTACTGGGAGTTTGCACTAGGGTTGCTGAGAGCTACGGGAGAGCGGTCTCACAAGTTGAATACCCTCGTATGCTGGACGAGCGAGCAGGAGCAGCGGCGGTAGTTGCGGCAGAAGAGTTACACATTGACGGTGCTTGAATGACTGCTACCGGCTCGCCGAGTCACAAAGGGAGTGTTTGGACGGCGGGGCTTGGCCCTATTGTGGCGAACCGTTCAGATCCGGCCTCCTGGATTTACCCTTCACCGCTCCCATCCTCTTTTGTATTACCAATTGAGCTAACACAAGTAGATGGAGCTGGAAATTGCGATGGCACCTATGGTGCTACTGGAGGCCTTACCAATCAGAGGTCTCCCGAATACCGCGAAAATGGAGTACAGACAACTGAAGATACCGCAGACAGAATCTTGGCAGTGAGACGGGCCTGAGACCTTGCAGAGGTTTTGCAGAGGCACCGCAGCACGGAGACTTTCGCATATGCATGCATGCCACCGATGATATCGGTCATGCAATAGGCAATCTTTATAGAGCTACTAAGAGCTATGGCGGAGGCCACGGAATTTGGAATACGATCTACTTCCTTGGGCGATACACGAGGACTAGCAATTGAGTGCAGAAGATATACAGAGACGCAGATACGTGATGTACCGGCGGCATAACTCCACCGAGTACACTCCCAAGCACTATGTGCAGATACCTAACTACAAAGCCGAATGCCGAATACGATCCCGACACTGATTCGGAGATCCCGTGTTACTGAGCTACGGAAGAACGATATACCAGTCATTCAACCACGATGATAAGTCAATATTGCGCCGAACCAAGCCGTATGAGATTAATCGTCAGTGGAGCAACGATTTTCAAGAGGGGGATGACCGCACTGGAATCGCAACCTCTACCGCAAACAATTACCGTACCGGAAGTGCTGGAACGAAGCACCGTGAGATTCATTCATCAATTGAGAAGGCTAGCAGCGAACGACACTAAGTGCACCGAGTCAAGTGATGGCAAGCACACCTACAGATGAATCAACAAGCACACCCGGAGGAGAGCCAGCGAGCGCACCCCGCGATCTGAGACGATAAGCTCACCTAGCATACGACGGACGTCCAATATACCTGCAAATACGCCGGAGAAAAGATGATAAGCCAAACGAGCCTGATCCATGCCGAACGAGTGCAAATACGGATACCGAAGCAGTTGCGAACGAGATTCCAAATGAGTGCAATATAGCTTACGAAGCAGTTCCGGATGAGATACCGAACGACTGTGATATGACTACCGAATTGGTCCCGAACGAGTTTGAATATGACCACCGAACGTACTGAATAGCCTACCGAATGGCATCACGAGAGACAGTCAAGATAACTACCAAGAGATGATCACCGAAATCTCACAGCGACGGATAGCACTGCCGAAAGACTTCACATTGAGATACAAGGACTATGCGGACGTATGCAGCAAAAGATATGGCAACTCTCGCACCGCACCTTTCAAGGCATCCAAAGGGAATTCGTGAGGAAGAGCAGTTCTGGCTCGAGGAGCGTAGGAAGAGGGTGAGAGGAAATGACAGAGTACCCGGCCGTGAGGAACCACACAAATTGCGTGGATCTACGAAATCTCGGAAAGAGCGAGTGAGAGCAAGAGCTGGGAAAGATAGACTTCCAATCATCACCGGCTGCGGCAGCACCGACCTCATTTGGGAAGAAAGACGGCGGACTGCGGCTGTGTATGGACTACCGAGCTCTCAATAAAGCCCCGGTGAAGAACTAAAATCCTCTCCCACTGATCTCGGAGATGCTCGACAGGACCTCAGGAATGCCTATCACCTAATCCAAATCAAGGAAGGGGACGTGTATAGAACCGCGTTTCGCACCCGGTACAGGCAGTTCGAGCAACCAGTCATGCCGTTCGGGTTGACGAACGCACCAGCTACCATATTACCAAGCTACAATACCAATTAGAGGAGACAAGTTGTCGGCAGAGCAACGACCTTTAAAGAGAGGGATGACCCTACCAGAACCGAAATCCTCATATACTATGACCCTACCGGAGGTGCTGGAATGAAGGACCAGAGTGCACTTAACGACATAGAAGTCCAGCGGCACCCGGAGAGCGGGGATAAGTTAACCAGAAGAATCAACATACGCACCTAGCATCCGGAAGATAATAAGCCCACCTAGAGAATTCACGGCCAAAGTCCAAAAGTCAGAGACAACGAGAACAGACCAAGCGAAGTCCGAAAAGGCGAAAAGCAAGTCGAAACACGAAGCAAGTCAACAGTCAAAGCGAGTCAAAGAAAGCACAAAGCAAGTGGAAAAATGAGACGAAGCAGGCCAAGACACAAGCGAAGTCGAAGACCTACGAAGTCCAGAGACGAAGGATGCCGAATGACGCATCAGTCAACAAAGAGACGTACCGAACGCGATCACGAAAAGTCTACCGAAGCATAAGTCTACCGAGCCACGATGGCAATCAACAACCAATTCAGTCTAAGTCGTCGGCGGAGCAACGAACTTCAAATAAGGGGGAGATAGCCGTGTCTAGACGATCAAGTCCTACCGACAAGTCGAAGCCCACCGGGAGGCAGTCTACCGAGACACGCACCGAGAAGTCGACCGAGAACTACCGAGAAATTGACCAGCAAGTCTAGCAAGTCGACCAAGATTCTACTGAAGCCGCCTATCGAGAGCGCGCACCCATGAAGTCGACCGGATGGTCACCGAATCAGACTTCGATCTACGATTACCGAGTCAAGCAACATCTGGAAGTCAATGCCACTTACCGATGACTACCGCTTGAGAGATATTCTACGAAGCACTGCACGAAGGCTCAAGTGAGCGCAGGCGCACTTGAACTTGGTAAGTACAACCATTTTAGAGAAGCTTATGTATTAGATATCGACGAATAAGACGCGATTGACATATACGATCGATGATCACCGACGGCTACGACCGATGCCGGCAGCGGAAGCTCCCATCGATGCCAAGTCTTGAGCGGAAGCTCTACCCTGAGGATTCCGACGAAGACCTACGCCGAGATATCCAAGCTACGGGAATGATGGTCGTTGGAGCATGAGTTAGGAAGTTGAGATATGGAGGACGGGATCACTTTTGGATGTTTCTTGTTTCTCTCTTCTCTTCTTCTCTTCTTTGGATCTCGGCCCGGTACAAATGGCGTCGGCATGGGTTTTTACCACCTGCCACTGGAGGTGGAGTTTCCCCGTGCGCCGGATCCGCCGAAAGGTTGCCCTGTGCGGTGCCGATCGGTAGCGGGACTTATTGATTCGTACGAGTACGTACATGGAACGGTTGTTTGATTGCTTCCTTCCTTTCCTTTCCTTGTACGGGGGTCTGCAGCCCAGGGGGTCTGCTCCTAAAGAGGGGGATGATGTAACGGCGGGCGGTTAGGGTCCCCGCGAGCGGCACGTGACATGTCCAGGGCCGGGTAATGGCTATTGTATATAGTCAGCCCGCCACGAGTCTTAGATCTCTAGCGATAATCTTACCTTACACTTATACATATACTATCAGTCGAGTCCAGGTTTGCAACCGTATCCACCCAATTACCATCCATATCGGTACGCAGCCGGAAGCTGGCGTACGCGCCCTTACACACTCTTGCGACAGTCAAGCGTCAGATCCAGCAGGCGGAGAACCCAACGCCTGCTGCGGTCATCAGCACGGAAGCAGCGCGTGTTGACAATGCTATTCTTTGTGACTATTTGACCTCTGAGGTGGCGCTTGAGGAGCCTGAGATCGGAAGCCCTGACCCAAACATCCCGATAGACAACAATTGTACGGATGACGAACTGCATTTCGGGATGCCAGGGGGCTGCGAGGATTACGACGATGAAGGCGACGAAATCGACGAGAGCGATGGCATCCCCACTGCCAGCCGGCGACGACGGGCCGCAACTGAACTCGAGAGGTTTGACCTGGGAACCAGTGATGTGGACAGGTATGAGGGCGACGATGGCGACGATGCGGATGCGGATGAGGAGGAAGAAGCATTGCAAGCCGATGAAGGATTAATGCAGACTTTGGAGGACTGAGGGTATAGTACTAGAGAGTGTGAAGATTGGACAGTATATTTCAGACCTGTAAAATACGATAATGGCGAAGCAAATGCAACGGCAAGCGATGTATGCGAAGCGAAGACTGTATTGTAGTAAGTGACAAGATCTCAAAGTTAAAATGTGGCACTCAGCCGGTGAAAGGCATAAACAGCGCTAGGCGTTTGGTAAACGGCTACAACGTAAGTGCCGTGAAGAGTGTAACATACGTGTCGTTCTGATGGTGCGTATACGTCACCGCATTCCGGACGCAAAGTACAGGAAGCCTGACGCCGGGGCGGCGAGCGTAATATACAACGCGACGAGAATAAGAGGCATGGTATTATAGCCGCCGCAAGGGAGGTATGCAAGGCGACCCGTCGCTTAGGCGACGGGTCGCGTCTGATTCTCCGTCAGGGGGTACGAGGTTCCGTCAGAGCCGTCAGGGCCGTCGGAAACACCCGGGTGTTCCTGACGGACACTAGGTTTGTTGCTGATGCAGTCGCTACTTGATTGGGGTCCCCACAAGCTGCTTCCAAACATTGTATATAAGCTGGAAGGTCTTCCAGTCCTATTGTTATGTCGCCCCAGACGTGTGGCAATATTTGGCCAAAGGCTATTTCTCGCAGACAGTTGAAGGGGTTGCACATCATCGACTGTTTGTTGGGAATACTGGCAGGTTTGTGTCCTATTACCATCAGGAGTTTAGCAATACATCCTCTGAACTCAGTTCCATGTCATCCTAAAAATTCTGGGGAGTTGGGCAACTTCCGACATCTGTCTTCTGGCGCCTGGGGAGCAGCTGGGGCCGCTCTGGCTACTCATGTTTAGGCATTCGCTAACTGACTTCTCATACTCCGGGCCTTCTCCCCTGATTGCTGTGCGTCCTGCGTCTTATCCACCAGTTCATATGGTAGCTCATCATGCATCCCGGGAGACTGGGTCTCCTCTTGGTTTCGTCCGCTGCATCCTTGAGAGTTGGCAGGTGCCGCTCTAACTCGGTATGGCCGCACTGCTGGGGCAGGAACGGCCTCGTCTCAGAGTCAGGAAGCGGCCACTACAGGTCGATGATCTGTCGTGGGGAGTTGCACACTGTCTGCGCTTTTTGGCTGGGCTGAGAGTACTGCGGCCCCCTCATCAGCATCTCCTGTGTCTGTGCAAATGCAGTGTTCTGCTCTTTGAAGCTGATGGCGTCTCGTTGTATGTCGATGAGTGCCATGCTGGTCCCCTGGTCCTCCTGCGACCCCTGGGCCGCTAGGACTTCTTTCGATCGTAACATGGCAGGGTATCAAGTATATCTACCAGTGCCAACTTTATACACCGAGTTCGGAGGGTGTCAGCGTCTGGCCTAATACAACAGGCAGCAGAATCCCATGAGAGTGTGCTGTTGGTGCAGCTGCTGGTGCGTGTCCAATCGTTGACTGTGCTCCTACACAGGGATTTCCATCACAGTCACAGAGTTCCTCGAGGTCACAATCCATAACCAAACGACTGTGCAATCTTCGATCTGATGTCCAATGTTGTCCAAACACTGTATCTTTAATCTCCAGACCACCCCCTTCCCTGACCTCGTCTGTCCAATCCCAATTCCTAGGGGAGGGTACTTGTCATTGTTCCTAACCAGAAGGATCCAACGCATCCACCTCGAAAGACGCTGCAAGTTCTGCCTCAATCCTCTCGAATGCATTCAAAGGTTTGTGTTCGAAAACATGGCAAGGGGTTCAAGTGATGAAACCAAATCGTTCAAGAAGTACACTTACTGTTGTACGAATGCATTCGAATATAGAAATCTTTTCGGGTGCTGACTGATCTGAAATGCAGTGAGTCGGAGTCACTCGTCAACGCAATCGTAGCAAACATCTATCAAATGACAATTCGGTGCTAGGTAAACCGAACAACACAGAGAGCAAGGTTCGGAACAATACTTACACCCTGTCGATGGATGTAGGCATATTCAATATCAGGGAAAATGATGTATGACTCGTTCTAGTGTAATGGGCGTGGTCATGCATAGGTGATATTGGAAACTGGAATTTGATATCACAAACAAGACTGAGCACGCTCGAAATTTGTGTCGAGGAAATCAAGACATGACACCAGTTTAAGCTGTTTCAATGTTGTAACTTGCTTTGCTATACAAGACAACGAGTCAAGAGAGAAGAAAAAGAAATCCCTGTACGCCAACAAGACTCTCTTTATATACAATTCGTCGGCTGCCCTCGAACCATTTCTGCTGCTCAGATATTCCATCCAAATCTCATCCCATCATCTGACACACCCTGAACTCAGCTCCTTATCAAGACAACCACACCATATAGTCCAACGTCATGCCACCTCAGTCCACTTCCTTATCATACCAAATTATCCCGCCACGATCTCCCTGCTTCCTCCGCTTTCCTCAATGTCTCCATTTCTCTCTAACACAATACCTTCAACACCATCTTCGTATTTCGGTCTTTGATCCCAAGTATCCCCGTATTTTCCAGCGCACTGACAGCTGAGTTCTTGGCCAGCTGTTTGATTCCTCCGAATCCAATATGCCCACAGCGTAGATACTATTTGAACAGTGAGTCAGCCGATTTCCTCAAGGGATGCTGGGTGGGAGAAGATCTATTGGGCACAGAGGCTGTGGCAAGAGATCCATGGACCACCATATTCCTCATGGTTTAAAGAACATATGTGTGTCTACTCATTGTCGCAGTTGCTACGATATCACGACCATTCACAATGGGCATGACATGATCAGCTCCCTCGAAATCTTCATCAGGTGGTTCTTAACCTACCTGCTCGAATCCAATCTGTCACCCTGACTGGTGGACCTGGGGCAGAGAGAGATGTGAGCTGAATCCAAGTGACGGAATATGGAACTCATCTTTGAGTGTAATATCACCCGAGGGTAAGAGCAGCACCGCATCTCCCTGACAAGTGGCCTTCACAATACTGTTGTTGGCCAGGGCGACTGTGGTTGCTCGATGCAGGATTGTAGGTAATTAAGTTAACCTGCTGTGAGGTCACATGGTGTGAGGCTCTGCTATCAACAATCCATTGATCCAGATTGGGAGGAGAGTATGCATTGTCCTGCACGTAGACCTGGACCATCCACGCAACACCCTGCCTCGCAATGGCAGACTCCTGGCCCCTTCGATCCTCCATGGAAATCCGCTTGTTGCAGTCATTTGCCCAGTGTCCCATGCAGTTGCAGTAGCTGCAAGGGTCCTTGGAGAGGTTCCGACGTGACTGATTGTGTACCGCCTTCGAAGGCTTCCCAGTCTCCGCGTAGACAGCAACTCCTCTCCTTGAAGCCACCTTCCACCCAAAGCGCTTCTCAGGTTCCAGAATCAGTCTTAATGATGCTTCATCAGAGATGATAGACTCAGCGTTGGTGATGCTAGTTCCGATCAGGTGCTACTCCATTGGTAGATTGTTGAGCAAGAGGAAGATCGTGTCATTGACCTCCTAGGCTGTGCACCCAGCACTGGGAAGCTGGTTGAGGAGCTTCTGCTAGTTAGAGACAAAATCTGACATATCTTCCCCCTGATACATTATATTCGACTACTCACTCATGAGGAGCCAGATATGTTGCCTGTCCTTTCCCTGGTACCGCTCTTTGGGCATCATGCACACAGTCACTGGATCGCGCTCAGTAGCCTACTTCTCTAGCTGGTTGGCATCAAGCATTCATCCCAGATGTCCGCGGACCTTGGTGGTTATCATATCCCATCCCTGCTGGCTGTCTACCAGCTTGGAGTCGATGGGGGAGAGAGGCGCTGGTGGAAGCTGGTGCCGATCCAGTGTCGACCTTGGTGGCAGCAGTTCGAGGATCCTTGCCCCCGATCAGTGAAAACCAATCCTTGTCTGCAAATGGTCGGTGGCAGCAAGTAGGCAATGTCGAAAATCCGAATGGGAGCTGAGAGGCTTGATGCAGCCAATGGAAGCGAGAGCACAGAGATCAGAAGTCATCTTCAGCTATATGTCATGGAGGCATATGATACTAAAAGCGAAGGGGAGATAGAAGAAGCACTGTGGAATGGGAATAAGTGACAATGGGTTGGATGTGATTGATGGAGAAGGCCGAAGGAGGTCCTTATATATGAAATCCTTCGCTGACAGGACTGATCTGAATGTGTTCAAATGCCGTACTAAGCGCCAAGTCATCAGGATACCAGTTCATTGTAGAGCATGTGTGGGGAGCGAGAAGAGATTTTCTTTGTGCAGCGTGTCTGTGCCGGATGTCACCGTAGTGCGGTAGGTGACGGTGGGTAAGCTTATTGGAGGCACCACTTTCACCGGCGGTTGCACAACTATCTCCACCGCTAGAAGCACCGCTTGCAACAAATCTAGAAGTTCTGACAAGGGAGATGAAATGCCGCCAGTGCGTAGTTGTTGGTAATTGTTGGTACTGGAGCGAAAGACATTCAATACACTCAGAACAGATGTTCAGAAATGGAGTGTAGAAAACAAATTGGAAGCTCATTTGGAGTAGTAACTTCGACCAATAGCATTTGCTTAGAATCAATGGTCTGGAGTTGACCTTAGAGAAAAAAAAAAAGAATGCAGGTGACAGTTTGTTTTGTTTTATTCTTACTGTATACACTCTAATTAGAGTATGACAGAGTCTAGACACACCCCGTCCGCCTCCGGGCGAGCAGGCTACATGGCAGAGCTCCCACCTGCTACCCATCGTCCCCTTTGATACATCAAAAGCTACAAGATTGAGAACAACACAAGAGATCAAAGAAAATAGACACTACCCCCGCTCCAAACACCCTTACTCACACTACTCCTGCCCGCTCTCCTCCTACACGCGCTCCTCCTGCCTCCGCTCCTGCGCTTGCCTGGCTCTGAACTTCCCGGCGTCAGTGGCTGCCAGGAAGTCCATCCCTGCTTAGTCAAATATCTCCATGGAAAACAGCTCAGACATCTGCACATGTCGGAATCTGCCAACTTTCCAGCCTGTGGCTTTTTCCCCTCTCTTCCAGAGTGATGTTTGCTGGCCATTCCATGGGCTGAAGTGGCGGAAGAGATGCTCCTGCGTCTGGACTGCCCCCCGTCTGCACAACCAACATATGTCATCCACTCGTTGCCCAAACCATTTTAGGTACGCTCCAGTCAGGGCATGCACGCTTATAAGTCCTTGGAATCGCACAGGCAATGGCTTCACCCTTTGTAATGGCACGGATCTCGTTGTTCCGGCTTTTCCCTTCGGCCTATAGCAGTAGTGCTTGGAGAACCTCTCAGCCTCCCGCTTTGCGTTGGCCGCCATTCTTCCTTCCGAGATTTGTCTGGCTCTATTCGCGGCCGAAGTATAGATATGCGGACTTACGGGATACCCACAACCTTGTCGTGCATTGTTTGCCGGGCGGTTAATGTCTTCATTCCCAGGGATACATGGGAGCCGTGGGACCCAGTGGATTGCGACGTCGATGCCCTGGTGATGGATGGCCCTAGAATGCTCGTGAATTGCGCTTGCTAGCTGCTGCACTGGCCCTGGGTGCAGGTGCGCCATCCCTCTGATGGCGTCCCGCCAATCACTGATGACAGCCACTGACATGACTCTGTGTGCTCGTAACACAATGGGGTTCGCAACGGACTTCCGAATTGCGACTGCGATCGCGTATGGTACAGTGTCGAATACCTCCAGTCCGCCATTGTCCAGCTAGCTTCGGAATACCTTCCAGCTGTCTCCATTCAGACACACCGCAGCGGCTCCCACTCTCTGATTCCCCGTTCGCGATCAATCAGCCCACCATGTCCAGGTGTGTGACACCGACTTGCATTTCTTCACTTTTGCCTATTTGTTAGCGGCTCTTTTGGCCGTGGTGTCATCTTCTAGTATGGGGATCTTGACCACTGGATTCTCCCCACGTTCGGGCCTGCGCAGCGTCTCTGCTCTCCTGCCGCGTGCGTGCAAAATCCCAGCCACTCTGCGTACCGGTGAACTAGGTGTGGGGTACTTGAAGAGATCCTTCGATATGGATCCTTTGCACGTGTTTGCTATCCTCGTCACGAACTGTTGTTATATAGCGTCGAGGGCCATTCATCAGCAAAATGTATTTTAGTCACTGGAAGACTCCAGGAGTGTCTGAGAGGATATGGAGTGTAAACTTAGATGCGTCAATTTCAGGAGAGTATCAGACCCTAGGAGGGCATTCCGGCCGGCCTTCGGAGTAACTGAGATCTCTGATGACTGGTACAGGAGTACCATGGGAGTGATTGTGAT
>Ga0307515_10000642_pt1 | contig 80780 bp, 65 predicted proteins | sample 17_EM_MG_FD_194513 | JGI IMG/M metagenome (GOLD analysis project Ga0307515, IMG submission 194513) | Populus trichocarpa ectomycorrhiza microbial communities from riparian zone in the Pacific Northwest, United States - 17_EM | ecosystem: Host-associated > Plants > Roots > Unclassified | place...
CTTTACTCGTTCTCTTGTATAGCAAGCAATAGTACGACTTTGAAAGATATTCTGATTCTTGTCCCTCGATACGCACTTCGAGTTCAGTTCTGCAACATCCATATCACCTGCGCTCGACCCTGCCCGTTACAAAAGTGGAAATACCACCATGATCTTATAATGTATTATATATATATTATCCACATTACATAAAATGATTCTGGGCTGAATATCCTTAACTGCCATTATGACTATTATGGGGGGACTACTGGAGGTTGTATAGCTGACAGTATATTATACTTTGTGAAATGACTTTTTCAACACTGGGAAAAATGACCTTACATGACGTGTAACTCATAGAGAAGCTGTTTCTGGAATGGTAATCCATAGCATATTTGACACGTAGCACTATGAGGTTCTATGAACCTGTGCGTTGACTACATTACTATGATACACATGCAATTTTGTGCGCTTGATACTATACATCATGCTGCATTCAACAAAACTGCCAAATGCACTTCATTGCACGCTCACAAGTAAGCGCTCAAGACGCTCTCAAGCACACTCCCGAGCATGCTCTCAAGTATACTCCCAATTGCACTCGATGACACTCCCAGCCTGCTTGACTATACACTCCCACGCACACTCCCGAGTACGCTCCCAAATACACTTCCAATTGCACTCGATGGCTCACTCCTAGCCTGCTTGACTATACTCTCCCGAGTAAGCTATCAAGATGCTCTCAAGTACACTCTGAGTACACTCCCAAGTACACCTCGGTGTACGTTCTCAAGTACACACCAGAGCCTCCTCTCAAGGATGCTCCTAATTGCTCTCGATGACACTCCCAGCCTGCTAGACTGTACGCTCCCAAGCAAGCTCTCAAGACGCTCTCAAGCACACTCCAGAGCACGCTTATAAGGATACTCCCAATTGCACTTGATGACACACTCCTAACCTGCTTGACTTACACTCCCTAGCAAGCTCTCAAGACGCTCTCAAGTACACTCCCAAGCATGCGGTCAAGGACGCTCCCAATTGCACTCGATGGCACACTCCCTGCCTGCTTGACTATTGCTCCCAAGTAAGCTCTCAAGATGCACCCAAGTACACTCCGAATACCCTCCCAAGTACACCTCCGAGTACGTTCTCAAGTACACTCCCGAGCATGCTCGCAAAGGACGCTCCTAATTGCACTCGATGACACACTCCCAGCCTGCTTGACTGTACGCTCCCAAGTAAGCTCTCAAGATGCTCTCAAGCTCACTCCTGAGCACAGTCCCAAGTACACTCTCCAGAGGCAAGACACTCTCAATCTCACTTGACTATATGCTCCCATGTCTGCTCCTGGGTGCTCAATCCAGAGACCTGCTGAGTTGCAGGCGCCAGGCACCGGGTGGCGGGTGGCGGGAGGCGGGAAGCAGATGGCAGTGGCAGAAATTATAATGTTGGTCGATATCATAGTCTGAACCATATCTATAGCGCGGCCACCGTGACGACATCTCACGATGCCTCATGGTCATGGTGTTGACAATTCAAGCCTTATACTCTGCAGGAAAGGTAGCCAATTGGATCTTGGGGAGAGCAGATCTCTGACTCAGATTTTCCAGCACAATCTGGTGCCCGCTTCCCGCCGATTGTGGGTGTATGTGTGCGCATTCGGTGTGGGGCTGATAGTGATGGCGATGGTGACGATGGCGATGGTGATGATGGCGATTGCGATCGTGTCGGTGATGGTGACCATAGTACCAGAAGCACTTAGACAAGTAGGTTGGCTACATCAATGTTAGCATCAATGCTTCCATACACTTAGAGCCTTCTATTAGCCAAAGCTTCCACAGACTCAGAGTTTGCCATCGGCCAAAAGCTTCCCATGGAAAACACTACTCCTCCCGAAGCGTGGCTCTCTCAAGTAGTCATTCAAGCAGTCTCCCAAGCAGGCTCCCAAGCAGACTATCAATCAGGCATTCAAGCAGGCTCTCAAGTGCCAGCGGGCGGTAGAGTGGACTCGCAGCGATAGTGTGTACAGTACCGGTCCTATAACAGTGAAGTCTCCAGGCAGTAACGACAGGTAGAGATCCATCTCTGGCCGCCAACCGGATATAGGTCCATAGGCCCACACGCACCTCTCTATGAATCAACTATCGATGACTATAGGCTGCGCGTCGAGCCAGGGTCCACGGGAAGCTTGCTATGACCTGCGCGAGTGTGCGTGTACGCGTAGCCCAACCTATAGTCGATTTGCACTTTTGCCGATGAATGTATAAGAACTCTAAAGTAAAACTGTATCTTAGCTGCTACTATATATACTCTCTGTACATTGAATTGCAATTCATTCATATCCATCATTTATATACTCGATATGAGTAATACCTTTAACCACTCTGTTCGAACTGCTCTCAGTACCTCAATTATCAGCAAAATCTGTAGCTATAGTTCATCTCAGAAATAGCTTATTAGCTGCTAGCTATGTAAAGTCATAAGGCTGTAACTGGTTACTATAGAGTATTTGTTTGATGGTGAATATGATTTATCACTACTTGTTCAGTAGCAATATGATAGACTGTAAAACTCTACTACTTCAGAAGATTCTGATTCCAAATACCTTATTTCTCTACCTTGTAATCGTTAATTTGTTTGATACTGCTACTTTGTTCCCTCCATAGATCTTACTTGCTATTGTGTTCTTTCTCTGATATTTCATTGGTGTTCTATTTGACTAAGAAAGTAGTGTTACTTTTATTTGTTTCTCTTTTTCTAATATGTTTTCTTGTCAGTTTACATTGGCTATATATACTTGTCTTGAGTTAGCAGTTTTGAGAATAGATATCAGTGTATGGATAAACTTTCCTTGCATATCTTCCTTTGTATTGTTTTTGGATACTACTTGTTAGTTAATAGATTATTGACTAACTTAAGTAGATAAGTTGAGTTGAAGATAATAGGTGTATTCAATAGTCATGTGACTATATTCACTATTGCCAGAACAAAATCAATGTCATATTTCTTAATTACATATCATTGAGTTGCAATTCTAACTACTTCTGTATTCGAACACATTTCTCTATTGCCTTATTCTGTGCACTGCTAATTTGGTGGTGGTCGTTTCCACTCCCCAAAGTCAGGTGGGTTTACTACCAGACGGTAGCTGACGAGATTTATTTCTTGGCAGTACCGTATGGGTACGAGATAAATCTGCACCTGGAATGGAGGATAATTTAATGGCGGAGGTCTTGTACTAGAGGGCTGTAGTCGGGTAAGTTTAGCCACAAATTATCTGCTCATGAGTATCTTGATCCTTACTAAGAATCTTACTCTATTCATTTACACGTACCATTACTCTCATCACCGTATCCTTACAATTACCATCTATTCTCATACGTAGCCCCATACGCGCCTTTACATGCTAATGAGAGGTATACGGGGTACATGTCGATATCAAATTGGCAAGAAAATACTTGCCATGCTCACAGCTCCAATGATAATCACCAAACTGCATCCCGGTTTATAACGCCATCACAAAAAATTCAAAGATGCAAGAAAGTAAAGAAAATCAGAGTGTATATTCACACCGCGAGTAGAAACTAAAAAAAGATCAAAGATTACATCACGCATGGTTGCCGCTCTTACAAGTGCACAGACCCTGGAGTTGGTTGGCATCCATGGTAGCCATTTTTTTCAACGCTTCCTCACTGGCCTGTACACGCGCTGTTTTTACAGATGCTCCTTTCCCCCAGCTGAGTACCTCACCATGGACCATGATTGCTGCGATTATGTAACTTTCCTCTTCTGTTTTGTACTGATCGCACTCCCAACCCCAATCCTCGCAACTGAGACTTGTAAACTTCTTAGTCAAAAAGGTTGTAGGGTGCTGTCCGGCGAAATCTTCAGTTCCCACGTTAGAATCCTTGTAAAGACTTTGAAATACAAGACTTTACCATCGTACAACGACATATCTACGAAATAGGGCCTAATATGAGCGTTGAAAAAGTGTTGAATGATTCCGTAGTCAAACTCTGAGTCCACAAAGATAGCCCCAATAAACGCTTCAAGAATGTCCGGAAGTACTTCTGTGCTTCGTTAGTATGGTATGTATTAGTAAGCCAGATAGGAAAGCTTACTTGGTGGGGCTTGAATAGACAGATTGCTCCAAAAATTCGGCAAAGCTGAGCGTTCCTTTGCCTCCATTATCTCCGACGTATACTCATTGATTGCGATATCTAATTGGGCACCGACCTTTCTGAGCCTTTTATGAAAACCAAGAACAACGCTGACCGCTCCAAGAAATCTATTTGAGACCATCGCCATCTTGTGCTCCGTAAGCCACTGGGGATCCGCATCCGGGTGGGCATTAAAGATGTGCTGTACACATGCCAGATCAAGCAGGGAGTCGCCTGTTCTTCATCAGCATAGCAGGACGCCGCGAAAAAACAAGAACATATACCCAGGAATTCCAATCTTTGGTAAGAAGGAACCTTCTCCCATGAATATGGGTTTGACGGGTGAGTAAATGCTGACATCAAAAGTTTTGGCGAATTGAACTTATATCCAAATTGTCGTTCAATATCACATGCAAGCTTTTGTTGGGAAGCAGTAGGAATAGCCAGTTCGTAGGCCGGTTTGGTGTAGGCCTTGTAATAATCGGCCCATCTTTGTTGCGTGTGAGTATGAGTCATCAGGATTGAGCTAACCATCTTAGTTGCACCGTCTAGTCCTTTGGACAGCAAGGCTGCGCCGATCATTGCCTCGCAAACATCTGCTACATAGTATTAGCATGCTCGCTGTGCGTGTTATATCACCTCGAACTTACCAACAGATTTGTCTCCGAGCTTATGAACGTTGTTCTTGACTGCAAGATCTCCTGTCTTCTTACCATGCAGAAGCTTCATGTCTGGATACCAAGTGCGTCTAGAGAAACCTTGTGTTTGAATGTAGTCTGGTATTCCAAGTACCTTAGCTTTCTCAAAGAGGTTTTGGTTGCATACCAAAATCATCCTCTCGACGTGAAGTTTGTACTCGTCGTCGGAGTGCGATTCGCAAAACAAACTGACAGACGTCGCCTAACATTATCAGAAACCCAGCACAACTCCCAAAGAATTGAACGTACAAGTTTGAGATAACAATCACCGAGGAACTCAAGACGCTCGTAATTGTTACCCATTCCACGCTGTTTATTGGCTTGTTTCTCAAGAGGTTGATCGGTGTTGTCCGAATCCTTGGTGATAGCCTCAAGGGCCAGACCCAAATCAAGATCAGATCTTAAAGTCTTGCACAAATCCCAGGCATGAAGATAAGCATCAATGCGTGAACTGATGGAAGGGAACACGATTATAGATCGAATACATGCCGCAGGGATCTCCAAAGAAATAAGCATTTTGAACCAAATTCCAGGTTGAATACTAACCATTGAAATGCTGAAGTTGGAGGGACATATGAAAGCAGAATAAATGGAGTCTATATCTCGTTCCGCAGGAGGGTCTAGGAAGTTCAGGCGATGCAAAAGACGCTCCGCGCGAAGCACTGGCTCGTCATCAGGGATTTCCCATTTGACTTGCATCCATTTCTTGCGCTTTCCGGCGTTGTAGCTGTAATCGCGGATATTATCGAATTCTTCTGCCTTAGAGACATTTTCAGGAACTGGATCTGTCGGCTTGAATTCAGGAGCGTAATTGTCGACGATGAAACGTCGCGACCGATCAACTCGATCGATCAAGAATCGGTCTGCCAATTCGTAGGATGAAAGACCAGGCTTCCATTCCAACTCGCGTGAAGAGACGACTGCTACTAACGACTCCCAATCTATGATATCCGCGGCATTCGAACTCTCGGAAAATTGACTCCCCTTGAGGGGAGCAATCCAATAACGAATAGTGCTGTACGTGAATTCAAAATGCTTGTTGAAGGCATCGAAGAAAGCTCTGTCAGTAAATGAACCCAAAAGTTTGAGTGTCTCTTCTGTAAGTAACAGAACCTCTCTCAGCCGGATCAGATGGACGTTTGACTGCCCGCCCTTAGATCCAAACACAGAGAATTTAGGCATTTTAGGCATCTTCTCACGAGTTGCAATGCATATGGCCTGTATAGGGTTTCCAAGAAACATCTCTCCTGGCTGAGTTAGGTAAATTACAGTTATCCAGAGCTGCGCGGGTGGCGTGCCGTCCTTCACATTCCAAAAGGTAGGCTTCCTGCGGTAAGTGTATGTGTTGGTTTTGTTTACGTCTACGGCAAGACGGGCGTTGGCGTACTTGGGAAGCTCTTTTAGACGAAACTTAGGAAGTAGATACTCATTCAAGTAGCCGCCTTTTCGAAGCTCCAGACAAGCACTGAATGCTGCCGCCCTCTTGGCAGCGGACTTGCTCGGCATCGGAGGGCCATCGAAGACCGGCAGAGCAGAATTCGAGGGGAGAATCAGTTCACAGATAAACTGGCTCAATCCTGTGGGCCGTACAATGTATGTTGGCTGGAGTATATCATCCCCTTCTTGAGGCTGTTAGTTGTCAGCGACATCCGTTAACAGTTAAGTATCAATTGAACCTACTAAATTTCCAACGTAGTGAGATATGATTTGCTGTGAGGAAGAAAACGTTAACCTAGCTCCGGTAGAAGGCTCAATATAAAATGGTTCTGCACTGTCATCGGTGATCTGAGCGGACTCCTTTTCATCCAGAAGACGATCCTCTGGAAGACTTTGACAGAAACTGCGCATAAGCGCTTCTGCATTGAGACACTCCTTTATCATACTCGATTGCTCTTCGTTGCCGACCTCATACATATGAATGTATCGGGATGTTAAGTGACGCGCTCGCCCACGGGACTGAATATACTGGATCATAGTTGAATAAAGGTCAAACCGAATAACTACATTGCAATCAGGGACGTCCAGGCCTTCCTCCGCAACTGATGTAGCAATCAAGCAATTCAATTTTCCGCGCCTGAAGCGACTGACGTTCAGCATTTGCTGGCGAAAGGTAAAGTTCTCGTCTCCTGTTTCTCCTTTGCGGGATCCAACTAGTAATCCTAATTTCAGGTTTGGAGACACATTGCCATCAAGTAGCACATGTAAACACCTAGCAGTATATCGCCTCCTCACAAAGATAATGCACTTCTGACAATCATTGTTGTAGTAAATATTCCGAAGGAATTTTCTTAAGAGGAGAACCTTGGTACTCGTATCTTCTTGACTAAACTTGGGTTCCAAAAAATTGTGGGATGTGATTAATTGGCGAGCTTCACGGATCCGCCGAATCTCAGCTTCTATTTTCTCAATTTCCTTTCTGGTGGCCTGTTGATTCAATACTTTTTCGGCTTTTCGCTCAATCTTGTGAGTCTCTGTTTCCGACAAAGCGAAACTCCACACTTGATCCGCGCACCATGAACCTGTGAGCCAAGCCGAAGAGTTATTACGGTTATGGCTTTTGACCTTGGTAGAAGGATATTACCTAACTCGGCAGTAGCATCCTTTGCGAAGATGAAAATCTTTCTTAAGGCAGAGATGTCCCCATATTTGCTATGTAGGCATTGGGAGAGCTCAGTCTCGAACGGATCTACCAACTTTGGGTATTTTATTATCTGTTCTTCTGGACGCCTAAGGGAGCTCTGGAGGAGAGAAAGATCACTTGTTGTAATAATGCGGCTATGCAAAAGCATTTCAAGCTCCCTGGGAGTGGTAAGTAAATGATTTCCCCTCGACTACAATACTTCATAGATCTTACGTAGCAGCAGTTACGACGTCAACGCGTGCATCAACGGGTGATGCTGTTAGCCCAAAGATTTTGGGTCGTCTCTTCTCAGGTTCTGACAGGTAAAATTCCCGGATGATGCGTGCATACACATGGTTTTTCTTCGCATGATGCGCTTCGTCGAAACAAAGAAGATTGATATCCTCCAATTTAACAAAGGCATGGGTCAAAAGGTTAAACAATACGTCCGCTATGATCTTTTATCAACTAATATTTTCTAAGTTGGGGGGTTGAACCTTGTGTACCAGTCATTACGATTACCTGATCCTCATCGAGAATCTTTGCCCAAACATCTCGCTTCCACATTTTTGCGCTATCACACATATCGCCATAGTACTTGCCGACTTTGGCATCGATATTGCAGTCAAGAACAGCGGCCTGTTGGAAGACTAAAGTGACTGAGTCGACCAGGAAGAAGCTGACACGACGACGTACACCACAATTTCGGGCTTCCAGTTCTTCAGTTACCATGTGCCGAATCAGCAGGCAAGCGATTAATGTCTTCCCAGAACCTATGATTTGGTCAATACAATACAAGTATGAGGGATAAGTACTGTTTGGTATGTAGTGGGAAAAATACCAGTATCAAGCACAGCTATACAGTTCCTTTGCTTAGCAATCTCAAAAAGCTCTAACTGGTATTCTCTTGGTTCGGAGATAATTCTCGACGCATGATGAATAAGAAGCTTCGCAGAGAGCTTCTCGTCATCCACGACACCAACTTTCTTGTCATTCGATTCGTCTTTCCAATCCTGAGCCTTCTCACGGAGCCTAACTGAAATCAGTTTCATTCTGAAACGCAAATTAAATATCGACCATTACCAATTTGCAAACCCTTGGTTTCGAGCAAGGCGCCTTTGCGTCATACGCCTTTTGTATTTGTGCTTAGGAGAATTCTTAATCAACATGGCATCAACAGTATGTTTGTTCTCGCAGTTCTCGTCATCCGTGTCGACAATTTGCTCCTCTGTTTCGACTTCGCCGTGCTTATTCCCATCCCAGTTAAATGATTTTGTACCAATATCAGCGGGCTTCACTTCCACTTGTAACAGACTGGCGTGATTCTCAGTAGACATCGCTATCTTGCACAATGTGATGATGATGATGATGATGATGATGTTGATGTTGATGTTGATGTTGATGTTGATGTTGATGTTGATGTTGATGTTGATGATGTTATTGAAAGGTAAATGTATTACCAAAAAACCCCGCCATTTTAATAATGCAGAGTTAACTTGCTTATATTTGCAAACATTGTTGAAAGAAACACTATATTAAAATTTAATGCTGTGTCATAAGGTTTACAGATTGACTTATATATGGCAGCAATGTGGAGTTTTTAGTTTTGGAGAATACTGCAACAAAACATTACAAAATACAACTCAAAAGTCTACAATTATTACAACTAAACTGCATTATGTGAAATCCACATTATGCAAACAATGTATTAATCTTGTAATATCAAATTAATGCAGATTTGCTGATAAATATAGGGATAATATTATGAAGAGTATATAAAGTCCTGATAATAATACTCTACATGTTAACTCAAGATAGAATGATATAAATGACTTTTTATTTTTCAAAGTGTTATTAATATGAAATAAACTAACATTGTTATTGATTATATCACTATTTAGATAGTGTGGAAAAATATTGTATTAATAATACTATGTTTTATTGCGAATGGAGACTATTAAGATAATAATATATCCACTATATAAAAACTGTATACATAGATATCAATTGTATTATATCATAATTTAAATATGTAGTTAAATTATATATGTTTTTCTCACTTTATCTTGTCTTGAATTTAATTACAGTATTTTACTTAATATCAATATAATATAATATTATATATTTGAAATAGAGTATAATATAGATTATATATACACATTTAACAAGTTTGTGATTTTGTAAACTAATGATTGTATTAATTAGAGTATTAAAGAGAATAATATTCAACTTTAGATTACAATTAGTAAGAGTAAATTTAACAGTTATAAATATAGTGTGTCAGAATTGAATACTTGAACTTATGTTATTTCAGTACTTTCAAGTATATTCTTAAAGAGTTCTGTAATAAAATTAATATTAGCAAATATGCCAAGAGTAAAAAGCTACATTCTATTTTCATGTCTGCATATAGGAAATTAATATATTTTTAAACTTGACAAATATTAACTTACAATATTTACTATTACTTGTAAAAAATGTTATCTAAAATAAATATTTACTAGAAACAATCAAATTACTCTGTCAGCAATTCAAATACTGTATAGAGTTAAAATAATATTGGATATTTGTTAAAAGAGAGATATAGAATACTATTACAGTAAACTTATTAGTTTTAGATTTAGTAGTTCAATAATATTAACCGAAATGAAAATGTTAACGATGTACAGTTTATGAACAATTTCTCATCTAATAGGGAATTGAGAATACATATTAAACTGTAATCACTATATATTGTAATAATATAGATATTGAAAATCAGTTAACATGATTTACACTATTGTATAACAATATAATTGGATATTATCTCATAAACCATAGTGCAATGAAAATACAAATAATTCATTCATTACATACAATATGTTATATTAAGCTGGATACTATTACAACAATCTATGCAACTTGGTATAATATTGTAAAATCTTTACAAATATCCATATTAATAATATAGAATAAATAAACCTTGGATTACCAATTCAAGTTATGCAGGATAGCTGGTTAGAATACTATATTCACACAATCAAGCTGAAGATTAATCAAAACAAAAATAGTACTATAAATGTTATTATTTTGTTCACATTACAATTAGTTGGAATAGTGCTTGCTGAGTATATCCAGATGAAAAAAAGTGTAACCAATAATTGGATTTATAAGTATTCATCAGACAACAATTCATTATGAGCAATCACAAGTAACTGTTGGTTATAATTGACTTCAACTTAATGTTCATATATTAGATATTGCAGTGACTTAAATATAGTTTCTTATGCCTAAAATTATTATTCATAATTGCATCAGTCATAATGAATGCTGGCTTTGTTTTAATAGTCTTCATTGCAAATGTCTAGATCATTACATGCTGGCTATAGTTTGCTACCACATTTTGGTATTAGTATAATATTCTGTTACTTCAGATTAAAATTGGCATTACTAAATACAATATCCCTAATCAAAGTACAAATGCAAGTCGTTGGTAAAAAATATCTCACAGTAATCCTGTGGTGAAAGCAGTTGCTGCATTGTTATCTGAATGTCAAATATGGAGTTGATATCAAATTTGTAATTTCTAAACAAATAACAGTCTATAAACTAACTACAATACACTAGATGTTAAATGCCCAGGTAGTATATAGGAACTTGGTTCAGATTGTAATAGTGAGAAATAGCTCAAGTTAATATTATATATTCTAAGAACTCTCTTGATTACTATTTAAATTAGCGAATTACTACCATTGAATGCATTCCATGACACAATGTGAATAATAGCTAATACTGTCAATTAGTATCTGAATATAATATTTTGAATAATAAGACCCTCTCACATCCAAGTTACATTCATTTCAATATATTTACTTTTTGTATATAGTTTAATGAGTGTCTGCAATAAACTATTCAATCTTTTACTAAATAAGTACAATATTAATCTTGAAAACTCCTTTTAGATAGTACATACAAATAGAAGTTATTACTTCAATATAGAAAAGGTGATATTCACAATATATAGCCATATTAAATATCAACTGATATTTAATAGATTGCAATTGTGCATGTACCCATCTAAAAAGTCTGTATTTAATTGTGTTTTCCACTTTAATACACTTTTTAAGTTGTTAAATAAAATTAATACAGCAAATAGAGAATTATAATATCATAAATTGTAGTATAGTAACTAACACTACTACTGGGAAACTGGTTTGAAAAGATGATAACATTTTTGATCTCACTGCAATTCAATACTTGAATAAAAGGTCATATTTTGTCTTCTATATATATTAAACTCAGTTGAGAATGAATTTTATAAAGGTAAATCTATGTACAGATAAATGTAAAATAATATACTCAACAAAATTAATTTTCATGTCACTGATTATACTACATGGTATATAAGAATTCCTAATTCCAAGATTCAGTATTGCTTTCTATTAGTTCACAAATAGATTATTCTGTGATAGTATACTGAAAATAACTTTATATATATTTTACATGTAGTATAATTAACTATCAAGAATACCAAAATAAATATGGATGTGTATGGTTCACATGTTTATAGTATTTATAGAGCAATTATTTTCAATCTAATATTGATAGTGGCTATTTCTGGATACATGGTATATTAAGTACAATCATTTATCATTCTAGCTTTAAACTCTCAGTTTGTAATCTTTCTTAGAAGTGACTATTTGTCAATAATTTTCTGCTATCCTCTGTATAGAAACTGAAATAAAATGATAAATATCATACAGTTATAATGTATTATTATACTTCATATGTAAGAGGACAAATTTGAACAGTTTGTTCAAAGATCTGGATTGTATTAGCACATTGCAGATGAAGTAATAAGTTACAAATTCTGATACGAATGAGTATTATGATTCATCAGTAGCACAGGGGTTAAGACAAAGTAATGCAAATTAGAAAGTAGAGAAATGGAATCAAAAATTGATTCATTTAAACTTGAACTTGTCCATTACTTCTTGTTTATCTCTTATGTATTCTGTTAATTAATTGAACTTTCATAATATCTGAAAACCATCAACTGATTTGTATATTCTTTATAATAATTACGTGATATCTCATTTATCTGTTTCCGACAGCTTGATGTTGACTTTAGCATTTATTTCAATAGCCTAATATTCTTAAATAGATACAGTATTATCCATCGCCACTACAATTATATATATTTTGAGTATCTCTTTTGGTAGACTATTATTACACTATATTTTACAATTTGTAATGTCATATAATATAATTCTGCTTCAGTTTTCAGTATTGCATACTGGTTTTTGAAATCAACATTCCATATCTCCTCTCTGCAATCATGTGTAATATCTTTAATATCACCTTTTACATATCAGTTTAGTATGCAATTTCAAGATAGATAATTCAGACCCTGTTATACCATTTAATAAATCTATTTACCCACTTCTTCAGAAAGACACTTTGATTGTACCCCTCTGATTCTGCCTTTCTAGTATATAATATTTTACAGATTTTGGTTATAGTAATATCTTGGTAATAAAAGTTGAATATATTTATTAACAATCTAGTCATTATAATCTTAAGGTAAACTAATATACTCTAGAATAAGATTTACTTACATTTCTGGATGATGAGTATAATCACACATGACGTTTGGTTTAATGCTTTGAATAGTACTTTCATAGATTTAGTCAAATGAATATTCTGTGTAATAGCTACTTGGAAGATTTCATTTTTCTCCTGTATATTTGCACCTAAACTTTTGTTGTAGTCTATACTGATTTGATGGATTGTTGAAAAGAATGAACTAAATTTGTTAATCAATATTGGAGATCACTTATTGACTATGATTAAAGATCTTCTGAATCTATTGTGTTCAGATTTAATATATAATCTACTTAAATACTTATGACTACACTTTCTATAATATTATCAAGTTTACCATATATCCTTATTATGACTATTCTTTTCCATAGGGCGAATATAATTTAAATATGTAATAGGGATATAGTGATGATTCCAAGTAGAAGATTATTATGATTATAGTAGTATTATCTCTGATATACAAAATTGGTTTCTCAATGTGTACCAAATATCAAATAGTAAAATGTTAATAATGTTAAGTTGATAAACTTGATGCTATGGAGTTGTACAGGTTGTTTAAAACGATTTTATTTAACTATTAACTCTTTATACTCTGAAACTACCAAGTTAGAGATTATATTCAATTTGGATATATATTTAGTTCTTTTACCATCTGTACAGTGCTGTAGAAGATTGAATCAAAGATTGTCAAGAAGTACATATAATTGATAATGCATATACATATTTTGAGTTATTTACCTATTTAATATATTGTTACAAATAGTTTGAAAGTTATAAATGGTATGTTACAATTGTTCATGGTTGAAATATTATTGCTTATACAAACTAATTATTATTCAGCTGGAATAATATTTTGAAGCTATCCATTGCTGAATATATATGCTAATTGCATAGCCATTTTGGATATGTTTTTTCACCTAGGATATGTCATTGCAACTTGGAAGTTTTAACATTTCAATTGATTTATATATTGTCTCACTAGTTTCTACATTGCATTGGTTTATGTTATCCTTTGAATTGACATAATAGATGTGCTGTTTGCTGATTTGCAATAGTATAGGTCACAACTTCAATGGTTAGTGATTTGAAATATACAAACTTATTCATATCTAATTCAGAGAATTTTGTGTATGTTTCATTGTGTTAGATATTCACAAGTTATCAATGTATAATTTTAGATTTATATATATGTAATAATAACAATGTCACATATAGTATCTCTCTTGAATGGTATATATATAGATTTCTTCTTGTCAATTTCTGCTTGTTAATATTACATAGTCATTAATATTCTTAAGTACTTTTCTGATATAACTTTCACCATTGTTTCTTGATTCTCCAGCTAATCCCTAAGAGCTAACATTTCCACTAATATGATATGCTGTTACAGTACTTGCAATCTAGTTTAACTTTTGTGATATTTTAGCTTCAGATCTAAAGTGCTGCTCCAGATGTATTTGGACAAATGCATATAGCTTTATACTAACTATTGGGATTGCCTTATACATTGGCCTGGTAAAGAGCAATTTTGAATTCACCAGTAATATGAATTGCTCTTGCAAAATGATTGTCTCCAGTAAACGTCAACAGTCACTGCAATACACAGAGTGATAATTATATATCAGGTGAAATTATATCAATATTATACATCTGAAGATATTATATACACCAAAATTCAATAAATGTCAATCTCTACTGATTGATTTCCTATTTGAGCACAGTGAGTTCAGAAATGGGATACTGTAATGGCAGTCATGATTAGGTTCTCGCCCATGGCACGAGACGTGTCCAGGGCCGCGTACCCGCCAACCTTATATAGACGACTCGCGATCTCTCTGAGATCGCTAGTGATAATGTTACCTATCAACTACTCTATTATATTACCACATCCACGTGTGCAACCGTATCTTCTCATATACTCTCATACGAGGCCAGATACGGATATACGGCCTTACACTATTATCGCTCTGAATCAATTCGATATGTTTCGCTCATGGGATCTCACGATTTTACCCCTTTCGACGCGTCGCCACAAAATAACGCGTTTTATCACAAAAGATGCCTCCAAAGACATTTACCAGGACTCAATTGCGCGTCACTGACATCCATGAGAGTGATGACATTCTGCAGGCAGCGGCATCGACAGCCGAACGCACTACTCCAACGGTCCTACCGGAAGCCGAGATTGAAGATGACAATGACGATGATCTCTACGATGACCTTGGAGGTCAAAGAAACAAAGATAGCCCGATCGACAATGATAGTGGTGATCTCCGTTCCCAAATTACTGACGAGGACTGTGGAGACGTGGCGACTCCAAACCGTTTGATGTTGGAAATGCTGCTCGAAAATCAAGCCCAGTGGAAAACCGACCAGAGACTTGAACGGGAGTGGATGGTGGCTGAAAGGGAACCAATGGCTGCCAAACGGGATGAATGGGCTGCCAAATGCGCCGAACGCGCCGAACGCACAGAATGAAGCACCGTAGGCCCAAGACTGAATATCTGCATGATGGTTGACCTTGTAAGGTTCTGCAGCGGTGCAAAAGAGCTGGACAGATTTCTGGACGCGTTACGCTCGAATTTCGACTCCCACGGCCACCTATTCCTACACGGTGGACCCGATCACGTCAAATATGCGATCTCTCTTCTGGACGCCTGCGGTAATCATCAAAACCCAACACCTGGACAGACGGCAATGACAGACCCTTCGGAATGGGCGGACGACTTATCTGCGGAATCCGACCCATGCTTACAGGACTTCAACCTTCTTTCACCAGAGATGGCTAAGGTTTATGGAGTATAAGGACCAACGACGCGTGGCGGTGATCACGCTGATGCAGGGATACATACAACTCCCACAAGAATAGGTCAGAGTCCATGCGAATCATTTGAAAGCTAATTGGAGACAGGCTGGGTGGAATCTACAGAAGCACGAAGAAGTCCTCTATGATATTGCCTGGGCAGGCCTCGGCAACTCTCTCAAGAACGAAGTTGGACTGATGATGCCCACTGGTGGCCGATGTGAAACCTAGGACAAATTCTTCGATAACGCTGCAGCCTCGGATGTTTCACATGTTGAAAACAAGAAGCCACAGCAGCAGCAACAACAGCAGCAACAACAGCAGCAAAAACAGCATACAGACTCATCTTCCAAAGGCGGCAAACAAGGCTATCGGCCATCCATCGCCGAGCCAGCTGACACCACTGGTGGTGGCAAATCCGGCCAATCGGGATCAAACAGATGCGGCAAATCAAGCGGCGGAGAATACTTGTCAGGCTTACCAACAGCACCATGGGTCTCAACGAAAATCTTCGAAAGCCGACGTACTACCGGCAAATGCCTAAGATGCGGATCTCTGAACTACAAGGCGAGCTTCTGCCCCAAATACTCACGAGGAGGTGACCCACCGCAGCAGGACTCGACATTAGCTCCAAACAGGGACAGAGGACACCAAATCAAACAACAGAAGTCCTTCGACAATCAACAACCAAAAATCTCATAGGCCTCTCTCGGCATCTGGCCTGATAGGAGAGGTTTGTCAAGGCAGAATTGGGGTTGGCGGGGTTCGCAATGCAGACTTTGATGGCGACAATGGACAGCACACAACCGCATCGCATCGCCTTGAAGTCAAGGGTGTTGTTGGAGAGCCCAAAAGCTCTCATGTCAAGTCAGTACTTATGCGGCACGTCCAGACCAGACATATCCCATATTATTCACGAGGTTTTCATCAGAGATGGAAATGGGGAAATGCAACCTGTGTGAGCTCTCATCGATTGCGGAGCGACTAGCATCTTTATGGCACCGAGACCGCGAAAGCGGCTTGGTTTAGCGGACGAACCAGCATACGTCACAACTCTAGGCCTCAATGGCCAAGTAATGGCTCACGCGAGCGATAGTCGAAAAACAGCGTTCACGGTTCAGTATATGGAGCACTTATCACGGGTTCGAGAATCGGAGCTGGCAGTTGTGCCCACGCGGGCTTACGACTTGGTTTGGGGATTGCCTTGGTTCCGGTCCAGGAATCCTGATGTCGATTGGCAACGCGGTCGACATCTGGCTCTGCGAACCCCATGGGGAGCGGAAGTGGTGGCAGCGGACCGGGTAGACCATCAGGAATGCCCCAGGAATGTACCAGGATCTACGGCTAGGGAGGAGGCATGTTCTGAAGGAGGCAGCGGTAGCCCAGATATTCGAATACTCGGTGCAACTGCCTTTGACGATCAACTGGCCAGTGAGCAGGCCGTCAGGACATTCTTCCTAAGAGTGGTAGATTGTGTAGAGCTGCTGGGAGCGACTGTGGAAGGCATCACTGATGGTGAGTGAGATAGGCCACAGGCACTGGACTGGCGACCAGAGAGCAGTGGCGGCAACGGTCGGAGAGAGGTTCCCAAGGGTATCCTCGTGTAAACGTTGCCCGCTCGCCGAGACACGAAGGGTGTAATGGAGAGCGGCGCTTGACCCTATTGTGGCGAACCATTTTGAATCCGGGCTCCTGGATATTCCTCCTTACCGCTCCATATCCACTATGAATTGAGAACTAATGTGTGGAGATGGAGCCAGCACAACGACAAAGATGGTGCCTACAGATGATGGAGGACATATCCCGGCTACATACAGAGAATTCGTGGAGGTTTTCAGCAAAGATAAGGCAGAGACACTCCCACCGCATTGGTCAACCGACCATGCAATTGACATGGAGCCCGGCTATATCTCGCCATCGGGGCAGATTAACAACCTATCGGAGTTCGAGTTCAGGACGTTAAAGGCTTACATCGAGGCAAACCTAGCCAACAAGTTTATTCAGCGATCATCATCGCCGGTGGCAGCGCTAATCCTCGTTGCAAAACAGAAGGACGGAGGGTTAAGGCTTTGTGTGGACTACCGGGCGCTCAATCTGGCGATGGTGAAGAATTGGTATCCCCTTCCAATAATCTCGGAGATGCTTGACCGTGTTCGGGAGGCCAGGATATTCACGAAACTGGACCTCCACGGTGCCTATAACCTCATCCGAATCAAGGAAGGTGACGAATACATGATGGCTTTTCAAACGCGTTACGGCCAATTTGAGTAGGGGGTCATGCCATTCGGCCGAACAAACGCACCGGCTACGTTACAGTCTTACATCAATGATTGCCTATAGCCAAACATTGACAACTTCTCAGTATGCGACCTTGACAACATACTCCTCTATTCGATAAACGAGAAGGAGCATGAGCAGCATGTGCGCCAAGTGCTGCAGCGACCTAAGGAATTCGGCCTCTATTGCAAAGCCGAAAAGTGCCAATTTGGAGTTTCGGAAGTCGGTTTTCTGGGGTTTGTTATCACTCCTGAGGGAGTTGGCATGGAATCGGACCTGATCTCCACAATCGAGGACTGGCCGACACCAAAGTCAATTAGAGATGTCCAGGTGCTCCTCGGATTCACGAACTTCTTCCGAAGGTTCATCTGGAAATATGCCAAGGTGACTTTACCACTTACCGAACTACTAAAGATGTCAGATAAGGCTGGCGAGCCACTGAAAGGCAAACCTCGAGGCCAGAAGTCAGAGAACTGTGGGAAAGTCAAATGGGAATGGACGCGGCAAGCTGAATTGGTGTTCCGGAAACTGAAAAGGACCATCACCGAGGCACCGATCCCCCAGCATTTCGATCCGGCCAAGCCGATCATTCTCCAAACGGACACGAGTGGAATCGAGTTTGCGGGCATTCTCAATCAGTATGATGTTTTCGGGGGTCTCAGGGCAGTCAATTTCTACTCCCGGAAGTGCTCTCCAGCCGAACAGAATTACGACACTTATGATCGGGAGCTATTGGCCATTGTGGAAACACTAAAACAGTCGCAGCATTACCTCGAGGGCGCCAATTACAAGGTCTTGTTTCGGTGCCACCACAAGAATCTCGAATATTTCCAGACATCCAAAGTACTCTCCAAAAGACAAGCCAGGTGGTCGGAAATGCTTTCAGCTTACGACTTTGTCATCAAGCACATGGAAGGCAGCAAGATCCCGGCCGATGGCCCATCTAGACGGCCCTACTACGAGATCCGCTACGAAAGGCCTGTGGCAGGACTATTGGGAACCGTCCCAGTGGAACCATACGACAAGCTCATGCCAGCATTTATCGCGGCCCAGGCTTCCGACCCTTTGGCTGTCAACATCTCGCCGAAGCTTGTCAACCGACCAATGATAGACGGCACCGATACAGCCAAAGAGGAGAGCTAATGGATAGTCGTCACGGGAGTCTTTTCTTAGGAAGGGAGGATATATGTTCCAGCGACCGATTCTGTACCCGGAAAAGTGATAAGTCTATTCCATGACAACCCTGAGTCCGGTCATTTTGGAGCTCTTAGGACTACTGAGCTGGTGGCTAGGGATTTCTACTGGCAAGCAATGGACTCACGTGTACGTAAGTATGGCATTGGCTGCGAAGTAGGCCACCGGATCAAAGCACCTCGGCACGCCATGCACGGGATCAACATGCCCTTGGAGACACTCTCACGGCCATGGGTAGGCGCCACGATGGACTTCATCACTGACTCGCCAGAGTCAACGGCACCAGGCTAGACCGGGATTCTCATCATCGTGGACTGACTGACAATGATAGCAATTTACTTACTGTGCCGAAAGGATATTGACTCGCTGGAATTGGCCTGGCTCTTCTTTGAACACGTTATCTGAAAGCGAGGCATCCCGGACAACATAGTTACAGATCGCGGCACCCAGTTTACAAGCCGATTCCGGACGCGGGTATGTTCTCACTTGAGTACTGACCATCGGCTCTCGACAGCCTTCCATCCACAGACGGACGAGCAGACGGAGCGTCAAAACCAGACAATGGAGCACTATCTCCGGGCTTTGTGCAATAACGAGCAGGACAATTGGGTCGAACTCTTGCCGCTAGCCGTATTCGGTTACAATGACATGATACACACGTTCACGAGGATGTCTCCATTCTGAGCGAATTACCACAACCATCCGGCGATGCAGTTTAAGGCCCCGAAGCAACCATCGAGCCTGAATTCGGAAATCCAAACAGACACTTTCGCAGCTGGCTTGGAGGAGACTCACCAAACCCTCCGAAAGACCTTGCAGGAGGCTCAAGCCACTCAGACGAAATATGCCGGCGGCAAAGAGGTTGTTTTCCACTTTGGAGATAATGTCTGGCTTTCAACGCGGCACTTCCGGACGACAAGACCATCAAAGAAGTTGGGTTACAAACGGACAGGACTGTACACGGTAAGTAAGGTCATCAAAAAGAATGCTTACGAATTAGACCTTCCGTATACGATCCTGAAGCACAACGTTTTCCATGTCTCTTTGCCCGACTGCTATACACCTCCTACCGCCAGCCAGCCGCCATCTGAACCGCAGCCGACGGTGGTCGACGACTCTGACGAATGGGAAGTTGACTGCATCCTCGACTCTAAACGATGCTACCGGCAGCTCCATTATCTCGTACAATGGGCAGGTTACAGTTACGTACAGAGTAGCTGGGAGCCTGCGGAGAATCTCGGGAATGCGCAGGAATTGGTCGACGATTTCAACCGAGAGCATCCGAGGAAGCCTCGACGTTGATTGGACTCGGAGGAGTGGGATTGGATGTTTTTCTACAAGGGTTTTACTTTGCTTACTTTCTTACGGATCTTGGCCCAGGACAAATGGCGTCGGCATGGGTTTTCACCACCTCCGGTGACAAGTCAAGTGGCGGTGGCTTTTCCCAGTGCACCGAATCCACCGTGAGGCTGCTCATAGGGCAGTGATCGGTTCTGGGACTTATTAAGTCGTGCGGAGGCGTACCCATTGGTTTTGTTTCATTTTGAGGGGTTTTTCTTATTATATATACGTATGTGGCAGCCCAGGGGGTCTGCTTTTCAAGGGGGGGATGACGTAATGGCAGTCATGATTAGGTTCTTGCTAATGGCACAAGACGTGTCCAGGGCTGGGTAACCACCAACCTTATATAGATGACTCGCGATCTCTCTGAGATCGCTAGCGATAATCTTATCTATCAAGTACTCTATTATATTACCACATCCATGTGTGCAACCGTATCTTCTCATATACTCTCATACGCGGCCACATACGGATATATGGCCTTACAGATACATAACTGCTGTTATTCACAGATCACATGGTATACAAATTGTATACATGTTACAATGAACTTTAGGTTGTAGTCCTCTATAATAGGTACTCAGTATACTGAAGGAATATGTTTCCGCTGCAGAGTAAAATGAATATATTATACTGTCATGACTTCAGCATTTATAATATTAGTTGAATTGCAATACTTCCATAGTATGATGCCAGTAGTTAAAAGTATTAAAAATTGCATTATAATATTAATTTGTATGGAAATGTATTGCTAAAAATTAACATTTAATCTTTAACAGTATAATTCTTAATCCAACTGATTATTCACTAGTATAAAGCATTCAAGTAAGTGTAAAAGTTCAAGAAATGTTCATTGACATTTGGTAATAATATTAGGTAATTAGACAGTAGTTTGTGTAATTATACAATGGTATGTGTCATATTCAGAACCAGGGATTTACAACTGAATGTATATATTTTACTGCAAGTCTGATATTTGTAATGGTAATACTATATATCTGTTATTTTTGATATCAAACAATATTGATCATAATCTTAGATTGCTAAATCCACTTAGATACTTGATTATAGGTGATATACAAATGTACGCCGTTATCCTATTATTGCCCTTAGATGTGTACATACATATCACAAGTAGAATATTAACAATATCCCTGTCGTGTTCAGAACAGTAAACTGTGTACGAATACTAAATTATTCTGACTGTGGAGAGACTAGTTACATGCACTATTGAATATCATTTGAAGAGAAATAGTAAAATTATCTATAGCTGAGATGATTGTGAATTGATTATGGAGTCTAAATAACCAAAGATGCAAATGGAATCTACAATGTTGAAGTCAATTGCAATAAATTATCATGAATATGATTGAAAGATACCAATTTGACTATTCATTAGATTGAATCAGTCACCACCAAACCGAGCTGACAGATAAGTTGCAGTATAATTCAACCTGAGCAAAGTGTATTTTGGCTGCTGGAAGCTTCAAGTAGAATTTGAGAGAAAGTAGATTACAAACCTGCAAATATCCAATTAGAAAGGAGATCAGACTTTCTGTAGTCCATTCAACTGGCATTAGGTGAATTTAAAATTCTGATACATGTTACCAGAGAACTCAGAGTGTAAGGGCAATTTGAGTGAAAGTACATGAGAGTACCAAAGAAAATATTGAATATACCTGGGATTGATAGCAGTCCAAGTAGGAAGTCAGAAACAAATTCTGCAATTTGACCTGATTGAATGGTATCTTTACTCAGAGATTTGCTTCCACTACTTCTAATTTTATCAATGTACATAGGCAGTAGACTGAACTTAATGGGAAATACAATCAGTGTATGTTAGTTCACTATTATTATTTAGATTATTCAATGCTAAGTAATATAATTATTAATCTACTACTTAAGTTTTTATATCACCTGCACACAGAAGAAATGAATATAGTGACATGATTTACTGATACACTACTGGTAGACAGATAAAATATCCCAACTCTATAATCAAGTTGTTTATATAAAATACATATTACCTAATATCAAGTAAATCTCAAATCTCATCAACGCCAAAAATAATGTAATTTTTATTTCAGCAACAGTGCAAAACCTCTGCTGGTCAAGTTCATTTGTGATGATACTTTAGCTCTGTTGTTGGGGTAAAATTGAATCCCAATGTGATTTGGCTCCATTGTTGATATGTAACAAATGTTGATTGAGTATTGTACTCTTTGCAAAGCAATATGTAGTTTGAAAGACATTATAATATATTGAAATCAAAAAATTCAGTGATGTCCGGAGAGAAACTTTTTGGATGGGGATAGAAATGTATAGAATAGCATAGAGAAGTATCAACACTGGCTGAGGAGAACCAGCAGTAACTGAGAAATATCTGCTAGAACAGAGAAATACTGAAAGGAAAGGGAAAAATATAGTCATCTTTGCATAGTTGATCAGAGTGGTAGCTTCCACAGTGAATATGTTTTACCCATTGACAGGAGATATTATCTTCATATATATCATATGAAAACAAAACAAAACTCTCGATTGTAGTGGTATATTGAGAGAGTCTTCAATGAATACCGATGGCAGTTAGTACAAAAGACTGGTAAATTATGTGTTCAACAATCCAATTCACAGTAGGCTGATATGCAAAGCTAATTGTAGTGAAGAAACATTAATTCACTATCAATCTAGACACTTCAATTAAGGTGAAAGACAGTTTTATATAGATCAGCAAAACATCAAATGGTAGGAAGACAATACTGAAAGCATCGAAGTACATTGTGTCATGGCTCGGGATTTACGAGTGAGGATTAGAGAATCCGAAAATTGTATTTCCAGTTTTCAGAGAGGGATTGGAGTGATGGAAGGTTGGAGATAATGGGAGACGTGGAGATGGAGAAAGAATGCTGTGTAGTGGTGGCAAGACGATGTAGTATGATAAGCAAGGGGTCTGATGTGTTGCGACGTTGGATGATATGATGTGGTTGTGGTGATAAGAGTTTTGTTGATTGTGTGTAGGATCATGAGTGAAGATTTGAATAGTACATCAATGCATGAAAGATGATTGAAGGGTGACGGACAAACTGTTTATAAAGAGAGGTTGTTTGGTGTTGGAGAATGATCTATTTTTCTCGCTGTACCTGTTCTGTTGGGTAGCGAAGCAACAGGTGACTTTGAAACAGCTCCGACTCTTCCCCTGACTTGATGTCTTGATACAAACTTCAAGTGTCTTGGTTCTTTTCTCAACATTACATTATCGTTTCCAATATCATCTATCTCTGACCCGGCCTATCACAATAGAACATGTCTGATTTAAGGTTCCTGAGAATAAATGTGCCTATACCCCTCGACAGAGTTTAAGTATTGTTCTGACCCTTCCTCAGTCTCTGGTTGGACTTATGTCTAACCAAACCAATCTTGAATATATATTTGCGTCAATTGCATTGACACTCAATTACAGCTGACCTGATTTGACATCTGTCAGTACCCACATCAGTTACCATGTATGTATGTAATAGTACGACAGTAATCGCACGTACGGAACGTGTTGATTTGACCTTACTAGAACCTGCTGTCTTGTTTTCGAACCCGTCTGCTGAACACTGTTGAAATCAAGGAAATCATTTTTGCTGCATGTTTCGAGGAGGAAGGTTTGGATGTTTGTCTGGGGGTTCAATGGACTGTTCTCTCTCCTCGGAATTTATACCGAACAGACTCAGCCACAGAAGAAAGAGGTCTGGACGTTAATGATCCAGTGTTTGGACTGCATTGGACTAGACATCTGGGAGCACATTTGTCGATTCCTTGTGATCTGAAAGAACCTTTCGACTCCAAATCACACAATTCTGCAGGGACCCAATCGACAGAAGAGTACGCAGCAGCAGCAGCAACAACAGCTAGGTCTTTCTGAATTCCTTCGACTGAAGAAATACATCCTACTCCAACTATCTCGGAAATTGACCATTATAATTGTCACGGCCAGATTGGTTTGATCCGCTCCGATGTCATGATCCGAAATGCGCACAGGAGACGCTTTGAAGTTGAGGGAGGCTCCATAGTCAAAAAGGGATCATCTTGACATAGAAGGTGACAGCATTGGATCCAATGAAACACAGGAAAAGTTGGTGCAATGGCAGGAGTTGTTGCTGATGGTGGTATGTACATGAATGTGCCGAGATAAGGGCATAGTGTGTGCGATTACCCAGCCCAGATATTCGCCCTGCAGAAGGAAAATACAAACCTGATAACACAATGTTTCCTCCCTTCCCTCTGTGACCATTTGGTGATGGGCGACTGAATGCAACAACTTGAAATTTAACTTGCAGAAGCTTCAAGCGGACGAGTAGTAGCAGGAACCTAGAAGGAGTTACTGAACAGACTCTAATTGATGTCCCAGGATGCACTCTGATCTGGAGAGAAAGTCCGAGAATCGATGACGCTGTTAGCCAAAGTCTTGACCCTAGCAGCTAGAGTGACGCCTGCTGGTCCCCGGGGTCAGGAGGACAAAGGCCAGAATTGTTCAGGCTCCCCAGCCATTTCAGGGTTGGATTGAACTCAGTTGAGAGGTTGGTTGGCTCCACTTAGAATGATTATTTGACACAAGCCCAGCAGTTTTCCTGACAAACAGTCAAAGATGCAGTAAACATTCAACCACTTGAGGGGCATGGCCTTGGGACAAATTTTGCCACACATTACGATAGATGGGATGATTGTGCTGGGAGACCTACTAGCTCTTATACAACTCCTGGAAGCCACATTTGGGAACCTCTACAGGGTGGCCACGGTGGAATGGAAAATCCACAACATGATTCAAAACAACTGCAAATTCGCTCAGTGCTACGCAGGGTTCTCAGTTATCGCAGGCAATCTGGTTTGGAATTCTTCAGGACTTATGAATGCACTGAGAATACGGTTGCCAGAAGAAAGAGAGGATTCCTTCCAGAATAAAGGTATGCCTGAGGAGCTTGTGGCATCTAATGCAATGTGCAAAAAAGGGGATAATCAGAATCGACAATGCCAAGTGGAACAAGCGGTTCAAAACACAGCAGGAGGGACTGGTTCCACTTCCTCCCCCAAATCCCCAATGCCCCTGAAGGATCCCGCAGTAGTCCCAGGTGGAACTGTGGCTAGATATACTGGACCTGCACCGATGGAATTAAGTGCTGGGAGGAGAAGAATTACAGTGGACGAGAGAGCTAAGAGGATTACAGATGGAAGATGTTTGTACCAAGATGGGTTTAACCACACAGCAGCAGAATTGGTCACATGGAAAACGGCTTACACATTCAATGCCGCAGGAGCTGAAATTTATGAAGTAGGAACCAGTAGTGGTTCCAAGGAGTCGGGAAAAGATTAGATCAGTGACAGAGAGATTCCTTCTTGGTCGATGGAAAAAGTTGGCTTTCAAATTCTTTATAATGTTTTGCAATTTTGCCTCTCTCAGTTAGCAACGTGGAGGTATTGGAAAGATCAATGGAAGGGAGACTTTGTATCATATCCTGCACATTAACAGTGGGTAATGAAGAAATACTGACACATGTGCTGATCGACTGTAGAGCTCCAGGCATCTCAGTAATGGATGAAGATTTTTGCTCGCCATCGTCAGATACGACTCAATCAATTGAAAGAGCAATGACAAGTCAAGAAAATTGATGAATGGCCTATTGTCTTAGTCAGTATTCCACATCTTGCCAAAGATGGGACGGCAATTCTACATCGCAAGGAACTGATACCTATGTTCATTACACAGCTAGGACAGTGTCCAATCATCCTTGGAATGCCTTCGTTACAGCTACGTGATGTCCCAGTTCGATTTGCTTTCAATTCAGGTACGTTTGAATCCCAATAGGGCATTATGCAAGGCCATAGTGCATCTGTTCTGATATACGAAGCGACAGAGGAACCTGTGAAACTAATCGACCATCATATGCATGGAATATTCAAACCGGACTGAAAGCTCGACCGCTATGACTATTTCCAGGAAATATTGGTATGCCTGATGGATTCTCCATTCTGGGAACAGTAATGAAAAGGAATTTACAAATCTTTCAGGCTTTGCAATATGATATGAATAAGGTGATCGAGGTAAATGATCTCAAAGGATGACCTTTGGAGAAAGTTGTTCTTGATCAGTATCATGAGTTTCTATACTATTTAGTAAGATGTTGGCAGATCAACTCCCTCCCAATTAACCAGGCATTGACCATGAAGTCTGTGTGAAGGAAGGCAGAACACCAAAGTGGGGATCTTTATATTCAATGCTGAGGGCTGTGTTAATTGCTCTCTAGGAATGGTGGGAGGAGAATATCTGCAAGGGTTCTATTCACTCATCATTGTCATCATTGGTGGCACCAGGTGTGATTGCAAAGTGATCAGACAGGGAACTCTGATTCTGCATTGAGTATCGAGACATTAATAGTAAGGATAACCTATATCGATCAGCCCTGCCCATCATACTGGTTCCATCGAACCTCTTTGGACAATCTAGCTTATGTAAGAAACCTGATGTTGTTGTTTATTCATACTCTATTCACTCTAGCTAGAGTATGACAGGCCCTGATCCCCCCCTAGGAAACTTGATTATCAGGGAGCATATAATCTATTGCCAGTTAAAGAGGGGGATAAGCATAAGTTAACTTTTCAGACCAGGTATGGCCTTTTCAAACCTTCCGTTATGTTGTTTGGAATAATGAATGCTCCTGCCGACTTCCAAAAATTTATCAATACTGCTATAAGTTAATAACTGTATGATATTGTATCTGCATACTTTGATGACGTTTTGATATAAGGTAATTTGGAAAAGGAACATGTTGAACTCTGTCCATGGGTTGTTCCACACCTTATGGTAGCTGGATTGTATCTGAAGCTAGAGAAATGTGAGTTTCATAAGGACACAGTTGAGTACCTGGGGTAGATAATATCAATGAAGTGCATGTTGATAAATTCACATAGGGATAATTCTGTATGGAATTGGAGACAGGAGAAGAAAACAGCAAACAGAAGGTTGAACAACCTGTTTAAAGTCCAGCTGTTCCTTGGATTTGCAATTAATATAGACAGTTAATCCTTAAGCATTCTGACAAAGCAAAATGATTTCCCAGACTTACGAACAAGGACTCACCCATTGGATGGGATCCAGAACTGCAGTTGTGTTTCGGAAGAATTGTACAGTTACTTTCGACAGCCCTAAATTGTCCATATTGCAATCATGAGAGGGAGGTATCTGTTCCAACTGATTGATCTGATTATGTTTTGTCCGGAGTGTTGTCAAAGCATAACGAAAAATGAGTGCTACACCCTGTCGCATACCATTGAAAATACATACATCGGCAGAATGTACTTGTGATATAGATGATAAGGAGTCGATAATAATTAATAAAGTTCTTAAGGAATGGAGACAGAAGTGGGAAGGGGCAATACACCCCCTTCAGATGATAATGGATCATAAAAACCTTCAGTACTTTATGACAGACAAACTGCCAAATAGACTTCAGGCTTATTGTTCAGAATTTTTGACCCATGTTGATCAAAAAATGGTATACTGACCAGGAAAATCAAATGGAATAGCAGATACCTTGACGAAAGGCCTGGAGACATTTCAGAAAGGGGGGGATGAAAGAATTAAAAATATGGAACAGGTGGTTGTAAAGCAGCAGAACCTAATGGAACAACTCCATTTATTTGCGGATGGTCTGCCAGTGCAGGGCCATCACTCTATTTCCGATATGTTGACAGAGGCTGATGTGACTGTTCCACACCCAGAAAAGCTTGTTGAAGCAATACGAACTAAGGGAAACATGAAAGAGATTACGCTGGGGAAATTTGTGGAGGCTAGTATGCGTATACCTTATTGTGGGAAGTTAGATGTACCAGAAACTGATGAGTTACAGCTGTGATTAATTCAACAGTGTCATTATACAGCATATGTAGAACACCCTGGCCGAGTGAAGATGTTTGATCTTTTGGACCAACATTATTACTGGGGGGAGATGGTATAGCAGGTTGATCAAGATGTACAGAATTGCCATAGTTGCCAAAGTATACTAATCACACCACATTCACCATTTAGCATCCTCTGATCATTGCCAGTACCAAAGAAACCGTGGGAAGATATTTCGATGGATTTTTTAGTTGAGCTACTGGAATGTGAGGGATTTGATACAATCTAGGTTGTGGTTGATAGACTCTCAAGGATGGAACATTGCATTCTGCGCCATATTAGAATAGTTGCTACTGGGTGGGTTGAGTTGATTTTACGAGAAATGGTACACATTCACCAACTGGTTCAGGATTGAGGACCTCAGTTTGCCTCAGTATTTTGATGGCAGTGGTGTTATTGTTTGGGCATTGAACAAAGGATGTCAATAGCTCTCCACATTCAGACCTACGGAATGGATAAATACGATCATGGAATGGCACCTCTGGAGATTGGTCAACCAACAACAGGAAGACTGTATGAAATGCATACGGATGGCAGAGTTTGCTGCATAGAATGGCATCTCAGAAACACCATACTGTACTTGGATCTTTGCAGTGGAGAGAATGGATCCAGCAATGATATTTTCTGAGGCTCTCGAAGATAGGAGAGATCAACGTTACGTTAATGCCCATAGGGTACAGTTGACAACAGAGCAAATCCATAAACACTTGAGAGTAGTGATGGGGAGGAGCCATGGGATCCAGGAACAGCATGTGAATAAGTCACAATTGAAGGTGCAAAACAGTCAAGACAGGTCTAAAGTTTGGTTTGACACTTGCCAGGTGCGAATGACAAGGGTAGTCATGGCAACGGTACCAGACTGTCGCTTTGGGTTTGGATCCAGGTCAGAACCGAACCATTGCCAAATTGGTCGTCCGGCTCATCAATTCACTCAAACCATCAATTTGGGTAAGATTCAATGGTAATCTCCCAATGTGTCTGAAGTGGGCTGGTTGTCAGCAGGTTGTCCTGCGGCTCCATCTGTAGATTTATATAATGCTCTTCTTTTTACTGTTTGATAATACTATCTTATCAAAACTGCTTATTCAACATCCAATAATCACTTTGTGCATGTTTTCAGTTTGCAATATGGATTGTTTTGTAATCCGTGTTTTTCCTGGTAAATTTCGTATTTTTTCCTATGAAGGCGGTCAATAATTCAGTTATGAGCTTGAATATCCGTGTGCTGCATTGATTACCCAATATGCAGGACCAATAATTGTTGACTCTCTGTTGACGCTCATTGTCATGATGGGGTAATGAAGATGTCATGCAGTGTAATGCCTGAAAAGGTCACCAATACTTCATATATGAAGTATTGCCGCAAAGCGACGCTTAGATTACCCAAGATGCAAGACCAAATATCATTGACACTCCATTGAGGTTCATTTTCAGGATGGGACAGGAAGCGTGTTGCTATGGTTTTTGCCCCTAAAGGCGGCCAATACCTCATTCATGAATGTCTGCAATCAGTCGCCACTTAGATAACCCATGATGCAAAGCCAAAAATTGTTGACGCTTTGTTGACACTCATATTCAGAATCGGGCAGTGACTGTGTCATGTCCTTTTGCGCCTCGAAAGGCGGGCAATCGGTCAGTTATGCATAACAGCGACAAAATCCGTTTACAATTACCTCACTTCCATGACCAAAAATTGTTGACACGCCATTGACGCTCATTTTCAGAATGGGGCAGTGACCGTGTCACGTCCTCTTTCGCCCATAAAGGCGGCCAATAGGTCAGTTATGCATAACAGTGACAAAATCAGTTTACAATTACCTCACTTACATGACCAAAAATTGTTGACGCTCAATTGACGCTAATTACCAGAATGGGGCAGTGACCGTGTCACTTCCACCTTCGCCTATAAATGCTGCCAATGCTTTTATTATATATAACCACTACAAAATCACTTTTTGATTACCTGACTTTCAAGACCAATAATTGTTGACGCTCCATTGATGCTCATTCTCATCATGGGGTAACAAAAATATCATGTATTGTATTGCCTGAAATGGCCTCCAGTACTTAGTATATGAATTATTGCCACAAATTGCCATTTAGATAACCCAAAATGCAAAGCCACATATCGTTGACGCTCTGTTGATGCTCATTTTCAAAATGGGGCAGTGACTGTGTCGCTTTCTGTTTTGCCTATAAAGGTTGTCAATAGGTCGGTTATGCGTAATAGTGACTATATCACTTTTGAATAGCATCACTTACAAGATCAAAAGTCGTTGATGTTTGGTTGACTCTCATTTTAATGTATCGTCTAGTCGAAATCTGCTGACATCAATAATTGTAGACATAATTATTTGAATGTATTGGTTGCCTTTCTAAATGATGGAGACTCGGCCCATTGGCAAAGCCGAGCCCACTATTATTCTTTCATTGGTCACTCTCATTCTATTCAAATTTATATATCTTGCTGAATTTCACATTTTGCCTGCTATAGATCTGTATATCAACCAATATTGATATGCAACTGCTCACTATTCTCCAATAATAATGCTCTCAGTCAAATTCTTGGTCAAGCAACATATTAAACCTGGTGAAAACATATTGACCCATTCTGTCCTGCGTGTGCTTATTTCAGTTATACCTCTTCATATCCATTGAGGTGACCGTCGCAAAACCCATTTCAGCCTGCTTCTTTGACATCCGTATTGGCCGAATCAATCTGGTAACATTCGGTGCCGTACTCACATCTTGCTGCTCTGGGCCAGCCAGAACCTCGATGCTATTGTGTAGGTCTACATCGGATTCATCGCCCGCCTGCCAGTTGTCTTCGCTCATATCTGTATTTTCCAAGTCACCATTCCAATTGAGCCAATTGTTGGTGTCGGAAATGATTCCAGGTGCACTATCCTCATTGCTCTCGGCTGCATGATGGTTGATTCTCTTCATTCAGCGGACATTCAATACTTGAGTTGGTTGAGCAGGGATGTTCTTCATAGTCAAAGCTGGTGGCAAAGGTGATCTTTCCGACAATTTACATGCAGCTGCACCATCTTGCTGGAAGTTTAACCAGCATGCACAGACAATCTCTTCAGGATCTGAAATGTACCCTCTGGCTGGCATTTCCTTGTTTTGAGTGTGATATTCCTACTGTGTAGCACAGAGGTTTTGGCTGCCCTACCATATCCACAACAAGTCATGGACCTTGGCCATTCTATGCTATCTTCTCTCTGGCACCTCTCGCTTTGATTGAAAGTCGTTTTCAAGTTCAGTGCTATCCAATGCTGGCTCTTGGCCTGTCGATATCACATTTTCGGCTTGAGCAAAGAGACTCACAAGTACTGTTTAGCGAAGGGTCTCGCCAGTGGTTGTTGACTGCGTCCAGGCAATAACGTCTCGACCTACGGAAAAACTGGCCTCCACTCTGACACCATCTGGTATGATAGAGGATATGTCCCATGCCACATTAGAGAGATCGGCATACTTTGAGTGCATTTCTGCTTGTTGGCACCACCAGTTAGTGATATCCAGTAACCATAATGAACTGCAAATCTCCATTGCGTCGGGGTGGAAATGATTAAGATTTTGATTGACTTGCCCCCAGTTGTTTAGTGATTCAGACAGTGAGTTCCAATGGAGCCTTACGGCTGACAATAAGTGTGTGGTGTGAATGCTGCGTCCGGGTGTCGATTCAGTGACATTGTTCCGCGATTAGTAATGATCTTCACTGTTGAAGAAATATCATGGATGAAAGGAAGGTTCAGCAGATGCAGATTCCGTTGGGGAGGGGAACAGATTGTTGCTCAGTATGCTGTCGGGTTCAATGATGGACAATTGTCTATGTTTGGCCCAGTATTCATTCTCCACATACTTTAGAAATGCCTCTTGGTATTAGGTGGTATAAGAAGTCTCATTCTCAGCAACGATATCCATTCACTTGTCCCACTTCCTAAACGATCACAACTTCCGGAAAGGATGAAGGATGTGAGCCGAAATGAGAAGTATATCAATCTTTGGAGTAACTTCAGCATAATATTTGGACAGGTTCTGTTGCGCAAACTTCATGGCAAAGAATAGGTCTTTCTTACATCGATTCTTATTCTCAGCTAAAGCAGGCATATCACTATCCCCATGATTGAACATGTCATGGTAGACAGTGATAATGTAATGCAGAGTAACCTGATGCCTTTTCGACATCCACAGTGTCCAGAATCGGAATCGTGTCAAAACTTCCATCACGTATTTAACGTTGGGCCGTCCATCCTGAGTTGTGAATAGTGTCTGGTAATCAGTATATTTTGGATTCTTGAGCCACTCTTGGGTGAATTCTAGCAATTGGTAGGCTCGCTTAACCACCTCTATTGTCAAATTTTATCCAGTTTTCTCATCCATAATTGGTAATACTGCGATTTGTACATTGGGTGTTTGACAGGCAATGCACTCATTTCGATGACCAGGTGTCAGGGTAATCAATACAGCAAGCATTCGCTGCTATATGAAGGTCAGTTGCAGGACTTTCTAAATGTCTTGAAATATGTGCTTTCTTAATTATCTTTGCTCAACCTGGTCTCATGGCCGACACCTTGCTGATTGTAGCATCGCCCTCTTTTCGACGTCTTGGACACTTCCCAATGTCTGGAGATTCATTCTCTCCACATTTCTGATCGCACTCATGGGCTTCCCAAGACTTGCTGTGGCGTATTACACCAAGACTGCTTATGAACACAGCTACATCAAGCCGAATGACCTGCGCCATGCATGGTATGAGGCTTCTCAATGCAGGCAACTCGGTTCCGGAGGCCACCAGGGTCGATTGTATTGCCTGAGTCATCGGGTAAATTGATGAAGTGTTATCAGTCATGATTCCAAGTAAATGGCCATCAGCAAGTTCAAAACGATGAAGAACTTCCTTCAAATGTATGTTTACCCTTGCTGCAGTATGTTGACCCTTGACCTATTATCCTCAATTAGCTGACTGAATGGGAAAAGAAGTGTCTATCAACCACATCGAAAGTGCATAGTACCTCTTGCAATTCTTGGTTACAATCCTTATTGTAAGCATTGACCGACGTTATGGCTAATTTGTTCATTGATGTCCACCAGTCTCAAGTTAAAGTAACTTTATTTTTTTTCATGGGAATTGCTTCTTAATTGCATACACTGTCAGTGAGTATTCCCTCCGGCAACTGTTGCCATGGCTGATGGTGGACAGTAGCACGAGCTCACTTCATAATGCATTATGTGACCATTATAGCTCTAGGTTGGATATAGCGCTCCATGGAATATGAGCCAAAACATATTCTAACATGAGGTAGCAATTCCAGGTTGCTAGGCAAAATTCGGCAGTTACAAAATCCTTAACTGCCAGTTTAGAGCGTTTTGTCTGTCAACTCAATTAACATAGAAAAGATCTATATGACAAATATGAATTTCCTCTGCAAACTTACAATTGTATTTCCTCAACTTCCTGGTCTCTTCAGTATAGCCAAAGCTGTTTCATCGACTGTTGAACAAGTCAATTCAGTAACTTCCAACTCTGTTAATTTGTTTCACTTTGCAATGTGCGGTTTTGCCAGCAAGTGAGTCCCCATTGAGCTGGTCCCATTATCTCATGGATGGCGAAAGAACTTAATGACAAATGATACATATAATGCTGGGGCTACCGCTCTCTTCAATTCCACAGTGCAAAGATACACGCCAGGAAGGTGCATGTCGTGAATAATTCTGAACAATTGAACACTTCGAGCCCACATTCGTAGAAGTCCACAAAGCATCAAAGATGATTTTTACTGGAAGGTCGCTCAAATCACGAATTAATATACAGTCATTTTTCGACCTCGAGCAACAAGGTGCTTATAGGTTTTGAGTCTGACCTGGCAGTATGAATTTGAATGCTGTGTAATTCGACTTGGGGGATGGTCACAAGGTGTGTTAAAGCGAAGTCCAACTCTGAATTTGAATATTGACTCTGAAGTGACAAGAAAGAAAAAAGTAAGACCTGTGAGATATTTCATGCAGTGTTGTGCAGGTAGATACAAGAACATATCAAAGTCATGGACAGTTGGAAACTCAATTAAGGAACGATGCAATGCTGTTCGTTGCTGTGTAGCAGACTGAGCCCCCATGAAAACTGCTGACCCTGTTGACGCATATTTTTTAGAGGTGGTAACCGTATTGTCACTAGCATTTTTGCCTCTAAAGGTGGCCAGTACTCTGCTTATGGATTAGTGTCATTGCACCGCACTTGGATTATCCAAGATGCAAGACCAGAAATTGTTGACGTTTCATTGGCGCACATGTTGAGGAGGTGGTAGTGATATCGTCACTAGCATGTTGCCCATACACAAGGCCAATACTCTGATTATGGAGTAATGTTGTTTCACCGCCCTTGGATTATCCAAGATGCTAGACCAGAAATCGTTGACACTATCTTGATGCTAAGTTTTGGGAGGTGGCTGTGATATCATCACTTACATTGTTGCCCATACTGGCAGCCAATACTCTGATTATCAATTAATGTCGTTGCACTGCCCTTGGATTATCCAGGATGCAAGACCAAGCATTGTTGATGCTCCATTGACGCTCATCTTGAAGAGGTGGTAGTGATACTGTCACAAGCATTTTTCACCAGAAAGGCGGCCAATACTCTGATTATGGATTTATGACGTTGCATCGCCCTTGGATGATCCATGATGCCAGAGCAACAATGGTGGTTGCTCCATTGTTGCTCATCTTTAGCAGGTGTTAGCGATATCATCAATAGCATTTTTGCCTATACATGTGGAGAATACTTTGATCCTTGGATAATGTCGTTGCCCACCACTTGGATCATCCACGTTGCAAGACCAAAAATCATTGATGCTCCATTGACGCTCATTCTTAGGTTGTAGCGATTTCGTAACTACTATGTTTGGCGACAAAGGCTGCTAATACTTTGGTAATGGGTATATGTAGTTACCTAGTAGTAGTAATGGTTCCGGGTTGGAACCGACCCGAAGGCCCCGGTCCGGGTTGGGAACCGCCAAGCAACACGACCCAGGTGACTAGCGCCGGGTTGTTACCTGGACCGGACATAAACCCGCGGATTTTTGGCCGGGTCGTACCCGGACCGCAGTTCCATATTACTGTTCCTGCAACTTTCGCTCCAATTAGGAATAAGTGTTTTAATTGTATCACGACATGATGAATATGTAGATAGTGCAGAATTAACCACTCTTTCACATCACGCTTTCAGATTTGTGATCCGACCAATAGTCGTTGAGTGGCTTTGAAACAACGCACAATTATGGCAAAATTCACTGGTTTTTGATCACAACCAAACGAATATTGGTCGGATAGCAAATCTGAACGTTGCAGGTGTAAGAGCGGCTTATTCTGCATAATCTACGTATTGATGATGTCACAATATGATCAGAACTCAGATACTTAATTGGAGTGAAAATTTTGAGGTTGTAATGCCGGGTTTTTGGTGGTTAAACTGGCCCAATTGCAACAGTCCGGGTCTTCGTGTGGTTAGACCCGTTGAAACGGTTCGGTTCCAGTTCCAACCCTGACCTGGAACTGAACTAGCGGGTTGGAACCGTTGCTAACACTATAGTCACCCAGCCACTGGATTGTTGAAGATGAAAAATCGAGAATCGTGGAGGATCCGGTGAGGTTCAATACTTGGATGGGGCAACAAGTGTGTGGATGGCGTTTTCAGGTATAAATGCGACCAATACTTTCACTTTGGCAGGATGTGACAATGCAGTCTGTTGATTGCACAAAGCGAAAGACTCTCAATCATTGACGCTTCGTTGACCCTCACCTTATACACACCCTAACAGTCATTCTGTGCTCAATAATTGGATGCAAAATTCATATAGCCATTATTGACAACTAATATATTGTGTCTAGGTATAATCATTTTCATCCAAAAACTTACTGGCCTCGCAATGTCTGATCTACCACAATACTCATTATCTGAGCGATCAAAGACTTAGCCCTATCACATCCCAGTGCTTTCGGGCAGCAATTTACGGCAAGTAGATGCATTCACTAGTCATTGATTAATATAGCCTGACTTCCTCACCATTCTTGATCCGGCTCCATCCCTTGGATTTCCACGACCTACCAAATTCAATTTTCAACATCTCGACGCTGTGCACCAGGTCTGAGTGAAGAGTGATGCAGTTGGACCCATGGATGAATGCAGCATGAGGGTAGCCAATCATACTGGTTTGTATAGCGCTCTGACCACTCCTTTCCATGACTCGTATGACATCACTGACTAAAATTTTTCCTGTAAACTTTTTCACCGATTTAAGTTTTGCTTTGTCACTTACTAGTGACAGGCAAGTCGATGTCAAGTTTGTTGGTCGTCTATTAACCGGATTAGGAGTCAAGAACTGTCGCATGGCTCATATCACCCTTGCACATGGACAGAAGAATTATCATGTCTCATATTCTGGTCACTGAAATCAAGGAAAAGCTGACACATAGCAAAGTAGGTACATGGATTGCATTTCAACGAGATATCACGTCAAACATAGAAATTTGAATATCTATTGCTCCAGCGACGCAGGTGCCATTGCCATTTCCTCGTCCGAATACGGATTATATATGGTAATTAGCAAGGGAAATAATATGCCGGGGTGGAAGCGTATGCGATCAACATGCATCGCTTTGTGTATTGGTGACGAATCGGGCACCCCACCAGGCATGAGAGATGCTTTTCATTTGTAAGACAGTGGATTCCCAGATCAAAGTTTCATTTGACAACATCCTCATTGAGAAGTCTCTTGTGGGATTTGTGATATCCCTGGAACGATCTCAAGAGGCTCCATCTTCTCTGCAAATGTTGTCAGTGCAGGTACGGCTGTTACATAGTCCATTTGCCGCTTGAAGACTGCCGGAACCCTCAATTCGGCCGTCCCATACATCTTATCTCTTTCACAATGATTGTTGGCTGCGTCCCTGCAGCCTGGTTGTGTGAATTTGTCAAGCTTCATCTGCTTCTGCCAAAATCTTTCCACGTGCTGCTGTACTGTGTTCGAGATTTTCCCCATCACCCAGCCTGGTTCGTGATCTTCGCTCGACTTGCGCAGCGCTGTATCCTCACCATCTTCCTCGTCTTCTCCGTCCTATCCGTCGTCGGATCCTGCATTATCGCTTTGAACCTCTCCGACAGCATTGAACATCTCCCCATATGTTGTCTCAGGCTTTCTGGATTTCAATCCTGCGTTTTCAGCATGTCTCATATTTTCCTGCTCCTCCATAATTGCTGTCTCTGTGTCTTCAACTAGCTTTTTGCTCCAGTGGTTTCTCTCTCCATATAATCGTTGATCAATTGCTCTGAATCTGGTTTCCTCAACAAGTGCATTCATTGACTGTACCCCGCCGCAAGTTTCTTTTTGCATCATAAGCTGGGCAATGCCTCAATCGGTCGGACTTTGTCTGCCTCCAAGCCGCTCTTACCTTTATTCGCCCAATGTTGTTGTCATGTGGAGTGTTTGGTCAATTTGACATATTTGCCTGACAGAAGTGGGGAAAAGTTCAATTTCACAGCATTGACCATAGTATTTTGTGTTGACTTTGTTGTTGGGCGAGATATTGAATGATGCAAGGTATGGACGATTCGGAGGCAAGTTGCATCTTTTATGTCAAGGATGGTATGTTTGATCAACAGGCACTCAGCAAAATCTGCATTTTGACTGTCACTAAATCTGGAATTGTTATGCTAACCATTCAATATGACTTGGTTTTTAGTGTCTGTTTCATGGATAATCCTGGGGATTCATTGAGACAAACATCACCAGATGTCATTACCAGGGAAGGATTTGTTGTTTACATCGGACAAACACATGATTTCCACTGTCGTTAATGTCTGTATATCCCTGTAAACACAAGCTGAGCATCAGACTGACATACTGCAAATTGCGGGATGGTTTGAAACCCCTGCACCGTGCAGATGTATGCAGCAGGATTCATCATGAGTAGAACGTGGAAGTTGGCTGTTTCTCATTCCATTTGGACTCAAAGAATACGATATAGTCCTCAGGACTTCCCACTTCTTTTCGTTATCATCTTCGACTCCTTTTCCACTCCAGCAAATTAAGGCTACACAAACACTTCAGCCAGGTGAGAGCGGATCCGAATGGAACAAAATGAGAGACTCTTCATCCAATACATCACTTGCTGGGACACTGCAACAATGCAGACTCCAATCAGTGCACCATGATGATGCCAATGCAGCCACCCCAAATATGACTCTGGACGCACATATAACAACGGATGGTAAAACCTGAAGCAACAAGGATATGACCCAGCATGCAATTGAATGTGAGAAATTTCATGGGGCAGTAGATAGCCGTCTAATAACCATATAACATACGGCGGGTATACGTACAGAGCTACGTGTCCAATGGATAGCAGCCTATAATGAGAAACCTCCAAGGTTGACCAAGGCATTTGTCTGTACAGTCCACAAAATTGAACATCTTGATGTTAACAGCTCACCGATCATCGAGGACAAATTTCGTGATAAGCATCCTCAGAAGTGAACCAAACAGGCATCAAACTCTATAGAGGAGGCTACAGAAGCAAATATGGTAGAGGTAATAGGGGAATCTTATTTTTAGAAACAAATAATTTCTTGTAGGTTGTCGATGTGTCTGCCACTATGGCAAGGCAAGTAGTTCGGGTACAGCTAGAACAGTCGGACATGCGGCTGATATTGAGCATGGCCAAAATGGCCAATGGAGGGTTATCGCACATGCCAATAGAGCAAACGTGACACCGAATCAAGCAACCTTACACCGAAGTACGTGATCAGAAGAAGCAGGGCGTTGGATTTGTTAGACATAGCAAGGTAAAGGTCATGATAGAATGACAACCAGCTATGCTGCTGGAAAATCACACAAACGGATGCCTGCCTTCCCAAAATGGCACAAGAATGAATCCGCAGACACGCGGGAGGCGCAATGTAATGGCTGCCACTCAACCTGACCTATGCCGAAAGGAGATACTAAAACTGACCCCATGGCCGCCCAGAACACCACCTGCACCACCAGGTGACAATCAGGGAGCTCAAAGTCCCCAATCGGCAGTTTGCCTCCCGGATATTCCTATATACATGATCCGTCTCTGGTCGTTCATTTTTTGAATCTTGATGTATATGCCAATGATAGCAAGCACGATAAAGATTTCATTTCTGATTTGCTGACTGATGAAGGAACATCCACTGGTTGGTATACTCTCTGCTGTGTGGCAATGCAGCTAACATTCATGTTGCAGACGACAGTAGCCTAGAAAGCGAACGTGCAGGTGGAGGCGATCATTGATCGAAAGGAATGGGACTTTTGAATGTATCATTATCTACCATTAGCACACACTTTAACGTATATTTTGAAGGATATATTATATGGACTATTAAAGAACAATGTAGTGATAGAGGGGAAAGTAGATGAAAACGATAGAATGGCTGCAAAAACACCATTAGTAATACTCTATGGCAAATTGAATTCTGGCATAGATTATCAGTAATGTAGTGCACACTTTGACATATATTTTAGGAATATATTTATACGGATTATTAAAGAACAATTTGGTCATAACGGAGAAAGTACATGAAGATGATAGAATGGTTGCCAAAACACCATTAATGATATACTGTGCCAAATCAAACGATTGCACATACCAGATACACCTCTCGCAAAATGTGAATGAATGGATTGTCAATGATTTTTGGACTTGTAAATCAGGTGGTTAGTAAGAGACTTGGTTGCTCTGAAACATAATGATAGTATTGGCAGCCTTTATGTGCAAAAACGGTAGCAACAACATTGCTACTATCTCCTAGAAATGAGCATCAACGGAGCGTCAATGATTGTTGGACCTGTCAGTCAGGTAATTAAGAAGTGATTTGATAGTGGTTATACATAATGAAAGTATTGGCCACCTTTATAAGCAAAAGAGAAAGCGACACACTCCCTGCCACATTCTGAAAATCAGCATCAATGGAGCGTCAACGTTTTTTGGTTTTGCATCTTGAGCAATCTATGTGGCACTTGATCGCACACATCTATACACAAAGTGTTGGCAGCCTGTATAGGTAGTTAAGCTAGAATTATTTCCACAACAGCCTGCCGGACAGTAACAACTCATTTCATTTACAAAGCTGCAACTAAGTGTTCATTAGTGTTTTAGCCTACAAAAGCAGTCAAAATGTCATATAGAGACAATAACGGTCATATCAGGCTTTGATTAACCATGATGCAAGGCCACAAATCATTGACACTTCGTTGACAATCATTTTTAGAAGATTCTAGCGATGTCTTCACTAGCACGTTTGCCCATAATGGCGGCCAATACATTCATTATGCATCACATTGACCAAGTCTCTTATTAATTACTTCACGTACATGACCAAATATCATTGACGCTCTGTTGACACTTATTTTCGGAGCGGGGGAGGGAGCATGTCGCTTCATCACTTCCCTATAACGGCTGCCAACACTTCATTTAGGAATGTCTGCAACCAATTGCCACCGAGATTACCCAAGATGTAAGACGAAAAATCGATTGTGCTCCATTGACACTCATTTCCACAATGGTGTAGGGAACGTGTCTCTCTTTGATTCAAATATAAAGGCAGCCAACGCATCCACAAAAGGTAATGCCATACCAAAGTAAATATTTTGTGATTATTAGTAGGATATCTGAATGCGACCATAAATAGAACAACCCAAAACACAGAACCGGAGATTGGAACTGACAGGTCTAGCCCAAGTCGGCAAAATCTGAGAGTTCAAGGGTATGGGTACAGTTTTCGCCCCCCAAGCAACACCGGGGCAGGTATTTAGACAGGTCATGGACCAAACTGAACCATTTCAGCGGTCCAAACCCAGACCACTGGCAGGTTACCCGGACCGATGGCTAACACTGGACAAGAGCACCATGTATGTTGGATTAGTAACACCTTTGGCCTTTGGTTGTGACTCAACAGATATTTCCTTGCGCATATGAGTTGGACCTTCCATCGTTGATCCGAGTTTACCGAGTGGAGCATGCATCATTGTTAGGTTCTCTAGGGGACAGCATCAATGAAATGTATTTCAGTCACTGGGAGCCTCCAGGAGTGTCTGAGAGGATGTGGAGGTTAAACTTAGAAGCATCAATTTCAGGAGGGAATCAGATCATAGGAGGGTAATGTGGCCGGCCTTTAGAGTATGTGGCATCTCGGATGACTGGTACAGGAGTACCACGGAAGTGATTCTGATATGGTTTGGAACACATTGGCGCACCGGAGAAAACATTGGTTTCACCTGGCAGTGTTCCTGCACTAATGTGGGAATAACATATACGCTCTGAGATATGGCTGGGTTCTTATGGGTATTCATTCGGATGACTGCAGGAATCACCCGAAACTCTCCAGAGGAACACAAGTAATCGATCTCTGTCAACAGCAAATATGATGCATTGGATAATGTTCATTATCAATTCTGAATCATACTAGCTATCATATTCCTCAACATTTCATTTTTTGCCTCAGTACATTAACAAACCAAGGAAAAAGATGAGTGATTCAAACATAAATGCAGGTACACCAAAACAATAACCCAACTAAGCGATCGAATCATATCAATCTGACAAGTTGTCAATGTCATCCAGTACTTCTCCCATCCCACCGGGCTGACAATAGCAGGAACACACAATTCATTGACAGCACAAGGAAGATGGGGCCGCTCCGTGTATTTGCTGATTATTCGCACCTGGTGAGTGAAAGAAATTGAATTCCAACCTCGTTTGGCTCGATTTGTGATATCTAACAAAAGTGTAACAAGATCTTCGCAAACTGTGAATCTAAATGGGAATTTGTGAGGCAATATCATATATCCAGATGGAGAAGGGGAGCAACAACCCGGAAAAGGGGAGAGCCAGATGGGGTGTGCTGTGTGGAAATGAGGAGTACACAGAGGGTGTTGGAGTAGCATGGAATGAAAAAAAACAACATCAAATCTATGCTCAGGAGTGCTGACAGAGATTGAGGAGCACCTATACTAGCAGAGGAACAATCTATGCAGGGGGTAACGGGTACAGATCAATTTTGAGCAGCACTGAAAGAGGGGGTAAGGAGTGCGGAATGATATAGCGGAGTGCCAATCCAGGCAGAGGTGCAACCAAGGGGATTGAGTAGTGATACCCCAGCCGAGGAGCATCGCAAATCTGGGCGGGTGGGAGAGGAGTGTGGAATGCATAATAGGATCGATAATCCAGAGTGAGGTGCGCAAGTGGGCATTGAGGAGCTCCCATCCACAGCTGAGCAGCGAAGAAAGGGGGTATAGAGTGCGGAATGAAATAGAGCAGTGCCTATCCCTGCAAAGAAGTGCTGAAAGAGGAGGAAATAACTACTGACTGAATTAGAAGAGCATCAATCTAGGCTGAGGTGCGCTGTCAGGGATTCAGGTGCAACTATTCTAGCGGAGCTGTGCCACAAGGGAGGGTATCAAGCGGCCCACTAATGTGTGATTGATGAGTACAGTGGCTTCTGGAGTGAAGTGTATCACAAGGGATGTGCAAAATGTACCTCGATAGTCATCCTGAGAACACATAACTGTAGCCAGCTATGCAGTGGCCAAATCAGACAGCCCACAATGAATAGTTGCAGCTGCCAGCGCTAAAGTCTGTAAAGCGAGAGGCTGGAAGTACTCGGATGTAGTAGGCTGGCACCCCAAGCCATTGGCGGTGAAGAAAACTGATGGCAAATTAGATCAAGCACTTCCATTCAGGTGAATCATGAATTCATATCATTCACGACCATTGCAAGATAAGCATCATCAATTAGAAGCTCGTTAACCGGGATCGAAAGCTCGGACTCAGAGCCTAAATCCAACTGGTAACTACGGACAGCAGTAAAACATCCTCCAGCTGCCAACTGTCCTTGAAAGATAATCATCTACCATTTTAACTATGTAAGTTTTGGAGCGTAGTCAATATTGTAAAGCTGATAGAGGGGCATTGAACAGAATCCCAGACTTATTGCTTCTCGTGTTTGCGGATCTATTTTGATAGATGGACCACCGCACATTTGACACACAGATGGTGTACCTACAGGAGCACCTGCTAATGCCCGCCAATGATCCTGAGGTTCAATCCCAAGTTTCCCAGCTTCTTCAATCATTGAGTACTTGTCATTGCATAATATTGGCTAAGGTGGCATCATGAAGATGATTGCCTCTATGAACCTTTTCGCAACCACAAATGTTGCCTTCTGGTATTGGGGAATGTTCTGATCTGTGCTGGCATTGGGTTGCGGAACATTCTTGTCTGCACCAGACTTGCATAGCAGCAGCGCCTGGCCAGATGGTGCATGGTCAGAGTCGTATAAGTTGTTGAGGAGGGTTGAATATTGTCATTTCAGCAGTTGTGGTGCCATTGCCTCAGTTGGATTTCGGGAATATGGAAGTGCAGGGTGTGCAATGAGAGTATCCGCATGGCTCCATGTCATTGACAGTGGAAGCTTTGTAGTTCGTAACGACTTTTTCTGAAGTACCTGGCCTGGAAGTAGGGACTCCTTTAAGTGAGCCAAATTGACTTCTTCAATGTTGGATAATATGATGGACTCTCTGGTGTCCTCACTTTCGTCATTACCAATTCCCTGATTGGTATTGTCATCATACTTCATTGATGAAATCGGTGACATCAGTTATCTGCAATGCAATGCACGGACCCAGATAATTGTATGGCAATCATTCGATGGACGCTGAAGATTTGTACATTCCTTTAATGGAAGTGCCCTCTCATGCAGTGCTTCTTGATTCTTCAGTGAATAGTGATTTCTCACCTGGCCGGGTGTAGGTTCCATTTGCTGTAATGAAGATAGAATGTTGGGGAACGTGGGAGAGAGTTTATAAGCAGTAAATATAAGATTAAGAGCAATAGAAAAATCGGAAAAATAGTGCCAGAAGTTGCACAGAGTCGAGCGGGATGCAATCTGATTTACTTATTGCAAGGTTTCAGGAGAGATCTCTTCAGTGGTTCATAGAAATATCGAGGAAGGCAGTCTGTGGTTGCAATTTAGGATGTTCTCAGCTGCACCGGAATAGATGGATTCCTAATAAGAAATATTCGCCACTACTATGAACAACACTCTGTATACATGAAAGATTTGGAGGTTGGTGAAAGCCAACACCCAAAGATTGGAACCAGACACACCTGAATCAGATGCACCTGAACCAGATGCACCTGAACCAGATACCCCAGAGGAAAACTCTGGTCAATAACTACCTCTTGGTGCTGGCAGAATGGAGCACTGAGAACGTGAACAACAACATGTGCCCATGTACATAACTCCTCTGAATGGAGTAAGTATGGGTGAATGTTCGCGCAGTTGAGGTGACTGCATGGCATAGAATTTGTTCAGTATTGACAATTTCCAAAATCCGACAGATTTGCCACCTTGACAGGGACAGCTAAGTTGCAACGGTTCATACAAACTTCATTATTGATTGAGGAGAAATAAGAATCTCCATATGTGGTGAACCTGCCAGAAGGACAAATGTACTTTAATGCTATTCTATTTTATTAGGATGCTGCAGCAAAGTGAGCGGTCAAAAAGGCAATATCATAATCATAACTTTCCTTTCATGTGTTCATCTGTGCTGTGTCTGCAGAATATGCTACTCAACAATTTCGTGGTTACTGGAGGAAGGAGAGAATTTGGTAACAAAGGTGAGTTACAGACATAGAGAAAGAATAGTGAGGTACAATGGATAATTCAGGGGTAATCTTATTGATTCAAGCACTTCTCAATGCCAAGATAGCTAACAAATGGGTCATAAATACTCACTCACATTGTGAGTTTGCGCCTAATATCTAGTCAGTTGCACACCGTTAAATCACATATTCATTGTGAGTCTCCCCCCTACAATGTTGATTTAAACTATATGTTGGGGTTGAAAGCTATGTGCTATAATGGTGTGAATGCATAGTGAGACATCATCTCACAGTGGGCAGTGGAATGATAATTGCATGCATGGAGTTCCAGGAATTGAGGTGCACTGAAGTTTAAATGGTTGTACTTGGATTCAATGGGTGGGGATTGCATGCTAACCTAACACTGTAAGTAAATTGCACTCTTGGAAGCTGTCTTGTCTTCACCTGAGATTTCAAGATTCTCTCTCTTCGGTCCTCTCTCTTGAACGAAATCAGCTTGTTTGCCAAATCTATTTTTCGAGATGAGTTTTGGTAGTCCAAAAATGCATTCAGTCAGAATCCAGTTCAGTCTGCATTCAGCACATTGATAACTGAGGCCTCATTGAGTAAGTGCATTACATGGGTGAGTGGGAGTTACTGGCCATCTTGCAGAGTTGTGGAGGAGAATCTGTCTCTTGAGATTCTCACTCTTAAGCTCCAGGTGGTATGACAGAGCCCAACCTTGCAGAAGCTATCTTACAATTTCGAAGCATAGATCCACACATACTTTGTAGTCAATATCAAGTTAAGTGATGTTACTCATTGGCCAGGTCTGTGCAATTATGGTTTAGTTGTGCAGGGCTACCTTCCTCCAACTGACAGTTGACAAGGAGCTGACAGTTCAAGTCATTCTAGTGGTGGTCTTCACATATTGATGAAGCATGGATTCATATATCAGCAGAAGCCATGTGGGATGAGCTGCCTGCAGACCAACATGAAGTGTGTTGATACATGACAATCTGTTTGCATGGCATCCACTGATTCAAAGTTGAAGAACACTTGACAAAAGCGAAGGTAACTATAATTTAAAGTGGACTACAGACTGGGGTACATGCGCTTTGGTGGCTTATTTGTCACTCTTGAGGCGTGTGTGGGCTGGAATAATATATCCATAATGAGTCCCAGCTTGTCAAAGTTGGCTTCATATAAATCCAAAAACCTCATTCTGGACTGGATTGCAGATCTAAGTGGGGCTTGAACTTCAATTTCAGGCCAGGAAATGTCCAGCAGTGAAAGTGTCAGCTTATTGATGCATACCCCAGCCACGCTGCAGAATCCGACTCTCTGGGATGTGGATCTGAGGTGTACCTGATCATCTATCATATTCCTGCAGAAACTGAGGCTTTGGCACACATATGTGAGCCTGTGACTGATATTCTGATACATGTACCCCATATAGCCTAGTGCAACATGGACGGCTTTCATCAGTTTTGATCAACTTGGTAACATCTGCTTCCTCAAAAACTGGTGCACACAGTATTACATGGTATCACAGTTGCGACTATCCTTTAGTGTTAGCCAAGGCTGAGAACTGAAGGAATTACTAAGAATTGAGGATAGATATGAATAGGATATTCGCGGAAGATTCAGTATTGTTGAAGAGCTCAACCCAAGAGAGACTGGCATTGCTGAAGAATCTGGTACAGCAAGAAGAACCAGCAGTGGCAGAAGCAAATGAATGATAGTTAGTCAAAATTCTGATAGTCATTTCAGTAGTGGTTTGGCAATTACACAGTGGTTTTGGTGGCAAATTGAACAGTTGAGTCTTTCTTGTTAGCCACCTATCATGTCATCTATGCAATATATGCTATTCACTCCAATCTGTTCCTTGACTTGTTATATCCAAATTAACATTCATCATAATCCTACATGCATCGTAAAATTCTGCTCTTCATATGCCTCCTGATCAGTGCCTTGTTGAACCTGGATTTTAGATTCCTCTTTACAGGTGTTTTCTCATCATGGGACAAAGTTGGTACTATGTCTTGGAAGTCATCACATCTCTAAGGTTGGTTCCTCTCAATCTTGTCATTGGTCTGTGACTTTATGTTCATGTTGATTCTGGTTGCTACGTTGGTGCCTTTTGTCCCAGCATTCAACCCATTTCAAAGTTCAGTGTCTGTCAGTACAGTGTGAAGGCTGCGCAATATTTATTATGTTAATTATTATTAGAAAGTTGGTGTGAAATTCTAGACATTTGCTGGTGTTCTGAGGATGGCACCATTTTCTCTGTGATTCTCCAGATATCACAACATCTGCTTTGCCATAATACTCATCTCTTTCTCTTTGTTGGTGCTCTGAATCTTTGTATTTGTCTCATTTGTGAGTTCAGTACCTCTGCTCCCTGAAAATACTTGTTGTTTGTATCTTTGTGTTCATTCCACATATGAGGTTTGTCTCATTTTCACTTTGTTCATCCCTGTATAAGATAAATACAATTTTTATTAGTGTGTTAATGATCCTGGCTATCGGACACCCAATTTTTCAATTCAGTAACATTTGTACCGACAGTAAGAATATCATCATTTCCATTGATGCAAACTTCTCCCACTACATCGGAATCGTTCAATAGATTATTCTCTTCATATCTATCAGAATGATATTGTGAATGTCTTTGCAGTTATACTGAGCTTAGCTCTCTGAACCAGAATCGGCATTTTGGCTCTACTTGTAGTAATATGTACAGTTGAAAGGTAGTGGGCTGATGATCAACACTCTGCTGAACCTCTTACAGCATTATGTGAAAATCCATAACATGCACATGGTTCTGAGTCAAGGAGTGTAACAATATTGTAGGAGCATATGATAGAATACCTGGCCATGTGGAACAACAGCAGTTATGTGGATTGTCAAAAGCTGTATACACATATGTAAAACCCTGTGCTGAGAATGATAGAGTGTAAATTCCGTTGAATGTAAATCAAAGAAATTTCTCTATCCAATCTGAGGTCTCCCAAATATGTATACTTCCCATTCTCAGCTTGATTTATATTGTCTCTACATTTCAGTACACCCTCCTGTTAACGAGTTACTTACCCTGTGATTGTATTTAAGTGTGGTGAGAAATGAACTTTCCCACTAGAGCAGCTATAACATGCAAATTACTAAATGAGAATATTGTTGGGCAGCAGCTATAGTCAGCATTGTGGGGGAATACCCTTGAACAAGAAGTAAATATGGCTGAGAATATATATTCCACTTTTATCAGTGGAGAATGAAATTGGTCTCTATTGCAGAGTATTAATTCAGTTCCCCACCACCTTGTAGAGGTCCAGCCAACTCCATCTCTAGGCCATTCCATGCTAGCTTCAGCTGACAATCCAATCCTAGTAGGGTCAATACCAAGAGTAATGGAGACATTGAATAGTGTTATGGATGAGACAAAGTATGGGACAGTTTTCAACCTGGTGAATATATTTAATACAGAGAATGTGAGTAATACCTAGGAGGACCTAAATGCTAGTATTGACAAGCTATTAAACTGATACAGCATCCACCTGGTTTCATATATTGCAAAAATTTTCAGTATAAGACCACCAAGCAATAGCCAACTCTCCAACTGTTTATGAAGTTTGGAATTTTTTGATCAGTCACATTGGTTTATGAAAGAATGCAATATGGGCTGGCAACAAGAGATTGATGTTAGAATTGGACTCCAGCTGCTAGTCCCAGCGAAGGTGGTATTCAATTTACACAATGAATAGTCGTAGCAAATCCTATGGTCATTGTCATACACTCCCGATGATACAGAGAATGATGCTGTAATCGCCCTGTATAATGCACATTCACTCTATAACATACTAACATGTGTGATGCGTGGCATCTAGACTGAAGAAATTGAAGCTCTATAGAATCTGGCACACCAAGTTGGATGAATTGTAAAGCCCTGGATAATCAGAAGGTTGTCAGAGTGGAACTTTGCCATTGGGAAACAAGTAGTTCAAATTCAAAAAAGAATGCATTCTTTCTTGATCTTCAGTGCACTGGGGAATAGCAAGCACAACTGCAGACACTTGCAGAACAAAACACTTTGCAAGTTGCACGAGAAGCTTCAAGGGTACACAGATGGCAACTAGCATGTTGTGTATTAGTGTGGGGAGATACTAATAATGGCAATGAATATTCTGAATTATTATATGATGAATGGCCAGAGCATGTTTGGGTGGATTCTCCAATTTCGAATGGCAGAGAGAAACACTTCTGCCAAAAGTTTGGTATAAACCTGTACAGTATTCTGAACTTAGTTATAATTATGTATCAAGTGAAATAATGCTTCATAAACCAACAAGAACTTAACATAGTGACCTCCATACACCTCCTCCTCAAACAATAGTCAACATTTGTCTACTCTGTAGCCATAGTAGCGATATAAAGTGACTGAGATTGAAGTTGATTGGGGGTTATGTGGCAGTTTTCAACCTGCATGAAGAAATGGGTAATGGTAATCACATAATAATATAGCTCAAATTCCCAGTTCCACCAAATGTCGGCGTTTATATAACTCAACCCAAACTGGCAGCAACATGGTTTAATCACACTGTCAACAATAATGAAGGAGTTAGTTGCAAGTTCCAGATAGTGAATGAACAACCACAGGTATCTGCACAGATTGTCTGACATGGTCAACACAGAATAGCACAAACAAGGCTTCTCAGGATGTATTCCAGTGGCTATAATAACCGTGCAAGTTATCTCCACGAATTTTCAGTACACACTGAAGCAAACCTCTTATATAGTTTGATAAGTTTACCAAACTTTATGGCCTGAATGCTTCTATAGAATCGAGAGTCTTATTGGGCCTGGATGAAGTAGATTCGAGAGAGCAGAGATAGCTAGCGGTCTGATTAACAGTACGAAGTGAAATTATTGATTAGCACAGTGAGATCTAGATATGTTTCTTTCAACATTCAATCTATACAAATTATCAACTCATTTACCATTGTCTAAAGCTGTCAGTTGTAACACACTCCAGTGGATAAATAGATTATTTCTCTTTGTTATATTGGCGTTATTCCAGTGTTGATAAGAGAATTGTTGTTTCACAGATATGTAATATTTACAGTGGGATGCCATTGGATATAGCTTAATTGTTACTGATAAATAAGAGATAGTGTCAATTGATAAGCAATCATTTCATAAACTACAACCCAACCAGTTTGGACCAATAATTTGGTAATACAGCAGGCATAACAGCCAATTAGTTGTTAGACATTTGAACCAATTTTGTAGGCAATAATTCACAAGTTCATGCTCAACAGGATTATTCATTTGCAATGTTGAGAATAGTCAAAATACACAAAGATGGTGGCTTCATTTCAATTTCTGATTTATTAAAACTTTGGTCATGGTGCAATCATCACAATCAATTCAGCAACAGTGTTCAAAGAATCCATCCAGGGTCAATTTGAGATGTACCAGAACTCTGAGACTGTATAGGAATTCAGAAATTCAGTACATCCTAAGGTTTATTCAGTAAATGCCAGGTAAAGTAAGAAATTATGTATATTTTTAATGTCTCATTCTGATAGATCAAAAGGAGTATATTGTAATTACTGTGTAATATCATAATACACTAGGCTATATCATGTTTCCAATATTGGATTACAAAACACAGCTGAGGTATTTCTTACTCAACCAAATCTCATACAGCTGTATATTTTCTAAATACTGATATAAGTTCAGTTGCACCTCAGTTCCTTAATCCAGTTAAGTGTAATGTTGTCAGATTAAAAAGGCAACATTCCGTACTAATTGATTGATCCAGATCAGATATGCTACAGATACCAAATTCAGCCATTGCAGTATATAATTCAAATATGTATTATATCTAACTGTGTTATTTTTGAATATTCCAAGCATATTTTTGTCAACTATAATCGCATCTCAATCAGTAAAAGCAGTGCACTGACATTGTCATTCATATGGGGGTGGGCTTGGAAGGCCAGTGGCCTTAGTACCCTCCACCGGGTAGCGGGAAGTGGGATGATACGACTTCGCCTGAGTCAGAAGTAGGTGCTGCATGAGCCAGTTTGGCCGTAGTTTAGCCGATGAATGGACAGGGGTATAAAATGTTAATTAAATACCATGACCACCAGTGGTCGGCCAGCTTATGGTAACTTAGCTGGGCACCCCTTCAGGGTGAATGCAAAATGATTACAAACAAAGAAACAAACATTGTCATTCATCAGATAATGAATAATTATAAACTGATAATGCATTCGGCTCTGCCTCTGCTGACTCCTAAATCTTTACTTGTAACATAAGTTATATTCACCGGTAATATTCCTCAACTGTCATGCTGCATGTCAATCATCCTTTGGAGGAAAGAAGCCGCTGCATATAAAACTTCAAATGTCCAGCTCTAGCATATCAGTAATGTCACCTAACTACATATTTACTCAGTAGTTATTGTTTAACCTGCACTTCCAAATCCTACATAGCTATAATGGTTTGGCCTCTGTCAAGAGAGTTAAAATATAAGAGAGAGTATTTCATAACACTTTTTCTGCTTAGAGACTGTGTACATACCCAGCAACTTGGACTCACCCTGTGTACAGCAATTTGTCCAACAGACTGTAGTTTACAATATATCCAATGCTGAGGTAACTTAATAGTAGCAAAATTCTAAGTTTGGATATTCAATAGCCGAATTCTATAATGGATGTTGAGAGGTTATTCCAATGTGCTGAGTGCGGAGACATAGAATGTGGAATTTTATCTCTGCTGAGTCACTTTGTAGATGACTGGCAACTTTGGCTTATTGCTGATTAAGATAATGATAAGTTTCTGATTAATCTTTGACTGACTCAGTTGATTTGTGCAAATTCTGATATTGCAGAATTGAATAAAGAATAAATTCTCATTTTGGTTGGATGAAGGATATGCCACCTTGCGAGAGTGAATGTAACTGTCAGTACACAATCAGTCAGTCAGTCTAGGCATTAAATTAAATCCAGCCTATAAATTCAAGCGATAGTGAATATCAATTACCTAGCACAATAGGCAATCTTCCATCTGCCACTTATGAAAAGATATAACACTGTGGATTAGCATCATCTTAAATGCAACTTTCAACTCCAATATTGATGTTAAGTCAATATTGTAGTAGTGAGACTCATATTGGATATTAAATTCAACAATATGCTCCTAAATTGATATTAGGTACAAAATCTGAATATGAGTTAGTATTTAGAACCCACTAGGAAGCTTACTTGAAATTGATAAAAATTTTGAATGAATTGGATTAGCTCTGAAATATGATCAGACCTTACCATTTTTGTGTAGATTGTATTTGTCATTTGAATTTTCAGATAGTTTACTGTTTATGATAACCGGAATGTTGGTGTGACAGTTTTCAGCCGACATGACCCAGATGAACTCATGAAAGTGCAACGATACCCATGACATTGCACTATTAACTGCCAAAACCACTTTAAAATGTTTAACATACTGAGTTTCATGAATATAGCAGAACCTTCCAATAGATATTCCACATAAGGAACTATGTTTTTATCCCCTAATGTTAATAAATGCAGTTTAAACCCCAGTTACTCAACTGTGGCCTCTTACAAATTACAAACTCTCTCCGAGTTCTACATACTCTTCAGGTGCTAACCTGTTGATGTCATGTGGTCAACCCAAATACTTGAACCACAAAGGTAATTACTACCTCTTTGAATGACATTTGCAAGGGCAAGTAATATCATTCTGCTGATCAGTTCTCAATTTGGAAGGCTCCAAGGGACAGACATTATAACAATCATTCTAACGTCACATGATCTTCAGGTAAGTCAGGTTTATGTTTTTGTATGTTGGCTTAGACCAACCTCCAATCTTGGCATCAATACCATACTGCATAGATGGGCAATCATTCTGCATGGGGGGTTGGAAATCCATATATTCTAGTGATCTCACCAAGTTTATATCGCAACAACAGATTGGTATCCATAATACAAATATGATATACTGAAATCATTCCATATTTAATATATCCAAACCCACTTCTAATTGCATACTTGTTCATCTTGAGTGACTTTCTTCCAATATTTTCTGATTATATTATTATACTTGATTTAATATTTACCCATATATGGTTTCTCTTTACTTTGCAACTCTATCATGGCCTCCTTTACATTGAATTAACAGCCTGCAAGGTTACATATTACTCCAAGTTGTAGACAAATCTTGAAGTATATTTTCAGAATGCACTCCCATCGTAGTATACAGCAAATATTGTTTGTCCATTAATTGTTTAACTTCCAATCTTGCCTTTCTGCGTGGATATATTGAAGATTACTAATGTCTGTGATTTCACTTATGGTGTTTAGACAGCTTAACTAATTTACCAACCTGACAATTGGTAATAATGTAGGTGAGGACTTGAGAGTGGTTACATTATCTTCTCACATTGAGGTAGACAATTTGAATAGCCAACAGATGGTTCTAGTTCAATGACTGGCATTTTGCAAAAAGCCATTGTGGACTACAAGGACACCACTGGACAAGAACATCAGCCATGCTGGTAGTGTCATGTTGTATCCTCCACTGCTGAATCTCCAGACACCTGTTGGGCTTGTAGTACTTCAATTGTTTAATCACCAAAATTCAACCTGTCACAAATAACAGGAGTCATACATTGTTTCTGCCTAGGTGCTTCCACGACCCAAGACTAGTGCAGTCTAAAATATTCCACAACCAATGGCTGGTGGCAGTCCCAATTTTCCTCTATTCTAAAATGCAACTTTTAAGATTCTGAAAGTGTCATCCAGACATTTGCATTCTAAAACATTGTTTAACCAATAATATCACACAGGAAGTACCAATTCATCTATGAAGCTTCGAAACCACCACTGAATCCTCATATTCATCAACCCAGATCAACTGATACTTCTGTAGGTTAACCATCCATTTGCCCATTGCTGGGTGGTGATAATTGTAGTCTGGATTCACATATATGAGAAACAGTTATGATTGTATTTTATTAATTACTCCACTGTCAGACTTATAGTGTTGACTACACTCTCACATATGTATATTTAAACCAAATAATGACATATTGCAGGAAAATTAACAAAAGGAGCTGCTAACACTGTTGTGTGTGAATACTGGTTGGATTCGCCCTCTGTGACTGGATTTGTATTCAGGTTAAGAAGCTAATATTTCAAAATGCCAATGATTCAAAGGTTGGGAAAGAGACAAGACGGTAGATTCCGTAGAAGGAAATATGAAATTTAGTTTATGATCAGTTTCATTTCGCTGCCAATCGCTTCAGGCACATGACTACCACATTTAAGTTGTATCAATCTATAACTATACAGTGTTTAGTACTGTGGGGCATAGCTATTTATTGTGTACTGTTTGAATTCACCACCATGAAGAAAGATACTGTTATATTTTCTTAAGATAAATATCAAGGCAACTATTACTCTTTCACAGGGATAAATTTTACTGTTGAAGCCATACTATACACCTCTCATGCACTTCTGGAGGCTGCAAATGAATGAAATATAGTTTGTAGGTATTGTTATAAAGTTGCTGTTGTAAATTTTGTAGAGGAATATATTGGGCAAATGAGTAAATAGAGCTAGGAACAACACTCCTGTTATTAATGAGGAAGAACATAATTGCTATCCACTGATAAAAAATCAACGTAGTATCTGGCCACCATCAAGATATCCAGAATACTCGACATTAAAAGTATCCAGTTATAATATTAGCCCAGTGACCAATTGTTGTAATTGCATTATTCAAATTGGTAGGTAATATTAGAATTGTTATCTATAATACAACTTATGGGACAGATTACAAATTAGTGAACATGTTAGCCAAGGAAAATGCTAATTTTAACCATTACAATTTGAATTCTAGTATTTAAAATCAAAAAAATTACCAGAGTATCATTGTTGTATCTTATCATATATAAATATGGAGAGTATAAATAAGATGCAATCATTATGTGCTTTAATGTTCAACATTTGTTTCAACTTTTGATTTGTCTTATAACTATAAAATGAACAACGACATGAGAAGGCGAATAGTGATAAACTCTGGAATTTCATTTAAGCTTCAATGCTAACTAATATTACAATATCTCTCAACTTGTTGATTGGTATCATGACATGTATTGGATTTTTTCGGATACTAATTAAGGTTCAGAGAATGATATAGTATTGGAAAAGTATGATTCAGTGGTACTGTATTCAGCAGCAAAGAATGTATTGCAGAATATCCAGACTGAAGAAAGAGAAGGTCAAAAGGATGAGACATACCAAGTATTAAAGATCTCCAAGCCCTTGATAATCAGAAGGCAGTTACAATTAAAATTTCGGAAATCTATACTGTATATTCAACTACCAAAGAATAGTGCAAATTCAATAGATTTTGAATAGATTGTGAAATAACTATCGACATCGCCAATCCTTAATCAATGATACACTTCACCTGGTGTTTTTGAAATGTGGCTAGTAAGTCAATATGTAGTAGTAAAATTCTCATAGGTTTCAAGAAACACTAGGAATTGCGATGATGTATTTAATTAGTCACATTATGAAAAGCAGCTGGATAATACAATTGATTTTCCAATATGTAGAATATTACAAGTATGGTTTCAGCCAACTTTGATTAATCAATCTGTGAAGATTTTGTGATCCAACTAAGATAAACTTTCAAGCTAGGTACTGAATCACACACATGGAAGAATTGAAAATCCCTTTGCTGATATCCCATCTGCACCTAATGTATTTCCATATGATCATCTGTTTGCACAGATTTAGTATTGGAAGTAGTGGCTAGGAATGCTTCTTGCAAATTGTGTGGATATTGTCTACCTATACTCGGAAATAGGCAATAATAATTGTATACAAATATACCAACATTGCAAGATTGATCTAATTTCTGCATATATATAATTGCATCTGAAGTTGCTGGTATTGGCCTTAATCTTTCTAGATTAAAGAAAGCCTTATTTACTTGGATACTTTGGATAGTGAATATACCATACCAGAGTATCGCCTAGATTATCAAGCAGGGTAAATGATCAGTTCCACATCAAAAGGTAGTAAAAACAGATGCTGATCGCCATTATAACCAACTGTGTGATCTCTGCCAATTCACCAATATCATGATATAGAGAATTGACAACGGTCTCAAAAGTAGATCGAGAGATATGACTCCAAGAAGTTATAGGATATAGATAACTTGTTGCGATGGCAAGCACCTGCTTTCTGAGACATGTGACTACTTACAGTTCAGTTCAGACCATGAAATCTATTGTTAGTTGACCAGGTTGGGGAAATCATGATATGGCAATTTATACATCAAACTATCACAATCTGATACACTTCATGCTGACAGTTCAAAAGCTGTCCATTGAACATACTCCCTGTAGTAACTATATTTCTTTTCTCTCAGCTGTCTTGAAATCAATAGTATTACACTGTAATGATGAATTTGTCTTGTGGCATAGAGTCAAATGTGTTAAAGTCAAATTCAATTGACATTAATCTAACTTGCATAATGGGTATAATAGAAAGATGAAGCAAATATTTGGAAACTTTCCATTTGAACCAAAATGAATTCTGAAAAGGTACCATTACAACTGTAATAGAGTAGACATGCTAGTCAAATAATGGACAGTTCATAAAAACAATTGGTATGGATATTATTTGATTGATATAAACTCTTGTATTGTATTTGCAATATTGAAAAATGTCGATATTCACCAAGATAGTAGCAAGAAACCAAAGATTCAGACTTTGAATTAATACCCAAACTCCTTTAGTCTGGTGAATACATTGAATATGATTCATAGGCTGTGATACTATGAATGAGTAAAGGGAAACTCAGAAACATCCAAGATTCATAAGGCCAGGAGATAACTTAAATACAACAAAATGATTATACCAATTCCCATTATATATAGGTAAGTAATACACATAATTGCAAATTCTGGATATACCAAGTATTGGACAGAGATAATCCAATCATGGTGGAAGGTAAAGACTGTCTAGGCGGGATCAAGTTCTAGTGATATATTATTTGACGCTGCATAATTGTGTCTAGTATAATTGAGAATTTGGCTGTAATGAAGTTTCTTCAAGACTATTAAATAGTACATACACCTTAGACTGGTAATCCAGTGCAGCTTTATATCTTATATTTGACCTTACCTATATATTTCTTACATTATACCAATTTAAACTAGCTAGAATCCAATATTGTTCTGTGATTCAAAATCAGCCCCATCAATCGTCTGTACCACGGTGGGCAAAGCTTTCGCATCACAGTAACAGAAACTTGTAATGGCCTATAGCACAGTAGTATGATATGTTTTGGTCATACTGCAGTGCCCTGGCACATCACAGGTTCATTACCCTGAAATATGTGATGTTATCCTATATTCACTTACAATTTTACTGTTTGCAAGATAGTGTGGCATTTCGTGTGTGAGAACTTCAACTTACAGACCCCATTTTGAATACAGATTCAGATACTGACAGGTTCATGTTCACATCCAAGTATGATAAGTCACAATCACATGCTATAACAGAGCAATCATGTCATTCATTAAGATATATGGTACTTTTTTGTGTTGAATTCGTTTAGCTAAATATAAACACAAAGCTTGACTCTTCTACCACTCCTGCAATTACTCTCGGCATGGCAGTGATGCAAATTCAAACATCAACTCTCTAACATGGTCGATGTTAGCAATTGAAATGGGTAATCAAACTGGGTGTAACAGAAGCAGACACTCAACACATGTTTATGAACAAATAGCAATGGGTACATACCAAACAAAATTTGATTAGGCATGCGTAGCAGCAGTATGTAACCTTTCTGTGATGACTGATATCTTTCTCATGTGATTTCTACTGCAACAACTAACTGGTATTCATCACCGCTCTAATGTGACAAGTGCAGCTCTGATATGGTCTCTCACAATCACCATCTGATTAATGTGGCTCCGACAAGTATGGCTCTGACATAGTTTCTGATAACCCAAGCTATGAAAGTGCACTCTGACATAGTCTCTGGCAATTCCGGCTCTGATAAATGTGGCCCTGAGAAGTGTGTCTCTGACAGGTGCAGCTTTGGCATGGTTACTGACATGGTCTCGGACAATCCCGGCTCTGGTACACATGCCCAGCAATTACGCTGTGACATGATCTGACAATCCTGGCTGGGATAAATGTGACTGACAAGTATGAGTCTGACATGGACTCTGGCCCTGATTGGCTCTGACAAGGTGCCAAAGGCGGCACTGGATACCAGGCATCCCTGTTAAGATTAAAATATCCAGCTGATCTAGTATATCATATTAGATAATACCAAGAATACATACCAGTTGAGTAGGTATTGGTTATCTTCGCCACTCAGAAAAACTCGCATGGGTGTCAGATCAGAAGAAACATCAACATTGAGTAGGACACTTTGCGGTGCATTTCGATACATTATCATTTCATAGTTTCTGTTTGACATCACAGATGACAGATACTCCATATCACCTGTAAACAATCAGTTGAAATGTACCTTCTGCCAAATTACACTCTCATTAGCATTATCTTCCCCTGTATTAATTCTGTCACAAAAACAAACAGAGTATAACCGTATGGCAAGGTAATATCCTTGTTGACATACCCAACTATGGTATCATGGTGCGTAAGCCCCTAGAATCAAAATATTGTCAAATGAAATACCTTGTCCGCGCCAAATTCCCACCCACCTGGCCTTTTGAACTACAACTGCATCTGGATTATTGTGCCACTATATAGTAACTATGACGCCATTCACTTAGCATATATTTAGATGAAGTATCACTCATGGATGGGATCCTGAGGTCCATACGTCCATACCAGCACTTGTATTTGTTTTGAATCTTAATATATTGGATAACGGAGTATCAATCAAGTCTGGAACACTGATAGCCTGTAGAAATGTCAGAGTTGCAATCAAGTTGCGTTTGCTCATCACTCCATTGGGACGAGGTATCGAACTAGGTAATAACTTGCTGAACAATGGAAAATCCCCCACAAAAATGTTTATCCATATATCTGCATTCAGTGTGAAGGATCCTGACGGAATGGGTAGTAGTAGAATACTATCTCTCGAGTTGATAAGAAATAGGCACACATCCTATTGTACCATCTGGAAACTATCGTTAACTGTGCTGGGAGAATTGTATCCATTCCTGATGAAGGACATTCTCAGTGGCTTCAGATATTTGGCTGCCACTGTTATAGGCAGAGCCCATTTCCCTAATAAATTCAACCTCGTGGAAAAGGGAATGAATTTTGAGTATCTTCTCCATACTGTGGCTCTTGTGGTACAGTATGAAGAGGTGTATGTTGCTGCTGATGCCACTAAGTGTATTCTGGAGGTATTTGAGTGTGGTTTCAGTGTGGACGTGGTAGCTGGCAAACAATATGAAGTTGGTGACAGATTTGATGAACTTATAGTAGTCAGAATGGTATTGAAGAGGGATAAGCAGAGCAACCCAGACCGTTATGATGTCCTTGTCCTCGGTACTGCTCCATCATTCCATGTGTGTAAGTTTGTCTGCACTCTGGCGAATGTTAAAGAAGTGAGGAATTATTGAAAATTGTTCATCTACCAGGTCCAAACCCTTTTCTTGGCCTTAAACTGCTTTCAGAAAACCAACAATCCATTCTCAGGTGTGATCTTTAAATAAGCCCTTCAGTAGCTGGTGCAACCAGTTGATATTCATACAACCATATTCATTACAACCAGCATGGGCATGAGCGTAATTTGGCCAGTCAGCAAACTTCCACAGCCCCACCCCCTCAGCAGCCAGTGTTGGAAAAGAAGCTATCATTACGGATGGCAGCACCTCAACCTGCAGGTAAAACTGGCCATGTCATCCTGGTGTATCTCACAACTGAGGGCACCAACAATATTTCACCAATATTATGGTACACTGCTCCAGGTAGTCTGTAAGGAATGTCGCAGATTAGGGAAATGGGTAATGAGTGCAACCATATGCACGCAGAACAGCTATTCCGCTCATTGCTAATTTCACTAGACTGCACAATCTCATTACAATAGATTCAGGATTGAAAAACCTATATATGTGTGTTTTGGCCCATTTAGACATTGTGGCAAAAACTGATAAGTACTAACCCATTCAGCTAAAGATATCTACACTTCACGCTAATGAGTTGGCCAATACAGCAATATACTGGCCATGATGTTATATCCGTACTTTGTGTACCAAGCATCGTTTTGTCACTGCTGAGCATAATGAGGACTACTGTTGATCCACCTGGCAAAGATTTCAAAGATGTATTAGCAATGAGTATTGAGATTCTAATATCTAGACAAATTTGGTCAAAACTGGAGCCGATACTCTTGACACCCTACCGACACTCAGATGATCAAACTGTGCCATGTTATCTCTGACACACTTCGTGACACGCTCTCTCCAAAAATTTGACCCTGCCACTCTCTGCTATGATATCTGACATGGTCTCTGCCACATTCTCGCTGACACATTCTCTGTGACACAATGTCTCTGGAATGTTCTCTCTGACACTATCCCTCTGATACAATCCCTCTGACATGTTCCCTCTGACACTATCTCTCTGACACAATCTCTCTGACACAATCTCTCTGCCACTATTTCTGACACAATCTCTCTGACACAATCTCTCTAACACAGTCTCTCTAACACAATCTCTCTAACACAATCTCTCTAACACAATCTCTCTAACACAATCTCTCTAACACAATCTCTCTAACACAATCTCTCTGACACAGTCTCTGTGACAAAGTCCCTCTGACACAATTGCTCTCACACAATCTGTCTGACACCATATCTGTGAAATGATCTCTCTGACACAATCTCTCTAACACGTGTTGTCTGACATAATGTCTCTGAAATGATCTCTCTGACATGATCTCTCTGACATGATTTTTCTGACATGATCTCTTTGACACAATCTCTCTGACACAATCTCACTGATACAATCTCTCTGACACAATCTCACTGACACAATCTCCGTGACACAATCTTTGACAGAGTCTCTGTGACACAATCTCTCTCATCTGATTGCTCTGACATGATATCTCTGACAGGATCTCTCTAACACAACCTCTCTGACACGAATTCTCTGACATAATCTCTCTGATATAATCTCTCTGAAATGATTTCTCTGACATGATCTCTCTGACATGATCTCTCTGGCACACTCTCTGTGACATGATCTCTCTGACACACTCTCTGTGACATGATCTCTCCGACATACTCCCTTGAACATATTCTCTCTGATAGCATTGCTCTGACACCATCTCTCGGACATGATCTCTCTGACATGATCTCTCTGACACGCTCTCACTGACCTGCTCTCTCTGATATGATATTTCTGACATGCTCTCTCTTACACTCCAACTCACCCAAACACAATGAGATCTGACAAGAAACAATCTCTCTCACAATACACGCAAACTTGCCAGTGTTTTCCACCACTAATCTGTGGTCCACCTCTCAGCAACCATATGTTGATCACGGGAATGCATTTGGTTCACCGGCCTGTATAACAGATGGTCGCTTAATGGGGGATGTCCAGGAATATACTGTAGAGCTGTAATTGATTTCGGATGCCAGCATGGAGTTGGTCATTGTTCAATCATCCCAGTACTGTCCTCCCATCTGCATACCAGTCCTTCCATTTCTTTCATGTCCCCAATGGGTTGATAGAGCTAGTCTGGGTTTTTGGTATTGGCATCAGGTGCAATGAGTCTTCATTTGAGAATGTTGTTAAGTTGTGTTTAACCTAGGTTGGTATCAACAATAGAACGACAAAGTTGCCATTGATGAGGTGTAGCAAATTGAGCATGGGGGTTCCAGTTACCATCATCGATAGACTGAATTTGTACTGTGTTGTCAATTGGTGCTCCTGTTTTGGGGAATATATCCGACTCAGGTGGCTGGCTGTGTTTATCATTATTACATTCGGGAATGTCATCTGCTAGTTCACAGTCTAGCCCATCTGACATGGAAAGATTGACAGAAACTGGTTGAAGATGCACATGTGTTGAAGGGTGGTGATGAGTGAGACGACCTTGTCAGGAGAAGAGCCTTCCACATACAGTGCAAATAAAGGACTGTATTGTTGATGGTGAAAAGTTTGTAATTGATTGCCCTCTGCATTGTAATTGTACTGGGGGTCATATCATGTATCCCAACACTGTGTATTCAGCCTAGCCTAAACGGACTCGGATGGTAGCCTTGTCTTTTGAGATTATTGTACCACACACTATCCTTAGGTTTGGAGTATACTATCTTTAGCCCCCCTTTGTTTCCATGTATAGAATGCTGGAAAGTTCCACATCTAACCACCATATTTGGCTACGCTAAGCAGCATTGTGTGAGTTGATGTTTCAGCCGTCAACGGATGCTCTATTTCAATGCATACAACTCTTTGCTTCCTTCCGAACCCTATTGTGTTTGGCCGGCCAAATCACCAGCAACATTGTTGCATCTACCAATGTACACTGTTCCAACAAACTACCATTGCCCTTCATCTGACTCTCCTCACTTCAATCTGCGGTGCTTGCTCCACTTGATTGAGTTCCATAGACACATCACGGCAACAATGTGTGAAGCAGTGGTCATCCCATCAACCGTGGGTTTCAGTGTATCTAGGACTGGTTGGTATATAACACATACAATCCACATCTATTCACTTATCTCAATCGATGCTACGTTGTCGACTCTCATATACACTCAGCAACCCTCATATCCACCCAGTGACCATGATATCCACCAAACACCCATCATTATGGCACTGCACAGAGTCACAACGAGATGGCATACCAGCATTTCAAACTATCCAAAAGAAGTATGTCCCTGTGTGCTGAAGAATACCCAGCATATAGTTGCTGCGAGTAGCCAGTCCGCATTTACTGAAGGCCTTGCTGAAGTCCACAGATGGAAAACTAATCAAGACAAATTATGTATCCATTCCTACACAAAGATCAAATTGTACTCCTAGGTGTGAGTTATAGCAAAGGCGTGTGACCAGGCTACCAAACGCAACCGTGACATTGTGTCTCTGACAGTGATTCTCTACAATTGAGTCTCAGATGATGAGTCAGTAACATTGAGTCCCTGACAGCGACCAAAATTGATCAGACAATATTGGAGTTTACAAATATTTTGGAACTACAAGCTGATAACACTGGAGACCTCCTGGGACTGACAGTGGATATGAAGCTACATGATATTGATGTCGATGCAATGCAAAGAGTAATCTCATGCTTACAATGAAGAGTCACCCGAAGGGTCACAAGCACACCCAAGAATACCCCACCAAGCCCGGCCACAACGTTAATGAGTGCAACAAGCACCGCGGCAAGGCCAAACGCTGAAACATGCCCCGAGCTGAGGATCATGTCAGCTCTTCCATTGGACTATACTGTGGTCCCACATACTACACTGATCAATCAACGCATATCCGATGTTTGTACTGGGTCTACCTCACCTAAAACTCCAAGCTGAACCTGATTGCAACCAAGACCTGATTTAGTAGCGCAGGGTAGCACTACCACTCATACAGGCACTGCAGGATCGGCAGGATCATTCGTGATACTCACTCCTGCAGATTTGGTACTACCTCCCAGCAACCCAATTTCAGGAAGAATGTTGCACATGGTTCTTCCTCAGTTTCACTAGTATATCTCTGCAGGAGGTGACTAATGCATGATCAGTGTTAGCAATGGTTCCGGACAATCACTTCAGGTCAGGGTCCGGATGCAAACCAAACCATTGCCGCATTGGCATTCCAGGTTGCCAATGCACCTGAAATATTGACTCACGTACAGTTCAATGGAATCCTCCCAACCCATCCAAATCGGGTGGGTTGTCAGCGGGTCCCCCAGCGGGTCCATCGATAGATTCATATGTGGCTCATGAGGTCACAGTTTTATAATAGTATCTTCTCAAAATTGTGTATTCAACAGAGAATAATTATTTTTTGCATGTTTTGCAGTTTGTGATATCGATTATTTTGGAATCCGTGTTTTTCCTTTGATATATGGTATTTTTGCCTATCAGGGCGGTCAACAGTTCTATTATGTGCACAAATATCCACATGATGCCTTGAATACCAACTATGCAAGACCAAAAATTATTGATGCTCCATTGACATTCATTTTCAAGATGCAGCAGGGAGTGTGTTGCTATTGCTTTTCCCCCTACAGGCTGCCAATATCTCATCAATCGATGTCTGCAACCAATTGGAACTTAGATTACCCAAGATGCGAAGCCAACAATCATTGATGGTCCTTTGTCGGTCATTCTCAGAATGGGGCAGCGACCGTGTTGCTGACTGTTGTGCATATAAAAGCTGCCAATTTGTTGGGTATGCATAATGGCGACCAAATCACTATTCAATTTCCGTATGTGTATGACCAAAAATTGTTGACACTCCATTCATGCTCATTGTAACGGATTGTCCACTCAACACCTGCTGCCATTGATTATTGTTTTCAGGATGTTTTCAACTTATTGATTGTCTTTCTGTCAGATTGAGACTTGGCCCTGGGGCAAAGCCGAGCCCAGTAATATTCTTGCACTGTTCGCTCTCATGCTAATTAAATTTATATATCTTGCCAAAAGCTTCATTGAGCCTGCTATACATCTGTTTATCAACCGATATTCACAAGCCACTGCTCACCATTCACCCATGATAGATCTCTAAATGGAACTCTCGGTGGGGCTACATAAAGCAGCTGGTGAATGATATTGATGCATTCCATCCTTCTGTATCATGATTCCACTATTCCTCCTTGTTTCCGTGGCATTGACCGTCACCAAGATCTGTTCAGCCTTGCTCTTTGACATCTGTGTTGGCTAAATCAATCTGGGAATGTTTGGTGCAGTACTCACATCCTGCAACTCTGTGCATTCCGGATCCTCGATGCCATTGTCTCGCTTCATATCAGATTGAACATTTGCCGTGCAATCGTCTCCACTGTCATTTGTATGATCCAAGTCGCAATTCCAGTTTAGCCAATTTTTGGTGGCCGAGATGGTTTCAGGTGTGCTATCCTCATCAATTTCAACTGGATGACGGTTGATTCATCTGATTTGGCGGACATTCAATATTTGAGTTTGTCCTCCAGGGAGGTCCATTTCAGAAAAGCTGGTGGCAAAGGTAATCTTTCCGACAATTAATATGCAGCCACTCCATCATCTTGAAAGAGTGACCAGGATGCTTTGATGATTACTTCTGTATCGGAAATTTATCCTGTGGCGGTGATCTGCTTGCTTTCAATGCGAGATTCCTTCTTTGTAGCACTTAGCTATTAACTTCCCTGCCACATCTCCAAAACGTCATGGACCTTGCCCATTCTGTGCTATTTTCTTGCCTCTGCCACTCTCTTCATGTCCAGATTGGTTTCGGTGTTCATCGGTTCCAATGCGGGGTCATTGCCTGCCAACATCCAGTCATTGGCTCGAGCGAACTGCCTTACAACTACGTTTTTGCACAAGGTCACACATCGTGGTTTTTGACTGCTTCCAGTCGATAACATCTTGACCAAGGGTGGAACTGGCCTCCCCTCCAACACCATGGGGTATAATAGAGAACATGTTGCATGCCACATTCGAGAGATCTGTGTACTTTGAGTGCATTTACTCTTGTTGGCGCCATCAGTTGGTGATATCCGGAATCCAAAATGTACTGCTACTCTCCATTTGGTCGGAGTGGTAATCACTGAGATTTGGATTACCTTGCCCCCCATTCTTAGGTGATTCAGGTGGTGGATTCAAATAGAGCCTGGCAGAGGGCACTGAGCGTACTGCACGATTGCATCGTCCGGGTGTTGTTTCAGCCTCAATGTTAGGCTTTCAGTATTCTTCACATCGCTGGATATAGCATATGGATAAAAGGAAGATTGACCAGATCCTGACGCCATTGCACGGGGGAAGAGGTCGTTGCTTGGTATGCTTTTGGGTGTAATGACCGGCACCCGTCTATGGCTGGCATAGTATTCATTCTCCACATACTTCAGAAATGCCTCTTGGTATTGGGTAGTACAAGAAATCTTGTCCTCAGGATTGATATCCAGACCCTTGTATCACTTCCTATAGGATCGCAACTTACGGAAAGGATTGGGGATATGTTCTGGAATGAGAAGCATACCCATCATTGGAGACACTTCAGGATAATATTTGGACAGCTCCTGTTGTGCTAACTTCATGGCGAAGTACAAATCTTCCATCCCTGGTGTCTTCTTCATAGCTAAAGCTCACATAATGACATCCATATGATCGAACATATCATGGTAGACTCTCATGATGTGATGCAATGTGACCGTATGGCTCATCAACATCCACAGGGTCCAGTATGAGAATGCCCTCAGCACTTTGATGATGTGCTTGACACTGGTCCATTCATCCTGGGTGGTAGAGAGTGGCCGGGATTGATTGAATTTTGGATTGTGAAGCCACTCGCAGGTGAATTGTAGTAATTAGTAGGCTTGCTCATGCAACTCCATTGTCAAATTCCAATGTGTCTTGACATCCATAATACAAAGTACCGTGATGCGGACATTGGCTTTGTGACAGTCAATGAACTCATTTCGACAACCAGGTGGCATTGTATTTAATACAGCAAGCAATCTCTGCTATGAAGGTTAGTTTCAGGACTTCCAAAATTTCTTCAAATATGTACTTTCTCAATGATTGTTGCTAAACCTGGTCTCATAGCCAATACCTTGTTGATTTGACCTTTGACATCTTTTCAAAGTCTTTGGCTGTTCTCAATGTCAATGCTGTGATTGCCTTGAAATTGCTGATCGAGCTCATGGGCTTCCGAAGAGTTGGCACAGCCTTTTACATCGAGACTGCTCATCAATCCATCAAAAGCCAGCTATATGACGCGCCCCATGCATGGTATGTGGTTCCTGAATGCAGGCCACTCGATTCCGGAGGCGCCAAGGGTTGATTGCAGCTCACAAGTCATTGAGTGATTTGAGGAGGCGTTATCAGTCGTAATTCATAGCAAACGGTGATCCATATGCTACAGACAATCATTAACATCTGTCACACATATGGCTAGCCTCGCTGCAGTTTGCAGGCCCTTAACCTATCATCCTGAAGTAGCTTTCAAAAAAGTAAAAGCAGAGGCGATCAACCTCATTGAAAGCGAGTTGTACTTCTCGCAATGTCCAATGTTGATCCCTATAGTAACCAATGATTGATGTTATGACTACTTTGGTCATCAATGGCCACAAGTCAAATCTTAAACTAACTGTATTTTGTAACAGCAATTGCTTCATAATTGCATCCACGATCATTGGGTATTCCTTCCGGCCAATGATGCTATGGGTGGTGGCGGATCGCAGCACTAGGTCACTTCGTAATGGTTCATATGACAGTCGTAGCTCGAGATATGATATAGCTATCCATCAACTGTGAGCCGAAACAAATTCTAACATGAGGTAGCGATGGGACGGGTCTTGGCGAAATTCGGAAGTTTCCTAGTCCCTCGCTGCCAGCTTGGAAAGTTTTGTCTGTCAATTCAGTACATCTGGATCAAACCTGAATGTCCAATTTGACTTTTCTTTGTGAACTTAGTAATGTAATTCCTCGACTTCCATGTCTCTTCAGGATGGCCAACACTTTTTCATTGGCCTTTGAACTGGTCAGTTCAGTAACTTCCAACTGTGTTAATTTGTTTGACTTTGCGATGTGAGCTTTGGCCACCAAGTGTTTCGCCATTGGGCTGGTCCCATGCTCTGATGGATGGCGAAGAACCTGATTTCAAACTATACATATGACGCCAGGGCTGCTGGTCTCCTCAATTCTGCAGTGGAAATAGAATCGCCATAAAGGAGTCTGTCTAGGATTATTCCAAGCAATAGGACATTTCGAGCCTACATTGCTGGATGCCCTCCAACTATCGAACATGATTTGCACAGTAAGGTCGCTCAAAGCATGAATAAAGACATGTACATAATTGGAAGACATCATAACCTGTAGCAATGAGGTATTTGATGATTTCAAATCAGACACCACGGTAGGAATTTGAAAGGTTGGTAATCCCACTCAAGAGACGGCCAAAAGTTATCTTGAAGTAAAGTAGAATGAGGGTTCATAAATATTGACTCTAGAGCTATAAGGAAAAAAGTCAGATCTGTGAGACATCGCATGCACATTTGTGAAGTTGTATACAAGGACATATTGAGAAGACTGACCGCGTAAAATTCAATTTAGGAATAATGCAATGTAGTTCATTGCTGTGTGGCGTACTGAGCCCCCACAAGAATTATTGATACTTCCGTGGGGGCTCAATTGTAGGAGGCGCACACAATAATGTCACCAGCATTGTTGCCCATAACGGCAGCCAATAGGTTGATAGTGAGTAAATGCAGTTCTAGAGCCCTGAGATTATGCAAGATGCATGACCAAAATCGTTCACACTCTGTTCACGCTCATACTTTGGAGGTGGTAGCAACATTATTACTAGCATTTTTCCCATAGAGGCGGCCAATACATTGATTATGGGTTATTACTGTTGCACAGCGCTTTGAGTGTCCTTGATGCAAGCCCAAAAATTGTTGACCCTTCATTAATGCTCATTTTTAGGAGGTGGTGGAGATATCTTATGTACCATTTTTGCATGTAAAGATGGCTGATACTGACATAGTGGGTCGATGCGGTTGCATTGTCCTTTGTTGATCTGAGATGCATGATAACAATGATTGACACTCCGTTGAGGTTCAATTTTAGTTGGTGGTAGCGATATCGTACGTAGTAATTGTGCCCATAAAGGCAGCCCATAGTATGAACATGGGTTGATGCGGTTGCATTGCCCTGTGTTTATCCACAATGCCGGACCAAAAATTGTAGATGCTCCATTAATGCTCATTTTTATGAGGTTTTGGTGATATAGTCAACACTGATTTGCCATATCAAGGATGCCAAATACTTCAACCGTAGGTTAATGTCATCGCAGAAAAGTTTGATTATCCAAGATAAAAGAACAAACATTGTTGATGCTCCATTGACACTCATCTTCAGAAGATAGTAGCAATGTTGGCAGCAACATTTTTGGCTGCAAAGGCAGCCAATGCTTTGATTATGTGACACAGCAACCTAGTCATTGTTGATTCTCAGACTCAGAAGACCAAAAATCGTTGACGCATGGTTGATGCTCATTTCAAGGATGGGGCGAGGAGTGTGTCACATTGGTTTTTACCTATAAAAATGATCAATTCAATCACTGTTGAAGCATGTAACTATGCCATCCATTGTTTGCTGAAAATGTAGGACCAAAAATTGTTGACACTCTGTTGATGCTCACCTTAATGACAGACTAACAGTCATTGGCTGCTCAACAGTTGTATGTAGAAATGCATACAGTCGTTAATGGCAGCCAATAAATTGTTTCTATGTATAAACATTTGAATCCAAAAGCTTCCAAGCCTCGCAAATTCTGATCCGCCAAACGACACAGTATCTGAGAGATGAATCAGATTGACCTATCAGGTCAGAGTGCTTTCGGTCGGCAATGAACCGCAGGTTGTTCCATACACTATTTTCTGATGAATATAACCCGACTTCCCCACATTTCCTCATCAAGCTGGTTGTCCATGATTTCCATAACCTACCATAAGCGATTTCCAAAATGTTGACCATTTGCAAATGGTCGGTGCAGTGAGTTATGCGGTTGGATGCATGAACAAATGCAGCATGACGGTTGTCATTCATCCCGGTTCACATTGCGCTTTGACCGCTCCATCTATCACTCATATGACATCTCTGACTTAAATCATCTTAGTGAGTTTTGTCACTAATTTAGTTTTAGTTTTCTGACTCAACAGTAACCAGCAGGACGATATCACGTTCATTGGTGATCAGTCTACGCGATTTGGAGTCTAGAACATTGGCATGGCCCATCCGACCCTTGCACATGCACTGACAAAATATCATGTGTCACAATTTGGTCACTTTGATCAGGTAAATGGTTACATGTTGCAAAATATGTACACGAATTACCTTTCCAACAGATGCATTGCCAACAATAGCAATTTGCCTGTTCGCTCCTCCAGCGACGCAGGAGCCGTCACCAATTCTTCATCCGAATCCAATTGCTATATGGTAATTAGCTTCTGATGCTATATGCAGGGGCAAAATCTTGGGGGTTCAACAGGCTTTGATTTCTGAATCGGTGACAATTCGGGCGCTGCGCTGGGCGGGAGAGACGGACTGTGTTTAACTCGGTGTGGTTGCTGGGAATCTTCTCTGATATGACTACTCCGCGGTCGAGAAGTCACTGGCGGCATATCTGATTTTCAGGGAACGCTATCTAGGGTCTCCATAGGCTCACTAAATGTCGTCAGTGCAGATGAGGCTGCATCATCTTCCGTTCGCGGTTGAACGACAGCCGGAACTTTCCATTTCATAGTCCCGTACATCTTATATCTCGCAAGGAACAAATCAGCGACGTTCCCCAGCCTGGTTGTGTCAATTTGTGAACATTCGTCTACTTCTTCCGAATTTGCACCATCCGATGCTATGCCGTTTTGGTGATCATGCTCAACACCCAGCCAGGTTCGTCATCTTCGCTCAGCTTGCCCTGGTCAGGATCTCCTTCATCATCATCCTCACAATCCCCATCCTCCCCATCATCCGGACTTGGAAGATTGCTCGGACCATCTCCCATGGCGATCAGCATCACCTCAGATGTTGTTTCAGGCTTCGTAGTTGTTAATCCCGCCTTGTCAGCATTTCTCATATCTTGCCGCTCCTGTTTAGTTGCTGTCTCTGTGTCTGCGACTCGCGGTCTTGCAACAGTGGTCTCTCCATCCACATCATCCTCGATTCATTTCTCCTTCTCTATATTGCTCAAAATGTTCGTTTCTCATTGTGTTCCTGCCACAAACTGCTTTTTGGATTGCAAACTGCGCAATGCTCCAAGTACTCGGACCCTTTCAACTTGCAACATGCTCTTGCCTTCATTCGCTTGATGACATTGTCATTGGGACCACTTGATCGATTTCCAAGTTTTAGCCTGCCGCTCGTGGTAAAAGGTTCTTTTTCCCAGCATTGACCATTGTATTTTGTGTTGACTTTGTTGGTGGGCAAGATGTTGGATGTTGCAATAAATGGACCACATGAAGGCAAGCTAGGTGTTTTATGTTGAGGTTGGTACACTTGATTGAGATGAACAAAGCAAAATCTGCATTTTGACCGTCATTACATTGGCAATCGCAATGCTAACGGTACATTATTACATGATGTTTTGCATTTGTTTCATGTCAGTCCCCGGGGATTATCTGAGCGAAACATCAGTAGATGTCCTTTGCGTCCAAGAATGTGGTGTGAATATCTCACAAACATGAGATTTCGGTGATCGTTTACCTCGATTGATGCATATCAACTCACACACAACATAGGATTGACTTGGAGGACCATTGGAAACCTGTGCAACCTGCGGATATACCCAGCAGGACTCATCTTGTGTAAATCGAGCTAGTTGGCTGTTACGCATTCCATATTGACTTGAAGCAAACATTATTTCTCAGGACTTCCCACTTTGTTTTGTTATCATCTTCCCCAGGTCTTCACACTTCATTTCGTCATTATCTTCCTGTTCACTTCCACACCGGCAAGTCAGGGCTCCACGAACACCTCAGCAAGGGGCGAGCGGATCGGAATCGAGTAGAATGACGGGTGCTTCATCCAATACACCAGCTGCTCAGACCCAACTACAATGCAGACACTAGTTAGTCCACCGCGACGCTGCAAATGCAGCCACCAAAAATATGGTGCTGGACGCAGAGTGAGACATGGTCCGTACAACCCATCTCAGCGAGAATAAGAAGCAGCAAGCATTCAGATGTGAGTATAGTCGTATCAAGGTTGACAACAATATAGAACATCAAGCTGGTGTAGGTTGAGAGCTGCGTGAGCAATTCATAGCCGCCAGTAATGGGAACGCTCCAAGGTTGACAATGGCATTTGTCCATGCAGTTAGCCAAATTGAACATCATGATGTTGTCAGCTCCGGGATCCTCACGGACAAATATCGTGATAAGCATCCACACGAGTGGACAAAACAGGCCTCAACCACCTTAGAGAATGCGGCGGAACTGTAAATAGTAGAGATAATAGCCAAATCTGAGATGTAGATGCAGCAACTAATATCTTGTAGGTTTTCACCATGTCCGCAACTATGGCAAGGCAAGGAGGTCGGGTACAGCTAGAACAGTCTGACTTGCGCCTTGCCTTCAATATGGCCAAAATGGCCAAAGGAGGGTCTCCAGAGTCTGCAATAGAGGAACCGCGATACCGGATCAAGAATCCATGGGCCGAACTCTGAGAAGATGAGAAGCGGGGAGTTGTGTTCCCTGGGCATAGAAATGTGAAGGCTGCAATGGAAAAACAGCAAGCTATGCTTCAGGGAAACAAAACGAACGTCTGCAATCATTGCCCAAATGGCGCATCACGAAATCCTCAGACACACTGGAGGCGCAACAGCACGGGTGCACCTCCACGCGACCCACTCAGACAGCACACACCAGATCCGACGCCACATCTGCTCGGCATTCCACCTGTTCCACCCGGTGATAATCAGGGAGCTCACTCTTCCGAAATCGAAGGTGTGCCACCCTGATATGTGTAGATACACACTCCTTTTCCCAGTGCTCAGTTTTTCAATCATGATGCATATGCCATGGATTGCATGCCCCATCCAGATTTTAATCCAGCTTTGCTGACTGATGAAGGAACATCCACTGGTTAGTACACTATCTGCTGTGTGGTAATGCAGCTGACATCCATAATGCAGATGACAGCAGCCCATTGAGCGAACCTGACAGTGAAGACGAGCATTGATGGAGTTGAACGCAATTTTTGACTGTAATAGTATCTCCAATCAGTAGCCACTTTAAAGTATATTTTAAGGATATATTTATTGTATTATTAAACAACAATGTGGTGATGAAGGAGAAAGCGCATGAAGACGATAGAAAGGCTGGCAAAAGACCATCAATGATATAATATGCCAAATTGTATGGTAACATATGGTGGATACGCCCAAGGCAAAATGAGAGTCAATGGAATGTCAACAATTTGGAGTCTTGCTTCATGGGTAATCCAAGTGGCGATTGGTTACGGCCAGTCATAAATGAGGTACCGGCTGGCTGTATATGCAACAGAGACAGCCACACACTCCCTGACCCATTCTGAAAATGAACGTCAACAGAGCCTCAATGAATATTGGTCTTGTAAGTCATGTAATTCAAAAGCGATTTGGTTGTTACTATACATAATCAAAGTATTGGCCGCATTTGTAGGAAAAGAGATGGCGACATGGTACCTGCCCCATTGTCAAAACGGGCCTCAACGGCGCATCAACAATCCTTGGCCTTTCATCGTGGGAAATCAAAGCGTGATGCATTGGTCATTGTTTATATATGATGTCCTGACTGATTTTCCAGCCTAAAAAGCTTATGAACACACTCTTGCAGCATTGCAAATAAAATAAGTTATTACTGTCCAGGAGGCTGTCGTGGGAATGCTGCTCGCTTATCTCCCGAGAGACGCTGCCAATTCCTCCTGAATAGAGGTCTGCGATCAAGCGCGACTTAGATTACCGAAGATGCGAGACCTCAAATCGTTGACACACCATTGATGCTCGTTTTCAAGATGGGGCAGGTAGTGTGCCGCTTCCTCCATTGCCTATAAAGGAGGCCAATACCTCATTTATGACCGTGTGCAACTAATCCGCACTCAGATTGCCCAACAGGCAATACCAAAAATTGTTGACGCTCCGTTGACACTCCGTTGACTCTCATTTCCAGGATGGGGCAGGGAGCGTGTCTCTCCATTTATTGATTATAAAGGCGGCCAGTATATTCAAATAGAACAATGATGTATGATTGTTAATAACTAGCAATCAACAGTAGACTATCTGAATGCGACCATAAATGGAACAAGCTGAAATGCAGATCCGTACATTGGATCGGACGGGTCTAGCCAGAAGTGGTGAAACCTGCAGGGTGATTGTTATAGGTCGATGTTTGGACTGCCCAACACAGCAGGTGGGGTTTTTGGACGGGTCTGGAACCAAACCAACCTGTAGTTCTGGTCAGAATCTGGGCCGCTGGCAGGTAACCTGCACCTGTTGAGAACAGTATGCATGGTTTGACCAGTGCAGCAGCTCAATCCGTTGTGGGAGGCACCTCACCTGGCAATCAATACCAAAATGCCGGAGAAGCCCATATTAATTATTGTATCCCTTGAATGAATGAGGAGCATCCAGTAGATGTCATGAAAGAGTGGAATAAGCCTCAAATTCGGAGAAACTTCACGCCACATCCTAATCCACACCTGGGTCATAACCACCTGGTTACCTGGATTACTCTGCCATATAATCCAACACCATACCTGCACACTGTTGACTTCTGTTTGGTGAGCACAATGTCCACCCATGGTGATAGTCCATTATTCAGATTTGCACTGATTGACAGTCGCTTGAACCTATTGAGCTCAGACAACAACATGACATTCACCGGAAATACAGGTTGTCAGAGGGTGACATTCAATATCAACCAAACGACAGCCATGGTGGAAGACACTGACAACAAACTCAAATATATCAATATCAACCCCTACATCCTGTAATCAGAATCTGCCATTAGAGTGACACAAGAGGCGAAACCTTACAAGTTCTTAGTAATCGAATGGCTAGACAGTTCCAGGGTCAACTTGCGTGCTGATGAGTAGGATGATTTGGAGGAGAAAGATGAAAGGAAAAGGGAGGAAGATTTACCAAGAATTCCAGAGGACCAGTACAATTATGAACTTGGGATCATGCCGATCATTAACACTTTTCCACAGAGAAAATACTCCAACCTGGGTGTTGGGTAACTAGGCCAAGATGTCGAGATCCAAATGGAGGCACAATTAGGTCAGGTTGATGCTATGTTCAACAACATTGCCCTCACTGGTCTAGAGGAGGCCAATGACTGTAAGGTGAAAGCAGGGAAGGAAGACCGAGCGGATAATGTCGATGTGAACTGGTGAGTTTTAGTTCTTGTCAGAGTTGTCACTGTCAGAGCTGTAGAGCTACTGTCTGAACTCAGTCACTGGCAGAGCTGCTGTCAATCCTGCTGTCAGAGCTGTTGTCAGAGTTCAGCACACAGTCAGGGCGGCTGTCAGAATGATAGAATAAAGCTAATTTTTACTTGTATGTTAGAGGAGCTGATGGATAACCAGGAATTTCAGAGAGACTACTTGGAGCACTCAATGGCAGTATTAGGCATCACCATAGAGATCCAACCTGTCCAGCCGCTTCACAAACACACACCATGACAACCACTCCCAATTCTTGTAGTGACTTAGATGGCAGAGAAATAGAATATCTTGGCAAATGGTGGTTGATTGGCTGACAACTGTGGCACTGCCAAGGTTAGACCCTGCTGTGCTCTTGAGATATACTGTTCGCCACACTAACAATCATCAGACTCTAACAGCACTAGCTTTAGTATGTTACCAGGTCGATGTCTATAACCAAATTATCAAAGAATTGACCTCACGGATTGACCTGGTGGGAGATCGCCAAGAACCACCACAATGGGAAGGTTGAACGACGAGGGAAGGACAGAAGGGATCCATGATGACCACAGTGGGGAGTCGCCCTCCCAACATATGTTCTATAGTATGGCGTGAATATATTACACTGTGGTGACTTCAAGCAAAGATTGGATTAGCCCAACACTGATGGTGGCCGAATGGGAAGCTGCAGTTTCTCAGTTCACCATGCTAACTCCTCATCTCTATTACAGTGCTTCTTCCTGCAGGAGGACATCACATCACACAGCTCATCCTGGCAAACCATTGAGAATAGTCATGATTTTGACCACCCAGACTTTCTACCAGCATTTCAACCAAGAGGAAGCTGAAGGTTTAAAATTGTAGAGCCATGGCATAGTTCATTGGGTAATCTTGGACGACGCCAACAGGGTGAGAATGAGTGGAACCCTGATCGGGAAGTTTAAGCAGGCTAGTAGCACATTGGTCACAATTGACTCCCACACTTACAATACACGTATGGCTTCCTGTATACTCAGTCAGGAGCCACAATGCAAATGGATGTTAAAGGCTACCACATTGGTAAATGGCATCAAAAACATAAGATGAAACCTGCATTTTCTGGGGAGTTAATTCTGGTTGACCCTACACCTGCCACAAGATGCATTCAACTATACTGTCAGCAGTAATGACGATTGGGTTGTGGAGTGGAGTACTGGGTGAAGCTCTGAATGTGGTGCCAGAATCACCCCAGTCGCGGATCTGTACATGAAAGGCTCAGAATTCGGATAATCCATTCAGTGCACACAAATCACTTCGAATACTTATGTGTTGCCCCGAATGAGTGAAGTGGGGTATTCATGAAGTACCACACTAACATTGGATATACTACCCACACAGCACCACTATGAGGAAATATTGGGAAGTTACCTTTTGCCCTTTTTGGCACACATATGCTGTGGTGAACAATGGGGAGCGATATCCCATTCCAGCACCCAATGCCTATCATCAACATCATCTCTATGCCTGGAACTACTGAACTTGATACATCCACGAAGTCCTCTGAAGCAGGCCAGTTCTGCAACATTTTGGTAGACTGTAGCTATATGGTGCTCTGAGAGAACATCCCTGGAGGTGCCTCTGCACAGGCTACAGCGATGGGCAACATGAAGCCCAGTGGATCTCGTTGGTGGTTGATTTATCCCATCTCCATTGGTCTTAATCCCAGCCCTGCCCTGATGAAACTGGGCTCATCTTCGTTGAAATAAGAATGAACATTAAGGTCTGGGGTTGCTGACACAGGCAGACTAAATCTGATTGTGTACAGATTGATTATTTCTGAGTTTGAGAACACTTTTCCAGGCATGATTGACCATATGCCTCCACCTGCGAAGTTCAAAGGGATGAGATACACCTAGATCAAGGCTATATTGCAGTTTGGGGCTTCATAGTTAGCTTGGTTTAATCAATATCTCTGGAACACTTTTCCAGCGCAAGTCAATGCAGAGAAGATGATTATGGTGTTGTGTTGGACTCTGACCCAGTGCCATGCTAAACAGGTCAGCATTTCATTACATTCTTACTGTCTGCTAGTGTTAGCAACGGTTGCGGACGGTCACTTTGGGTCCGGGTCTGGGTTGAAATTGCTGTTCGCAAATTTGATGTCAGGGTTGTCAACACACCCGAACTGTGAATTCGGGTACAGTTAGATTGAAATCTCCCAACCTGTCAGAATGGGGCTGGATGTCTGCGGGTTGTCCTGCGGATCAATCTGTAGATTCATATAATGCTCTTGTTTTGGCTGTTTGATAATAGTATCATATCACAATCACTTATTCAACATCCAGTAATCACTTTTTGCATGTTTTGCAGTTAGCGATATCAATTATTTTGGAGTCAGTGTTTTTCATTGTATATTTTTTGTTTTTCCCTATCAAGGCGGTCAATAGTTCTGTTATGAGCTCAAATATCTGTATGACACCTTGATTACCCAATATGGCAGACCAAAAATTGTTAACCCTATGCTGACCCTGACTGTCATGATGTGGTAAAATAGATGTTGTGCACTGACCTGCCAGAAAAGGCCGCCAATACTTTGTATATGAATTGGTGCCACAAAGAGACACTTAGATTACCCAAGATGCAAGACCAAAAATCATTGACACTCCATTGACACTCATTTTGAGGATGGGGCAGGGAGTATGTGCCATTTGTTTTTGCCACTAAACATCGCCAATACCCCATTTATGGATCTCTGCAACCAATTGCCACTTAGATTACACAAGATGCAAAGCCAAAAATGTTTAACACTCTGTTGACACTCATTATCAGAATGGGGCAGTGACCATGCCGCTTGCTCTTTGGCCTATACAGGCCGCCAATACGTCGGTTATGCATAACAGTGACCAAATCACTTTTGAATTAGGTAACTTACACCACCAAAAATCATTCACGCTCCATTGACATTCATCGTGGTGTATTGTCCATTCAATATGTGCTGGCATCTATAATTGTATTCATAATAATTTGAACTTATTGATTGCCTTTTTGACCGATTAAGCCTCAGCCCTTTGGCAAAACTGAGCCCCATAATATTCTTGAACAGGTCACTCTCATTCTATCATAATTTATATAACTTGTGAAATGATTCCTGTTGCCTGCCATAGTTCTGTTTATCAACCAATATTCACATGCGACACTTCACAATTCTCATATAATATTTCACTAAACCAAATTCTCGGTGAAGTAATAAACTGACCCTGCTGAGAATATATTGGCACATTCTGTGTTACTTTTTCTTGTTTCCCCTATTTCTCCTCGTTTCCGTTGGATTGACCATCATCAACCACTGTTCACATATTTTTTTTGACCTCTGCGTTGGTGGAATCAATCAGGGAACATGTGGTGCAGCGAACTCATCCTGCTGCACTGGGCTTTCCAGATCCTCACTGCCATTGTCCAGCTCTATATCGGATTCATCGTCTTCCTCCCAGTTGTCTTCACTACTATCTGGATTAACCTAGTCACCATTAAAGTTAAGCCAAGTGTTTGTGTCCGACATGCTTTCAGGTGAACGATCCTCATCACTTTCGGCTGGATGACGGTTGATTCCTTCAATTCAGCGGACATCTACTACTTCAGTTTGTCCTCCAGGGAGGTCCATTTCAGACAAAGCTGGTGGCAAAGGTGATCTTTCTGACAATTTTGATGCAGCCGCACCATCATGTTGAAAGTTTGACTGGGATGCTTTGACGATCTCTTCAGAATCTGAACTGTTTCCTACAGCTGTCATTTGTTTGTTTTGAGCGCGATATTCCTTCTGTGTAGCACAGAGGTTGTGGCTGCCCAGCCACATCCGCAAAATTCGTGGACATTGGCCATTCTGTCCAAGATTCTTTCCTCCACCAGTGTCTTTATTTCCAAGTCGTTTCTGTTTTCGTCTTCTCCAATGCTGGGTCATCGCCTACCACTATCTTGTTGTTAGCTCATGCAAACATTCTCACCAACAACTATTCCGGAAAGCATCCTGCCTGGGATTTGTGTCGGCCTGCATTGGATAATGTCTCACCCGAGGGAAGAAATGGCCTCCACTACAACACTGTGTGGTATGATATAGAATATATTGCGTTCGACATTAGAGAGGTCGGTGTACCTTCAGTGCATTTTGTCGTGTTGATGGCACCAGTTGGTGATACCCGGTATCGATACTGTTCTGCTGCTTCCAATAGGTTCTGAGTGGTAGTTATCAAGATTGTGATTAACTTGTCCCCAGTCCTTTGGATTTTCAGGCGGCGAATTCAAATTGGACCATGCAGCTGCTAATAGACGTGCTACACAATCTGTTCATCCCGGCGTTGTTTCAGCGACATATTCCGGTGCTATATATTTTGCATCATCACGAGACAAATCGGAAGGATCAAAACAAGATTGACTAGATCCAGCAACGGTTACGGAGGTGGAGAGATTGATGCTTGGTACTCTTTCGGGTTTGATGACAGGCAAACATCTATGCTTGGCATAGTATTCATTCGCCACATAGTCCAGAAACAGCTCTTGGTATTTGGTAGTATAAGTAGTCTCATGATTGGGATGAATATCCAATCCCTTGTCCTAGTTCCAAACGATCGCAACTTCTGGTAAGGCTGAAGCATGTGTGCTGCCAGACCAAGCATACCCATCATTGGAGATACTTAAGAATACTATTCTGACAGGGTCTTTCACGCAAACGTCATTGCGAATTACTTGTCTTCCATCCAATCAGTCTTCTTCTTAACAAAAGCTCACATAACGCCACCCATATGATCGAACATGTCACTGTAGAGAGCGATAACATGACACAGATTAACTGTATGCCATTTCGACATCCACTGGGTCCACTATCGGAAATGCCTTGAAACTTCCATGATGTACTTGACGATGGCCCATTCATCCCGCATTGTCAAGAGTGGCCTGCAATCACTGTATTGTGGATTCTTGAGCAACTTGGGAGTGAATTGTCGAAATCGGTATGCTCTCCAAAGCAACCGCAGCGTAGAATATGACTGTGTGATCACATCCATAATAGGTAGTACTGTGATTCATATGTTGGCTTTTTGACGGTCAATGAACTCATTTGGAAACCCGGTGTCAGCAGAATCAATCCAGCAAGCATTCGCTAGTGTTAGCAACGGGTCCGGGTAACCCGCCAGCGGTCCGGGTTTGGACCGCAAAAACGGGTCGGTTCGGTTCCAGAACCGGCCAAAAACCCGACCCGCAGACTCTTGGCAGGCCAAACCCGGACCCGTACCCGTCAACCCGCGGGTTTCGCCGGGTTTGGCTAGACCCGTCGGGTCCAATCTCCGGTTCTGCGTTTCGGGTTTCACATTTATGGTCGCATTCAGATATGCGACTGTT